>Ga0137403_10001574_pt1 | contig 28654 bp, 18 predicted proteins | sample CZOMad2_1_16fung_FD_122057 | JGI IMG/M metagenome (GOLD analysis project Ga0137403, IMG submission 122057) | Vadose zone soil fungal communities from Angelo Coast Range Reserve, California, USA - CZOMad2_1_16fungal (Hybrid Assembly) | ecosystem: Environmental > Terrestrial > Soil > Vadose zone... | reverse complement strand
CGGTTCATACTCTTGCTGTCTACGGGATTCACATGGGGGACTTTTTGCTCGAAGGACTGGATGTTGATGAGCGGGACGAGGATGACGGTGCCGGTGACTTGCGAGGGGTCGAGGGCGGCGATGAGTTTTTCGATGGCGATGATGGAGACGTATTCCGTACCATGCGCGCCGGAGACGAGCGCGAGAGTTTTGCCGGGCTTGGCGCCGTTGACGACGACGACCGGGATGCTGGTGGCGGCGTCAACGCCGGCGGGGACTTCGAGGCTGCCGGTGGATTTTTCGCCGGGGGCGGCGGAGGCGGTGCCGACGGTGAAGCGGGATTGCGCGTGAACGATGGGGCTCACGACGAGAAAAAAAGCGACTCCAACTGAGATTAGTCGAAGCATATGTTTAGCGCCTGCCTTTCTCTCGGCGAACAGAACATGTCAATAGCACGTCCAAAGCTCGTTCGTATTCGAAGATGTGTTTTTCGGCGCCAGTTTTAAAAACGGCTCCATCCTCAGACGACGCAGTGTCAGGTTTAGCGTAAGACTTAAGTTCTCGTTCTGGGAAATGCATACTCGTCTCCATGCAGAGTGCGGTCCCACCTTACTCGCGCAAAAATACCCGCAAACTCCTCAATCTGCAGGTTTGGCTGCCGGCGCGGCGATCGGAGCAGGCTCCGGAGGACGCGCGGGAGTGGAATCGCCCTTGACGTAGTGGGCGTACCAGGCGAGGTTGCGCTCGAGGCGGTCTTTGAGGTGAGAAGGGATGGTGAAGCCGTGATATTCGCCGGGGTAGACGACGAGCTCGGCAGTGCGGCCGAGGCTTTTTAGGGCTTGGTACATTTGCTCGCTGCCGATGATGGGGACGTTCCAGTCAATGTCGCCGCCCATAAAAAGGGTAGGCGTGGTGATATTTTTCACGCGGTAGAAGGGTGAGATTTTTTCCCACGTGGCTCTGTTTTCCCAGGGATAGCCGAGCTCGGAGAAATAGTCTTTTTGATATTGATCGTGGCCAAAGCCGCTAGGCAGCAGCGCAATGCTCGCGCCAGAGATGGCGCCTTTGAAGCGCACGGTCTGCGCGATGATGAAGTCGGTGGACATGCCACCGTAGGACCAGCCACCGACGCCGAGCTTGTCGGGATCGGCGATGCCTTGCGCGACGGCGTAGTCAACCATGGCCATGTCGTCCTGAAAATCCTTGTTGCCCCAGTCGGCGAAGATGGCTTCGCAGAATTTCTGGCCGTAGCCGGACGAACCGCGCGGATTGGGGAGAAGGACGGCGTAGCCGTTGGCGGCGAAAAGCTCGGCGAGATGATAGAAGGAAGCTGAGTACTGACCGACCGGGCCGCCGTGAGGATTGAGAATGGCGGGAACTTTCTTGCCGGGAGCGTAGCCGACGGGTTTGTAGAGGTAGCCGGAGATGGGAGTTCCATCTTTGCTTTTGAAGTGGACATAGTCGACTTGGGCGAGGCGGAGCTGGGAGATGAGTGCGTCGTTGGTTTTGGTGAGGCGAGTGAGATCGGTTCCATTCGAAAGGAAAATTTCATCGGGGCGATCGAGTGAACCAATTTGCGCGGCGATGGCGCCGTCTTTGCCGAGCGAATAGGTGTTGACGTTGAGCCTGCCTCCGATGGGCCGCGTGACTTCTCCGCCAGTGACGGCGACGCGGCAAAGATTCTCGGTTCCATCGTCGGACGCGAGGAAATAGATGGCGCGGCCATCAGGGGAGAAGCGCGGACGGCGCACGCTGCGGTCGAAGGCGAGGGTTAACACTTTTGCTTCACCGCCAGTGGAGGGAGCGATGGCGAGGTGATGAGTAGCGTAAATCATGTCCTTGATGTCGGTTTGGGAGACGAAGGCGATCCATTTACCGTCGGGAGACCAAGAGGGAGCGCGGTCGGGGCCGGGATTGGTGGTGACTTGGGTAAGGTGCGCGCCCTTGTCGGTGTTGTCGGCGGCGACGACCCAGATGTCGGAGTTGTAATTGCGATCGGGATCGGGAGTGCTGCGGTTGCTGGTGAAGGCCAGAGATTTTCCGTCGGGGGACCAAGCGGGCTCGTTGTCATCGAAATCACCGGAGGTGATTTGAGTCACCTTCTTGGAGGCGACATCGAAAATGAAGAGGTGATCGCGGCGGTGATCGAGGTAGCCGACGGTGTCCTGTTTAAATTGGAGACGGTCGATGACGAAAGGTGGCGGAGTTTTCGGTTTGGCCGGTGCGGGCTTGTCCTTGTCTTTCGCGGCTTCGGCGTCTTCGGGTTTTGGATCTTGAAGGATGAGAACGAGGCGAGTGCTGTCGGGGGACCATTCGAAATCGTTGACACCTTGGGCGACGTCGGTGAGCTTTTGCGCTTCGCCGCCGCGGCGATCGAGGAGCCAGACTTGATTTTTACCACCGTTGCGCGCGGAGCTGAAGGCGAGATATTTACCGTCGGGGCTCCAGCGCGGGTGGCTGGAGGAGACGCCTTCGGCGGTGAGGGGGATGGCATCGCCGCCATGAATGGAGACCGCCCAGAGACGCTGTTCATTTTTGTCTTCCTTGAGCATTCGCGTGCGAACACCATAGGCGACCCACTGGCCGTCGGGGCTCAGTTCGGGTTGGGAGACGTCGCGGATTTGGAAGTAGTCGTCGATGGTGATGTTGCGGGGAGTAGCGGATGCCGGCTTGGGAGCCGATTCCTGGGCGAGAGCGGAAAGCGGCAGAACCAAAGCGAAAGTCGCGAACGCGATGCAGCGAAACATTTTCATGCGCAAAACTCCTCGGAACAGAGTTGGAGTGGGAACCGGGGGCGTAGTGTAGCAGAGAGAGCGCCGATGAATGATTGAAAAAATGTGGCGCGCCAGACGGCGAGAACTCTACCAGCGAAAAAACAGGCGGATCAGCTATTCATAACGCAAGGCGGTTAGGGGATCGAGTTTGGAGGCGCGATAGGCTGGCAAGAAGCTGGCTAGGGATGCGACTACGCTCAGAGTGACGACGGCGAGGACCAGCGTCAGCGGATCGCGGGGCTGCAAACCGTAGAGCAAGGATTTGGCGGCTTGCGCGGCGCCGAGGGCCAGGCCACTGCCGATGACCAGACCCGCAAACGTGAGAATGCCGGCTTCACGGAGAATCATTTTTACAACGTCGGCGCGTTTGGCGCCGATGGCCATGCGGATACCAATTTCCCTGGTGCGCTGGACGACCATGTAGGCCATGACTCCGTAGAGTCCGATGGCGGCGAGCAACGCGGCCAGGAATCCGAAGAAGCCGGAAAGAGTGGCCATCAGTTCGTCTTGCAACAAAGAGTCATGCACCTGGGTCCTGAAAGGTTTGAACTGGAGGTTGATTCCGGGATTAAAGTCGCCGACGGCTTGCTTGAGGGAAGCCATCAGGGTGGTCAAGGGGAGGGTTGAGCGAATGACCAGGCGGTTCCTCGGCTGAGGCTTTTCCATTTGCGTGAGGGGAAATACGGTGAATGGCAGGTAGTCCTCATGCATGTCCTGAAATTTGTAATCGCCGGTGACGCCAACAATTTCATAGAGCGGGCGAGGCTTGCCGGGGGCTTCGTGAAGGCGAAACCTTTTGCCGAGGGGATTCTGGCCGTTGAAGATTTTTCGCCCAAACGCTTGATTGACGATAGCCACTTTAGAGGAAGTGGCAGTATCGCGGTCATCGAAGTCGCGGCCGGCAAGTAAAGGCGTGCCGATAGCGCTGAAGTAGCCTGGACCGACGAAATTTTCCCAAGCGACGTCCTTATCCTCATCGGTACCCTCAGGAATTATGTTGTCATTCCAGGTTTCGCCGCTAAACGGAAGCATAAGGCCACCGGCAGCGGATTCAACGCCGGGAACAGCTCGTACGCGACGCACAATTTCGAGATTGAAATCGAGGAAACGGTCTTCCGGCAGGTGAAGATGATCAAAATCCACATTGGTGGCGAGAATTCCAGTTTGCAGAAAGCCGGTGTTCAGAGTGGTCAAATTGCGGAGACTGCGGGCGAAGAGGAGAGCACCAACCAAGAGGACGATGGAAAGAGCAACTTGCGAGACGACGAGAATGCGACGCAGGCTGAAGCGCTCGCGGCCTCCGGTGGAGCCGCGGCTTCCGGATTGCAGGAGCGCAGCCGGCTCAGCACGAGTGGCGCGGAGGGCAGGAGCGAGGCCGAAGAGGAGGGTAGTTGCCACGGCGAGTGAAGTGGTGAAGGCCAGGACGCGCCAATCGGCACCCAGGTCGAGAAAAACCTGGTTATCCGACGTGCTGATGAATGCGACAAGGAGGCGGCTCAGGGCAAAAGCCAGGAACAGTCCGGAAAGTGAACCAGCAACCGCAAGGAGCAGGCCTTCGGAGAGAAGTTCGCGAATCATGCGGCCGCGCGAGGCGCCAAGGGCGAGGCGGATGGTGATTTGGCGTTCGCGTGCGGTGGCGCGAGCGAGCATCAGGTTCGCGAGATTGGCGCAGGCAATGAGGAGGACGAGTCCGGAAATGCCGAGCAGGAGCCACAGGGAAGTTTCGGAGTCTCCGCGGAGTTGCGAGAAACCGGTGCTGGCGGAGAAAGCGGCGAGCTTGTAGGCGAGATATTTTTTTGTAGCGTTGGCATCGTAGACCGGGGGAATGGTCTCCTGGAGGATGGCGGGCGTGACCGCGTTCATCTGCGCGCTGGCGCGGGCGATGGTCCAGCCGGGCTTCAGGCGTCCAATCGAAGCGAGCCACCAGGCGTGACGCAAGGTGAGGCGATTGTTGCGGGGATTGAGGATGGATTCGACGCAAACGGGGATGGCGACGTCAAAGGTGTCACCAATACTGATGCCATTGAAACCGGGCTGCGTGACGCCCACGACCTCAAAGGAATTGCCATCCAGAGTGAGGCGCTTGCCGACAATGGACGGATCGCCGGCGAAGTTGCGTTGCCAAAAAGCGTAGCTGATGTTGGCGCCGTTGAGGGGACAGCCCGGCTGATCGTCTTCTGGGCCAAGCAAGCGGCCAAGTGCAGGCTGAACGCCGAGGACACGGAAGAAATCACCGCTGACGCGAAGGCCATTGGCGAAGCGAACTTCGCCACCAGTCGCCAGATTGTATTGGTCATTGCTCCAGACAGCCATTTCCGAGAAGGCTTCCTGGCGCTTGCGGATTTCCTCCCACATGGGGAAGGACAACTGCGAATACTTGCTGGAAAACTGGCCGGAGCCCCAGTGGCGGTCGGCAATCCTGATAGTGCCTAGCTCCTGGGGATTTTTCACGGGGATGGAGCGAAGGCGAATGGCGGAGATGAGCTGGAAGATGGCGGTATTAGCGCCGATACCAAGAGCGAGGGTGAGGACGGCGACGAGGGTGAAGCCGGGACTGAGGCGAAGCAGGCGAAGGTTGTAGCGCAGGTCTTGCCAGAACGAGGCCATATCGTCCCCCTGGGTGTATCAGACGACGGGCGAGGCGGAATGTCACGCGGGATTAAGAATCAGCGGCCCTTACCTGAGTCTCGCGTCCCGCCAAAACAGATGTTTGTGGGCCGACGGCGCAATGAGAGAACGGCGTATGGGCGCTCTGCGGCGGAAATTTTGATTTCCGGATTGCTCCCGTGCAGCAACCATTCTGGGGTGACGTATCACCACCCCTCCCCATACCGAAGGCATGGCTCTTCCAGCGTTCTCCGACGCTGCCCGGTAACCGCGCCGTCTAGCAGGCTCTCAGGATGCGCTACTACTTGGCAATAAGCCGCACTTGAGTGGTCTCTTTTTCAAAGTAGTAATGATCCTGCATTCGCTGCGTGGGTATATTTTCGTCCATTGGTGTGGAGTCGTGAAAGAACCTGAGAGTGCCAGTCGCCTCGACGTGTTTCTCGTACATTCCAGGATACGGGTCCTCAACAGATTTCGAGACCCTCTGCTCTAGACAGACTATCTCCTCATCGTCGAGTTGAATTCCCAAGCCGCACTTGAAACCTAGAAGCTTTCCCCGAATTGTGATCCGCTTTCCAACGACCGCTGAGAGCTGCGATCTAGCAGCGGATGCTGTAGTGTTATCGGCATAATTGGTAATGAGCCGCACTTGAGTGGTCTTTTTTTCAAAGTAGTAATGATCGTGTTGTCGCTGGGTGGATCTAGTTTCATCTGGTGGCGTGGAATCGTGATAGAACCTCAGAGTGCCAGTCGCCTCGACCAGTTTTTCGTACATTTCAGCGTAGGGGTCATCCAAAACAGATTTCTGGGGAATGTCGACCAGACAGACTACGTCCCCATCGTCGAACTGAATGCCCGGGCCGCACTTGAACATGAAAAGCTTTCCGCGAATTGTGATCCGCTTTCCAACGAGTGTTTGCGATAGCCGCGATCCAGCAGAGATGGCCGTAGTGTCACCATCATTCTTCGAACGCGGACGGCGACAACCTCCTCCCAGAATAGCGACGACGATCAGGAGGAAAGCCGCCCAGTCAAGTCCATTCGAGAGATAGCGTTTCACGCTTCTGCTCCACAACTTCATTGCAAATACTCCGGGTTCATCACTGGCGCTTATTTACACCGGCATGTCGAACACCTAATGTTGTGCCAGCCTTTTGGGGTCCCCGGAAATTTGGGCCAAAAATACGCTTTCTGCCCAGGTGTATCGGTACCATGATTCATCGAGCCCGCCGATTTTGTAGGATCCTTGCTTTGCGAAAATGAAATTCTGTCCTGAGCACTGACGTGATCAAGCCTGGGCCTCTGTCATGAGCGGTGAAAAAGAAGAAGGGGAGCCCGATGGGGCGGGCGCCCCTCCAAGGTTGGTCACGGCTGGCGCGGGGGACGCGGCTTCGGGAGCGGCTTGCGCGGGAGCATTTCGTCGCGGTTGGCGGTCATGTAGACGAAGGAGGCGACGATGACGGCCATCTGCTTCATGTCGGGCTCCTGGATGCGCTCGTAGACATCCATGTTGGAGTGATGCGTACGGGTGTCGTAGTCCAGGGGATCCTGAATGAATTGGAAACCAGGGAGCCCGACGGCGTTATAGGAAAGATGATCGGTTCCGCCGGTATCGCGAATGCTGAGAGTGGTCATTCCAAGATCGTGGAAGGGTTCCATCCAGGAGGAGAAAAGCGGAGCTACCATTTCGTTGCCCTGAAGGTAGACGCCGCGAATCTTGCCGGTGCCGTTGTCGATGTTGTAGTAGGCGTCGAGTTTGGCGTGTTCGGGAAGAGTTTTGATCTTATCCGTTCCGGGCTGACCCACTTCGGGATCGGCGAAGTGCTGCTTGACGTAGGCGCGCGAGCCGAGAAGCCCCTGTTCCTCGCCGGTCCAGAGGCCGAGGCGGACGGTACGGCGCATCTTGAGGCCGGTAGTCTTGAGAATGCGGATGGCTTCGAGCATGACAGCGGAACCAGCTCCGTTGTCGGTGGCGCCGGTTCCCCCATGCCAGGAATCGAAGTGCCCGCCGAGCATGACGACTTCGTCGGCTTTGGCTTTGTCGGTGCCGGGAATTTCGCCAATGATGTTGAAGGACATCAGATCGTCGTCCTAGAACTTGTTTTGGATATCGAGCTGCATGGTGACGGGAACTTTCTTGTCCAGCATACGGTAGATGCGGCCGTAGTTTTCGCTAGCTATGGCGACGCGCGTAGGAGTCGGCGGATCTTTCTCTTTGTCGCGGCCGCCTCCCTGCTGGACGAAAACGGTTCCATCGTCGCTGCGAGAAGGTTCAATCCACGCGGCGACGCCTTCTTCGACGAGAAATTTCTGAATTTTGAGATTCAGCTCACGCTGGGCGCGGAATTGCGCTGCGCGATCTTCAGGATTCTGGGCCGCAGGGACGGGCTGAGTCGCAAGATCGGCGAGCTCGGCATCGGTGTAGCGGTGGGCTTGCGGCTCGAAGCGCTCGGGATTCTCGGGGATGGCGGCGGTGAGGACAAACTTGCCTTTGAGCTGGCCACGGAATTTGGCGAAGTCTTCTTCTTTCAACATGAGTGCTAGTGTTGCGTCAGCGGTTACCGGACCATTTGTCCCGGGTGTCCAAGCCTTGGGATAAGCAATCAAGGGAAACGGGCGAGGGGAAATCACCTGGGCGGAAAAACGCTCGTTGGACCAGCCGCGGCCGAACGGGCCCCATTGCTCTAGATGGACGTTGGCGAGCTGCCATTCTTTCATTTTGGTGGTGGTCCAGTTGGCGGCTTCCTTAATGTTGGGGGAATTCGTGAGGCGCGGACCGTAGACATCGGTCAGGTAACTCATGATTTCCATTACTTTGGAGTCGCCGAAGCCCGCTTCTTTGATTTGATGGATCGCGGACAAATCTGCCTGGCTGGGGGCCTGGGCCGCCAGAGGTAGAACCGCCAAGAACATGAGGAATACCGCTAACGCACTCGCATACTTTCGCACCATCATCCTCCGACCGTCGTATTTAAATGCTTTACGTGCCTGGAAGTTGCCCCGGAGAAGCACTCGCTTTCCATGGGACGCCGCCAGGCCCGAATCGGTTTCACCTGTTCGTAACGATTGCCCTTCCCCCATTCGCGCAGCAATAGCGTCAGTTCGTAGGGGTCAGGCGTAGCTAGACTGTTGATAACTCTGAACTTGTTTTCTCGCCGGATCGTTGCCCCCTCCCCTAGCACGGCTTCGCTCGGCGTCCTCCCGCAGGAAAAAACTACCGGAGATGATCGATTCCGGCTCCGATTCGCGCATGGATAAGTAGGGAGGACTGGGGAGGCTCTGAAGGGTGGGACGCCTCCGACCCTCCGAAAATGGTCCACGCGGCGATCTTCCCAGCCGTGCGACAAACAACGAAATGAGGTGACACTGCCATTCGAGTCCTGCCTTGTCGCTTGTGATGGGGAGCTGTTCCGATTAGCTTTCGCCACAGGGTCATAGTCGGCAACCAGTTAGGAGGGTTCACTATGCAGCCACTCGTTGCGCTCTTTCTCAAGCCCCGCTCCCACAAACCTCTGGGCGGCAGCGTATGCGCTTAGTCCTGTCGCAGGCGAGAGGCCCTGACCAGAAGCTGAACAAATGACACCTTCGGACATCACCGCCGCAGCGTCCTCGATCCGCGTACTCTTGCTACTTGAGAACCGCCTGCTCCGTGAAGCGCTCCTTCGGCTCTTCCGCAAACATTCCGAGATTTTTGTTGTCGGGCAGGATGGGCAAACGGACCTGACTCCTCGGCAACTACTCGATAGGCATGTTCATGTACTAATTGTCGATACAGGAGAGTTCAACCGGCTCGCGGCGAGCATTGCTATCGGAAGTGGCGGGCAGCAGACCGCATGTAAGACCATCCTCCTTGGGATGGAATGCGATGAAGAGCAATTTATTGCTGCTGTCCGTTCCGGTGTAAGCGGCTTTTTGTTGCAAGATGCATCTAGTTCTGATGTCATTTCCGCTGTCCGTGCTGTCTTCCGTGGGGAGGCCATTTGCCCTGCACAGCTTTGCACCGCGCTATTTCGATTTGTGGCTCAAAGAGCCAAAGACATGCCTGTCGCAAACTCAACTTCAAAGCCCGCTCTTACCTTACGCCAGCAGCAATTGGTGACTCTTGTCGCAAAGGGTCTCACGAATAAGGAAATCGCTTCGCACTTGAAACTTTCCGAGTTTACGGTGAAGAACCACATCTATCGAATTATGAAACAAGTAGACGCCGGCAGCCGAAGCGAAGCTGTAGAGACAATCCTGTCCTACGGCTACCCCATCAGTCCATAAAGACTTGACCGCTACCAAATCTTGCACTACTGGCCAGATTTCGGAGCCGGTTGAGGGCGAGCAGGAGTCGTGTCGCCCTTAACGTAGTGACCGTACCAAGCGAGGTAGCGCTCGAGGCGGTCCTTGATGTGGGAGGGCGTCTTGAATTCGTGGTATTCGCCGGGGTAGACGACTAGCTCGGTGGAGCGGCCGAGGTGCTTGAGGGCCTGGTACATCTGTTCGCCGCCGAGGATGGGAACGTTCCAGTCGATTTCGCCGCCCATGAAGAGGGTGGGGGTAGTGATGTTCTTGACGCGATAGAAAGGGGAGACGTGCTCCCAGGCGGCTTTGTTCTCCCAAGGGCGGCCGAGCTCGGTTTCGTAGTCGCGCTGGTAGTGGTCGTGGCCATACATGCTGGCCATAAAGGCGACCCCGGCGCCGGAGATGGCGGCCTTGAAGCGCGTGGTCTGGGCAATGATGAAGTCGGTGGACATGCCGCCGTAGGACCAGCCGCCGACGGCTAACTTTTCGGGGTCGGCAATACCCTGTTCAATGGCGTAATCGACCATGGCCATGTCGTCCTGATAGTCCTTGTTGCCCCAGTCGGCCCAAATCGCTTTGGCGAAGTCCTGACCGTAGCCTGTGGAGCCGCGGGGATTAGGGAAGAGGACGGCATAGCCGCTGGCGGCGAGCAGCTGCGGGAGGTGATCGAATTCGGCGTAGTAGGCCCAGACCGGGCCACCATGGGGACGAAGAATGGTGGGGTACTTCTTGCCGGGGAGGTAATCTAGCGGCTTATAAAGGTAGCCGGAAACAGTGGTGCCGTCTTTGCTTTTGAAATGGACGTATTCGGCGTGGGTGAGCTTGAGCTGGCTCATAAGGGCGTCGTTGGTGTGGGTGATTTGGGTGAGTTTGCCATCGGGGATGGTGTAGAGCTCGTCGGGGCGGTCGATGGTGGCGATCTGGGCGACGAGGTCGCCGTTCCTGGCGAGGGAATAGTCGTTGACCATGATGCGGCCGCCGAAGGGGCGCGTGATTTCGCCTCCGGTGATGGGGATGCGGCAGACATTTTGTGTGCCATCGTCGTCGGCGATGAAATAGATGAACTTGCCGTCCGGAGAAAAGTGCGGGTTGGAGACCATGCGGTCGAACTCGAGAGTGAGGACTTTGGCCTCGCCACCGGCGACGGAAGCAATTGCCAAATGTTTGGTGGCGTAGTCGAAGAGGTGGGGATCGAGCTGCGTGACGTAGGCGATCCATTTCCCATCGGGAGACCATGAGGGGGAGCCATCGGCGCCGGGATTGGTGGTGATTTGGGTCAGACGTGCGCCCTTGTCAGTGTTACCAGCGGCGACAACCCAGATGTTTGTGTCATAGGTGGCGTCGGGGTCGGGCTGGGAACGATTGCTGGTGAAAGCCAGGAGCTTGCCGTCGGGGGACCAAGCGGGCTCGGAGTCATCAAAATCGCCGGAGGTAACTTGCGTGAGGGATTTCACTGCTAAGTCGAACACATAGAGGTGGGTACGGCGGCGATCAAGGAAGCCGATTTCGTCGAGTTTGAATTGCAGGCGGTCGATGACCCAGGGCTTTTGAGTCTTTGATTTTTTGTCCTTTTCAGACGAGGCACTCTCCTTTGCGGACTTATTCTTGGCGGCGTCGAGCTCCTCAGGACTGAGGTCGCGAAGAATCAGGACGAGTTGGCGACTATCGGGTGACCAGGCGAAGTCCTCGACATCCTGCGAAGTATCGGTGAGGCGCTCGGCTTCGCCGCCCAGCCGGTTGAGCAGCCAAACCTGGATCTTGCCTTCGTCGCGGGCGGAAAGGAAAGCGATGAACTTGCCGTCGGGACTCCAGCGGGGGTGAGAAGAGGAGTTGCCCCCAGATGTCAAAGCAACAGGTGCTCCACCGGTAGCCGGAGCCATCCAGATGCGTTCTTCGTTCTTGTCTTCCTTGAGGAGGGCGGTCTGGACGGTGTAAGTGACCCACTTGGCGTCGGGGCTGAGTTGGGGGTCGCTGACCGCGCGGATTTGGAAGTAGTCGTCAATGGTGATGGCGCGGGGAGCAGGATGCTGGGCGAGAGCGAGCGGAGCAAGTACCAGAACTGTGGAGAGAACTGAAAGACGAAACGAAAGCTTCATTCGCAATGACCCCTTGAACGGTTATGAGAGCAAAAGACAAACGAAAAAGTCTAACACAGGCACTTCGATAGACGGCGCACGCGGAGAAGTGGAAAGCTGGAGCGAGTCATTCGGTGGACCGGCATTCGGGAAGTACGAAAGCACGGTCAGCGAGGCGGAAAATATTTTCGCTGCGACGCATTTTTTTCTTGCATGCAGAGATGGGTCTTGTATTCTGCGAAGGCGAACTCGTTTTACCGCAGCGGCGAGAGCGAGTTTCCCTTAGGAGGACGAGAGTAAAAATTGAGTTCTTTATCCCTTCCCACCCAGCTACCTTCCCGTGCAATCCCAACTGTAAAAAAGAGAGTTGCTAAGCTCACGCTCTGGCCGCTGGTGGCCGCGACGTTTTTCATGGTGTCTGGCGGCACGTATGGGACGGAAGAGATCATTCACGGAGCGGGATACGGACACGGGATATTGATCCTGCTGTTTCTGCCGGTGCTGTGGTGCTTGCCGACGGCATTCATGATCGGCGAACTGTCAAGCGCGCTGCCGCAAGAAGGCGGCTACTACGCGTGGGTGCGCCGCGGCTTGGGAAATTTCTGGGGCTTTCAGGAAGCGTGGCTGTCATTGGCCGCGAGCATCTTCGACATGGCAATTTACCCGACGCTGTTTGTTTTCTATTTGAGGCAGATGTCTCCGTGGTTTGGCGTTGCGAATCATGGAATTTATGCCGGGCTGTTTGTGGTGGTGACCTGCGCGATCCTGAATCTTGCGGGCATTCGCGTGGTGGGAATTACTTCGCTGTGGCTTTTCTTTCTGCTGTCGGCGCCGTTCGCGCTGATGGTAGTGATGGCGCCGCTGAAAATGGGCGCGTTTACGGAATCGCATGGCGCGCCGGCGGCTACGGGGCTGGGCTTGCTCGGCGGAGTGCTGGTGGCGATGTGGAATTACATGGGCTGGGACAACGCCTCGACGATTGCGCAGGAAGTCGAGCGGCCGCAGCGGACTTATCCGAAGGCCATGATTGCGGCAGTGGTGCTGGTGGCGTTGACGTACGTGCTGCCGTTTGTCGCGGTGTATTTGACGGGGATCCCCGCTTCCTTATTTGGCGAAGACGGCTCATGGGCGACGGTGGCGGGAGTGCTCGGCGGAAAGTTCCTGGGATTCGAATGGCTCAAGTTCCTGATCGTCCTTGGCGGGATGATGAGCGCGTTTGGAATGTTCAACGCGCTGGTGCTGAGCTATTCGCGGTTGCCGCTAGCGATGGCGCGGGATGGCATGCTGCCGAAGTTTTTTGGCAAGGTGAGCGTGCGGACGCAAGCTCCTTGGGTGTCGATCATTTTGTGCGCGACGTGCTGGGGGCTGTGCCTGGGGCTGGGGTTCAGGCGGCTGATCACGCTGGACATCATGCTTTACGGGCTCAGCCTGATGCTGGAGTTTGTGACGCTGGTGGCGCTGCGCATCCGCGAACCGGAGTTGAAGCGCGGGTTCCGTGTGCCGGGCGGATTGCCTGGTGCAATCAGTTGCGGAGTTTTTCCGCTGCTGCTGCTGAGCCTGTCCATGGTGGAGAGCAACCACGAAACCGTGCTGGGGATCAACGGTCTCCTGTTCGGCGTGCTCATTATCCTGGCCGGCTTCCTAACCTACTTCATTACCGGCAAATTGAAGATTCGCAAGACCAAGCCGGTGGTGCCGGAAGAAATCGAAGACTTGGAAACAGCATAAGCGATTCCTGCTCTCAATGATTCCCTGCCGCCCGGTTCGAAAGAGCCGGGCGGTTTTTTTATGCGGCTGGGATATACTCAGCACTCTTTGGGGAAACTTACCCCATGCCAGGAGCTTCAAAACGTGAAACCACGCCGTATCGCTATCGCGGTTGTATCGTTTCTACTCGTGCTCTGTGCTTCGGTTCGATTGTTTGCCGGACCTGAGGCGCCAAAACAGTTCGATCCAAAATTATTTCAGGAGCTGCGATGGCGGCTGATCGGGCCGTCGCGCGCGGGGCGCACGCTGGCGGTAACTGGCGTGCGGGGGCAGCCGGAGGTTTTCTATTTCGGGAGCGTGGGCGGGGGAGTTTGGAAAACGAATGATGCCGGGCGGACCTGGAATCCTATTTTTGACTCGCAGACGATTGCGTCGATCGGTGCGATTGCGATTGCGCCCTCGGATTCGAACGTGATTTACGTGGGCTCGGGTGAAGCGGACATGCGGTCTTCGATCTCGTACGGAGACGGGATGTACAAATCCACGGATGGCGGCAAGACATGGGCCCATATCGGGTTGGAGGATTCGCGGCAGATTGGGCGAATCATCGTAGACCCGAAGGATACCAATAGAGTTTTCGTTGCAGCGCTGGGGCATGCCTACGGGCCGAACCAGGAGCGCGGTGTGTTTCGTTCGAAAGATGGCGGGAAGAGCTGGCAAAAAATTCTGTTTAAGGATGAAAACACTGGCGCGATCGATGTGGCATTCGAACCCGGCAATCCAAAAGTAGTTTATGCCGCGATGTGGCAGACGCGAAGGCCACCGTGGAGCATCTATCCGCCTTCGTACGGGCCAGGCAGCGGGCTATATCGCTCGAATGATGGTGGCGATCATTGGGAACAAGTCAGCGGGCATGGATTGCCTGCGGAAGGACTCGGGCGGATTGGGATCGCGTTCGCGCCGAGCAATCCACGGCGGATTTATTTGATCGTGGATGCCAAGGAGGGCGGGCTCTATCGTTCGGACAACAGCGGGCAGAACTGGCAGCGCGTTTCGAACGATCGCAGAATCTGGGGGCGTGGGTGGTATTTCGGAGAGCTCAGTGTAAATCCAAAAGATCCCGATAACGTGTACGTGCCGAACACCACGACGTATCAATCGCGCGACGGAGGGAAAACGTTCAGCGCATTCAAGGGCGCGCCCGGGGGCGACGACTACCACGAACTGTGGATTGATCCCGACGAGCCGAAGCGGATGATTCTCGGCTGCGATCAGGGCGCGATTGTGTCGCGCAACGGCGGTGAGACGTGGAGTTCCTGGTATAACCAGCCAACTGCACAGTTTTATCACGTGGCGACGGATAACCAGTTTCCGTATTGGGTGTACGGAGCGCAGCAGGATAGCAATGCGATCGCTACGCCGAGCCGGAGCCGCTACCTTTCGCTGAATTTTCATGATTGGCGGCCGATCGATGCGGGCGGCGAAAATGGATACATCGCGCCGGATCCGCTGAATCCGGGAGTGGTGTTTGGCGGCACGGTGGCGCGGCAGGATTTCAGCGACGAACAAGTGCAGGAAATGCCCCCGACGCTGGCGCATCCTGGCAAATACCGAAGCACGTGGACGCTGCCGCTGGTCTACTCGCCAATCGATCCGCACGTCCTGTACTTCGGCTCGCAAGTTTTGTTTCGAACGGCGGACAGCGGCGGTTCGTGGCAGGTGATAAGTCCCGATTTGACGCGCGAGGATCCGGGAGTACCGCCGAATCTCGATGCGGCGACAGCGGCCGATACACGGAAGGGAAAACGCCACGGAGTGATTTATACGATTGGGCCGTCGTTTGTGAAGGCGGGAGAAATTTGGGCGGGCACGGATGATGGGCTGATTCAATTGACGCAAGACGAAGGGAAAACGTGGGAGAACGTAACGCCGGCGGAATTGACGCCGTGGAGCAAGGTGACGCACATCGAAGCATCTCATTCCGACGCGGGGACGGCTTACGCGGCGGTAGACAGGCATCGGCTGGATGACTACCAGGCGTATCTCTATCGCACACGTGATTTCGGCAAGAGCTGGCAACGCGTTTCGAGCGGGATACCCCAAGGCAGCTTTTTGAATTGCGTGCGGGAAGATCCGGTGCGAAAGGGGCTGATCTACGCTTGCACGGAGAAAGGCGTCTACGTTTCTTTCAATGATGGTGATGACTGGCAGCCCTTGCAGCTGAATTTGCCGATGACCTCGGTGCGCGACTTGGTAGTGCACGAAAATGATTTGGTGGTGGCCACGTTTGGGCGGTCGTTTTGGATACTGGACGATGTGACGCCGTTGCGGCAGCTCGACGCACGTGTTGCATCTGCGGATGTTTGGCTCTTTCGCCCGGAAGCCGCGATTCGGATGCGTGCGGCGTCCGATCAAGGAACGCCAGTGCCAATGGATGAGTCACTTTTGCCGAATCCGCCGGAGGGTGCGGCGCTGGATTATTTCTTGAAGGAAAAGGCGCGGTCGCCGATCCAACTGGAGATTTTTGATTCGGAAGGAAAACTGGTGCGGCGATTTGCGAGCGATGAGGTTTTGCGCAAGACGGATCCAAACGACGTGCCCATTCAAGTTGAGTGGATACGCGACCCGAAACCGCTTTTGGCGGAAGCGGGGATGCACCGGTTCGTGTGGGACCTTCATTACGCGCCGCCCAAGGGAGGACGCAGATCCTTTCGGGGGCCGGCCGGGCCTTTGGCGGTGCCGGGCGAATATACCGTGAAGCTCACTGCGAACGGAAAGAGCAGCACACAGCCGCTGACGATCAAACTGGATCCGCGGTTGAAGACGCCGCAAGATGCACTTGTGCGGCAGTTTGGACTGGCGTCCAAGCTCGCAGGCGCATTGGACGAAGTGTCGATTGCTTTGGAACAGATCAGTGGCCTGCGAAAGCAGATTGTTGAGCGCAAGAAGGAGGCGGCCGGCAAAAGCGATGTAATCGCGGCATTGGAAGAGTTGGAAAAAAAGGTTGAATCGGCTATGGAAACGGATAGCGATGCCGGATTTGGGCTGTTCGGCCTAGCCGCGCCTGGCAAAGAGCATGAGCCGCTTCCCGCGGTTGCGGCGGCATTGGCCGGCCTGTTAAGCATCGTGGACGGTTCCGATCTTGGCCCGGCGTCGGATGCGGCCAGCGCGAGCGCGCAGTGGGAAGTATCCGCGCAGGATACTTTGACGCGTTGGACGGCGTTTCAAAAGGAAGACGTGTCAGGCGTCAACACCTTGCTCGAAAAGGCCAAATTGAAGGCACTGGTGGTCGAAGAGAATACAGCGCGACATTAGCCGAAATTTCTTGGGCGGTCGCGGGGGCCGTCTCTTTCTCGCTGCGCTCGTGGTTTTCTAGCGGCCCTTATTGAGGGACGGATTTGGTATGCTGCTGTAGGTGCGAAACATTCTCCGATTTAGCGCCTTTTCTTTCGTCGGGCTGCTCTCCGTAGCTCTGCTGGCCTCGGCGATGGTCTCTCCATCGCAGACTCCCTCACAGAGTCAGCTACCCGCGGCCGTCACTCCTCAGTCGCCGGCAACTCCATCGGTGACTTCTTCACAGGCGCCGGGAGCAGTGGCAGGAACGGCGGCTACTCCCTCTGCTGCGCCCGTTCAGCAAGGCGGGCTCAACGTGGTGGTGCTGGACCCGGCTCACGGAGGAACGGACCCGGGGGCACGGGGCACGGGAGGAATCCGCGAGAGTGAGATTGTGCTGAGTTTTGCAATGGAGGTTCGGCGCGCACTGGAGCAGCAAGGATTTCAAGTGGTGCAGACGCGGCAGGGGAATGAAGATCCTTCCTTTGATGATCGGTCGGCGACAGCCAATGCGCAGCGCGGCGCAGTGTTCGTGACGCTGCACATTTCATCGACGGGATTGCCAGGTACAGTGCGTGTATACGTAAATTCCGATTTGGCGCCGGTTGCGGGTTCGAATGGCTTCATCCCCTGGGACCGGGCGCAGGTTCCGTTTCTGGGATTGAGCCGGACGTTTGGCGATTTCGTGCAAGGGTTCCTCGCGCAGCGATTCAAAGGTTCGCCGGAGACGGCGCAGACCGCGAGCGTGCGCCAGCTTCGGACGACGGCGGCGCCGGCCATCGCGGTGGAAGTTTCGAGTGTGACCGTGGAAGACCGCGCCGATTTGGACCGCATGGCGCCGGGCGTTGCGGACGCTATCGCGCGCGGTGCGGCGGCGTTCAGGCCTTCGTACGTTGTTCCAACCACGCCGGGAGCGCTGCCGTGACGCCGCGCTGGAAATTTCTTTTCGCAGGCGGATTGGTCTTCATTCTGCTTGTTGCCCTAATCTTCGTGCCCATTTTGCGCAGACGAATGAAGCGCGCCGCAAAGCTCCAGCAACAGAGTGAGGAACAAGCGCGGCGCGAATTGACGCAACCGATCGCGATTAATCCGGGTGATCCGCGAGTAAAGACCAAACTTTTCTGGGCTTCGGATACCATCGATCCCGCGCTGGTGCCGGTAACGGTGGACCTGCCGCTTTCGAGCGATCCCGTATTGCGATCGAAGCAAGTTTTGAACACGCTGCTCGCAGGACCGGTGGATGCGGAACTGCGGACACTGCCGCCGGATGCTTTGCTGCTGGCGTTTTATCTATTGCCGGATGGGACGGCCATCGCGGATTTTTCCGAGGCGCTCGCAAATTCCATTCCTTCGGGGATTGCGAGCGAGCAGTTGGCGGTGAATTCCATCGCGCGGACGCTGGAAGCGAACGTCCCGCAGGTGCAGCGGCTGAAGATTCTGATTCATGGCCAGGAAGTGGAGACGCTAGCGGGACATTTGGATTTGACGGGAACTTTTGTCGTGAATACGAAACCAGTTCAAGCGCCGGTGCAGCTGGCGCCTGCTGCATTGACACCCGACAAGGCGCCCACCAAGGTGGCGCAACCCGAGCGCAAGCCGTAGAATTCTGGAACACCGAAGTGCTGACCGCGGGAGGAAGAGTGCGAGTTGACGGCCGAAATCCGGACCAGATGCGCCCTTTGAAAATTACGCCGGACTTTATTTCCACGGCCGAAGGCAGCGTGCTCATTGAGCTGGGAAACACGCGGGTGATCTGCACGGCTACGGTGGACGACGGGGTGCCGGGCTTTCTGAAGGGCAGCGGCAAAGGCTGGGTCACCAGCGAATATGGAATGCTGCCGCGCGCAACCGAGGAGCGCACGCCGCGCGAGGCGACGCGCGGAAAACAATCGGGGCGGACGCTGGAAATTCAACGATTGATCGGGCGTTCGTTGCGCGCGGTGACGGATCAGGAAGCGCTGGGCGAGCGCACCGTTTGGATCGATTGCGACGTGATTCAGGCGGATGGCGGAACGCGGACGGCGTCCATTACCGGAGCGTTCGTCGCGCTTGCGCTGGCGTTCGAACGACTCGTTGCGGCGGGAATCTTGAAGCGCTCGCCGCTGATTGATAGCGTGGCGGCTACCAGCGTGGGCATTGTGGATGATCGCGCGCTGCTGGATCTCGCTTATGAAGAAGATTCGCGAGCGGAAGTGGATATGAACGTGGTTATGACCGGCGATGGACATTTCGTGGAAATTCAGGCGACGGCGGAGGGACGCGCGTTTTCCGGAAGCGAGATGCAGGATCTGCTGGCGCTCGCCGCAGCGGGGATTCGCCGCTTGACGGAGGAACAACGCGCCTTGCTGCCCGTGAAATTCAGTGCACGCGCGCGCTAAACTTTTTCTCGCGTCTTCCAATCCTGGGAAGCTGGCGGAGTACCGGGCGCTTGCTGCTGCGGCTCCAACATCATCTCTCCGCATTGAGCTTGCATTACTGCCGGATTTCGACGCACTTCCCGCGTTCGAGGAAAATGCTCCGACGTTTGCCGAAAATGCGGCGGGCAAGGCGCTGCACTACTCTCGAAGAGCGGATGGGCTGGTGTTTGCCGACGACTCGGGCCTGGTTGTGCCTGCTCTCGGCGGCGCGCCGGGAGTTCATTCCGCAAGATACGCCGGGCCGCAGGCGACAAATGCGCAGAGGATTGAAAAGTTGCTGGACGAGATGCGAGGCAAAACTGGAGCCGAGCGTGCCGCGCATTTCGTTTGTGCCATTGCTTTAGCAGAACGAGGACGAGTGTTGGCTCTCGTCACGGATGGCGTTGACGGAGAAATTCTCGAGGTGCCGCGGGGATCGGGCGGATTTGGATACGATCCGGTATTCTACTTCCCTGCCCTCCAGAAAACCTTTGCGGAAATTCCTGCGGAAGAAAAGAATCTGCGCAGCCATCGAGGAAAAGCTTTCCGCCGATTGCTCGCGGCTCTTTCCTCCATGCTATAGTTTTGGCTCCTATGGCTACGAAATCGAAGAAAAAAACATCGAAGAAGAAGTCTTCCCGGGCAAAATCAAAGACGGCAAAACCGGCAAAGAAGTCCAGTCCCGCAAAGGCAGCTCTCGCGGCGGGAACGGAACCCAAGCGTGTAGCGGCAATCCTCGCGAAGCTGGATGAAGCTTACGGAAATGCGACATGTGAGTTGAAGCACGAAAATGCGTTTCAACTTCTGATTTCAACGATTCTTTCCGCTCAGTGCACGGATGTGCGGGTAAACCAGGTCGCCGAAACGCTTTACAAGAAGTATCCCGATGCCAAAGCGTTCGCCTATGCGACTCCGAGCGAATTGGAGCAAGACATCCGGCCGACAGGATTTTTCCGGAACAAAACGAAATCGGTGATGGGTGCGAGCAAAGCAATCCTGGAAAAGTTTGGCGGCCGTGTGCCGCGCACGATGGAAGAAATTCTCACTTTGCCGGGCGTGGCGCGAAAAACTGGAAACGTCGTGCTTGGGACGGCGTACGGAATCGCCAGCGGGGTGGTTGTGGACACGCATGTGTTGCGCCTTTCCAACCGGCTGGACTTGTCACGAAATGAAGATCCGAAGAAAGTCGAGCAGGATTTGATGAAAATTATTCCGCAAGACAAATGGATCCAGTTTTCCCACCAGCTGATCTGGCATGGGCGCCGAGTCTGCCATGCGCGCAAGCCGAAATGCGTCGAGTGCAACATGGAATCGCTGTGCTACGCCAAAGACAAAACGGCCTGATCGACTAGTCTAATTTAGACTAGTTCCCACTAGTCTAAATTAGACTAGTTGAACAAGCGCTAACGGACCCGTTAAGAAGGCGGCATGGCCCCTAGCTCTAGCGCGGTTTCTTGACGGGAGTTTGATCCGTCCCGGTCGGCGGCGAACTGGGCGGCTGCGCGTTGACGGGCGGGTGCCCCGGCGGCAGCGCGCCCTGGGCAGGCGTACCAGCGGGGTTCACGATGTCACTGAAGTTCGGCAGGCTCCCGGAATGCACATCTGGATTCTGATGAGGATTTTTACTGGTGTCCGGATGCTGAATCATCCCACCGGCAGGCTGCGATTTCTGAACTACCCAAGCGCCATCACGTTTTTCCAGATTGTAGGCGACCTGCATGCCGGCGCCAGAGGGTGCGCCGGTCTTGGGCCGGAAGACAACTTCAGCGTGCGCCTGATTGCCATTGATGGAAACGCCGCGGATATCCATATCCATGGCGCTCATATTGAGAGTACCGACGCCGTTGAGATGCTGCAGGATGCCGGCGCGAATGGCGTCGCTGTCGCTCGGTTGCTTCTTGCAACCGCCACAGAGAATCAGCGCCGCGGACAGACCTAGCGCGAGAGCAAAGCGCTCTCCACGAGAAGACACTCCGACTGTGAGCAGACGATTCATGTCCCGATCTTACGCGGACCGCAGGCCGTTGGGAACCATGGGAAGGTTGTGGAGGCGAACGCCACTCGCATCAAAAATAGCATTTCCAATGGCCGGAGCCACCGTCATGATCGGAGTTTCGCCGGCGCCGGCGGAAGGAATGTCCTTTCGATCCAAGAGGACCGCTTCAATCACCGGGATGTCGCGGAAACGCGGCACGCGATAGTTCGCGAAGCGAGGATTCGTGATGCGGCCGTTTTCAAATTCGATGGCTTCGAAGAGCGCGCCGCCTAGTCCCTGAATCATTGCGCCGACCACCTGATTGCGCAAGCCATCGGGGTTAACGATGGCGCCGCATTCGAATGCTTCGACCAGGCGCACGACGCGGACCGCACCTGATTTCTTATCCACCGCAATTTCCGCGCACGTCGCTACATAACTTCCCTTCTCGTCACCGCAGGCAACTCCGAAGCCTTGTCCATCCTGTGTTTTCTTGCGCGGCCAACCGAAGGATCTCGCCGCCGCCTCCAAGACCGCACGCATGCGTGGATTGGAAAGATTCTTCATGCGGAAATCGAGCGGATCCATTTTTGCGAGGCTGGCCAGCGCATCCATATGGGATTCCCGCGCGAAGTGATTCGCGGTCGCCGCCAAGCCGCGATAGGAACCGCTGCGCAGAATCAAGGGCACGGCATGATATTCCGTGCGGTGATTCGCGACGTCGTAAGGAGTCTCGATCCCGGACGATCCGGAATGATAGTTGTGAAATTCCCAAGCGGTCAGAGTTCCATCACTGGAGATGCCGCTCTTGATTTCGATCACGCCTGCAGGCCGGAAATAGGCCCACGTAAATTCTTCCTCGCGCGTCCACACGACTTTTACAGGACGCCCGGCCGCGCGCGCGAGGCGAGCGGCTTCGATCGCTGCATCGCTGGTGTGCTTGCCTCCATAGGCCGAGCCGGTGTCCGGCACGATCACGCGCACGCTGCTTTCCGGAACATGAAACAAGTTGGCGAGTTCGTCGCGGTTGGCGAAGGGGCGCTGCGTGCCAGTCCACACCGTCAGCTTTCCATCCGTCCAATGAGCTAAGGCGGCGCGGGGCTCGAGCGGAGCGTGGGCGATGTAGGCAACGTTGTACGTAGCGTCGAGGCGGTGCGCCGCGGCGGCTAGACCATCCGCGATTGAACCTTTTTGCTGGCGATTTCGATCATCGGATTTCGCGGTGGCGTTCTGCTTAAGATAAGAGAAGATTTCCTTGCTGGAAATTTGCGGTACTTCTTTCCATTGTGCGTGGATGGCATCGAGGGCGCGCTGCGCCTGGTGTGCGCTGGGCGCGGCTACGCCGACAAAGTCTCCGTCGCGCACGACGACTACGCCAGTCAGGGCCCTAGCCGCGCTGTCATCACAGGAGACGAGTGTTGCGCCGAACGACGGCGGGCGCAGCACTTTGCCGTGCAGCATTCCTTCCGGATGCAAATCGGGGGTGTACTGATGTTTGCCAGTGACAAACGCTCGGGCCTCGACTTTCGGAACGGCTTTCCCGGCAACCGTCCACTGCGAGGCGGGAGTGATAGGATCTTCGGCGGGGAGATTTTGGGCGAGGGTCTTGCCGCGCGCGAGTTCCGTATACTTCAGGGAGCGGCCCGAGGCGGTATCGGTGACTTTCGCGTCTGCCGCGACCAATCCAGCCGACGCGATATTCCATTCCTTGGCGGCGGCTTCAATGAGTAGATCGCGCGCGGCGGATGCCACGCGCCGAAGCTGAGGCGTGATTGTCGGCGTGGTGCGGCTGCCAAAGGTGCCCATATCAAAGGGTGTCAGCGCGGTGTCAGCCGTCACCATGCGAACGCTTTCAAACGGCACACGCAGCTCATCGGCAATCGTTTGCGCCAGAGAGGTGCGGATGTTTTGGCCGATCTCGGCTTTGCCGGTAAATCCCGTAACAATGCCGTCTTCGCCGACGTGCAGCCACGCGCTGATGTCCTTGGGCAGGTCTTCCGTATGGAAACTGCGATGGCCGGGAGCTGTTTCTTGCGCGGCGAACGCATCTTTCGCGATTGCGAAGACCGCAATGCCTGAGCCAAGAATCTTGAAGAAGTCGCGACGCGCAAGCTCGAATTGGTGGAGCGGAGAAGCGGTGAACTCGAAGCGCTCCGGCTCCAAAACAAACTTTTCCGCGGGGCCGCTCATCGCCCGTGCTCCTGCATCAATTTTGCAGCATGGCGGACGGCCTCGATAATGCGCGGATGCGTCCCGCAGCGGCATACATTGCCCTGCAAAAACTGAACGACGTCAGCAGGACTGGGATTCGCATTCGTTTGCAGCAGGCCTACGCTGCTCATAATCATTCCGGATGTGCAAAAAGCGCATTGGAATGCGCCGGCGTCAAGAAACGCTTGCTGCACGGGATGCAAGCGGCCATCTTTCTCGAGGCCTTCGATGGTGGTGACTACTTTTCCGGCTACCGCGCTCACGGGAATCTGGCACGAGCGTCGCGGGGCTCCCGCGATCAGAACCGTGCAAGCACCACACTGCCCTTCCCCGCAGCCGTACTTGGTCCCGCTCAGAAGGAGTTCATCGCGCAGAACGGACAAGAGTGGCGTGTCGGGAGGGTAGTTGACCGGATAACGCTTGCCGTTGACTTCGATTTCGATGGGCATCGCCTTTGCCCCTCCTGGCAAAAAATTCTGCGCCGATTCAATGTTTGTGGCAAGTGTCGCAAGCGGTTTTGGATTGATTCCGTCCGCGGCAATGCCGGCAGTAGACGCAGGCGAATTCGGAAATCGGCTAGCACCACAGCGAGCGATCCGCAGCCGGTTTAGGAGGCCTCTTCAATCCATACCGTCTTAATGTTGGTGAACTCGCGGATTCCATGGACTCCCATCTCGCGACCGTGACCCGACCATTTTACGCCCCCGAACGGTATCCGCGGATCGGACATCACCATGCGATTGATGAATACCATGCCCGATTCCAAGTCGTTGATGAATCTCTCGCGCTCATTTTTGTCGTTGGTCCAGGCGCTTGCTCCCAGGCCGAATCGGCTGTCGTTCGCGATGCGGATGGCGTCATCCAGGTCCTTCGCGCGGAACACGCTGGCCACCGGCCCAAACAATTCCTCTTTATGCGCCGGCGAACCGAGCGGAATGTTTGTCAGCACGGTGGGGGCATAGAAATTACCCGGACGATCCAGCGGCTTGCCACCGGTCAGAACTTTCGCGCCCGCTGCGATGGTCTTCTTCACATCGCGGTCCAGATCGGCAAGCCCATCGGATGTCGCGAGAGGCCCAACCTCCGTTTTTTCGTCGAAGGGATCACCGACTTTCAGCGCCGCCATCTTGTCGGCAAACAGGCGCTCGAACTGCTCCGCGATCGATTCGGCCACAATAAACCGCTTTGCCGCGATGCACGATTGTCCGTTATTGATAGTCCGCGCTTTCACCGCCGTTGCGGCCGCCACTTCCAGGTTCGCGCTCGGCATGACAATGAATGGATCGCTTCCGCCCAGTTCGAGTACTACTTTCTTGATTCTCTTTGCCGCGCCGATGCCGACTTCAATTCCCGCTCCCTCGCTTCCCGTCAGAGTGGCGGCCATTACACGGGGATCGCCAAGCACACGGTCTACTTTGTTCGAACCGATCAGCAACGTCTGGAAACATCCAGCCGGAAAACCCGCCCTGCGAAACAGATCTTCAATCAGAAGCGCCGATTGCGGAACAATCGAAGCGTGCTTCAGCAGCCCGACGTTGCCGGCCATCAACGCCGGCGCGGCGAATCTCAGCACCTGCCAGAAAGGAAAATTCCACGGCATGACCGCCAGCACCGCTCCTAGCGGCTGGTAGCGGATGTAGCTGCGGCTCGCCGTCGTTTCCACGATTTCGTCGGCGAGAAATTTTTCCGCATTCTCCGCGTAGTAGCGGCATACCCAAGCGCACTTGGCCGCTTCATCAACGGCCGAGCGAAAGGTTTTCCCCATTTCGGTGGTCATCACCCGTCCGAAATTTTCCTTTTCTTTCTCCAGGATTTCCGCGGCCTTCAGCATCATCTGGGCGCGCTCGGCGAAGGGCACGTGCCGGTATCGCACAAAGGTATCCGCCGCCGTCTGAAGCTTCACTTCAAGCTGCGCGTCGGACAGCGCTTCGAATGTTTTTTCCACCTTCCCGGTGGCCGGGTTGATCGTGGCGATCGCCATATTGCTTCTCCCTTGTGATTCTCCACATTCTACTTGAGACGGCGCTCGCGTGAGGAAGGCGAGTTGCGGACGGCAAGTCCAGTTGGAATGGGCGGTTGCGCCTCGACTTTGGCGGACTCTCCGATTTTGGTTGGACCACTATACGCCAAGAATTGTCCCAGTACCCAGCGCGTGCGCACCGAGCAAACTTCTGACGCGCGTGCGGCACTTGACCAGCGCATATATTTTATCGGAAGGCCGCCCCGACAAAACCCGGATAATTAGGCCCAGGAGTAACCGTGTTTGGAGAGCGGCAAAGAGCGGATGCGCTCGCCGGTGGCGGTGAAAATGGCGTTGCAGACGGCGGGAAGAACCGGCGGAAGGGCAGGTTCACCGAGGCCGGTAGGTGAATTGTCGGTCTTGAGGAAATGGACTTCGATTTCGGCCGGCACCTGGTTCATGCGGACCGGGGGATATTCGTGGAAATTGCTTTGGACGGCGCGACCTGAGTCGATAGTGATCTCGTAGGACATGACGGAGCTTAGTCCTTCGATGATGGCGCCGCGAACCTGATTTTCGGCGTTGAGGGGATTGATGATCTGGCTGCCGACGTCGCCGACGGCCCAGATTTTGTTGATTTTGATTTTCTTGTTGGCGTCGACGCGCAGCTCGACGACTTCCGCAAAATAGCCGCGATGAGCGAATTGGAAGGCGACGCCCATAGCGGTGCCTTTGGGGAGTTTGCGCGCACCCCAACCGGATTTTTCGGCGACGAGTTTGAGGACGCCGGTCATGCGTGCGGCGTCGACATCGAGTTCGCCGGGGTTGGAAGCGGCTGCAGCGTTGGTTACGCGCGGCGCGTTGAGAAGATCGAGGCGGAACTGGACGGGATCTTTTCCGGCAGCGTGCGCGAGCTCGTCGGTGAAGGATTGGAAGACCCAGGAGAAGGCGTTGCTGCGAGGAGCGCGCAGCGCATACGTGGGCACACCGAGAGGCATAAGCGATGCGCCGAAGAAAAAGTTTGGCAGGAAGGTGCCGGGAAATTCGTTGCCGGGAATGTTGGCGGAAGGAGCGAACTGCGTGCCTTCGCCGAAGCTGATGAAATGATTGCGCCAGGCGACGAGTTTGCCGGAGGAGTCGACGCCGCCCTTGAGGTAATGAAAACCGGCGGGGCGGTAGTGATCGTGGTGAAAATCGTCTTCGCGGGTCCAAAGGAGTTTTACGGGAACGCCGACCTGCTTGGCGATGGCGCCCGCTTCGAGCATGTAATCATTGGTGAGGCGACGTCCGAAGCCACCACCGGCGCGCTTGAGGTGGACGATGATGTCGTCGTGAGGAATGTTGAGAACTTTGGAGACGAGCAGGCGGCCATTTTCGGGCGTTTGGCTGGGAGACCAGAATTCGAGTTTGCCGTCGTGCCAGTGGGCGAGGCAATTTTCAGGCTCCATGGGGGCATGCGCGAGGAAGGGATAGGCGTAAGCGGCTTCGACAGTTTTTGCTGCGGACTTGAGCGTACTGTCGGCGTCGCCGTCGGCACGGACGGTGATCGCGGGAGATTGCTTGGAAAGTTCATCGGCGCGCCTCTGGAAGCCTTGGCTGCTCTGTTGCGCGGTGGGGCCTTCGTTCCACTGTGCGTGCAATTTCTTGCGGGCTTCATTGGCTTGCCACCAAGTGTCGGCGACGACTGCTATGCCCCAATGCAGGCCGAGCAAATCCTGCGTGCCTTCGACTTCAAAGACGTGGCGGACACCGGGCAGAGCCTTAATCTCATCGAGGTTGGCGCCAACGCACTTTCCCGCGTACACGGGGCACTTGTCGTAGACGGCATACAACATGCCCGGGAGCTTGAAGTCAATGCTGTAGAGATTTTTTCCGGTGACGATCTTGGCGTTGTCCACGCTGTGAATGGGCTGGCCGATGATTTTGTAGTCTTTGGGATCCTTGAGCTTGACGGATTTGAGATCGGGAGCGGGCAGGGAGGCGGCTTTTTCGGCGAGCGCGCCGTAACCGAGAGTTCGTTTTGACGGTTGATGGATGACGCGGCCGGAAGAGGTTTGGCACTCCGATTCGGGGACGGACCAGGTTTGCGCGGCGGCAGTGACGAACATCTGGCGGCAGGCGGCGCCAACACGGCGAAGCGGATCCCAGTTGGTGGGAGTGGAAGTGCTGCCACCGGCGCGCTGCGGGCCGAATTTCGTTTCGTCGAGATCGGCTTGCTCGATGCGGACGTCTTTCCAATCAACGTCGAGCTCATCGGCGATGATCATGGGGAGATGAGTCTTTACCCCCTGACCGACTTCGGGATTCTTGGCCATGATGGTGACGATGCCGTCAGCCGCGACGCGAAGAAATGCCGTCGGGAGAAAGGCGGAGGGCGGGGCCTGCGGAGCTTGGGCAAGGAGTTCGGCGACGGGATCGAAATGGAGAGCGACGAGAATGCCTCCGCCGGCAATGGCGGAGACGCGAAGAAAACTGCGGCGATCGAGGAGAGTGGCTTGCACAGGACCTCCTTGGTGCTTAAGAGTGTTGCGGCGAGCGTGCGATGCGGCCGGCATGGATGGTATTGTAACGCCGTACAGGGGAATTTGGTTTCACCGTTTTCGATGAGCACACGCTCGATGTCGCGGAGGTGGAATGTTCTCCTGACTGGGCACCAAAGCGTCAACGGATAACCCGAAGAGGTTCCACGGAGGCGTCAAATCGCACCACTACCTGGACAATTGTCTTTATTGAAGAGGACGCGGGATTGACACCGGCGCAGACGAATACCAAAGTACAATAGACGCTCTCCCATGGTGTCGCATATCGTCATGACGTAGACCGAGGTAAGCACGTTCCACAGGACTGAGCGCCACTCGCCCTGGATTTCTTTTATGGCAAGAACCTACACTGCTCCAAGCATTGAGGATTATCTGCTCAAGCGGCTGATGCCCGTGGAAGGCACGATTCCGCATTTGGAAGGAATCGAGATGTATGGCAACTCCATTCCCGCGGGAACGGTCGGCGGCGACCTATTTGAGTACATAAACTTTCAGCAGCGTTACGACATCGACGCTCGCATTCAGCGGGCCCTGAAGCAATCGAAACAGTATTTGGAACCGCTCCCGGCAGGCGCGATACCGCGTAATTCGGTGGACGATCATGTCCAATGGTTGAAATCAAGGCCCGGCTACAAGCCTGAAATGGAATCCGCTTACAGAGAGGCACGAAGCTCGGAACAAGTGCGGGTCGCCGAAGACCTGCGCGAGTTGTATAGCACTGCGGGAGTTCTGCTGGTGGACGCTCAGGGACACGGAATCATTGCAGCGAAAATCGCGTCGACGGTCCACGACACGTTTCATGCCCTCATG
>Ga0137403_10001573_pt1 | contig 28667 bp, 31 predicted proteins | sample CZOMad2_1_16fung_FD_122057 | JGI IMG/M metagenome (GOLD analysis project Ga0137403, IMG submission 122057) | Vadose zone soil fungal communities from Angelo Coast Range Reserve, California, USA - CZOMad2_1_16fungal (Hybrid Assembly) | ecosystem: Environmental > Terrestrial > Soil > Vadose zone... | reverse complement strand
CGCGTGCTCGAGCACCTGATCCCGCGCTTCCCCGGGGTCGAGTGGACACTGCACACGCACGACACGCGCGCGATGGCGATCCCGAACATCCTCGCGGCGATGGAGCACGGCGTCACCAACTTCGACGCCTCCATCGGCGGGCTCGGCGGCTGCCCGTTCGCGCCCGGCGCCTCCGGCAACGTGTGCACCGAGGATCTCGTACACTGCCTGCACGCGATGGGCGTGCAGACGGGCATCGACCTCGACCGGCTGGTCGGCGTCAGCCGCCGCGTGCAGGAGATCGTCGGCCGCGCGCTGCCCGGCCAGATCGTGAAGGCGGGGCCCTCGACGCGGAAATATCCGGTGCCCGACACGGTGGCGGGCCGGATTCCCAGGATCGGATAGCTCGTGACCAAGAAAGCGCAGCGCATGCTCGCGCTGATGGACCGCACCACGCGCCTCTGGCACATCCCCAACGTGGGCCGCGCCAAGGGCCGCGTCATCCGCCGACTCATCGACCGCCACCGCCCGAGGCGCGCGGTGGAGATCGGCTCGCTCCTGGGCTACTCGGCGATTCTCATCGCGGGCTCGCTCCCGCCGCGCGGGCGGCTCACCTGCCTCGAGACCAGCGACTACCTCGCGCGCATGACGAAGCACAACGCCGAAGAAGCCGGGCTCGGAAGCCGGGTCAAGGTGATCCAGGGCGACGCGCTGCGCCTGCTGCCGCTGCTGCCCGGGCGCTTCGACTTCGTCTTCATCGACGCCGCCAAAGAGGATTACCTGGACTACCTGCGCTCGCTCGAGCCCAAGCTCGTCGCCGGCTCCGTCGTCATCGCCGACAACACCGGCATCTACCGCAAGGAGGTCGCGCCGTACCTCGAGCACGTGCGCGGCTCCGCCGACTATACGAGCCGCGAGCACGAGTTCGACGACGACGCGATGGAGGTCAGCCTATACCGCTCGCCGCGTACCTGAATCCCGGCGCCGACCTCGGCGCCGCCGTCGACCTCGCGCGCACCGCCGACCGGCTGGGCTACGACAGCGTCTGGGTCACGCACGGGCTCGGCCGCGACTCGTTCGTGCTGCTCGCCGCCTACGCCGCGGCCACCACGCGCGTGGGCCTCGGCAACGGCGTCGTCCCGATCTATCCGCGCCATCCGGTGGCCATGGCCCAGGCCGCCTCCACGCTCAACGAGGTCAGCGGCGGGCGCTTCCGGCTCGGCATCGGCGTGAGCCACAAGAGCGCGATGGAGGCGATGCTCGGCCTGCGTCTCGTGGAGCCGCTGGCCGTCATGCGCGAGTACGTCGCCGTGCTGCGCGGCGCGCTCGGCACCGGCAGCGAGCTCGAGGGGCGTCACTATCGCGTGCGCTGGTCGCTGGCGCTGCCGAAGCGGCCGCCGGCGCCGCCGATCTACCTCGCCGCGCTCTCGGTGAAGATGCTGGAGCTCGCCGGCGAGATCGCCGACGGCGCCGTCCTCTGGCTCTGCCCGCCCGCCTACGTGCGCGACGTCGCGGTGCCCGCGCTCGAGCGCGGCCGGCGCCGCGCGGGCAAGCCGCTCGCCGGGTTCGAGATCGTCGCCGCGGTGCCGCTCGCGGTGACCGACGACCGCGCGGCGGCGATGACCGCCTTCCGCGCGGAGCTCAAGCGCTACCTCGAGCAGCCGTTCTATCGCGCGATGATGCAGGCGGCGAAGCTCGGCGACGGCGTGGCCGCCTTCGATCGCGGCGGCGAGGCGCCGGAGAGCCTCGCGGACGCGCTCGGGGGCATCGGGGATGCGCGCGCCACCCGCGCCTACGTGGACGCGTATCGCAAGGCCGGCGTGACGCTGCCGGCCGTACGACCGATCACGGTCCCCGACGCGCCGTGGTATCGCCGCACCGTCGAGGAGGCCGCCGGCTGGTGAGGCGCGCGGCGGCGGCGACGCTGGCCCTGTCGCTGGCCGCCGGCTGCTCGTGGACGCACGGCGCGGCGGCGCGCACGCTCCCGACCGATCACGAGGCCGAGATCACCTACGTGGCGCTCGGCGACAGCACCGTCGAGGGCATCGGCGCGAGCAGCCGGGCGTCCACGTACGTGAGCCTCCTGCACGCTCGCCTCCGCGCGATCTATCCGAACGCGCGGCTCGTCAACCTCGGCGTCGGCGGCGCGACGTCCGCCGACGTCCTCACGCGCCAGCTCGACCGCGCCGTCGCGCTGCAACCCGAGCTCGTCACGCTGTCGGTGGGGCCCAACGACATCACCGGGCAGGTTCCGCTGGCCGACTACGCGCGCAACATGCAGACGATCCTCGGCCGGCTCGCCGCCGGCACCCGGGCGGTCATCGTCGTGAACCTGCTGCCCGACCTCGCGGTGACGCCGCGCTTCCGGGGTCGCCCGGAGGAAGCCACCGTCGGTCGGCTCTCGATCGAGTTCAACGAGGCGCTGGCCCGTGCGGCCGGGCGGTACGGCGCTCAGGTGGTGGATCTCTACGCGGCGAGCCGCCGGGAAGTCCCCGCGCGGCCGGAGCTGGTGGCCCGCGACGGCTACCACCCGTCGGACCTCGGCTATGCCCGGTGGGCCGAGTTGATGTGGGACGCCGTGCGGAGCAAGATTCGCTCGTGAGCCTGAATAGGATGTCCGACGCGCCGGTCGAACGTGGCGTCATGCTCCGGAACGGTGTGATCGCGATCCTGGCGCTGCTGGCCCTGACCGCCCCCGCGTGGGCTGGGGGCGAACGGCTCACCGCCGCGACCCCGTCCGTCGTGATGCCCCTCGGGAAGTTCGTGCCACGCTCCACCACCACCGTGCTCCCGGCGAGCTCGCCGTTCGTGGTGACGACCCGGCCCTTCGCGCCGTCGAACGCCGTCGGCGCCAGCCCGCCGCCGGCCGCCGTGCCCGTGCTCCCCGACCACCGGCACCGCCACGGCACGACGACGATCGTCGCCGTGCCGACCACGCAGGTCATCGTGGTGCAGGAGCCCGTGTACTATCAGACGGTCGCCGCCGCCCCTCGCGAGTGCGTGATGCCGGGCTACTGGTCGTACGCATGGGTCCCGTACACGACGACGCAGAACGTCTGGGTGCAGGGCTCGTGGGCCGCCGACGGCGCGTGGAACGACAGCCACTGGGAGACGCGCCCGTACTCGTCCGGTTACTACGAGCCGTTCTGGACGCCCGGCCAGTCGTACGCCTGCTAGCTCGGCTCACGCACCTCGCCTGACGATCGCGGCCACCGGGCCGCCGCCACTCGGGCCCTGGTGCTCGGCGCCGCCCGAGACGTAGACCAGCGGATCGCCGATCACCGACGCGACCACCGCCGCCACCGCCGCGCGCGCGTGCCGCGTATGGTTGATGTCGGAGTCGTTGATCATCGTGTGGCGCCGGCCGCGGATTCGCCCCGACGGCGCCGCCTCCGCCTTCGCGAACACGCCGACCGCGCTGCCCGCTGAGCCCGCCGCCGCGTCGGGACGCCAGCCCGCGCTGCCGAGGGCCCGGCGCACGGCCGCCGCGTCGATCGCGTCTTCCATCACGTCGTGGCCGATCATCAGCACGCTCGCGGACGGCGCATTGCCGAGCACGAGCACCTCGCAGTGGTCGATCTCGACACCGGCCGAGGTCGAGGCGACGCGCGAGTAGAGATCCCAGCGGCGGCAGACGGCGGCGTCGGCGACGGCGGCGCGGTCGACCTCGCCCAACGCCAGCGCCACGCCGAGCGCGGACGCGCCGCGCGAGTAGCCCATCGACGCGTACGTGCTCGACGTCGCGACCTTCCTTCCGCGCCGCTCGGCCTCGCCGATCGCCTCGGCCGTGAGCAGCGGGCACTTGATCTGCACGAAGTGCACGTCGCCCACGCCGCCGATGGACGCCGACGCCATCGCCTCGCGCACCGCGCGCTCGACCTCCGTCACCTGCACCATCGTGCCGAGCTCCTCGGGGGCGAAGGTCCGCGTCTTCGCGATGCCGGCCACGAGCCCGGGCGCGCCCCCGGCGCCCGGCGACTCGCGTCGCGTGAAGACCGTCATGTGCGGGGCCATCACGCCCTCGGTGCCGCCGGACATGATGAACAGCACGCGCGCGGCGACCTCGGCCTCCGGCCGGCCGAGTGCCTGCGCCAGCCGCGTCTTGAAGACGGTGGTCGCGAACCCGCGGCTGAAGTCGTTGACGCAACCGTTGCCCTCGGTCTTGCCGAGCAGGCAGATCACGTGGGCGGGATCGACCGTGCCCGCGCGAATCAGCGCGTCGAAGCCGGTGACATCGTCGGGCGCGGCGGTCGGGATGACGTGGACGTCGACGCGTTGCACGGGACCACCCTCCGTCGTTGGAGTGCGCTGCCGGATCTCGTGGCGAGGATCGAGTCTACTCGCGGCGGAACGGCGTGCCGAGCGCGGCCGGCAGCCGCGCCGAGCGGCCCAGCCCCGCGAGCACGACGAGCGCGACCACGTACGGCGTCATCTGGATCACGTACGACGAGACCGGGAGCCGCAGCGATTGCACGCGCAGCTGCAGCGCGTCGGCGGCGCCGAACAGCAGGCAGCCGAGCAGCGTGCCGCCGGGCAGCCAGCGGCCGACGATGATCGCGGCCAGCGCGATGTAGCCGCGGCCGTTCGTCATCGCGTCGGTGAACGTGCCCACCTGCTGCAGGCTCAGCACGGCGCCGCCGAGGCCCGCCAGCGCGCCGCACGCCAGCACCGCCGCCAGGCGCACGCGCGAGGGCTCCACGCCGACCGCGAACGCCGCGGCCGGGTTCTCGCCGACCGCGCGCAGCGTGAGCCCCGCGCGCGTGCGCGCGAGGAACACGGCGACGAGCACGCCGAGGACGACGGCGGCGTAGGTCAGCGGCGGCTGGCGGAAGAGCACGGAGCCGAGCACCGGCACGTCGGCCAGCCCCGGCACCGGCCACGCGGCCAGCACCGGCACGCGCAGGGTCGCCGCCTCGCCGCGCGCGGCGAAGCCGCGCAGCAGGAAGCTCGTGAGGCCGACGGCGAGGATGTTGACGGCGAGGCCCGTCACCATCTGGTCGGTGCCGAACCGCACGGTCGCGACGGCGACGAGCAGGGCGAGCAGCATGCCGGCCGCGACGCTGGCGGCGAGGCCGGCGGCGGCGCTGCCGACAAGGTGGCCGGCGAGCACGCCGCCGAAGGCGCCGGAGAGCATCATGCCCTCGAGGCCCACCGCGAAGACGCCGGCGCGCTCCGAGAGAATGCCGCCGAGCGCGGCGAAGAAGAGCGGGGTGGCGATGCGCACGGCCGCGGCCAGCAGCTCCACGAGCGCCGTCTCGGCGCTCACACGCGCGCTCGCGCGGCGGACAGGGCCATCGCCGCCAGCACGAAGATCATCGTCAGGCCCTGGATGACCGACACGAGCGGCGTCGGCACGCCCACGGCGCGCTGCATGGCCAAGGCACCCGACTCGAGAAAGCCGAAGAAGAGCCCCGCGGGCAGCACGCCCAGCGGGCTCAGCCCGCCGATCAGCGCGATGGAGACGGCGGCGAAGCCGAAGCCCTGCGAGAAGCCCTCGATCAGCCGGTAGTGGACGCCGAGCACCTCGATGGCGCCCGCCACGCCGGCGAGCCCGCCCGCGAGCATCATCACCGAGAGCGTCGCGCGCGCCGCGCCGATGCCCGCGTAGCGCGCGGCGCCCTCGCTGGCGCCCAGCACGCGCAGGCGAAAGCCGAAAGGCGTGCGCCAGAGCACGAGGTGACACGCCACGACGGCGGCCACGGCCACGAGGATGCCCACGTGCAGGTCGGTGGCGCGCACGAGCTTGGGCAGCCACGCGGCGGCCGGCAGCAGCGGCGACTGTGGGAAGCCGGCGCCGGGCTCGCCCAGCTCGCCGTGCAGCACCTCGCCGACGATGAGCACGCCCACGAAGTTCAGCAGCAGCGTGACGAGCACCTCGTGCACGCGGCGCTTGAGCCGCACGAGCGCGGCGAGCCCGCCCCACGCGGCGCCCGCGCCGGCGCCGGCGAGCGCGCAGAGCACCGGCAGCACGACCGCCGGGGCCTGCGGCAATCGCAGCGCGAGCCACGTGGCGGCCAGGCCGCCGAGCGCGATCTGTCCCTCCGCGCCGATGTTGACGATACGCGCGCGGAAGCAGAGCGCGACGCCGGCGCCCGTCAAGAGATAGGGCGTCGCCTTGTTGAGCGCGACGGCCACGCGGTCGGGCGTGCCGACGGCGCCGCCGAGGAGGGCGAGATAGGCGACGACCGGGTTGCGTCCCGAGAGCAGCACGAGCAGCGCGGCGGTCCCGAGGGCGACCGCGATGCCCAGCACGGCCGAGGCGAGCGGGCGGGCGGCGCCGCCGACGGCGAAGGAGCGGGCGAGCGCGGCGGCCGTCATGCGAGGACGCCGTACAGCGCGGCGGCGTCGGGCGGCTCCTCGAGCGCGCCGGCCATCATCAGTCCCAGGCGCGTGAGGTCGGCATCGGCCGGCCGCATGACACCCACCAGCCGCCCCGCGTGCATCACCGCGAGGCGGTCGGCGACGCCGAGGATCTCCTCGAGCTCGGTGGAGATGTAGAGGACGGCGGCGCCGCCGTCGCGCAGCGCCCGCACCCGGTCGATCACGAAGCGCGTCGCGCCGGGATCGAGGCCGCGCGTGGGCTGCACGGCCAGCAGCACGCGCGGCCCGCGGCCGAGCTCGCGCGCGAGGATCACCTTCTGCTGGTTGCCGCCGGAGAGCGTGCGCACGAGGACATCGACGCCTTCGGCGCGGATGTCGAAGGCCTCGATCCCGCGGCGCGCGGCCTCGCGCGCGGCATCACGGTCGAGCCACCCACGCCGGCAGAACGGAGCCCGGTCGACGTCGCGCAGCACGACGTTGTCGGCGATCGTCATGTCGCGCACGAGCCCCACGCTCGCGCGGTCGGCCGGCACGTGCGCGACGCCCGCCGCGAGGCGCGCGGCCACGCCGCCGACGATCTCCGTGCCGTCCACGAACATGCTGCCGCGCGTCGGCGGGGCCACGCCGCCGAGCACGTCGGCCAGCTCCGTCTGCCCGTTGCCGTCCACGCCCGCGATCGCGAAGATCTCACCCGCCCGCACGGAGAAGCTCACGCCGCGCAGGCGCTCGACGCCGGCGGCGTCGCGTGCGTGGAGGTCGGCGACCACGAGGATCTCGGCGCCGGGCGCGCGGGGCGCGCGCGCGGCGGGGGGCGGCAGGTCGCGTCCGACCATGAGCCGCGCGAGGTCCTCGCGGCTGGCGCCGGCCACGGCGCGCCGGCCGGCCACCTCGCCGTCGCGGAGCACCACGACCTCGTCGCACACCTCGAGCACCTCGCCGAGCTTGTGAGAGATGAAGATCACCGAGCGCCCCTCGTCGCGCAGCCGGCGCAGCACGGCGAGCAGCGCCGTCACCTCGGGCGGGCTCAGGTTGGACGTGGGCTCGTCGAGGATGAGGAGGTCGGCGCCGCGCAGCACCGCCTTGAGGATCTCCACGCGCTGCTGCAGTCCCAGCGGCAGCGCGCCGACCACGGCGCCGGGATCGAGCTCGAGGCCGTAGGCGCGGCTCGCTTCGCGCGCGCGCTCGGCGATGGCTGCAGCGCGTAGCCACGAGCCGGCGGCCGGCCAGCCGAGCATGACGTTCTCGGTCACGCTCATCGCGGGCACGAGCATGAAGTGCTGGTGGATCATGCCGATGCCTGCCGCCAGCGCCGCACGCGGCGATCCGAGCGAGAGCGGCCGGCCCTTGAACGTCGCGCTACCCGCGTCCGGGCGCACGAGGCCGTACAGCACGTTCATGAGCGTCGTCTTGCCGGAGCCGTTCTCGCCGAGGAGGCCGACGATGGCGCCGGCGGGCACGTCGAGGTCGATGCCGCGGTTCGCGCGCACGGCGCCGTAGCGCTTGACGATGCCGCGCATCGCCAGCATGGCGCCGGGCGCGCGCGCGGGCTCAGGCACCGCTGCGGGCGTCGTCCTTGGTCGGCTTCACCTTGACCGCGCCGGTGGCGAGCTTCTTCTTGAGCGCGTCGATCTCCGCGGCCACCGGGGCCGGCACCGCCGGGTTGAACTCGCGCTCCGGCGTGTATTGAAGGTCTGCGCCCGTCGTGCCCTTCGTGTCGTAGCCGAACGCGACGTAGGGACCCTGCAGGCGCCCGGCGCGCAGCTCGGGCACGGCGGTGGCGTAGACCTCGGACCATTTCTCGTTGATGTTGGTCAACACCCGCTCGGGCGCGATCTGCGTGTGGCCGAACGACCGGCCGATCGTCCACACGCCCTTTTCCTTCGCCGCCTGCACGAGCCCGGCATGGCCCGCGTTGAGCTTGCCGCCCACGACATCGGCGCCGGCGCCGATCAGCGAGAAGGCCGCCTCCTTGGCCGCAGCGGGATCCTCCATCGATTGCAGGTAGACGATGCGGACCTCGATGTCGGGCCGCACGCTCTTCGCGCCGAGCCGGAAGCCGCCCATGCTGGCGACCATGTTCGGCAGCCCCTCGAGCCCCGCCACCGCGCCGATCTTGCCGGTCTTGCTCATGCGCGCGGCGAGCGCGCCCGCGAGGTACGCGAACTGCTCGTTGGCGATGTCGAGCGAGAGCACGTTCTTGCCCTGCCCGCCCGAGCCCGAGCCGACCACGAAGAGCGTCTTCTCGAACTCGGGCCCCACGCGCTGCGCCGCCGACAGGAAGCGGCCGGAGTGGCCAATCACGGGACTGAAGCCGCGGCGCGCGTAGTCCTTCATCGCCTCGATGTGATCCGCGGCCTGCACGTTCTCCGAGTACGCGATTTCCATCCCCTGGTCCTTGAGCTTCTGCAGCCCGCCGTAGCCGGCGGCGTTCCAGCTCTGGTCGTTGATGGAGCCGGGCAGGAGCATGGCGACCTTGCCGCCCTGCGCGGCCACGGGGCCGAGCGAGCCCGCGGCGACGACGAGCACGGCGGCGGCGGCGACGATGCGCTTGAGCATGACAGACCTCCTCGATCTCGTCGGCTGGCGACGGCGCGCGCCGTCGTCGCAAGAAACACGCCACGGCACAAGTGGCCGAAACATCGAAGGAGCGGCCGGCGGCGATCCGAACCCGCTGCCTCCGTCGTAGGCAGGCCGGACGCGGTCGCCGAAAGAGCGGGCAGCCGTCAGGCGCGTGGCGTGAAGAAGGAGTCGCCCGCGACGTAGCGGCGGCCATCGCTCACGTCGGGAGGCGGGCCCGTCTCGGCGTCGCCGTCGAACGTCAGCTCGAGCTGCAGGCCGCTCGGGTCGTACACGAAGAGCTGCCAGAGCGTGGTGCCGGGCACGAGGAACTCGCGCCAGTCCAGGCCGGCGGCGCGGAAGCGATCGCGGAACTCGTGGAAGCCGTGCGCGGCCAGCGAGAGGTGATCGATGGCGCCGGTGCCGACGGGCGCCCGGCCCTCGCGACCGAGCGCGGGGCCGCCGGCGTAGATGTGCACGATCGCGTCGCCGCCCGGCGCGGGACACGCGAGCCACGCGCCGGGATAGCCGAAGTCGGGCCGCGCGACCTCGCGCAGGCCGAGCACCTTGGTGTAGAACGCGACGGTGGCGGCGAGGTCGTTGGTCTTGATCGCGCAGTGGAACAGGCCGGTGACCAGCATGGCGCCGGGAGTGTATCAGGTCTCGCGATAGAGCAGCAGCACGCCGGCCATCGCGGTGAGGAAGGCGGGCCACGCCCACGCCAGCCACGGCCGCACATGCGGCGTACGCGTACCGAGCAGCAGCGCCACGCCGACGCCGACGGCGGTCGATCCCATCAGCACGTGCTGCAGGTAGATCGAGTCGACGTGTAACCGGCCCTCGTGGAAGTGCAAGAAGAGCGTGGCGCCGCCCGCGACCGCCAGCACGCCCAGCGCGCGGGCCCGCCGCCGTCCCGGCAGCACGGCGGCGCCTCGCAACGCCGTGATCCCACCAATGGCGATGGGCAGCAGCGCGAGCAGCTTGTGCTGGAGCACGAGCGGGTCGCTGAAGATCTCGGCGAAGCGCTGGGGCCCGTAGGGCCACGACTCGGGATCGCTGCTCGGGATCAGGTAGACGCCGAAGGCCACCCAGAGCGGCGCCGACACCGCGTTCCAGGGAAACGGCCGTGGCCGCCACGATTCCCAGACCGTGAGCACGGCCAGCGTGAACAAGATGGCGCCGGCCACCCGGTGCGTGAGCTGCGAGTAGAACCTCTCGGCGGGATTGCGCGCGTGATGGTCGGGCGCCGCGAGACCGCCGTACGGCGCCAGCCACGGGTTGGTCTCCGCGAACACGCCGTCGGGATTCGGGTACCACGCCCAGACGTGGGCGACCGCGAGCGTCGGATGCCAGCCGACGAAGGGCTCGCCGCTGGCCGGATGCCGCGCCGGGCACGCGCGCGCGCTCGCCGCCGGCAGCTCGCGGAAGTCGCGATAGTGGCACGACGCCTCGTGGCGGTGCCACACGGCGCCGGGCAACGGATCGTCGGTCGGCGCGGACGGCAGCGCGTACTCCACGCCGACGAGCTGCCAGACGCCGTCACGCTCGACGTAGAGCAGTACCGGCGGCGTCGCGAGATCGAGCGCGCCCGTCGCCAACGCGCGCGCCTGCGCCGCCGGCTGCACGAAGTGGTAGCCGTGCCGTGCCTCCATCCCGCTCGCCTGCAGGTAGCCGTCGGCGCGCGCGGTCGCGACGTTCACGTAGCGCGCGGTCGCGCGCCGCACCTCGGCCACGACGTCCTCCGGCGGGCGCGCGCCAGCCGCGAGCGAGGACGCGCCGAGGAGCAGGAGCAGGCCGAGCGTGACGGAGCGCACGGCTTCCCAGTATACGGACGGACGCTGCGGTAGTATGCCGCCGACGATGGACGCGTTCCTGACCGTCGACGGCCTGGTCGCGCTCGCGACGCTCGCCGCCCTGGAAATCGTCCTCGGCGTCGACAACGTCGTCTTCATCGCGATTCTCACCGGCCGCCTGCCCGCGCGGCAGCAAGATTTGGCGCGGCGGCTCGGACTCACGCTCGCGCTCGGCATCCGCATCGGGCTGCTCTTCGCGATCTCGTGGATGATGGGGCTCACGCGGCCGCTGTTCGCCGTGGAAGGCCACGGCCTGAGCGGGCGCGATCTCATCCTGATCGGCGGCGGCCTGTTCCTCGTCGGCAAGGCGACGTGGGAGATCTACGACAAGCTCGAGGTCGAGCACGTCGAGCGCGAGGGCGGCGGGCGCGGCCGCTTCGCGGCCGTGCTGGTCCAGATCCTCGTGCTCGACATCGTGTTCTCGCTGGACTCGGTGATCACGGCGGTCGGCATGGCCAATCGGCTGTCGGTCATGGTGGCGGCCATGGTGATCGCGATGCTCGTGATGCTGGTCTCGATGGGCGCGGTGGCCGGCTTCGTCGAGCGCCATCCGAGCATGAAGATCCTCGCGCTGGCCTTCCTGCTCCTCATCGGCGCGGTGCTGGTGGCCGACGGCATGGGCCAGCACGTGTCCAAAGGCTACATCTACGTCGCCATGGCCTTCTCCCTCTTCGTCGAGGTGCTGAATCTGCGCTATCGCAAGCGCCGCCAGCCCGTGCGGCTGCGCCGCCGCTACGAGCGCCGCTGAATGCGCGGCTGGATCGCCTCGCGGCTGCTCCAGACCGTGCTCGTCGTCGTCCTCTCGCTCACGGCCGTGTTCGGCATGATGCGCCTGGCCGGCGACCCGGTGCTGCTCTTCATGCCGATGGACATCCAGGCCAAGGACGTCAACGAGTACCGCCAGCGCCTCGGCTTCAACGACCCGCTGCTCGTGCAGTACGCGCGCTTCATGAAGGGCGCCGTGCGGGGCGACTTCGGAGAGTCGCTGCGCTACCGGCGCGACGCCCTCGGCCTCGTGCTCGAGCGGCTGCCGGCCACCCTGCTGCTGGCGGGCACGGCCATGCTGCTCACGCTCACCGTCGCGGTGCCGCTCGGCATCGTCACCGCCGTGCGTCGCGACCGCGCGGTCGATCACGCGGGTACCGTGCTGACGGTGCTCGGGCAGGCCGTCCCGGGCTTCTGGCTCGGGCTCATGCTGATCTACGTCTTCGCCGTGCAGCTGCGCTGGCTGCCGACGGGCGGCATGGGCGGGGTGGCGAACCTGGTCATGCCGTCCATCGTGCTCGCGGCCTTCTACGCCGCGCGCGTCGCGCGCCTGACACGCTCGGCGGTGCTGGACGCGCTCGGCGAGGACTACGTGCTGACCGCGCGCGCCAAGGGACTGGCCGAGCGGCGCGTGGTCGGCAAGCACGCGCTCCGCAACTCCGCGATCCCGATCGTCACCCTGGCCGGGCTCGAGGCGGGCCAGCTGCTCGGCGGCGCCGTGGTGACCGAGACGATCTTCGCGTGGCCGGGGCTCGGGCGGCTCACCGTGCAGGCGCTGCTCAACCGCGACTTCCCCCTGGTCATGGCCGCCGTGTCGTTCACCTCGATCGTCTACACGCTCATGAACCTGGTCGTGGACCTGCTCTACGGCTGGCTCGACCCGCGCGTGAGATCACGCGCGTGAAATCACCGATGACCGTTCTACGCCCGACCGTCGAGCCGCCGTGCGAGCCGCAGGCCGTTCGCCGGCCGAGGCGAGCGCTGAAATGTTGTGGGCCCCCTGCGCAGGCGCTCCGACGGCACATATGAAGAAGTGGCTGGGCCTGGGGCTGACGCTCGCCGTGATCGTGGTGGCCCTGGCCGCGCCCTGGCTGGCGGCGACCGACCCGATGGTCACCGACTTCGCGAGCAGTCTCAAGCCCCCGGGCTCGCCGGGTCATCCCCTGGGCACCGACCAGCTCGGCCGCGATCTGCTGGCGCGCGTGCTCTACGGCGCGCGGCTCGCGCTGTTCATCGGCGCGTGCACGGTCGTGGTGACGGCGGTGGTCGGCGGCCTGCTCGGCCTCGTCGCCGGCTTCGTCGAGCGCTGGCCGGCGACGGCGATCATGCGCTTGGCCGACGTGCAGCTCTCGTTTCCGTTCATCCTGCTCGCGCTCACCATCAACGCCATCGTCGGTCTCGGCCTGCGCAACATCATCCTGAGCCTGTCGGCGGCGGGCTGGGTCGTCTATGCACGCGTGGTACGCGGCGAGGTGCTGTCGGTGAAGCAGCGCGAGTACGTGCACGCCGCGGCGGCGCTCGGCGTCGGCCGGCCGCGGCTGCTCTTCCGCCACGTGCTGCCGAACGTCGCGCCCTCCATCGTCGTGGTGGCCAGCCTGCAGTTCTCCCAGTTCGTGGTGGCCGAGGCCGCCATCTCGTTCCTCGGCTTCGGCGTGCAGCCGCCCACGCCGGCGTGGGGCAGCATGCTGAGCGAGAGCCGCGACTTCATCTACGTGGCGTGGTGGCTGGCGGCGTTTCCGGGGGCGGCGCTCGCGCTGACGGCGCTCGGCGTGAACCTGCTCGGCGACTGGCTGCGCGACACGCTCGACCCGAAGCTACGGGTCTAGCCGCGAGGCATCGGGGGCAACGTCACGACACGGATACGGCGTAGTACACTGCTGGCCGCCTAGCCGGGCGCCGCAGACCGGCACCCGAGCAGGACCCCAGGAGGAACTCATGCGGATCGCGTTCCGCGTCGCCACGCTCGCCGCGCTGTTCGTCGCGGCCGCCAGCGCCGGCTCCGTCCACGCCCAGGACCGCAGCAAGACGAAAGAGGTCGTGGTCGGTCTCGGCGCCGAGCCGCGCACCATGCTCGCCGTCACCATCGTGGACTGGACGACCAACAACATGCTCGAGCACATCTACGACCGGCTGCTCGACCGCGACCCGAAGACCTTCAAGCCCAAGCCGATGCTCGCGACCGAGTGGAAGATCGTCAACGAGACGACGTGGGAGTTCAAGCTGCGCCGCGGCGTGAAGTTCCACAACGGCGAGCCGTTCACGGCGGCGTCGGTGAAGGCGACCATCGACTACGCGCTCGATCCGGCCACCAAGAGCCACTTCGCCACCGCGGCGTACTGGGGCCTCGTGAAGGACGTGCAGGTCGTCGACGACTACACGGTGCGCTTCGTCACCAAACAGCCGTGGCCCAACCTCGTGGACAGCGCGTCGCTGACGAACTCGCTCATGATGCCGCCCAAGGCGCTCAAGGAGCTGGGTCCGGCCAAGCTCGCCGAGAAGCCCGTCGGCACCGGGCCGTTCAGGTTCGTCGAGTGGCGGCGCGACGAGCGGCTCGTGCTCGAGCGCAATCCGGATTACTGGCAGGGCCCGGCCGACGTGAGCCGCGTGACCTTCCGCTTCATCCCGGAGTTCAGCGCGCGCATGGCCGCGCTGCTCTCGGGCGAGATCGACATCATGAAGGACGTGCCGCCGCACGCCGTCGACGCGGTCGAGCGGAGCGGCCGCGCGCGCCTGCGCGCCACCGTATCCTCGCGCATCAACTACCTGGCGCTGGTGAACCTCAAGCCCGGCCCCATGCAGGACGTGCGCGTACGCCGGGCGATGAACCACGCCGTCGACGTCGAGGAGCTGATCAAGCAGGTGCTCAAGGGCCGCGCCACGCGCATGTGCGGCCCCCTGTCGCCCGCCAACGTCGACTACGCGCCTGTCGAGTGCTACAAGCACGACCCCGCGCGCGCGCAGGCCCTGTTCAAGGAGGCCGGCGTCGACCCGAAGACGCTCGCGCTCACGCTCGACACGCCGTCCGGCCGCTATCCGCTCGACAAGGACGTCTCGCTCGCGATGGCCGCGCAGCTGCAGCGCCTCGGCATCAAGACCACCGTCGTCGTGAACGAGTGGGGCACGCATCTGGACAAGATCAAGAATCGGAACACGGGCGAGATGTTCTTCCTCGGCTGGGGGCCCGCGCTCCACGGCCAGGGCACGATGCAGCCCCTCTTCCTCGGCGATCAGACCTACTCCTCCTACGGCAACAACAAGACGATCGACGAGAAGATCGCGCGCGCCCAGACGCTGCTCGATTCGAAAGCGCGCGCGGAGGCGTACGCCGAGCTGCAGCGGCTCGTCCACGACGAGGCCCCGTGGGTGTTCCTCTGGCAGCAGCACGACCTCTACGGCGTGGCGCAGACGGTGGAGTGGACGCCGCGCGCCGACGAGAAGGTGTGGATGTACGAGGCGAAGGTGATCGCGCGATGAGCCTCACCGTCTTCACCAACGCGTTCCTGATCGACTGCACCGGCGCCGATCCCGTCGAGGGCGCCACCGTGATCGTCGAGGACGACCGCATCAAGGACGTCCGCGCCAGGGGCGGCGCCGGCGCGCTGCCGGGCCCGGTGACGACGATCGACTGTGCGGGCGCCACGCTCATGCCCGGCCTCACCGACGCCCACGTGCACATCTGCGCGGTGACCGAGAACATCACCGACCAGCACCGGTTCTATCCGCCGTCGTACATCGCCGCCCGCGCCATGCAGCGCGCGCACGAGTGCCTGATGCAGGGCTTCACCACGGTGCGCGACGCCGGCGGCGCCGACTACGGCTTCCGCATGGTGCTGGAAGAGGGCCACTTCCCCGGACCGCGCCTGCTGGTGTCCGGCCGCTACATCTCGCAGACCGGCGGCCACGGTGACAAGCGGCGCCGCTCCGAGTGGACCGACCCGATCGACTGCTGCGTCGGCATGATCGGCTTCATCGCCGACGGGCCGGACGAGGTCCGCCGGGCCGCGCGCGAGAACATCCGCCGCGACGTCGACCAGATCAAGATCATGGCGTCCGGTGGAGCCATGTCGCCGTCCGACGAGCTCGACACGACCCAATTCACGGTCGCCGAAATGCGCGCCGCAGTCGAAGAAGCCCAGGCGGTCGGCAAGTACGTCCTCAGCCACGCCTACTCCGATTCCGCCGTCCGCCGCGCCATCGAAGCCGGCGTGAGGTCGATCGAGCACGGCAACCTGATCCGCGAGGCGGCGGCGAACGCCATCAAGGACGCGGACGCGTTCCTGGTGCCGACCATGGTGACGTACGAGGCCATCTATCGCGAGGGCAAGCGCTACGGCATCGGCGACCACCAGGTCGCCAAGATCGACATGGCGCGCCAGCAGTCGGTGCAGGGGCTGACCTACGCCTACAAGGCGGGCTGCAAGATCGGCTCGGGCTCCGACCTGCTCGGCGACATGATGACCCAGCGCGCGGTGGAGTTCGAGCTGAAGGGCCAGGTGATGAAGCCCATGGAAGTCCTGCTGTCGGCGACGAAGGTCAACGCCGAGCTGTTCCGCATGCACGACCGGATCGGCGGCGTCGAGCCCAACAAGCTGGCCGACCTCATCGTCGTGCAGGGCAACCCGCTCAAGAACCTCCGCGTCTTCCAGGTCCAGGACAACCTGCGCGTGATCATGAAGGGCGGCCGGCTCTACAAGAGGATGGCGTGAGCGACGCGCATCGCGAGGCGATCCTCGACCAGTTCACGCGGCAGGCGGTGCCCTTCGCGACGGCGCCCTCGATCAGGGACGAGGCGGCGCTCGCGACGGTCATCGCGTTCAGCCGCTGCGGGCGGGACGACACCGTGCTCGACGTCGCGTGCGGCCCGGGCATCCTCGCCTGCGCCTTCGCGAAGGTCACGCGCCACGTCACGGGCATCGACCTGACCCCGGCGATGCTGGAGCGGGCTCGCGCGCTGCAGTCCGAGACGCGCCTGGCGAACCTCACGTGGCGGCAGGGTGACGTGCTGCCGCTGCCGTTCACGGACAGCTCGTTCACGCTCGTCGTCTCGCGCTTCGCCTTCCACCACCTCCTCGACCCCGGCGCGGTGCTGAGCGAGATGCGGCGCGTCTGCGCGGCCGGCGGCACCGTGATGATGATCGACAGCGCGCCGGCGCCCGAGAAGGCCGACGCCTTCAACGCGATGGAACGGCTGCGCGACCCGTCCCACGTGCGGGCGCTGCCGCTGGTCGAGCACCTGGCGCTCTTCGCGAAGGCCGGGCTCGGCGAGCCGCGCCGGACGTTCTACCGTCTGCAGACGGATCTCGACGGGTTGCTGGCGCGGTCGTTTCCCCACCCGGGCGACGCCGAGAAGATCCGTGCGGTGGTCCGGCGCTCCCTCGACGACGACGGCCTGGACATGGCCACGCATCGCGTCGCCGACACGATCCGCCTGAGCTATCCCGTGGCCGTGCTCGCCGCCCACCGCTGACGTGCAGTTCCTCATCGCCGTCGCCTGCGCGGTGGTGGTCGTCGCGCTCGCGATGCGCGGCGTCCCGCGCCGGGTCGGCGTCGTGCGAGCGGTGGGCGGCGTCGTCACCTTCTGCAGTGTCGGGTATCTCTGGATCCTGGCGATGTGGATCGCCGTCCCGAGGCTTTCGCCCGTGTTCTCGGCACTCCCCGGCGTCTACCTCAAGGCGATCCTCGCGCTGCTGCTCTACTTCGCGCCGCCGACGCTGGCGGCGCTCGCGGCGGTGCGGCTCATCGCCGGCGCCGCGCGCCGCGATAGAATGGCGGGGTGAGCGCGCTCGACCTCCGACTCGCCCCCATGGCCGGCGTCACCAACGCGCCGTTCCGCCTCGTCGCCCGCGAGTGCGGCGCCGGCCGGCTCACCAGCGAGGAGATCGACGCCCGCGCGCTCGTGCGCGACAACGCGCGCACGGTCGCCCTCACCGCCTACCTGCCCGAGGAGCGGCCGCTCGCGATGCAATTGCTCGGCGAGGACCCCGACCTGCTCGCCGAGGCCGCGCGCCGGCTGGAGGCCGCGGGCGCGGACGGGATCGACCTCAACATGGGCTGCCCGGTGGCGAAGATCGTCGCCAAGGGGCAGGGCGCGGCCCTGATGCGCGATCCGCTGCGGGCCGCCGTGATCTTCCGCACGCTCCGCAAGGCGGTCGGGGGCGCGTTCACCATCAAGATCCGCGGCGGCTGGGACGACCGCACCGTGAACGCGCCGGAGATCGCGCGGCTCGCCGAGAGCGAGGGCGTGGACGGCGTCACCGTGCACCCGCGCACGCGCAGCCAGCAGTACACGGGGCGCGCGCCGTGGGAGGTGATCGCAGAGGTCGTCGACGCCGTGCGCGTGCCCGTCACCGGCAACGGCGACGTGAGCTCGGTGGACGACGCGCGCGCGATGATCGCCGCCACCGGCTGCGCCTCGGTCATGATCGGGCGCGGCGCGCTCGGCCGGCCGTGGATCTTCCGCGGCGCGGAGGTGCCGAGGGACGCGCGCGCGACGATCATCCGGCGCCACTGCGCGCTGATCGAGGCGCACCTGCCCGAGCGCCCGGCGCTCGTCCAGCTCAAGAAGCACCTCGCGTGGTACTCCGACGGCCTGCCGTTCGCGGCGCGCTCGCGCCCGGCGATCTTCGCCGCGCGCACGCCCGCCGAGGTCGCCGACGTGTTCTGGCGGCTCTGGTGACCGCCCAGCGCTGGTTCGACGACTTCAAGGTCGGCGACCGGTTCGAGAGCCCGTCGAAGACGCTCACCGACGCGCACTTCATGTTCTTCGCCGGCATGACCGGCGACGCGCACCCCATCCACTACGACGACGAGTACGCGAAGACGACGCGCTACGGACGCCGGCTCGCCCACGGCCTCATGCTGACCTCGATGACGGCGGTCGGCGCCTCGACCCTGGCGCCGGTCCTCGAGGCGTCGATCGTGGCCTTCGTCGAGCAGACGACGCGCTTCAAGCATCCGGCCTTCGTCGGCGACACCCTCAAGCCGCGCCACGAGGTGACGGCGCTCGAGCGCAAGCGCTCGGCCGGTCTGCTCACGCTGGGCGTGACGCTCGAGAACCAGCGCGGCGAGACCGTGCTCGAGGGCGAGCACCGCTACCTGATCGCCTACCGCCCCGGCGCGTGAGCCGCGCCGCCGCCGCCCTCGGTGACGCTGCTGCTCGTCGCCTCGACGGCCGCCGCCGAGGAGCCGCTGCGCCTGGCCGATTTCGGGCTCAAGGGCCAGGCCGCCTTCAAGAGCTTCTCGCACTTCTCGGCGACGCCGAACGACGATCAGACGTTCGTGGACCTGGCCCTGCTGCAGCTCGAGTGGAGCCGGCGGTTCGCCGAGTGGGGAGCGGCCAAGGCGATCGTGGAGGCGCGCGACGACGACTTCGGCTACGCGCGTGGGCTGCACTTCCAGATCCCGGAGACGCACCCGCGCCGCTCGTACCTGAGCGTGAAGGAAGCGACGCTGGCGGCGCACCGCGGGCCGCTGGAAGTCAGCGTCGGCAAGCAGATCTTCGCCTGGGGCACCGCCGACGCCTTCAATCCGACGGACCGGCTCAACCCCTACGACTATCTGGACCCGCTCGACAACGAGAAGCTCGGCGTGTGGTCGGCCGCCGCCCGGCTCAGCGTGCCGCGCGTCAGTCTCGTCGTCGTCGCCGTGCCGTTCTTCACACCGAGCCGATTACCGCTCGCGCACAGCCGCTGGACGCCGGCGGTGCCGTCGACGTTCGTGGCCGTCGTGGACCACCCGGAGCGGCCCGAGCAGGACGCGAGCGCCACGCAGTACGCCGCGCGCCTGAAGGGTACGGTGGCGGGCTGGGATCTCTCGGTCAGCTATTACGACGGCTTCGAGCACACGCCGGTGTTCCGCGGGGGGACGATCGCGCTCGCGCCCGGCGTCATCCTGCCGCGGCTGACGCCGGTGTACACACGGGAGAGGGTGCCGGGCGCCGACTTTTCCACGACCTTCGGGAAGTTCGAGGTGCACGGCGAGGCCGTCGCCCGGCTCGTGGATTCCAACGGCCGCGACGACCGCTTCCATGGGATCGCGGGCCTCAACTACACGCTCGACATCGGCCACCCCTGGCTCGACCAGCTGCTGTTCGTCGTCGAGTACGCGCGCGAGACGGTCCTGCGCCACCATCGGCACGCCGACATCCTGGACAGCGACCGCGTGCCGCTCGTCGGGGCACGGCTGTCGAACAACGCCTTCCGCGACGCCGTGGTCGGCCGTATCCAGGCCAAGGTCTCCGAGGACACCGTGCTCAAGCTCAGCGGCATCTCCGACCTCGGCGGCTCACCGAGCCACTACATCCAGCTCAAAGGCACGCACCGGATCACCGACGCCCTGCACGTCGAGGCCGGGCTGGACTTCCTCACGGGAAAGCCCGAGACTTTCTGGGCCGCTGGGGGGACAACGATCGATTCTTCGCCGTGTTGCGCTATCTCTTCTGACGGAGACGAGGAGCGCTCGCGCGCAGGCGCGTGGAGCAGGAAGAGCTCTGGCGGGTCGCGCCCGCGCTTCAACCGGCCACATTGACGGCCTGCGGTCGGTCCCGTAGAGTGCGACGCCATGCGCGCGCGGGTGACGCTGGCGCTGCTCGTCGTCGCGGCGCTCGCGAGCGCCGCCACGGCCCAGCCGCCGCTCGAGTCCGCGCGCACGCTCCTCGCCGCCTGGCACGACGACCCCGCGCGCATCGACCGCGCGCGGGCGCTGCTCGAGGCCGAGGCGGCGGCCAACCCGAGCGCGGACGCGCTGGTCGAGCTGTCGCGCGCGTGGTTCCTCACCGGAGACTTTCGCTCGCGATCGGAGCCCGACCGGCTGGCCGCCTACGAGCAGGGCGGCCGCGCCGCCCGGCGCGCGATCGCCGCCGCGCCGCGCAGCGAGCGCGCCCACCTGCTGCTCGCGTTCAACAGCGGTCGCTCCGCCCAGATCACGGGCGTGATGCGCGCGCTCGGCCTGCTGGCGACGATCCGCGAGGAGTCGGAGACGGTGCTGCGTCTCAATCCCTCGAGCGTGGACGGGCTGATCCTCGCCGCCGGCCTGGCCGCCGAGATCCCCGGGTTCATGGGCGGCGATCGCGCGAAGGCGGAGACCCTTTTCACCCGCGCGCTCGACCTCGATCCGCACCAGACGGGCGGCCGCCTCGAGCTCGCTCGGCTCTACCTCGGCCTGCGACGGTGGACCGATGCGGCGCGCGAGCTCCAGGCCGTCATGGACGAGACCGCTCCGACCGATGCGCCACGCTGGGCGATGAGCGACCTGCCACGTGCCCGGACGATGCTCGTCGAGCTGCGCGAGCGGGGCCGCGTGCCCGGGATCGCTCCGCAGTCGCCGTAACGGCCTCACGCGCACGTCGCTCGCACGGCCGGCTTGGCCTCAGGTCTGCCCCGTCCAGCCGCGCCTGGCGCGCTCGCGCCACCGCGCGCGGATCGCCTCGAACTCCGCGGCCGGCAGCGGACCGGCCGCCAGGCGCTCGGCGTTCTGCCTCCAGCGCGCGGGCTTCGTGGTCCCGACGATGGCCGTGTGAACGCCGGGCACGCTCAGCGTGAACCGCAGCGCGACGGCGACGGCCTCGTCCATCGGCCGGCCGAGGAAGTCGTAGTCGAGCGCGCGCAGACGCTCCCAGTAGTCGACGTAATACGAGCCGGGCCGGCGGCCGGATGCCCAGATGGCGTTCGCCACCGGCCGCTTGGCGATGACGCCCAGCCGGCGCCGGCGCGCGGCGGGCAGCACGGCCTCCAGCGCCTCCTGGTCGGCGACGCTCACCGAGATCTGTAGCGTGTCGAAGCGGCCGCTCTCGACGGCGTAGCGCGCGGCGGCGCCGTCGCCGCTGTAGCCGATGTAGCGCGTGAGCCCGCGCTGCTTCGCCGTCTCCAGCGCGGCGATGGCGTCGCCCTTCCTCAGCACGCCCTCGGAGCAGGAATGCAGCTGCACGAGGTCGAGCGCGTCGGTGCGCAGCCGCTCGAGGCTGCGCTCGATGGACTTGAGGATGGCCGGCGCCCGCCAGTCGTCGCGGCCCCAGCCGGCGGCGTGGCCGACCTTGGTGAAGAGATGGAACTCGCGGCGGCGGCCGCTCACCGCGCGGCCGATGAGCGTCTCGCTGTCGGCGTAGCACTCGGCGGTGTCGATCACATTCAACCCGGCGTCGAGCGCGGCGTCGAGCAGCCGGGTCACCGTGCTCTGGCTCACGCCCTCGTAGCCGATCTCGCTGCCGCCGAAGCCGAGCGCGGTGACCTCCATGTCGGTGCGTCCGAGCCGACGCCGCTCCATCACTCCTCCCGCCAGGCGCTGGCGCGCCAGTTGTGGTGGCCGTCGCCGGCGGCGCGCCAGGCGGGCAGCGGCATCACCAGATACTCCGCGAGCGCGATCACGTAGGGCTCGTACAGCTTCCGCAGCTCGGCGAGCTTGTCCGCCGCGGCGTCGGAGTCGTCGAGCACGACGGCGCCGGCCGCCAGCGCCACGCGCAGCCGCCGCAGCTCCTCGCGCGGCAGGCGGTCGCGCGCCGCCGGTTGCGGCCGGCGCCGCAGGACCTGCGCGAGGTCCACCACCGCGTGGCGCGCCATGGCGAAGGTGAACTCCGCCTGGCGCGCGCACGCGCCCTCCACGCCGACCATCAGCAGCGCGCTCGTGTCGAGGACGGTCGTGAGCGCGGCGAGCCACGACTGGTTGTCGTGCTGCGAGCGGAAGTACGACAGCACCGGATAGGACAGGTGCGACTCCATCGTCTCCGCCGCCCAGCGCTCCCAGTCGTCGAGCAGCTCGGCCAGCTCCTCGAGGTCGTCGCCCGCATGGCTCCGCAGCAGCGCCTCCGCGCTCGGCGGCGAGCCGGCGCGGGCGTCGAGCAGGGTGATCTCGATCTCGCGGCGCGAGAACGCCTGGTAGAGCACGGGGACGTAGCCGATCACCAGCGCGAGGAACCCGAAGCCGAGACCGGCCTCGGTGACCATGACGGCGCGGCCGACGCGCGAGGTCGGCGCGATGTCGCCGAGGCCGAGGGTGAAGAACGTCTCACCGCTCAGGTAGACGTACTCGAAAAAGGTGCCGCCATCGGGCGCGCTGAGCGGGGTGCCGAGCCCCCACTGCACGAGCGCGAACGCGACGACGAGGCTCAGGGCCCACGCCGCGAGGAGCAGCAGCACGGACAGCGGGCCGTAGAACGACAGGTAGGTCTCGCGCCGTCCGCCCGCCGCCAGGCGGCGGGCGATCGCCGACCACACCACCCAGGTGACGCGATAGAAGAGGCGGGTGGGCCGCAGCCGGCGGGTCACCCGGCGCGGCAGCACGATGGCCTCGAACGCGTCCCAGACGATGACCGCGATCCAGAGCGCGCCCGCGACCGCGATCAGCCAGCGCATGACGTTGGGATGCCGGAGCGGCCGGCGGCGTTGCTCAGTCGGAGCGGCCGCGGGCGGCGACGTCCCACACCGCCTCCACGCGGGGGCCGCGCACGCACCAGACGCGATCGTACAGGTTGAACGTCGGGTCGCAGTGGGGCGGGAAGAACTCGATGCGCTCGCCGAGCCGGGGCGCGCGCGACGGATCCGTGATCGTCAGCCGCCCGTGCTCGTCGCCCGCGAAGCCGTACTCGACGCCGGGATGCTCGACGGCCTCGGGCGGGAAGGGCTTGTCGGTGGAGAAGGCCTTGAGGCCGCCGTCCACCATCGCGCGATCGGCCGTGGGCACGCTCACCACCGTGGTGGCGACGGTCAGCGCCATCTCGAACTCCGTCAGCGTGTCGCCGGCACGGCCGCCGATGCGGCGGTAGTCGAGGTCCATCACGCAGTAGGAGCCGCTCTGCAGCTCGGTGAGCCCGGCCAGCTCGACGTCGATGTCGTGCGTCCCCGTCGACCCGCCGGCGACGATCTCCACCGGCAGGCCCTCGGCTTCGAGGCGCGCGCGCGTGTCCATCAGCGGCGCCATCGCCGCGCGCGACGCGTCCCGGCGCTTGGCCCACCCCATCACGTGCGCGCAGTGGCCCGCATAGCCCTGCAGGCCCCGCAGCCGCAATGCCCCGCGGTGCACCACCTGGCGGGCCAGGGCGAGGGCGGCGTCCCCCGGCTGGGCGCCCGTACGCCGGCCGCCCACGTCCACGTCGATCATCACGTTGAGGGTCACGCGGTCCTCGACGGCCGCGCGCGCGAGCGCGTCCACGTTCTCGGCGTTGTCGACGACGACCATCGTGTCGGGCGCTTCCGCGACCAGGCGCATCAGCCGCCGGATCGCACTCGGCGTCACCACCTCCGTGGTGATCAGCAGGCCATGGATACCGAAGCGCGCCATCACCTCCGCCTCGCCGAGCTTCGCGCAGGCGACGCCGAGGGCGCCGGCGGCGATCTGCTTGCGTGCGAGCTCGGGGCAGCGATGGGTCTTGGCGTGCGGGCGCAGCTGCTTGCCGGCGGCGCGCACGTGCTTGGCCATACGCTCGAGGTTCCGCTCGAAGCGATCCATGTCGAGCAGCAGCGCGGGTGTCGGGATCTCGTCGCGCGTCATCGGGATTCGGAGCCTAGCACGGATTTGACGCGCTCGATCCCCTTCACTAGACTTCGCGGCACATGCCCGGACGCCCGTTCCTCCAGATCCCGGGGCCCACGCTCGTCCCCGAGCGCGTGATGCGCGCGATGGCGCAGGCGGTGATCGATCACCGCGGCCCGACCTTCGCCGCGCTCGTGCACGACTGCCTGGCGGGGCTGAAAGACGTGTTCCAGACGACGCGCGGACAGATCGTCCTCTATCCCGGCTCGGGCACCGGTGCCTGGGAGGCGGCGCTCGTCAACACGCTCTCGCCCGGTGACCGCGTGCTCGCGTGCGTGAACGGCCACTTCTCCGCCGGCTTCGCGAAGACGGCCGCGGCCTACGGCATCGAGGTCGAGCGGCTGGACGTCGCGTACGGCGAGGGCGTCCCCGCCGACCGCGTGGCCGCGCGGCTGGCCGCCGACCGCGCGCACGAGCTCGCCGCCGTGCTCATGGTGCACAACGAGACATCCACCGGCGTGACGTCGAGCGTCGCGGCGGTGCGCGCGGCGCTCGACGGCGCCGGGCACCCCGCGCTGCTGCTCGTGGACACCGTCTCGTCGCTCGCCTCGATCGACTTCACGTTCGACGCCTGGGGCGTCGACGTCGCGCTGACCGGCCCGCAGAAGGGCCTCATGCTGCCGCCGGGCATGGCCATCCTCGCCGTGAGCGAGCGCGCGCTGCGCGCGTCGGAGAAGGCGAAGTGCCCGCGCGCGTTCTGGGACTGGCAGCCGGTGCTCGAGCGCAACCGCCGGGGCGAGTTCCCCTACACGCCGGCGACCGTGCTCCTGTTCGGCCTGCGCGAGGCGCTCGCGATGCTGCGCGAGGAGGGCCTGGCCAACGTGTTCGCGCGCCACGCGCGGCTGGCGGAGGCGTGCCGGCGCGCGGTGCGGGCCCTCGGCCTCGTCATCCTCTGCAAGAATCCCGCGGAGTACTCCAACACGCTGACGGCGGTCGTCATGCCGCAGGGCTTCGACTCCGACGCCTTCATCCGCCACGCGGCGCAGAAGCTCGACATGTCGCTCGGGGTGGGGCTCGGCGCGGTGAAGGGCACGGTCTTCCGGATCGGCCACCTCGGCAGCCTCAACGAGCTGGAGCTGCTCGGCGGGCTGGCGGGCGTGGAGCTGATGCTGAGGGACTTCGGCGTGCCGGTCCGCCTCGGCGCCGGCGTCACCGCCGCCGAGGAGTTCCTGCTCGCCTAGCGGCGCAGCGCGTTATTCAGGCTGCGCGTCTGGATCCCGCCCTTGAGGTCCGGGTCCGCCTGCGGCGAGCGCTGGGGCGGACGGCTGAGATCGCGGACGATCGCCTGCTCGCGCTCCTGCTGCTGGATCTCCGCGGCCGCGCGGTCGACGTCCTGCTGCGCCTGATCGGCCGGCGTGAGCGGGCGCACGATCACCCGGCGGTGACGCATCTCCTGCTGCAGCTGCGTGTCGCGTCCGGGGCTGGCGGCCTGCGCGAGCGCGGTCGCGGGAACGAGCGTCCCGACCAGCACGATCATCACCGTGACATTCCGTTTCATCGGGCGACTCCTTGGGTTCTCACCCTACACCCGTATGACGCGCGAACACCCATCCGGGATGCGGGATTTGCAGAAGTGATGCCGCCGACTCTCTCAACGCCCGAGATTGACGTCGTCCGGCAGCTCGTCGACGTCGTCGGGCCGGCGCGGGAAGAAGCGCGCGAGGGTCGCGCCGGCCTCCGCGACGGCGCCGACCACGGCGCCGCGGACGGCGCCCGCGCGCAGCCGCTCGACCATCCGATCGCGCACGCCGGTCCAGTAGTCGTCGCCCACGCGAGCGTGGATGCCTTCGTCGCCGACGATGGCCAGCTTGCGGTCCTCGATCGCCACGTAGACGAGGACGCCGGAGCGCAGGGCGGTCCGCTGCATGCCGAGCGCCGCGAAGACCTGGCGCGCGCGCTCCATGGCGTCGGTGGTGCGCCGGCGCAGCCCGTGCGCGACCCGGCGCTCGATGTGGACGCGGATCTCGGCCGAGGTCCGGCTCTCGGCCTCGCGCACCGCCGCCGCGATGGCGTCGAGGTCCGCCTCCGTGAAGAACCGCCGCGCCCAGCGGGGGTGGCGCCCGAGCATCACCACTCCCCGCTCGCGCCGCCGCCACCGGAACTGCCGCCACCGCCGCCCGAGAAGCCCCCATCGCCCCCACCGCCGCTCCACGACCCGCCGCCGCCGCCGCCGCCCCAGAAGATCGGCGGGTGCGAGCTCCAGCCGCTCGAGCCCGCGGTATAGGCGCGGTGCTGGGCGTTCCGGATCGCCACGGCCACGGCCACGACGAAGACACCGAAGATCAGGCCCATGAGCCCGATCGCCGCCGGTGTGAGGCCCGGTTGGCTCCGGCGCGCGGCCGACCGCGGCGCCGGCTCGCCACGGATGCGCGCGAACACCTGGTCCACGGCGGCCTCGAGGCCCGCCGCGTAGCGCTGCTCGCGGAAGCGCGGCGCGATGGCGTCGCGGATGATCGCCGCCGCGACGGCGTCGGTGATCACCGGCTCGAGGCCGTAACCGACCTCGATCCGGAGCTTGCGCTCCTTCAGGACGACGACGAGGAGGACGCCGTTGTCGACGCCCTTGCGGCCGACCTTCCACCGCTCTTCGAGCCGGACGGCGACGTCCTCGACGCTGTCGCCCTCGAGCGAGGAAAAGAGCGCGATGAACATCTGGGCGCCGGTGGAGCGCTCGCGCTCGGCCAGCTTGCTCTCGAGCCGCGCGCGGTCGGCGGCGGACAGGACGCCGGCGTAGTCGTTGACACGCGCGGTGGGCGCCGAGGGCAAGGTGAGGGCGAGGGCGAGGAGGACGCCGAGGAGCAGCCTAGAACTTCACTTTGGGCGGCGTCTCGCTGCCGGGCGCCGCCTCGAAGAACGCCTTCGGCTTGAAGCCCATCATCCCGGCCACCACGCTCCCGGGAAACGTGCGGAGCCGCGTGTTGTAGTCGCGAACCGCGGTGTTGTACCGCTGGCGCTCCACGGTGATGCGATTCTCCGTGCCCTCGAGCTGGCTCTGCAGGGTCAGAAAGTTCTGGTTCGACTTCAGCTCGGGATAGCGCTCCACGGTGACGAGCAGGCGGCTGAGCGCGCCCGAGAGCTGGTTCTGCGCGGCCTGGAACTTCGCCATCGCCTGCGGGTCGTTGAGGGCCTCGGGCGTGAGCGTGATGCCGCTGGCGCTCGCGCGCGCCTGCGTGACCTCGGTGAGCACGGTCCGCTCCTGGGCCGCGAAGCCCTTCACGGTCTCGACGAGATTGGGGATGAGGTCGGCGCGGCGCTGGTAGACGTTCTGGACCTGCGCCCATTTTTCGTTGACGTCCTGCTCGAGGCGGACGAGCTGGTTCTGGACGCCGATCGCCCAGACGACGACGCCGACGACGAGCACCACGAGCACGGCGAGGGCGACGAGCGCTGCACGCATACCGCTCGGATTATACTCAACGTCGTGCTGGAAACCCTTCCTCTCTATCGCGTGACCGCGACGAACACCTCGTCGGGTGAGAACAAGATCCACGACGACGCCACCGCGCGGCGCTACGGCTTCCGCGGGGCGCTCGTCCCCGGCGTGACCGTCTACGCCTACATGACCCAGCCGCTCGTCGCGGCGTTCGGCTCCGCGTGGCTCGCGCGCGGGACGGCCGCCGTGCGCTTCGTCAAGCCGGTGCTGGAGGGCGAGGAGCTCCTGGTGAGCGGCGTCGTGACCGCGCGCGACCCCAAGGGGGTGACCGCGACGCTGACGGGCGCCACCGCGGCCACGCCGGAATGCGCGACGCTCACCGTGACCATTCCTGCCGGCCTGCCGACGCCCGTCAACGTGGCCGGCTACGGCGAGGCGCCGCTGCCCGAGCCGCGTCCCGAAGCGACCCGCGAGCACTGGGCGTCGCTCGCCACGCTCGGCACGCCGCGCGCGCACTACGACGTCGCCGCCGCCGAGGCGTACGTCGCCAAGGTGAGCGAGCCGCTGCCGCTCTACCGCGGCCCCGGCGGCTGGGTGCACCCCGGCTTCCTGCTCGAGCAGGGCAACCGCGCGGTGGATCGCAACGTGACGATGGGCCCGTGGATCCACGCGGGCACCACCGTGCGCCACCTCGGCGGCGCGCGCGTCGGCGAGCGGCTGGCCACGCGCGGCAAGGTGCGCTCGCTCTTCGAGAAGAAGGGCCGCGACTTCGTGGAGCTGGACCTCGTGATCACCGCCGGCGAGCCCGCGCGTCCCGTCGCCCACCTCCTGCACACCGCGATCTATCGTCTGCCGTCGCCCGAGTGATTGCCTCGCCGGAAGGCGCGTGCTAGAAACGTCCATTCCGACTGGAGGCCTGTGATGGATCTGAATCTCTCGCCCGAAGACCGCGCGTTCCGCGAGCAGGCCCGCCGGTGGTTCTCCGCCAACGTGCCGCGCACCGAGCTCAAGACGCTCGAGGAGCGTCGGGCGTGGCACCGCACGATGTACGAGGCGGGCTACGTCGGCATGGGCTGGCCCAGGGACTACGGCGGCCGGGGCGCGACCCCGATGCAGCAGGCCATCGCCGCCGACGAGATGGCGCGCGCCAACGCGCCGGCGCCGATCAACGGCCTCGGCGTCGGGTTCATCGGGCCGACCATCATCATCCACGGCACGCCGGAGCAGAAGCAGCGCTACCTCAAGAAGATCCTCACCGCCGAGGAGATGTGGTGCCAGCTCTACTCCGAGCCCAACTC
>Ga0137403_10001571_pt1 | contig 28675 bp, 25 predicted proteins | sample CZOMad2_1_16fung_FD_122057 | JGI IMG/M metagenome (GOLD analysis project Ga0137403, IMG submission 122057) | Vadose zone soil fungal communities from Angelo Coast Range Reserve, California, USA - CZOMad2_1_16fungal (Hybrid Assembly) | ecosystem: Environmental > Terrestrial > Soil > Vadose zone... | reverse complement strand
GCCCTTTCACGGCGGTAACAGGGGTTCGAATCCCCTTGGGGACGCCAATGATCAAGCGGTCATAGCCGCTCATGCTCAAGCCCCTGCGACCCATTTTCAGCCGCGATTTCTGGTCAATGGCGCTGCCCGCGCTCGCGATCCTGGCCGCGGTGTTCTGGATCGCCTTTCAGTTCGTGCAGCCCGCGCCGCCGAAAAAACTCGTGATGAGCGGCGGCGCCGAGGGCGGCGCCTACGAGGGCTATGCCGCCTCGTACCGCGAGAAGCTCGCGGCCGACGGCGTTCATCTCGAGCTGCGCCGCTCCGCGGGCTCGGTGGAGAACCTGAAGCACCTGATGGACGAGACCTCGGGGGTGAGCATCGCCATCGTTCAGGGCGGCATCGCCAAGCCCGGGGACGACGACGAGCTGATGAGCCTGGCGGGCCTGTACTACGAGCCCTTGTGGGTGTTCTACCGCGCCGGCGCCGAGCTGGGGCACGTCTCGCTGCTGCGAGGCCGGCGTATCGCCATCGGGCCCGAAGGCAGCGGCACGCGGCCGCTCGCGCTGCAGGTCCTGAGGCTCGCGGGCATGGACGCGGGCAACACCACGCTCCTCGACCTCGACGCGAACCGCGCGGCCGACGCGCTGGCGCGCGGCGAGATCGACGCCGCGATGATGATCGCCGATACCGACTCGCCCCCGGTCGTCCGGCTGCTCCACGACAAGCGGGTGCGGCTGATGAGCTTCGCGCAGGCCGAGGCGCTGAGCCGCCACCTGTCCTTCCTGTCGCACGTGGTTCTGCCCGAGGGCGGCATCGACTTCGCCGCCAACCTCCCGGCGCGCAACGTGCACCTGGTCGCTCCGACCGCCAACCTGGTGGTGCGCGAGGATATCCATCCGGCGCTGATCACGCTCCTGATGCAGGCCGCGACCGAGATCCACGGCGGCGCGGGGCTGCTGCGCAAGGCGGGCGAATTTCCCTCCGAGAAGGGCGTGGACTTCGGCATGAGCGTCGACGCCGAGCGCTATCTCAAGTCGGGCCCGCCTTTCCTGCAGCGCCACCTTCCGTTCTGGCTGGCGGTGTTCATCGACCGCATGGTGGTCGTGCTGCTGCCCGTGCTGGCAATTCTGATCCCCGTGGTGCGCCTCACCCCGGCGGTCTACGCCTGGCGGATCAAGTCGCGCATCTACCGCTGGTACGGGAAGCTCAAGGTGCTGGAGATCGACATGCAGTCGGCGAAGAGCGCCTCAGACGTGCGCGCGCTGATCGAGCGGCTCGACGCGATCGAGCAGAGCGTCAGCCATATTCCCACGCCGCTCGCATTTTCCGAATACCTCTACAACCTGCGCTCGCATATCGACCTGGTGCGCAGCCGGCTCGACAAGCGTGCCCTCGCCGCGCGCTGAGCGTATTACACTGTCATACTGACTTGGCCGCAGAGGGGAGGCGGGCATGCTCGAAATAATTGCGAGAGGCTGGCAATTCCTGCGCGACGTCGTCACCGTCGTGCGTCCCTGCAGATTCAGCGCGCTGGTCGTGGTGGCCGGCGCCGCCTTGCTGCTCTCGGGTCAGGGACTCGAGTTCACCGTGCGGCTGCCCTCCGAAAGCCTGGGCAAGGCCGTGTGGTTCGACGTGTGCGTCTTTCTCTGGGCGTTTCAGAGCTGGTACTGGGCGCGCCTGGTGCTCGACCTGACCTTCGGCGACCGCAATACGCCTCTCGCGCACCCGCGCGCCGATCGTCTCAAGGCCATCATCACCCAGACGCCCCGACTGCTGGCGGCAGGGAGCTACCTGGTCGCCGTGGCCGTCTGTTTCCGCGCCGGAACCTGGCTGATCGGTCTGCTCCTCCTCGCCGAAGGGATTCTGTTCTACGTGTTCCTGGTGCTGAGAACCGGTCTGGTCAACACCTTTGCGCGCGGTGGGTCGGGCTGGACGCGTTCGTTCCTGATCCGGCGGGAGGGCGACCCCCGCAGCCTGCGTTCTCTGCCGCTGCTTTCGATCCTCATTCTGGGGTCGACGCTCGCGAGCGCCGCGAGCTTGACCGTCTGGGCGTGCATCGACGCGGTCGCCTTCAGCTGGACCTTCGGAGCGCCGGCCGTGGCCTTCCTCGGCTTTTCGGTGCTCGTGCCCGGGGGAAGCCTTCTGGTGTTCCTGTCGAGCGCGGGAGGGAGAGCGCGCCTCGGCGAATCGCCAGGCGCGTTTCCGGATACGCGCGGAGGCTACCCGGTCCTCAGCCTGCTGCTGCTCGTCGCCGTCGTGTTCAGTTTTTTCCCGGCGCTGGACAATCATGCGATCCGAACGCTCGCGCAAGCCGGGCCGGGGAGCGCGCCCGCCAAGCTCGAACCGACGCTCGAGCGATGGCAGGGGCAGGCCCCGAAACTGCCGGACGGCCGGTCGAACCTGGTCGTCGTTGCGACCGCCGGCGGAGGGCTGCGCGCGGCATTCTGGACCGCCACGGTCCTGGGAGCGATCCAGGACCGGTCGGGCTCGTTCAACAAGCAGCTGTTCGCGATCAGCGGCGTCTCGGGAGGAAGCCTGGGTGCCGCCGTGTTCGTGACTCTCGCGAGCGGACAGATGCCTGTTTCCGGCATGCGAGGGGATTGCGGCGAGGGCGACCGCCAGACCGGACGCATCGAGTGCGCGGCGCAGGCCGTGCTCTCCCAGGATTTCCTGGCGCCGCCCGTGGCTGCTCTGCTGTTTCCGGATCTCATACAGCGCTTCGTTCCATTCGGTTTTCCGGATCGCGCCAAGGCGCTGGAGCAAAGCTGGGAGCGCGCCTGGGTGCGCGCCGGCTTCGTCGACGACGTGTGGGCGAATCGGGGTTTTCGCGCGCTCTGGCCGGGCAGCGGTTTCGTTCCCGCGCTCCTCCTGAACAGCACCCATGTGGAAAGCGGCAAGCGCGTGATTGCGAGCAACCTCGACATCGCCGCCGAATCGAAGGTGTTCCGGGACGCGTTCGACCTCTATGCGCTTCTTCCCCCGGGCTCCGAGATCAGGCCGAGCACGGCGGCGCACACCAGCGCGCGCTTTACCTACGTTTCTCCCGCGGGCACGCTCGCCGATGGCACCCATCTGGTCGACGGCGGCTACTTCGAGAATTTCGGAGCGGTGACCGGGCGCGAGGTGCTCAAGGCGGCAATCGACCGCAGAGGCAAGACGATCCGTCCGGTCGCGATCCTCATCAGCAACGACCCCGAGCTGGGCGAGCGCGATCTTCCCTCGGGCGAGCCGCAACCGCCGCGCGCAGTCGGACGCCAGACTTGGGCCGCCGAGGTCCTGAGCCCGCTGCGGGCGCTGCTGCATACGCGCGACGCGCGCGGCCTTCTGGCCGCCTCCGACCTGCGCGCTCTCGCCGAGCAGAGCGGCGGAAGGTATTTTCAGTTCCGCATGTGCAAGGAGGCCGGGCACCCCGACCCGGCGCTCGGCTGGGTCCTCAACGCGGAATCCGAAGATCTGATGCGAAAGCAGTTGCGCTCGAACGCGTGCGGCAATGCCGACCAGCTGAGATCGCTGCTGGAGACCCTGCAGGGCGGCTAGCGCAGGCCGGCGCAGTTCAGTCGGGTTTTGCCCCTGTTTCGCGCACCACCTTTGCCCACTTCGTGATCTCGGTTTTCACGTAGTCGGCGAATTGCTGCTGCGAGCCGCCGACCGGGTCGAAGGCGTTCGAGGCGAGACGCTCGCGCACGTCCGGGCTTTCGAGGGCACGGTTCACCGCCTCGTTGAGCTTGCGCGCAATCGGGGCGGGTGTTCCGGCAGGGAGGAACACGCCCACCCAGGTGTAGTCCTCCACGCCGGGAAATCCGGCTTCCGCGAAAGTGGGTACGTCGGGCAGCGAGGGAATGCGCTTCGCGCTCGAGACGGCGAGGGCGCGCAGTCTGCCCGCCTTCACTTGCGGCAGCGGTCCGGAGATCGCCATGCAGCCTATCGGCGGCTCGCCCGACACGACCGCGGTGACCGCCTGTCCGGCGCCGCGGAAATGAACCGGGGTGACGTCGAGCTTGGCGATGACGCGCAGGATGTTTTCGCCGGTCAGGTGGGGCGTGGTTCCGCTGCCCGGGGACGCAAACGCGATCTTCTTGCCTTTGGACTCGCTGATGAGCTCGGGGAGGGTGCGCGCCGGAAAGCTCGCGTTCACGATGATCATGTTGGGCTGCGATGCGGGTATCGCCACCGCGATGAAGTCGCGCTCGGCGTCGTACCCCGGATTCGCATACAGGCTTGCGTTTACCACGATCGCCGATGACGTCATCAGCACGGTGTAGCCGTCGGGCGCCGATTTCGCCACGGCGGCCGCGCCGATGTTGCCGCCCGCGCCGGCGCGGTTCTCGACCACAAATTGCTGGCCGAGGCTCTCGTTCAACTTGGCGCCGACGATCCTGGCGATGATGTCGACCGGCCCGCCCGGCATGAAGGGGACGATGATGCGCACGGGCCTGGTCGGCCAATCCTGCGCGAAGGAGCCTCCGGCGAGCGAGCAGGTTGCAGCGAGCGCGAACGCGCGAATGATATGTTTTAGCATGGCACTCTCCTGCGGCAATCTTATCATCGAGCTAGGCTCGACCGCGCGCCCTGGGCTGGGATAAAGTAGCGGCTCGCGATTTTTGGCACGATTCGAAAAAGGAAGGCCCATGCCCGCTCGCAAGCTTACCCGACAAGACCTCCGCGACGCCGCGGAAAAATACAAGAACTGGGGCAAGTGGGGGGCCGCGGACGAGATCGGCACGCTGAACCATACGCGGCCCGAGGACATTGTCGCCGCGGCGCGACTGGTGAAAAAAGGCAAGGTGATTTCGCTCGCGCTCAACTTCGACAACAACGGACCGCAGGGCGCGAAGAGCAAGTACCCGTCGATGGGACGGATCAACCCGGTGCACACCATGCTGCGCACCGGCACGGACGCCTACTCGGGCGTGCTCGACCACCGCGGCATCCGCGCCGCCGACGACATGGTGGTCATGCCGCTGCAGTGCGGCACGCAGTGGGATGGCCTGGGGCACGTGTTCTACGAGAACTCCATGTGGAACGGCTACGATTGCCGCGAGGTCACCTCGAGCGGCGCGCAGAAGTGCGGCATCGAGAAGACCAAGAACCGCATGGTGGGGCGCGGAGTGTTTCTCGACGTTCCGCGCGCTCTCGGCATGGACATCCTCCCCGACGGCCACGCCATCACCAGCGCCGAGCTCGATCTGACCGCGAAGAAGCAGAACGTGCAGTTCAAGCGCGGCGACTTCATCGTCGTGCGCACCGGACAGATGGAAGCGAAGCTCGCCGCAGGAAGCTGGGACGGCTACCCGGGCGGGGACGCGCCGGGCTTCTCCTTCGAGACGCTCGAGTGGATCAAGCGCACCGAGCTCGCCGCGCTCGCCTCGGACACCTGGGGCTGCGAAGTGCGTCCCAACGAGACCGAGCCCGGCATCAACCAGCCCTGGCACTGGATCACGATTCCCATCATGGGCATGACCATGGGCGAGATCTTCTACGTGAAGGAGCTCGCCGAGGATTGTGCCGCGGACAAGACCTACGAATTTCTTTTCGTCGCGCCCGCCATCCCCATCACCGGAGCAGTGGGCTCCCCGACGAATCCGCTCGCGATCAAGTGACCGCCGCAAGGCGTCATCCTGAGCGAAGCGAAGGATCTCTGAAGGCACTGCGTCTCGTTGGGAGATCCCTCGCTTCGCTCGGGACGACAGTCACTGCATCGACAATTCAAAAGGCAAATCGCAAATGGCCAAAATGACCGGAGCCCAGTGCCTCGCCGACATGCTCGCCGGCTACGGCGTATCGCACGTCTTCATGGTGCCCGCGGTGCTCAGGCGTACCTTCGCCGAGATGGAGACGCGCACGAAGATCAAGCGCATCCACACCCACGGCGAGAAATCCGCGGCCTACATGGCCGACGGTTACGCCCGCGCCTCGGGCAAGCCCGGCGTGTGCATGGCGCAGGTGATCGGGGCGCTCAATCTCGCCGCCGGCCTGCGCGACGCGCAGCTCGCACATTCGCCGGTGATCGCTTTCACCGGGGGCCGCGATCCGAAGACGAAATTCCGCAAGGTCTACCAGGAGGTGGACGACGTGCCCGCGTTCGAGCCGGTGACCAAGATGAACGCCACCGTGGACGACGTATCGCGATTTCCCGACATGGTGCGCCAGGCGTTCCGCGTCGCGGTGTCGGGAACTCCGGGCCCGGTGCACCTGCAGTTCCGCGGCAACGAAGGGCAGGTCGACGCCGAGGAAGCCGACATCGAGCCGCTGGTCGAGCCGCAGTTCGCGAGCGTGCCCCCGTTCCGCCCCGAGCCCGAGGCGAAGAGCGTGCAGGCCGCGCTCGCGATCCTGCAGGCGGCCGAGCGGCCGGTGATCGTCGCCGGCGGCGGCGTGCGCGCATCCGGAGCGGGCAGGGAGCTGGTCGCGCTCGCCGAGAAGCTCGCGATCCCCGTGGCCACGTCCCTGAACGGCAAGGACTCGATCCCCGGCGTGCATCCGCTGTCGACGGGCGTGTGCGGCACGTATTCGCGGGAAAGCGCCAATCGCGTGGTGGGGCAGGCGGACCTGGTGTGCTTCATCGGCACCGAGACGGGCGGCATGACCACGCACTTCTGGGCCGTCCCCAAGATCGGCGTCCCGGCGATCCAGATCGACAGCGACCCGGAGGCGCTCGGCCGCAACTATCCGCTGAAGGCCTCGGTGCTGGGCGACGCGAAGGTGGTGCTCGCGAAGATGCTCGAGCAGGCCGACGCGAAGACCGCGGCGAAGAGAAAGCCCTGGGTCGAGAAGGCGCAGGCGATGTGCAGGGAGTGGTATGCGAAATACAAGCCGGCGCTGGAGTCGGACGCCGTGCCGATCCGTCCCGAGCGCATGTGCGCGGAGTTTACAAAGCATGTCCCCGACGACGGCATCGTGCTCGTCGACACCGGCCACGCCGGCATGTGGATGGGCGGCATGTACGACCTGCGGACCTCAAGGCAGAGCTACATGCGCTCGGCCGGCCACCTCGGCTGGGCGTTTTCCGCGGGACTGGGCGCGAAGTGCGCCCAGCCGGAGCGCCCGGTGGTGGTGTTCACCGGCGACGCGGGCTTCTGGTATCACATCGCCGAGATCGAGACCGCGGTGCGCTGGAAGATCAACTCGGTGACGGTGGTGAACAACAACGCGAGCGGCAACCAGTCCAAGCGCGGTTTCGACCGCGTCTACGGCGGCCAGCAGACCGAGCAGGCGAGGGAGCTGTGGACCTACAAGATGGTGAATTTCGCCAGGATCGCCGAGGACATCGGCGCACTGGGCATCCGCGTCGAAAAGCCCGCCGAGCTGGGGCCCGCGATCCAGCGCGCGCTCCGCGCCGACCGGCCGGTGATCGTCGACGTCGTCACCGACATCGACGCGCTCGCGCCGACGGCGGTGAGCTGAGGTCTGTCATTCCGAGGGCGAAGCCCGAGGAATCTCCTTACGCACGGAGATCCCTCGCGAGTTTATCCTGAGCGGAGCGAAGGACCTCCGTTGGCGCGATGTGCCGGCGGAGTTCCCTCGGTTCGCTCGGGATGACATGCTCGGGATGACAGCATGCGGTCTCGGGATTACAGCATGCGGTGTGTTAAAATTCGCGCGCTTCAGCCGTTTTCAAGCCGGAAATTTCCAGCACAAAGGGGCGTTAGCTCAGCTGGTAGAGCAGCGGACTCTTAATCCGTTGGTCGTAGGTTCGATCCCTACACGCCCTACCAAAACACCAGTAGATTGGCCCGCGCCCCCGGACTTGTCGCCTGAAGACGACAGCCTTTTCCCCCGATCTTTCGTCGAATTTGTCTCAGTCACCCGACATGCGGGGCGACCCGCTGTGACTTGCGTCAATATGATGCCGTCATCGTCCGGGTTCGCGGTCAGATTAGGTTGACTTGTAATGAGATACGGAAAAAACTAGCCGCACCTAAAAACAGACGATATTCAAAGATGATCAGCGCGCTCGGATTCCTTCGCAAGGCCAAGCCGACTCAGGTGAAATGGATGAGCCGGGAAGAGGTGATCATGGGAACCGCCATACGCGTGGAGTTGTGGCACGAGCAGGCCGCGCGGGGCGAAGCGGCCCTGGACGCGGTGATGGAGGAAATGCACCGCATCGACCGCGCAATGAGCCCGTTCAAACCGGAGAGCGAGCTGTCGCGCATCAATCGCGAGGCGGCAAGGGCGCCGGTGCCGGTGAGCGAGGAGATGTTCGAATTGCTCGCCCGGTCGGTCGAGTTCTCGAAGTTGTCGGAAGGCGCGTTCGACATCACGTTCGCCAGCGTCGGATGCATGTTCGACTACCGCAACGGCGTCAAGCCCACGGAGGAGGAAATTGAAGCGGCGTTGCCTGGCTTCGACTACCGGCACATCCGGCTGGAGCGCGAAGGGCGCACGATTCAATTCGCCCGCGCCGGCGTGCAGATCGACCTCGGCGGGATTGCCAAGGGGCACGCCGTGGACAACTGCGTCGCATTGCTCGAGGAGCGCGGGGTGAAGGAGGCGCTCGTCGTCGCGGGCGGTGACAGCCGGGTTCTGGGCGACCGGCGCGGACGGCCGTGGATGATCGGCATCCGCGACCCCAGGCGCAAGGACGCCATGGTGGCGACGATGCCGCTGGTGGACGCGGCGATCTCCACCTCCGGCGACTACGAGCGGTATTTCGAGGCGGACGGCGTGCGCCATCACCATATCCTCGACCCGAGGACCGGAAGGTCGGCGACCGGCGCGCGCAGCGTCACCATCATCGGCCCCGATGCGACCACGACGGAAGGTCTCTCCAAGAGCGTATTCATCATGGGCCCCGAGCGCGGGATCCGGTTCGCCGAGTCCTTGCCCGGGATCGATGCGGTGATCATTGACGCCGGCGGACTCATGCATACCACGGCGGGGCTGGGCAGGGACTTGCCCCGGCACGCCGCGGCCAAAGCGTAGGAGGCAGATATGAATGAGCATATTGAGCGCAGATTCGGTCGGGCAATCGCAGTCATCGTCGCCGGACTGGCCGCCTGCACCGGAAGCGGCAGCACCGTCGTGGAGGGCGATGTCGCCGTTGCCTTCGTCAAGCGCCCGGTCTCGGCGCTGGGAAATCCGACCGACGCCGTGGTCACCGGCCAGGGCGGCGATCTCTACATTCGCGACAAGTCTTCGCCCAGCGCGACCGAAACCAACATTACCGGTTCGTACACGAAGGGACAGGGCGATGTGACCCACCCGAACGTTTCCTTCGATGGGACGAAGATCGTGTTCGCGATGCGCGGGCCGACCGACCCGAGCTGGGGCATCTTTGAATACGACACCGCGACCAAGGTGATGCGCCGCATCGCCTGCGACGCCGCGGTTTCGGGTGACGATACGGAGCCGGCGTACCTGCCGGACGGGCGCGTCGTATTCGTATCGAATCGCCAGGAGAAGACCAAGAGCCAGATGCAGGCGGTGGGGGCCGCGCAGGGGCTTTCACCCGCGAGCTATACCTACGTCGACGAGTACGAACGCGAGCAAACGACCGTTCTGCACGTCATGAATTCGGACGGCAGCAATTGCCATCAGATCTCGTTCGACCAGAGTCACGATCGCAATCCGACCGTCCTGAGCAACGGCCAGATCATGTACTCGCGCTGGGACCACGTCGGCGAGCGCAACCAGTTCACGATCTTCAGCGTGAACCCCGACGGCACCAACCTGTTCGTCGTGTACGGGGCCCACAGCCCCGGCAACAGCTATATGCAGCCGCGCGAGCTCCCCGACGGGCGCCTCATCGCCACGCTCATGCCGCTTTCCCGCACGCGCGAGGGCGGATCGCTGGAAATCATCGACCACAAGAACTACGGCGACATCGACCAGCCGGGCGACAACGCTCCGGCCAATCAGCTGGGCCGGCGCGCGGGCCAGTTCGCGGTGTCGGAATGGCTGCTCGGCGCCACGCCGCAGCAACGCGACGCCATGCGCGACGGGGACGTATCGCCCCTCGGGCGCTACCGCAACCCGTACCCGCTTTGGGACGGCACCAACCGCGTGCTGGTGGTGTTCACTCCCTCGCAACCGACGGTCGGAACCGATCCGCTCGGCAACCCCACGATGGTGGAAGGAACTCCGCGCTACGGCATCTACATGCTCGACCTGGGCTCGAAGACCTTGCGGCCGGTGGCACCGCCGCAGGACGGGTTCTACTTCGCCTCCCCGGTCGCCCTGCAAGCTCGCCCGAAGCCCGCGGTGATCGGGCAGTACACGCCGGATGCCGCGATCCCCGCGGGATTCGGTCTGTTCGACGTCCGAACGGTGTACGACACCGACGACAAGCAGCGCATGGGCAATGCCGTGCTCGCCGCGGGCGAGTCCATCCCGCGGGTCGCCGGCCAGCCCGACATCGCCAGCCTGTCAACGCCCGGTACGCCGCAGTACGCGAGCCGCGTGGCGCGCTTCTTCCGCATCACCAAGGCGGTGCCCACGCCTTCCGGCATGAACCGCGAGGCGCTGGGCGAGACTGAGTTCGAGATGCAGCAGATCGTCGGTTACGGCCTGGTCGAGCCGGACGGGTCGATCCGCGCGCACGTTCCGGCGGACACCGCGATCAACATCACCGTGCTCGACGCCGCCGGGCGCCAGTTCACCGAGCACACGCACTGGATCCAGGCGCGCGAGGGCGAGCGGCGCTTCTGCAAGGGGTGTCACTCGCCGCGGCTCACCACCACCAGTCCGACCCCCGGGGCCGCCGCGAGCATGGCCGAGACCCGGGCCGCCGACGCGGTCAACAACCCGAACTACTCGAACCTGGCGGGCAGCCCGATCTACACCGACTACTGGACGCCCCTTGCCAACGCCCAGAACGGCACGAGCATCCCGCCGCAGGCCCCGATTTCGATCACCTACGCGGGCCTCGCCGCGTCGCCGGTCAAGGGCCCGGCTTCCTGCGCCACCACCTGGTCGGCCAAGGACTGCGCCATCGTCATCAATTTTCCCGACCACATCCAACCGATCCTGACCGCCAAGTGCGCGACCTGTCACAGCGGAGTCGCGGCGGCGGCGGGGCTCGACCTCAGCGGCACGATGTCGGGAGAGTTCGGGCGCACGCTGGGCTATCAGAGCCTCATGGTCGGCAATCCGCTGCTGGACGCCAACGGCGAGCCGATCATCACGGTCAACGAGGACGGGGAGTTCATGATCGCGCGCGAGGCTCCGCCGGTGACGCCGAGTAGCGCGCGCGGCAGCCGCCTGATCGAGCGTCTGTTCGAGCAGCCGCTGATGGCCGGAGCGGGCAGCACGTCCCAGCGCGCTTTCTGCCGTGCCGGCGGGGCTCCCTGCTTCAACGGCGGCACCTACCAGAACCATACGGCGATTCCGAGCCCGCTGAACGCCTCGGAGAAGAGGATCATCACCGAGTGGATCGACATCGGCGGCACGTATTTCAACGATCCCTACAGCGGGACGACGCTGCGCTCCGCGGCGGCTCAGCTTGACGAATCGGTGTTCGCCTGCAAGGTGCAGCCGATACTGCAGACGAGCTGCGCGGGCTGCCACCAGGCCTTCGGCGGAAACGGAACCAGCAGCGGCCCGGCGAACCCGACGTTTGTGGCAAACCGGTTCGTCCTGACCGGGAATACCCCGGCGGACTTCGGCGTCACGGCCACGATGGTGACGAACATCGCTGCGCCCGACAGCAGCCTGCTGCTGCTGCGGCCGTCGCGCATCATCACCGACACGCCTCCGCATCCCGGAACCGCCACCACACCTTCGACGCCCTTCCTGCCGTCCGCCTCCGCCGCCTACGGCACGATCAAGTCATGGATCATGGGCACGTTGACGTGTCCATGACAGGGAGGTGGCGGAACATCGTGAGGAGTGGCATCGGCGTCGCGGCGGTTACCCTCGAGCTCTCCGGCTGCGGACAGCAGGTGGCTTCGCAGGCGGTAAACCAGCAAGGCGCGCTGTGCTCCAGCGATTTCCAGGCCTGCGTGATGCCGGTGCTCTCGGGCCAGATTCGCCGCCAGGACGGGGCCACCGTGAGCTGCATGAACAGCACTTGCCATCTCGCCGGCGGGAACGGCGGCCGCTTCACCCTGAGCGCGACGGACGTGACCGCCGACAAGCAGGTGGTGACGACGCTGTCCGATCTGGCGAATCCGCACGCCAGTCCCGTCCTGATCAAGCCCGCGGAGGAAGTCACCCACGGCGGCGGCCGGCTGTTCTCCGGCCAAGGCGATAGCTGCTACCTCGCCATCTTCAACTGGCTCAGCAACCAGGTCGATCCCGCCCTGGGTGACGCGAGTCCTGCTTGCGGCGGGTGCATGCCGGTCATGAATACGTCGACGAGCTGCGGTTTTCCGTGAGAAAGGGCACGGCGGAGGGGAGCCGCCATGACACACACAAGGACAAACCGAGCCGCTTTGCTGAATGGTGCGTCTGCGTGCTCGTCGCGTTCGCCCTGCCGGCATTCGCCGACGAGTCGCGCGAGCGCGTACTGGTGGCCGATCCCTACCTGGAGCTGCACACCGGCCCGGGCCGCGCCTACCCGATCTTCGACATCGCCGAACGGGGAGAGCGGGTGGAAATCCTCGTGCGGCACACCGATTGGTTCAAGGTGAGGACGGCGCGCGAAAAGGAAGGCTGGGTGTCGCGCGCGCAGATGGAGGCGACGCTCACCGATGCCGGGGAAAAGAAGACGTTTCGCGACGTGCTGCTCGACGATTATCTCTCGAGGAGGATGGAGATTGGGTTCGCCTTCGGCTCGCTCAACCACGATCCCCTGTTGTCGGCATACACCGGCTACCGCCTGCATGAGAATATCGACGTCGAATTGACGATCGCGCAGTCGGCCGGCGATTTTTCCACCACTTCGCTTTACTATGTTTCAATCGTGTCTCAGCCTTTTCCGGACTCGCGGTGGTCGCCCTTTCTCGCCCTCGGAGCGGGCCGTTTCACCAACGTCCCGAAGGCCACGCTCGTCAGCGCCATCGAAACCAAAGGAGGACTTGCCAACGCCGCGATCGGCCTGCGCTACTACGTCACGCGGCAATTCTTCGTTCGCGTCGAGGCGAAGAAGCACGTGGCGCTGATCGACTACAACAGGACCGACGACTTCACCGAGCTGTCCGCGGGCGCCGCGTTTTTTTTCTAGCGAGCTCACAGCAAATGACCAACCCAGTGCTCCTTTCCTTACTGATGGTGACGGCGAGCACGCTGGCCGCGTCCGCGGCGCAGGCGGCGGAACCGATCCCGGAGCCGGTGATCCCAGCGCAGGTGGACCGGCGCGACGTCCACATCCCGAAGATCCGCGCGAACGACGTGGAAGTCGGCGCGTTCGTCGGGATTCTCAGCGTGCAGAATTTCGGCGCGACACGCTCCGCCGGCTTGCGCCTCGGCTATCACGTCACGGAAGATTTCTTTCTCGAGGGAACGTACGGGCGTTCGAAGGTCTCGGACCAGTCGTACCGGCAGCTGGGAATCCCCATCTTCAGCAGCGAAGAGATCCCTCTTTCCTACTACTACCTCTCGGTCGGCTGGAACCTGTTTCCCGGTGAGGTCTTCCTGGGAAAGGGTTGGGCGATGACCTCGGCGGTCTATCTCGTCGGCGGAGTCGGCAACGTGAATTTCAACAAGGAAAACCACACGGCCTTCAACGTCGGTATAGGAATCCGCGTCCTTCCCTCGGACTGGTTCTCGATGCGCTTCGAGATGAGGGACCAGATGTTCACTTCCGATCTGCTGGGCAAGAACGAGCTCAAGCACAATTTCGAGATGACGCTCGGAGCGGCGGCATACTTTTGACCGGAGCGTCGACATGATCGCACACGTGCATCGATTCGCGAGGCTCCTGGCCGCGGCGGTCCTGACCGTTGTCGGACAGGGGAGCATCGCCGCGCTGCCGGCTGCCGGAGCGCTTGCGCCCGACTTCGTATCGAAGAGCGACAGCGGCCGCAACGTGCGCCTGAGCGAGCTGCGCGGGCAGGTCGTGCTCATCAATTTCTGGGCGAGCTGGTGCAGCCCCTGTCGGCAGGAGCTCCCGCTGCTCAACAAGATCTACACGCAATACCGGGCCGCCGGCTTCACGCTGCTCGCGGTCAACGTCGACGACAACCGCAAAGACGCCGATGCGATGCTGAAGCGCCTCAACCTGCGATTCCCGACGCTGTTCGACGGCGGCAAGAACGTCGCGAAGCTGTACGGCGTGGATACCATGCCGGCCACGCTGGTCGTCGACCGCGACGGGCGGGTGCGTTACGTGCACCGAGGGTACCGCGAGGGCTATGAGCGAACGTACGAACAGCAGGTGCGGGAGCTGCTGAAGGAATGAAACAGCGCGGAATTCTGGCGGTCGTCGCGGCGCTCTGGCTCGGGGGGTGCACCTCCGGTCCGTGGGTCCAGCCGTACGAGCGCGGCTGGCTGGCCGATCCGCTGATGAGCGTTTCGCGCGACGCTTTGTCGGACAAGGTTCTGCAGCACGTCCACGACGTGCGCGAGGGTGCGCGCGGCGCCACCGTCGCCGAGGGGGGCGGATGCGGATGCAATTGAAGACGTTTGTGCACGCCCTGTGGCTCGCGCTGGCGGGTCTGTTTGCCGCGCCGGTACGTGGAGCTGTGCTTCCCGAAGACCGCCTTGATCTGCTGTATCACTATTACAACGGTGGCGGGACCAGGGTGGACGGTCCGGCGCTGCTCTTCCGCAAGGGGGTGGGCGAGAGTCTGTCGGGGTATGCCTCGTATTTCGTCGACAACGTGAGCTGCGCGTCGATCGACGTCGTGACCACGGCCAGCCCGTTCAAGGAAAAGCGGCGGGAGCTCGGCGGGGGCGTCGACTACCTTTACCGCAACACGACCATGGGGCTGTCGGTCCAGCGCAGCAACGAGCCCGACTATGTCACCGGCACGGTCGGGGCTACCATAGCCCACGAGGTATTCGAGGGCCTGACGACCCTCAGCCTCGGGTACAGCCAGAGCCATGCCCGCGTCGGCAAGGCGCATACGGATTTCTCCGACACCGCCAATCGTTACCAGTACAAGCTCGGGATATCCCAGGTCGTCACCAAGAGCCTGCTCATGAATCTCAACTACGAGGCCAACCTCGAGGACGGCTATCTGCAGAGTCCCTATCGCTCCGCGCAGCTCCTGGGATTGTCGGTTCCCGAGGTCTATCCCCGGACGCGCGACAGCAACGCAGTCGCGCTCGGCATGGTCAAGGGCCTGGGCTCGGACGACGGCCAGCTCAGGTCGTCGGTGGTCCTGCGCTTCCGGTATTTCTGGGACACCTGGAACATCCACGCCCGGACGCTCGAGCTTGGATACGCCAACCGCCTCGACGAGCGCTGGCTGGTCGAGCCGCGCCTCCGGCACTATAAGCAGTCCGCGGCGTCCTTCTACGCCGACAATTTCACCGAGCAGATGACCTTCATGGCGCGGGACCGCGAGCTGAGCGATTTCTCCAACAACGCGCTCGGCGTCAAGGCCAGCTATCTGTTGTTCAACAATCGCTACAAGCTCAGCCGCGCGACCCTGAACGTTGACTACGAATTCATTAGTTACCACTACAACAACTTCACCGACGTACGCACGGGCCAGTTGTACGAATACAAGGCCAATGTCTTTCAGGTGTTCCTGTCCGGATGGTTCTAGACGGAGTGAGACGACCATGAAGATTCCTTCAAGCAGGCTTTTCCGCGCGGCACGGCATGTCCTCGGCGTCCTGGCATTGACCGGCGGCATGGCGATGGCCGCCGACACGCCCAAGACGCCCCCGCGGGACCCGCAGGGCCTGGACACGAGAGTCCAGGCGCTCAAGCAGGAGGCAATGGAAGTCAATCGCGACCTGCTCGTGCTCGAGGAGGAGCTCCTGTTCCCGGCCAGCACGCAGGTGGCGGTGTTCGTCTCGGTGGACGTGGGCACGCTTTTCGATCTCGACTCCGTGCAGCTCAAGCTCGACGACTCGGTCGTGACGAGCTACCTCTACACCGACCGCGAGCTGCAGGCTCTGCATCGTGGCGGCGTACAGCGCCTCTACACCGGGAATCTGAAAAGCGGCAAGCACGAGCTGGTCGCGGTGTTTATCGGGAAAGGGCCCCGTTGGCGCGATTACCGGCGCGGGACGACGCTGAGGTTCGACAAGGGGACCGATCCCAAGTACATCGAGCTGCAGATCCGGGACGAGACGCGCGGCCAGCGGCCGGAATTCCGGGTCAAGGAGTGGTAGGCGCAAGATGGCACGGGCCTGGCACCGGATTGCGGCCTCGTGCGCCGCGCTCGCCGCCGCGGCGCTCGTCGCCGGCGCCGCGCGCGCGGACGAGCCGCACGTCGTCAAGGATCCGCACTTCGGCGAAGTCCTGTTCTACTTCTTCCAGGAAGACTATTTTTCGGCGCTGACGCGCCTCATGGCGGCGCAGCACTTCGCGCGCGTGCCGCATCACGGCGAGGAAGCCGAGTTGCTGCGCGGCGGCATGCTGCTGTCGTACGGCCTGCACCAGGAAGCCGGGCGCATCTTCCAGGCGCTCATCGACGCGGGCGCGCCCCCGCCGGTGCGGGACCGGGCCTGGTTCTATCTGGCGAAGGTCCGCTATCAGCGCGGCTATGCCGCCGAGGCCGAGGACGCGATCGCGCGGGTCCGCGGCCCGCTACCCGGGGATCTCGAGGACGAGCGGCTGGTGCTGCACGCCGTTTTGCTCCTGCGCCGCCAGCAGTATCCCGAGGCCATCGCCATGCTGCGGCGGGCTTCGAGCCGCTCGGCGTGGGCCGCCTACGGGCGCTACAACCTGGGCGTGGCGCTGGTCCAGGCGGGCCAGCGCGACGCGGGCGTGGAGCTGCTCGATGAGATCGGCCGCGGTGAAGCGCGCAGCGAGGAGCTCTCGGCGCTGCGCGACAAGGCGAACGTCGCGCTCGCGTACGCGTTCCTGCAAAACGGCGCGCCGGCGCGCGCCGAGCCCTATCTCGAACGGGTGCGCCTCAGCGGGCTGCTGTCCAACAAGGCCCTGCTCGGGCTTGGGTGGTCGCACGCCGCGCTCAACCAGTACGAAAAGGCGCTGGCGCCGTGGATGGAGCTGGCCGACCGCCCCATGGAGGACACCGCCGTGCAGGAGTCCCTGCTCGCGGTGCCGTTCGCGCTCGGTAAGCTCGGCGCGTACCGCCAGTCGCTCGCCCGTTACGAGCGCGCGCTCGACGCCTACACGCGCGAGATCGCGCGGCTCGACGAGGCGATTGCGGCGATTCGCCGCGGGGCGCTGGTCGAGAACATCCTGCGCGACAACCCGGGAGAAGAATCGGGGTGGTTCTGGCGCGTGCGCCAGCTGCCGGACACCCCCGAGGGCCGCTACCTGGCGGAGCTGCTGGCGACCCACGATTTTCAGGAGGGACTGAAGAACTACCGCGACCTGCGCTTCCTCGCGCGCAATCTCGATGAGTGGACGCGGAGCCTCGGGGTCTACCGCGACATGCTTGCCACCCGCCGGCAGGGGTTCGCGCAGCGGCTGCCGCGAGTGATCGCAGGCGAGCGCGCCCTTCAAGTCGGGCGGCTGCGCGCCGCCCACGCGCGCGAGGCGAGCGAGCTCGAGCGCATCGAGCGCGAGGAAGACGCCGGGGCGCTCGCGCCGGACAAGGAACGCGCGCTCGCCGCGCGCCTGGAGCGCGCGCGCTCGGGCCTTGAGCGCATCGGCGACCCCGCGCAGCGCGAGGCGGCGCGCGACAAAGTCCGGCTGCTGGGCGGCCTGCTCGCAGGGGATCAGTCGGCGCAGTTCAGCGCGCGCCTGCGGGAGCAGAAGAAGGCGCTGCAGGAAGCGGGCAGGTCGATCGCGGACGCCGAAACCCGGCGCGAGACGCTGTTGCAGGCGCAGGCGAGGGAACCCGCCCGGTTCGACGAGTTCGCAAGCCGCATCGAGGTGTTGCGCGTCCAGATCGGGCGCGTGCGGGCGGAGGTCGACGTGGCCGCCCGGGCACAGGAAGAGCACCTCGCCGATCTGGGGGTGGCCGAGCTGGCGCTCAGGCGCGAGCAGATGGCGACCTACGTCACGCAGGCGCGCTTCGCGGTGGCGCAGATCTACGACCAGGCCGTGCGTACGTCGGAGAAGGCGCCATGAAGGGCTTCGCCGCCATTGCCTGCGCCTGCCTGCTCGGTGCGTGCGCGGCTTCCCGCGAGGCGGGAACGCCCGCGAGCCGCGCGCCGCAGACGCTCGCGAGCCTCGAGCGGCGGCAAATCGTGGTGGAGCGCGATACGGCGATCGAGGCCAGCCGCGCTGCCGCCATCCAGGCCTACCGCAAATTTCTCGACGCCGCCCCGGGCGATCGTATGCGTCCCGAGGCGATGCGGCGGCTGGGCGACCTCGAGATAGAACAGGCACGGGCAGGGGCGGGCGAGAGCTCGGCCGGGCGGGAATATCGCGACGCGATCGGAGTGTACGAGGACGTGCTGCGGACCTACCCGGCGCACGCGCGCAACGACCGCGTGCTCTACCAGCTGTCGCAAGCCTACGATCAGACCGGCGATCTGGGACGCTCGCTCGCCACGCTCGATCGCTTAGTGGCGCAATATCCCCAGAGCGTCTACCTCGACGAAGCCGAGTTCCGGCGCGGCGAGCTGCTGTTCACGCTGGGCCGCTTCCCCGAGGCCGAACGGGCCTACGGCGCCGTATTGCACAAGGGCGAGTCCTCGGCGTTTCACGAGCGCGCGCTCTACATGCACGGCTGGTCGCTGTTCAAGCAGGCGCGCCTCGATGATGCGCTGCAGTCGTTCTTCGGCGTGCTCGATCGAAAGCTCATCGGCCGCGACAACGGCGCGCCGCTCGAGGAGATGCCGGGACTCACGCGCGCCGACCGTGAGCTGACCGACGACACCTTCCGCGTGGTGAGCCTGAGCCTGGCGAATCTCAAGGGACCGGACACGATACCGAAATACTTCACGACGCCCGCGCGGCGCGAGTACGAATTCCGCGTCTATCAGCAGCTCGGCGAGCTGTATTTCAAGCAGGAGCGCGTCGAGGACGGGGCCGGCGCGTTGAACGCCTTCGCGCGCCGCTACCCCACGGACCCGCAGTCGCCGCTCATGCAGTCGCGCGTGATCCAGGTCTACCAGCAGGCGGGCTTCGCCGCGCTCGCGCTCGGCGCGAAGAAGGAGTTCGTCCAGCGCTATGGAACGGGGAGCGAATTTCAGCGGGCGAACGGCGAGCTCGCGTACGCGCGCGTGCTGCCCCTGGTCAAGACTCATGTCGAGGAGCTGGCGCGCCACTATCACGCCGCGGCGCAGAAATCGAAGAAGAGCGAGGATTACCGGGAAGCGGCGCACTGGTACCGCGTGTACGTCGATTCCTTCCCCGACGATCCGCGCGCGCCGGGCATGCATTTCCTGCTGGCGGAGGCGCTGTTCGAGGACAAGGCCTACGGGGCGGCAGCGGCTGAATACGAGCGCGCGGCCTACCGGTACCCCCGCCACGAGAAGACGGCGGACGCGGGCTATGCCGCGTTGCTGGCCTACGGCCAGCAGGAGAAGCTCGCCAAGGGCGAGGAGCTGCGTTCGGTTCGGGGGCGTTCGGTGGAGAGCGCGAAGCGATTCGCCGAGGCCAACCCGGCCGACGCGCGAGCGCCCGCGGTGCTGGTCGATGCCGCGGAGAAGAGCTACGCCAACGGCGATGCGGATTCCGCCGCCGCCTTGGCCGGGCAGGTGCTCGCCTTGCAGCCGCCGCCTGCGCCGGCCCTGCGCCGCACGTCGTGGACGGTGCTCGGGCACATCCAGTTCCAGCAGGGGGCTTTCGACCGCTCGGAGCGCTCCTACCGCGAGGCCCTGGCGCTGACGCCCGCAAACACCCCCGGCCGCGCCGGCCTTTCCGACCGGCTCGCGGCTTCGGTCTACAAGCAGGGCGAGCAGGCACGCGCCGCGGGCGAGATGCGTGCCGCGGCCGATCATTTCCTGCGCGTCGGCAGCGTGGCGCCCAATTCGCCGATGCGGGCGACTGCCGAGTTCGACGCCGCGGCGGCGCTGATCGGGCTCAAGGACTGGACCGGCGCCGCGGGCGTGCTCGAGGGCTTTCGCCGCGCCTACCCGGCGCATCCCTTGCAGGCCGAGGTGCCCGGGAAGCTCGCCGTCTGCTACGTCGAAAGCGGCCAGACCCTCAAGGCGGCCGCCGAGTTCGAGGCGCTTTCGGCGACCAAGGGGGACCCGGCGTTCACGCGCGACGCGCTCTGGCAGGCTGCGGAGCTGTACGAGAAGGGCGGCCAGGAGCGCAGCGCCGCGGCGGCCTACGAGCGCTACGTGCGCCAATACCCGAGGCCGCTCGAACCCGCGGTCGAGGCCCGCTACCACCTGTCCGAGATGTCCCGCAAGCAGGGCCGCGCGGCACAGCGCCAGGCCTGGTCGCACGAGCTGCTCGAGGCCGACCAGAAAGGCGGGAGCGGGCGCACCGATCGCACGCGCTATCTCGGATCGCTCTCCGCCCTCGTGATCGCCGAGCCGCTGGAGGAGTCATACCGCGGCGTGCGCCTGACCGAGCCGCTGAAGAAGAATCTCAAGCTCAAGAAGACCAAGATGCAGCAGGTGCTCCAGGCCTACGGCGTGGCCGCGGACTACGGCGTGGCCGAAGTCGCGACGACGGCCACCTATCGCACCGCCGAACTCTACGGCGATTTCGGCAAGGCCCTGCTTGACTCGCAGCGTCCCCGGGGCCTGTCCAAGGACGAGGTGGAGCAGTACAACGTCATGCTCGAGGAGCAGGCGTATCCGTTCGAGGAAAAGGCGATCGAGCTGCACGAGATCAACGTGCGGCGCGTGCGCTCGGGCATCTACGACGAATGGGTCAAGAAGAGCTTCGTCGCGCTCGCCAAGCTGCGCCCGGTGCGCTACGCCAAGGCCGAAAAAGGCGAGGGAGTGTTCAGTGCGCTCCACTAGCCTGCTCGCCATCGGGACGATCTCCGTCACCTTCGCGGGTTGCGCGGCGTGGTTTCCGCCCGTTCCGGACCAGCCGCCGGTCGCGGCCGCGAAGCCGGTGAAGGCGGAGCCGCCCGCAGCGAAGCCCGAGAAAGCGGAGCCGCAGGTGAACGCGGAATCGCTGCAGCTCTACCAGCAGGCGCTCGCCGCGCTCGCCGCCGGCCGCTACCCCGAGGCCGAGCGGGCGCTGCTCGCCGTGGCACGCCGCGAGCCGGGCCTCGCCGGCCCGCGCGCGAACCTCGGCATTCTCTACGCCCGCACCGGGCGCCCGAAGGAGGCCGTCGAATCGCTGAAGGAGGCGGTCCGACTCAATCCCGACCGCGCCGTCTACTACAACGAGCTCGGCATGATGTCGCGACGCGAGGGCAGGTTCGACGAGGCGCGCCGCTATTACGCCAGGGCCCTCGAGCTCGATCCGAACTGCGCCCATGCCCATCTCAACATCGGAATTTTGTACGATCTGTTCCTGCAGGACCCCGCGCAGGCGATGCAGCACTACCAGCGCTACCGCGAGCTGACGCCCGCTGAGGCGGGGACCGTGGCCAAATGGATCGCCGATCTGCAGCAGCGCAGCCGCACCGCCGAGCAGGCCAAAGGAGGAAAGAACGGATGAAACCGACCCATGTTTGCATGGCGCTGCTGGTGTCTCTCGCGATGCCTGCGCAGGCGGCCGACCGCGCCGACCTCGACGGCACGCAGATCCTGGGCAGCCGCGAATTGCCGAAGGTGCTCTACATCGTCCCGTGGAAGCAGCCGCTGCCGACCGAGCTGGTCGGCCGTCCGGCGAGCAGCCTGCTGGACGAGGCGCTTTCCCCGGTGGACCGCGAGGTGTTCGAGCGCCAGGTCCGCTACCACTCGCTGCTGAAGCCGCGCCCGCCGGACGCCGGCGGCAAGGCCAAATAGGAACGCGGCGGCACATCACTCATTTTCAGGAGGTCAAGCGATGAACACATACAGCACGGTAGTCAAGTTCTTCCAGGACAGCGGGGTCTTCATCTATCCCAGCATTCTCATCATGGCGATCGGTCTCGCGATCGCGCTGGAGCGCTTCTTCTATCTCGGTCACGCGCGCCGGAGCAACCGCAGGACCTGGGATGAGCTGCTGCCGCTGCTCCAGGGCGGCGAGTTCCAGCAGGCCTATTCCGTGACCACGAAGTCGAACACCGCCATCGGCAAGATCGTGCACAGCGGGCTGCGGCGCGCGAAAAGCGCGCGCCGGCGCGAGGATCTCGATGCCGCCATGGAGGAGGGGATGATGGAGATCGTGCCGCGCCTGGAGAAGCGCACGCACTACATCGCCACTTTCGCCAACGTGATCACCCTGGTCGGCCTGCTCGGCACCATCATCGGCCTGATCAAGGCCTTCACCGCGGTGGCGCAGGTGAACCCGGCGGAGAAGGCCGAGCTGCTGTCGGCGAGCATCTCGATCGCCATGAACAACACGGCCTTCGCGCTGATGGTGGCGATCCCGTTCCTGCTGATCCACGCCTACCTTCAGGCGCGCACCAGCGAGATCGTGGACAGCCTGGAGGTGGCCAAGATCAGCTTCCTGAACATGGTCGAGCGGATGAAGGCCGAGCCGGCGGCGACCAAATGAGCGCCCGCATCCGACGCCTGCGCAAGCATTCGCCGGGCCTGGACATCACCGCGTTCATGAACATGATCGTGGTGCTGGTGCCGTTTCTGCTCACGACGACGGTGTTCTCGCGGCTGGCGGTGCTGGAGTTGAGCCTGCCGGCGCAGTCCTCCGGGTTCGAGAATCTCAAGGGCGACCTGCAGCTCGAGATCGTGATCCGGCGCGACGCGCTCGAGGTCCGGGATCGCATGGGCGGGGCGATCCGGCGCGTGGCAAGCACCGACAAGGGGTACGACTTCCATGCCCTGTCGGCGCTGATGCAGGAGCTCAAGGCGCGCTTTCCGGCCAAGGTCGACGCGACGATTCTCGCCGAGCCCGACACGTCCTACGACGTCCTGGTGCAGACCATGGACGCGGTGCGCGCGGCGAGAACCGCCCGTTCGCACGTCGACTTGTTCCCGGAAATCTCCATCGGCGACGCGCCGGTCGCGGCCGGCGCGCCGGCGAGGCCGGGGAGGGCCTCTTGAAGCTCTCGCCCCTGCAGAAGCGCGCCGAGCGGCACGCGCGCAACAAGCTCTCGGTGGACCTGAACCTGGTCTCGCTGATCGACATCTTCACCATCCTGATTTTCTTCCTGCTGGCCAACGCGTCGGAGGTGGAGGTGCTGCCGAGCACCAAGGCGGTGAGGCTGCCGGAATCCACGGCAGAGAAAAGCCCCAAGGAAACCCTGGTCGTCCTGGTGAGCAGCCAGGACATCGTCGTCCAGGGACGCAGGGTATCTTCCGTGTCCGAAGCGATGAAATCCGAAGGCGATGTCATCGGGCCGCTCAAGGCCGAGCTCGACTTTCACGCAGGACGCCAGCTCATCCGCAAGGAAAAGGAGGCGAAGAACAAGGCCATCACCATCATGGGAGACAAGGAAATCCCCTACCGGCTGCTGCGCAAGATCATGGTGACCTGCGCGCGCGCCAACTACGGCGACATCTCCTTTGCCGTGATCCAGAAGGGGGGAAAGGCCTGATGGCCGCAGCCGTCGCCTACTACCGGCCCGGGTTGCTGCCGTGGACGATCTCCGAAGAGGAGGAAGCGAGCTTCCGCCGCATCCTCAAGCGCGTGCTGCTCGCCTGCCTGATCTTCAGCCTCGTCATGCCGTGGCTGCCGGTGCCGAAGGTCGATCGCAGCAAGGACGAGGAGCTGCCGCCGCGCCTCGCGAAGCTGCTGCTCGAGCGCCAGCCGTCTCCGCCGCCGGCCGTGGTCAGGAAACCGGAGCCCGAGGCGGCGGCGAAGCCCCAGCCGGAGGTGACGAAGCCCGAACCGAAGAAGCCGCCGGTGACCGAAGCGCGCAAGCCCGAGCCGGCCAAGGCGCCCGGGGAAAGAATCGAAGCAGCGCGCCGCAGGGCTTCGGGCGTGGGCTTGCTGGCCATGAAAGACGAGCTCGCCGATCTGCGCGGCGCGCCGGTCGCGGCGCAGCTTCAGAAGGACATCAAGCCGGGAGCGGGTGTCGGCACCGCTTCCGGGCCCGGCGTAGGCGCCGGCAAGGGCCCGGGGCTGCCGTCGCGCAGCCTGATTACCTCGAACGCCACCACCGGCAGCGGCGGAATCAATACCGGGTCCCTGAGCCGCGATACGGGCGGCGGCGGGCTCGCCGGGCGCGCCACCACGGCGGTGCAGGGCGTCATGGGCGGTGACGGTGGCGGCGGCGCGGGCGCGGGAGGCTCGGTGCGCCGCGGCGGGAGCGGCAAGGCGTCGCGCTCGATCGAGGACATCAAGCTCGTCTTCGACCGCAACAAGGGCTCGATCTACGCGATCTACAACCGCGCGCTGCGCGAGGACCCCACGCTCCAGGGCAAGGTGGTGGTCAAGCTCACGATCACGCCTTCGGGGCAGGTCGCGGAGTGCCAGCTCGTCTCGAGCGAGCTGCGGGCGCCCGATCTCGAGCGCAAGCTGCTGGTGCGCATCAAGCAGTTCGATTTCGGCGCGAAAGCCGTCGACACCATGGTGGTGACCTACCCGATAGACTTCCTGCCCTCCTGAAGGCGGCCGCTTGCCGGGCCGGAAGCGAGGGGGTAGCATCGATTTCCCTTCGACCCGGCAAAGTTCATGAGCATAGGTTGGCAACTAGTGGAGGGCGTGCTGGCGCTGTTTGCGTCGATCTTTCTGAGTTGGTGGATCTTCGTCGCACCTTCCCGCGGCAAGCGCGAACGCCAGCGCCTGGCTCGCGAAATGAAGGATCCGCGGATTCCCTAGGCTTTCGTCTCCCGTTTCCCGGGAGGCGCGTTAACCTCTCCTGTGCGGGGATTTCCTGAGGCGGGACTCCTGCGCCTCTTTAGTGTATTATTGCGTAATATCAAATAGCTATGATATTATCTTTATGTTATTTCTAGATCATTCCCGTAAGGAAGCGGCAAGCCGGAACCGGCTAAGATGCGTGCAAGAGGTCCTAGTAATTGAATACAAAGTCTTTTAACCGCCGTAGCGAGAGGTTAGTATTACGCCCCTGTGGACGCTGCGAAATGAAAAACGGCGGCGCCCGCGTGGAGGAAACCAGTTTTGAAACCGACTGACATCGGTGCCCCCGATTACTTTCACAAGGTCGTAGATTGCCAGTGGGCCTGTCCGGCCCATACTCCAGTCCCCGAATACATCCGGTTGATCGCGGCAGGGCGTTACGACGACGCCTACATGGTCAACTGGCACTCGAACGTCTTCCCCGGAATTCTCGGCCGCACCTGCGACCGTCCCTGCGAGCCCGCCTGCCGGCGAGGCCGCGTCGAGGAGAACAACGGTGAGAAGCCGGAGCCGGTCGCGATCTGCCGCCTGAAGCGCGTCGCCGCCGACAACAAGGGCGACGTCAGGGCGAAGATGCCCAGGCCCGCGGCGAAAAAAAACGGGAAGAGGATCGCGTGCATCGGCGCCGGCCCCGCTTCGCTCACGGTCGCGCGCGATCTCGCGCCGCTCGGCTATTCGGTCACGGTGTTCGACCAGGACCCGCGCGCGGGCGGCATGATCTGGTCGCAGATCCCGCGCTTCCGCCTGCCGATGGAGGTGATCGACGAGGAAGTGGGCTACATCCTCGATCTCGGCGTCGAGTTCAAGGGCGGCACGAAGGTAGGCAGCATGAAGAAGCTGCTCTCCGAGAACTACGACGCGGTGTTCGTCGGCTCGGGCGCGCCGCGCGGGCGCGATCTCGACATTCCCGGGCGCAGGGAAGCCGCAAAGAACATCCACATCGGCATCGACTGGCTGTCGTCCGTTTCCTTCGGCCACACCGACAGGATCGGCAAGCGCGTGATCGTGTTGGGCGGCGGCAACACCGCCATGGACTGCTGCCGCTCTTCGAAACGCCTCGGCGGCGAGGACGTGAAGGTGATCGTGCGCTCGGGCTTCGAGGAGATGAAAGCCTCGCCCTGGGAGAAGGAGGACGCGCAGCACGAGGGTATTCCGATCCTCAATTACCTCGTGCCCAAGAGCTTCGAGCACACGAACGGCAAGCTCACCGGCATGACCTTCGAGAAGGTGAAGGCTGTAAGGGACGAGAAGGGGAGACGTACCCTCGTTCCCACGGGTGAGCCGGATCAGCGCTTCGAGTGCGACGACGTGCTCGTCGCCGTAGGGCAGGAGAATGCCTTTCCCTGGATCGAGCGCGACAGCGGAATCGAGTTCGACAAGAGCGGCATGCCGGTCGTGGACAAGGTCACCATGCAGTCGACTCACACGAAGGTCTTCTTCGGCGGCGACTCGGCATTCGGACCCAAGAACATCATCTGGGCCGTCGCTCACGGGCACGACGCAGCGATCTCGATCGACAAGCTGCTGAACGGGGAGGACTTGAAGGAACGCCCGTCGCCGATCGTAAACCTCTCCAGCCAGAAGATGGGCATCCACGAGTGGAGCTACGACAACGCGATCTCGCCCGACGAGCGCTACAAGGTGCCCCTGAAGGACCAGAAAATCGCCCTGAAGAACATCAAGATCGAAGTCGAGCTCGGCTTCGACCCGATGACCGGGTTCAAGGAGGCGCAGAGGTGCCTCAACTGCGACGTGCAGACGGTGTTCGCCGACAAGCTGTGCATCGAATGCGACGCCTGCGTCGACATCTGCCCGATGGACTGCATCACCTTCACCCAGGACGGCGAGGAAGCCGACCTGCGCACCCGCCTCACCGCGCCGGCGCGTAACGCACTCCAGGACCTCTATGTCTCCGGACCCCTCAAGACCGGCAAGATCATGGCGAAGGACGAGGACGTGTGCCTGCACTGCGGCCTGTGCGCCGAGCGCTGCCCGACCGGCGCCTGGGACATGCAGAAGTTCCTCCTCGACCTGACGCACGCCGGGCACGGCTGCCGCACCCACGAGAAGAAAGCCGCTTGAATCCGATGGTCAAGCGCATCGAATCCGTCAACGCCTTCGTGGTCAAGTTCGCCAACGTGAACGGCTCGGGCTCGGCCTCGGCCAACGAGCTCTTCGCTAAGGCCATCCTGAGGATGGGCGTGCCGGTTTCCCCGCGCAACATCTTCCCCTCGAACATCCAGGGCCTGCCCACCTGGTACGAGGTGCGCGTCTCGGAATCCGGCTGGCTCGGCCGCCGCGGCGGTGTCGATCTGATGGTGGCGATGAATCCGCAGACCTGGGACGCCGACGTGAAGGAGATCGACCCGGGCGGTTATCTCTTCTACGACAGCACCAAGCCGCTGCCGAAGTCCAAGTTCCGCGACGATATCAACGTAGTCGGCCTGCCGCTCACCGAGATCGTCAATCAGGCTTATACCGACGCGCGCCAGCGGCAGCTGTTCAAGAACATCATCTATGTCGGCGCGCTTTCGGCGCTGCTCGGCGTCGACCCGCTGGTGATCGCCGAGCTGATCGGCGAGCAGTACAAGGGCAAGGAAGCGCTCCTGAAGCCCAACCTGAACGCGCTCCAGCTCGGGCGCACCTACGCGCTCGAGCACCTGGACTGCCCCCTGGGCATCCGCGTGCGGCCCCTGAAAGGGGAGGCCAACGCCGTCGGCGAGAAGATCTTCATCGAGGGCAACGCCGCCGCGGCGCTCGGCTGCGTGTACGGCGGGGCGACCGTGTGCGCGTGGTATCCGATTACGCCTTCGTCTTCGCTCGCCGAGGCGTTCCAGAAGTACTGCTCGAAGCTGCGTGTGGACAAGGAAACCGGCAAGAACAGGTTCGCCATCGTGCAGGGGGAGGACGAGCTCGCCTCGGTGGGCATCGCCATCGGGGCGGGGTGGAACGGCGCGCGCGCCTTTACCGCCACCTCCGGTCCGGGAATTTCGCTGATGCAGGAGTTTATCGGCCTCGCGTATTTCGCCGAGATCCCGGTGACGATCATCGACGTGCAGCGCGGCGGGCCTTCTACCGGCATGCCGACGCGCACCCAGCAGTCCGATATCCTCGCCTGCGCCTACGCCTCGCACGGCGACACCAAGCACGTGCTGCTTTTCCCCGAGGACCCGCACGAATGCTTCGAGATGGCCGCCCAGGCGCTCGATCTCGCCGAGCGCCTGCAGACGCCCGTCTTCCTCATGACCGATCTCGATATCGGCATGAACCAGCGCCTGTGCAAGCCGCTCGAGTGGGACGACGCCCGCCGCTACGACCGCGGCAAGGTGATGACCGCCGAGATGCTCGACGCCGGCAAGGAGTTCGGGCGCTACCTGGACGTGGACGGCGACGGCATCCCGTTCCGCACCTATCCCGGCACGCACCCGTCGAAGGGCGGCTACTTCACCCGCGGGACGTCCAAGAACGCCTACGCGATCTACTCGGAGCAGGGCCCGGATTACAAGGCCAACATGCAGCGGCTCCTGAAGAAGTTCGAGACGGCGAAGACGCTCGTTCCCAAGCCCGTCCTGAACGCCTCGAAGGAGCCGGCGCGTTTCGGCGCGATCTACTACGGTTCCACCGGTCCGGCGATGGCCGAGGCGCTCGACGCGCTCTCGCGGCAGGGAATCTACGTCAACGCCCTGCGCCTGCGCTCGTTCCCGTTCCAGGACGAGATCTTCGACTTCGTCGCCTCGCACTCCAAGGTGTTCGTGATCGAGCAGAACCGCGACGCGCAGCTGAAGACCTTGCTCGTGAATGACGCGGGGATCAACCCGGCGAGCCTGATCTCGGTCCTGCACTACGATGGGACGCCGATCACGGCGCGCTATATCACCGGCGAGATCGCCGAGATCGTCGCTGCGCTGAACGTGCGGCCTCTCGTCAAGAAAGACAAAGCGGCATGACCTACCT
>Ga0137403_10001570_pt1 | contig 28684 bp, 29 predicted proteins | sample CZOMad2_1_16fung_FD_122057 | JGI IMG/M metagenome (GOLD analysis project Ga0137403, IMG submission 122057) | Vadose zone soil fungal communities from Angelo Coast Range Reserve, California, USA - CZOMad2_1_16fungal (Hybrid Assembly) | ecosystem: Environmental > Terrestrial > Soil > Vadose zone... | reverse complement strand
ATGACGCGGCCATTCGGGCGCAGCGCGAAAGCGCTGCTGATGTCGGCGCCGTTCAGCGTGGCCCTGAGGCTGCCCGTGCCGGCGTTGAGGATTTCAACCAGCGCGTCGCCGCCGCTGATCAGGTCGGGCCGGTTGGAGAGCACCTTGATCGTCGGGCCGGTCCTGGCCGGCGGCTTCGCTTCGGAGAATGACGCGAGGCCCGTCGCAAGAAAGACGAGGACGACACCCACGATCAGTACCCGAGTCCGGTCCATAGCACCTCCCGATTGTTGGCTCTGCAGGGGTGGTCCTCCCTCGTCGATGCCCGTGGCACCGTCACGGAGGTGCCTCATCTTTGGACCCTTCGCGAGATACAGGGAATACGGCGTTCACGGGAGGGTGAGAGGTGTTGTCGGGTGAGAGGGGAGGAATTGATGCGGGGATGAGTTCTGATACGGGCGCCGCGCTTGCGGTCTGGACGTCGCCCTTGTATGGCGGCCGCGCGATGGCCGAGGATCGCTCCGACGACCACTGCGATCTGGTGATACCGATCCTGGTGGCCGTCGACCGCCACAGCTCGGACAGAAGCCGCGTCGTTTGCACGAGAACGGCACGAGGCGCTCGAAGGCACAGTTCTCGCACCGAACCCGCGCGAAGCCTCGGCTGAGCACGCCGCAAGTCAGGAACTCACGGAACTCGCGCTCGACGAAGCGGGGGAGCGCGCCGCCATCGCTGCGGTCTGCGACCTCGCGCAAGAATGTCTCCAGGTGCTCGCGGACGACGCGATGGAGGACGGTGCCCTCCGCGGCCCGGGGCTGATAGGTCGCGACGCCCACGGTCGACGCGCCAGCGAGGCGCGTGCCGTGCGCGGGCCGGTGCGCAGGACGGCGCTCCCGCCCGGGACGGCCCGGCGGGCCGCAACGTGGATCTGAAACGCGGCGTTGCGGTGAGCATCAGGACCGCGCACCGGTGGGCCTGGCCATCGCGATCGCCCTCACCACCGTGCGCGAGCTGGCGCGAGGAGGCGAGGAGCTCCTCTGGCCGCCGACGATCGTCTGCGGTCACGGCGAGGCCGAGGGAGAGGCCTCGTGAGCCGCCCGGCCGCGCGGCGCTACGGCCGCGGCAGGAACCTGATTCGGTTGACCGCGGCGGGTCTGGGGGCTATGCGAGCCGTGTGAAGCGCCTCGAGCTCGTTCGCATCCGGGTGTGCAACCGCTGCGGGAGAGGCGGCGCCGAGCTCCGGGGCGAGGCCGGCGAGCGGCTCGTGGTGCCGCTCGATCCAGTGCGCACGCGGCAGCTCGCCGACGCCGGACGCGAAGAGGACGTGCGCTCCTTCACCGACCTCGTGCTCGAGCAGCTCGCCGCCGCGGGCGTCGAGGCGCGCGAGGTCGTGCTCGACGTGACCGACGGCCGGCTGCGTGCGCTCCTCTCCTTCGTGCGTGCCGGCGAGACGGACGTGGTCGGCTGCACCACCGACGAGGGCGTGGCGCTCGCGCTGCGCGGCGGGCTCCGGCTCTATGCGACCGACGAGGCGCTGGCGCACGCGGCGGCGGATCGGCCGAAGGCGGCGGGCGGCCCGGATACGGTGCACTGAGCGCTCAGCCCGCGGCGAGCTCGTGCGGCGCGAGGCGACGGACGGCGCGCGCGGGGAAGCGGCCCGCGAACAGCTCGGGGTGCAGGATCTCGGCGAGCATCTCGAGGCTGTCGACCAGGCGGGGGCCGGGACGGCTGAAGTAGGCGGAGCCGTCGACCGCATAGACCTCGCCGGCGCGGACGGCGGGGAGCTCCGCCCAGCCGGGGCGCGTCGCGAGGAGCGGTAGGTCGGCCGCCGTGCGCGCCAGGTCGTAGCCGCAGCAGGCGAGTACGAGCACCTCGGGCACGGCGGCAACGACCGCCTCCCACGGGACGCGCGCCGCGTCCTCGCCCATGCGGCCGAGCGGCTCCGTGCCGCCCGCGATCGCGACCAGCTCGGGCGTCCAGTGGCCGCTGCGGTAGGGCGGCGCGATCCACTCGAGCACGACACAGCGCCGGCGCGGCGCGCCGGCGGCGCGCGCGCGCACCGCCGCGATGCGGGCCTCGAGCCCGGCGATCACCTCCGCTGCGCGCTCCGGCACGGCGAGCGCCGCACCGACGGTGCGGATGTCTTGCAACACATCCGGCACGCTGGAAGGGTCGAGGTTGATCACATGCGGTGGACCGGGGAGCGTGGCAGCGAAGGCGGTGACGGTGCCGTAGCCGACGGCACAGACGTCGCACAGACGCTGTGTGATGAGGACGTCCGGCTCGAGCCGCCGGACGAGCGCCTCGTCCAGCGTGTAGAGGGTGCCGCTGCCGGCCAGCGTGTCGCTCACCCAGCGGTCGGCGGCCTCGCTCGCGAGCGCGCCGCCGTGGATCGCGCAGCGCGTGACGCGCGGCTTGGCCTGGGCCTCGAGCGGGTAGTCGCACTCGTGGCTCACGCCCACCAGCTGGTCGAGCATCCCGAGCGCGGCCACGATCTCGGTCGCCGCGGGGAGCAGCGAGACGACGCGCATGCGCTCGCCGTCCTACGCCAGCCGGGCGGCGCCGACAACGGGGCCTGCTCGTGACCGACACGACCATCCCCGCACTCGAGCGCCTGCTGGTCGCGATGCTGGTCGGCTTCCTGGTCGGCCTCGACCGCGAGCGCGCCGAGGCGCGCAAGGACCACGCCCTCTTCGCCGGCGTGCGCACCTTTCCGCTCATCGCGCTGGCGGGCGCCATCCCGATGCTGCTCGAGGACCGCGTCGGCCCGGCGCTGCTGGTGGCGACCTTCCTCGCCATCGCGGCGGTGGCGGTCGTGTCCTACGTGCGCACCTCGGCGCACGGGCGGATCGGGGCCACCACCGAGGTGGCCGCGCTCGCGACCTTCCTCCTCGGCGCGCTCGCCGGCGCGGGCCAGCTGGTGGTCGCCGGCGCGGCGGGCGTGGCACTCGCCGTGCTGCTGGTCGGAAAGCCGCGCCTCGAGGCGTTCTCGAACGCGCTCACCACCGAGGAGATCAGGGGCGCGCTCGAGCTCGCGGTGATCACGGTGATCGTGCTGCCCCTCCTGCCCGACCGCGGGTACGGGCCGTGGCAGGCGCTCAACCCGCGCGAGATCTGGATCGTCGTCGTGCTGGTCTCGGCGCTCTCCTTCGTCGGCTTCGTGGCCATGCGCGTGCTCGGCGCGGGACGCGGCATGGCGATCACCGGCGCGGTGGGCGGACTCGTGTCGAGCACCGCGATCACCATCTCGATGGCCGAGCGCTCGCACACCGGGGCGGCGCGGCCCGCGGCGGCGACGGCCGCGGTGCTCGCCTCGACCATCATGTGCGTGCGCATGGCCGTGCTGGCGGGCGCGGTCGATCCCGGCATCCTGCCCCGGCTGCTTCCCATCCTGACGGTGATGGCGGTCGCCGGGGGCGCCGCCGCGTGGCTCATGAGCAGGGGCACGGCGGGACGGACGGCGGCCGCGGACGGCAGCCTCACGAACCCGTTCAGCCTGCGGGCCGCGCTCACCCTGGCGGCCGTGTACACGCTCGTGCTGCTCGGCGTGCGGGCGGCAGAGGAGCACCTGGGCGCGGGCGGCCTCTATCTCGCCTCCGCCCTGTCGGCGATCGTGAGCGTGGACGCGCCCACGGTTGCGCTCGCGCACCTCGGTGGGGGGACGACCGGCTGGTCCGCGCCCGCGGCGGCGATCGGTGTGGTGGCGATCACCAACACGCTGGTCAAGTTCGGGATCGCAATCGCCTACGGCGCGGGGAGCTTCCGCAGCCGGGTCGCGACCGCGCTCGGCGTCATGTCGGTCCTCGGCGGCCTCGCCGGGCTCGCGGTGCTCGGGCGCTTCTAGCGACTGCGTGCGGGAGATCGCCGAGGCGAAGGGCCGGACGGCCGTGCGCGAAGGCGAGGAGGCAAGACCGCGCACTGGCCCCAAGGGAGAGAGCAGGCCGACTGACGCGGCGGGCGGCGCGGGCGGGCTGGAGGCGAGCTCGATGGCGGGGATCCGAGGAGCGTGCGCGAGGCGTTCCGGGCCTCCACCCCGGGGAACGACGCCGCTAACTAACCGGGCGATCCGAGTTTGCCCGCCGCCAACGGTCCCACCCGAAAGACAAAGGGGAGGCCCCTTACGGGACCTCCCCCTTGGCTGGACGGTCGTGACGATTCCCCTAGGAGGTGACGCGCAAACTGAAGTGTACGGGCTTGCCCGCGTTGGCTCCGGTCAACTTGACCGAGATCGTCTGATTCGCGCCGATCGGCGCGCTGTGCGCCGTATCCGAACACCCGGCGGCGTTCGTGTAGTTGCACGTTACGCTGGTCGCGCTCCCGTTGACGAAGACCGTGTAGGTCGACGTGTTTCCCGCGCCGTTGGCGCCTTCGGCGTGGATGAACAGGCGGTCGACCGTGGCGGCGACCGGGAACACAGCCGAGGAGCTCTCCGTGGCGCTCTGACCGAGCTCACCAACGGTCATGAAGCTGTTGGCCGTCATGTTCGTGTTGGCCGAACCGCCCGTGATGAATCCGCCGCTCGTGCCGGTAGGACCGGTCGCGCCTGTCGGGCCCGTGGGCCGGTCGGGCCCGTAGCCCCCGTCGGGCCGGTGTCGCCCGTAGGACCGGTGGCTCCAGTTGGTCCCGTCGGGCCGGTCGGCCCGGTCTCGCCAGTGGCCCCGGTTGCACCCGTGGCGCCGGTCGGGCCCGTAGCGCCGGTCGGCCCCGTAGCGCCCGGTCGGGCCCGTGGCCCCGGTCGGCCCTGTGGCGCCGGTCGGTCCGGTCGCACCGGTCGGCCCGGTCTCGCCGGTGGCGCCGGTTGCGCCCGTGACGCGGTTGCGCCGGTGGCGCCGGTCGGTCCCGTGGCGCCGGTCGGTCCCGTCGCGCCCGTCGCTCCCGTGCAATCGGCAGCCGTGCAGTCGTTGTCGCCGTTGATGTCCTCGTTGTCGGGGCCGGTGGTGATGTCGCAGACGCCGTTACCGTTCAGGTCCCAACACGCGATCCCCTGCGACCCGGTCGGGCCCGTGTCGCCCGTGGCGCCGGTCGCGCCCGTCGGCCCAGTCGGGCCCGTGTCGCCCGTCGTACCGGTGGGCCCAGTCGCACCCGTCGCTCCTGAGGGTCCGGTCGGTCCGGTTTCGCCGGTGGCTCCCGTTGCGCCCGTGGCGCCGGTCGCTCCCGTGGCCCCGGTCGGTCCTGTGGCACCGGTCGCTCCCGATGACCCCTCGCTCCGGTCGCACCGGTTGCGCCCGTCGGGCCGGTCGGCCCCTCGGGGCCGGTCGCAAAGAGCGAGATGTCCAGCACGGCCTCGTGGGCGTAGGACGTGGCCTCCTTGCTGTCGAAATGGATCCCGACACCGCCGGCAGGCACGAGCGCGACGCCGTTGTTGGCGACGGACAATCCAGGCACACGGGTGACGTATGGCCCGTGCCATTGGTGGCACATTCCCTGCGCCGGGCGCGCGACTTGGCGCCGGCGCGCCGCGCCCGACCTCGCGCGAGGACACCGCTCCCGGAAGACCCGTCCGACCGCGTCAGCGGCCCGGCGTCAGCCGCGCGCCTCGCCCGGCCTCGCCTCGACGCTGACGAGCTCGCCGGCGCGCAGGATGCGCAGCGTGACGGGGCCTTCGCGCGGCCAGCGGCCGAGCAGGCGATGAAGGTCGTCCACGCTGCGGGTCGGCTCTCCGTCCGCGGCGACGATGACGTCGCCCGCGGCCACACCCGCCTCGGCCGCGGGGCCGCCGCGCTCGACCCGCATCACCTCGACGCCCGCGTCCTCGGCGAGCCCGAGCCGCCGCGCCGTGCCGCGCGCGAGCGGGCGGTTCTGGCCAGCGATGCCGAGGTAGCCGCGGCGCACGCGGCCGGTGGTCATGAGCTGCCCGAGCACCCACTTGGCGGTGTCGATCGGGACGCTGAAGCTCAAGCCCTGCGCGCCGAGGATCATCGCCGTGTTGATGCCGATCACGCGCCCTGGGCTGTCGACCAGCGGCCCGCCCGAGTTGCCCGGGTTGAGCGCCACGTCGCTCTGGATGATGCCCTCCATCAGGCGCCCCGAGGTGGCGCGCATGGTGCGCCCGAGCGCGCTCACCACGCCCGCCGATACGGTCGAGCTGAAGCCGAGCGGGTTGCCGATCGCGACCACGAGCTGGCCGACGCGGAGCTTGGCCGAGCTGCCGAGCTCGGCGTAGGGAAGCCGGCTCCCGTCGACGGCGATGACCGCGAGATCGGTAGGCTCGTCGGCCCCGACGACCGACCCCTCGAGCGCGCTGCCGTCGGTCAGGGAGACGCCGACGCGCTTCGCGCCGCGCACCACGTGGGCGTTGGTGAGGAGATAGCCGTCGGGCGTGAAGAGGACGCCCGAGCCGGCGCCGGCGGGCGGACCCCCTTCCCGGCGCGCCGCCACCGAGACGCTCGCCACCGCGGGACCGACCCGCTCGACGACCGCGATCACCGCCTCGGAGTAGGCGTCGAGCAGCTCGCGGTCGCCGGCCGGAGGCGGCGGCACCGACGTCCGTGGAGCGCCCGGCACGTCGTTGACGGGACGGAGGCGGGGCCGAGCGGCCATGCGTGCGACAGTAAGCACGCCCTGTCCGCCGGTCAATCTTTCGCCGCGCGTGGACCGCTACAGGGCGCCGGGCTGGCGCAGGACGAGAGGGCGCACCCGCTCGTTCACGCCGGACGCGTCCTCCCGCGCTCGGCCGCGGAACAGGCTCGCGATCAGCGACAGGAAGGAGCCGAGCACCGAGCTCGACGACTCGAGCTCGAAGGCGAAGCGCTCCTCCTTCCGGCCGTCGTCGAAGCGGCACGTGATCTCGTCGCCCGCCACCTTGATGACGATGAGGCGCTTGCCGGTGAGACGCTCCACTACGATGTCCCCGCGTTGCGGCATGGTGTCCTCCGCGAAGATTGCTGCTTAGTCCCGAGGGCACGCGCACGTCAAGGGGGAAGGCAGGTGACCACCTATGCATACAGACGGCGTGGGCATAGAGAGAGAACATGGCGCTCTCGTCGATCAACCCCTCCACCGGCGAGGTGCTGGAGTCGTTCGAGGAGGCGACGCCCGCCGCGCTCGAGCGCGTGCTCGCGCACGGCTGGCAGGCCTTCCTCGGCTGGCGCGAATGCACCTTCGCGGAGCGTGCGGAGCGTCTCCGCGAGGCGGCCCGCGCGCTCCGCGCGAAGAAGGCGGAGTACGCGCGCCTGATGGCGCTCGAGATGGGCAAGCCCGTCACGCAGGGCGAGGCCGAGGTGGAGAAGTGCGCGTGGGGGTGCGAGTACTACGCGGAGCACGCCGCGCGCTTCCTCGCCCCCGAGCCGCGCGAGACCGACGCGGCGCGGAGCTACGTGCGCTTCGACCCACTTGGGCCCGTGCTCGCCGTCATGCCGTGGAACTTCCCCTTCTGGCAGGTCTTCCGCTTCGCCGCTCCCGCGCTCATGGCGGGCAACGCGGGGATCTTGAAGCACGCCTCCAACGTGCCGCGCTGCGCGCTCGAGATCGAGCGCGTCTTCCGCGCCGCGGGCCTGCCCGAGGGTCTGTTCGGCACCGTGCTGGTCGGCCCGGCCGCCGTCCCGGCGCTCATCGCCGACGCGCGCATCCGGGCCGTCACGCTGACCGGCAGCGAGCGCGCCGGGAGCCAGGTGGCCGAGCGTGCGGGGCGCGAGCTCAAGAAGACGGTGCTCGAGCTCGGGGGCAGCGACCCGTTCATCGTCCTCGAGGACGCGGACCTGCCGCGGGCGGCCAGGACCGCGGCGGCGGCGCGGCTGATGAACAGCGGGCAGAGCTGCATCGCGGCCAAGCGCTTCATCGTGGTGGAGGAGGTGGCGGAGCGCTTCCTCGAACTCTTCGTCGGCGAGATGCGGGCGCGCAAGATGGGCGACCCGCTGGCGCGCGACACCGAGGTGGGCCCGCAGGCGCGCGCCGACCTGCGCGCCGCGCTCCACCGCCAGGTCGAGGAGTCGGTCAAGCGCGGCGCGCGCCTCCTCCTCGGCGGGAGCGTGCCGCGCGGCCCCGGCGCCTTCTACCCGCCCACCATCCTGACCGCCGTCGACAAGGGCATGCCCGCCTTCGACGAGGAGACCTTCGGCCCGGTGGCGGCCGTGGTTTGCGCGCGCGACGAGGAGGACGCCATTCGCCTCGCGAACGACTCGACCTTCGGGCTCGGCGCGTCCCTCTGGACCGCGAGCCGGGAGCGCGCCGAGCGCCTCGCGGCGGCGATCGAGGCGGGCAGCGTGTTCGTGAACGGGCTCGTCAAGTCGGACCCGCGCCTCCCCTTCGGCGGCATCAAGCGCTCGGGCTACGGACGCGAGCTTTCGGAGTTCGGCATCCGCGAGTTCGTGAACGTGAAGAGCGTCTGGATGGCGTAGGAGACGGACGACTAACGTGGGCCTCGCCGAGTACCGGCGCAAGCGCCGCTTCGCCGTCACGCCCGAGCCGGCGGGCAGCACGCGGGCGCGGCGCGCCGCGAAGGCGCTCGCCTTCGTCGTGCAGAAGCACCGCGCCACGCGCCTCCACTACGACTTCCGCCTGGAGTGGAACGGGGTGCTGCTCTCGTGGGCGGTGCCGAAGGGGCCGTCGCTCGATCCGTCGGTCAAGCGGCTCGCGGTGCAGGTCGAGGACCATCCGCTCGAGTACGCGAAGTTCGAGGGCATCATCCCCAGGGGCGAGTACGGCGGCGGCACGGTGATGATCTGGGACCGGGGGACGTGGACGCCGGAGGTGCCGGACGTGGACGCGGCGCTCGCGAAGGGCGAGCTCAAGTTCGCGCTGCGCGGGAAGAAGCTCCGCGGCTCGTGGGTGCTGGTGCGTACGCGACGGACCGAGGCGGGGAAGCCGCAGTGGCTGCTGCTCAAGCACCGCGACGCGTTCGCCTCGGCGGAGGACATCGCGACGACCGAGCCGCGCTCGGTCGCGTCGAAGCGGCTCCTCGCCGAGATCGCGTGGCACGAGGGCGGGGACGTGGAGAAGGCGGCGGCGGGGGATCCGCCGGGGGAGATCCAGAAGCTCATCGCGAACCCGGCGCTGGTGGCGCGACGCCGGCGTGGGAGGCCGGCGGTGTGGCATGCGGGCGGCGGAGCGCGGAAGTAGGGCGGCCGGGTCAATTGACAGCAGCGGCACCGGAGTGCGACGGTACCAGGGTCATCCGATGGCTCCGTGGACCTTCGCCGTCGCGCTCACACTGCTAACGGTGGCCCCGGTCGGCGGCGAGGATGTGATTCCGCCCACGCTGACGTGCGTGGACGGACTATTTAGCCGGTCTATCCCGATCCCGGGAGAACACCTCCGGCTCCGACGCTGGCTCTGTGACGTGGATGGCCAGGCGAACGGCGAGTGTACCTTCGGGCGCCGCTGTCGCCGGTGCTTCGGCTGTTCGGGGATTCGCATCCGGTGCCGGGTCCGAGTGCTCGTGCCGGTCGGTGAGCAGCGACGGGAAGGGCCCCTGGTGTTGGCGTGTGCCTCCAGCAGCACGGCAACCCCGTGCGGTCCCGAGTTGAGCTGCGACAGCGCGAGCCAGATTTGCGTGCGCCACGAGCGCGGAGGTCCCGGCGTGTTCTACGCGTGTGAGCCCGTGCCTTCCGGCTGCGAGTCGGACCGGAGCTGTGGCTGCGTTCGTGCCCGTCTCTGCCCGCTCGACACGTGCGGGGACGAGGGGCCGAACTCGATCTCCTGCGTCTGCCCGCGGTGCGTGTAGGGCGGCGCGGCGAAGGGGCGTTCGCCGTCGAGGGCGCGCATGGTCCCCGGAAGCCAGCGCTGAAGATGTTGGCGGAGAAGGGAGTCGAACCCAACGATCCCCTCGGGAATCGCTCGGTTCATCTACGAGTTGCAGAGTCCCCTCCCTGGTCCCGATTCGAACGTCTCGCCCGAGACGGATTTGGCGACGTGAAGGCAGAGGGCGACCTCATACTCCGACAGCTTCCTCCCAGAGCTCCACCCGACCTCGGCGGGGCGGGCGGGAAGTTGCGAAGGGCGGCGACAGCGGGAGCGGGGTGGAGCCCCGAAAGCGTGGGCACTACTTCGCCGTTCCCTCAGCGGGCGCGAATGTCCGGGAATTTATCGCTTTCCTTCAAGACTGCGGCGGCTTCGTCATTCACTGAACTCGCCCTCATCGCACTGTACGTCACAGGGACTTGAAAGCGGCAGCGAACCGCTTCCACCCAGCCGTCTCCAACACCTCCATGAGTGGTGATCACGCCGCCGCAGGATGGCGGCGACCGACGCCCGCCGGTCACTCCCCCGACTTCGGCTCGCCAGCCGCCGGGACAGGGCGCAGCACCTTCTTCCCTTGAATCTGAGAGACCCAGTGGCTCGCCATGGTGCGTTGCGGATGGCAAAGCGCGGTTCGCGCTGCGTATAGGCCCTTCGGCAATCTCCAGGCAGTGAGGGTTGAGTGTCGCCTCGGCGTCCGGTCCCGTGGTAGGGAACGATGCATGGAGGTTGTCATCGCCGTCGATGATCCCCGAGTTGATGACGTGCGACCCCTGCTGGAAGTGCACTTGGCGTTCTCCCGAGCGGTGACGCCTCCTGGCCACGTGCATGCCTTGGGAATCGAAGGCCTCTTGGACCCGGCCGTCACGTTCTTTAGCGCCCGCCGAGACGGTGTCCTCGTGGGAATCGGAGCGCTCAAGCGGCTGGATGACTCGCACGCCGAAGTGAAGTCGATGCACACCATTGAGGCCGCCACAGGCCAAGGGGTGGGACGGGCGATGGTCGATCACCTTCTGGCGGTCGCAGCCGCGCGGAACTACCAGCGGGTGAGTCTGGAGACCGGAACGATGGATGCTTTCGCATCAGCGCGGTCGTTATACACCAAGGTTGGCTTCATACCCTGTGAGCCCTTCGGGGAGTACACCGCGAATCCCTACAGCATCTGCATGACGATGACGATCGACTCCGCCGCTGCTTGCGGGCACGGTAACAGGGTGCCCCACGCGCGGCGCTAGTTGTCGCGGTGGCGCCAGTGGCAGTAGGCGGGGTCGTACCAGGGCGAGGAGGGGTCGCAGTACGGATCGTCGTTATACGAATACGCCGGGTACTCGTCATAATAGGGAACGCCGAACGGTGCGCCCAAGGCGAAGAGACCGTGGAATCCGTGCCCGTGGTGATGGAAGGAGACGGGCCGATGCCCTTGGGGGAAGTGACCGAAGTGCTCCGCCCCGAACTGCCCACCACCCGGGTGGCCGCCACCAACGTGTCCAGCGAAGCTTCCGACGTGTCCGCCGCCGACGTGTCCACCGCCACCGGAGCCAGCGGCGTGCCCGCCACCGGAGCCACAGCCTCCCGCGTTCCCGCCGCCAGAGCCCCCGCCGCCGTGTCCCATGCCGAGCGCGACGCCGCTGTTCAAGGCGAGCGCGAAGATGATCGTGACACCAAGGGCGAGGAGGGGACGCTCGACCGAGCCCAGCGGCCGATGAGTCGCCGCGAGCTTCATGATCGAAGTCTGGTCGCCTCGTCAGGCTGGGTCAAGGGAAGTGCCGCTGTGCAAGAACGCCCCGTTGAGGGCTACGCCGCTCGTACCGCGAGTGCCGCGAGGCCGATCAAGCAGGCAAGCTGCTCGATCAGGAATGCGAAGCGCCGATTCGCTCGCGACCCCGCCCCGGGGGCAACGTGGACCGTGGACTGACCGAGGCGTGCGAGCAGGTAGAGGACCGCGAGCCGTTGACTTGAACCTCCAGCCCCTCGGCAGTTGCTTCCAGCAGTACGCCGGGTGGCGGCAGCTACGGCGACCCTCAGGCTGGCGATCCCATTCAAGTACGACCACCTTCGCGTCGAGTACGACCGCCAGCGCGATCCCCCTCCCGTCACACGCCGACCTACACCGGCGGCGCCGGGCGCTTCCTGCCGAGGAGGCGGCGGGCGACACTAGCGGTCGCTACAGCGGCCACGACCAGCACGACGCCGAGCATGACGCTCCCCGACGGCACCCCGCTGCCCGGCAGACGGTTCGCGATGGCCTCCGCGAAGATCACGGCGATGGCGATGTTCGGGACAACGCCGAGCGCCGTCCCGCCAACATAGTGCGAGAGGCGGACGCCGGTCAGGCCAAGTCCCCAGTTGAGCAGTGGTGCGAGGCCCAGGACGAGCCGCAGCGCGAACACGGTCCAGAAGCCGTTGCGCGCGAGCCGCTCGTCCAGCGCCCGGAGCCGCGCGGAGAAACCGTGCAGCGCGCGCTGCGCGTAGTCGCGGGCGACGTAGCGCACGAGGAGGAAGGTCGCCGTCGTGCCGACGAGGGCGGCGAGCCAGCCATACGCGAAGGCGGGAAGCCTGCCGAAGAGGACTGCGCCCATCGCGATCAGCAGCGTCCCCATCATCGGCATGCGCGTCAAGATGCCGGCGACGACCATCGCCATGAAGACGAGGGGGCCGTAGGGCGCGTGGGCGTCCACCAGCGCGCGCATCCCCTCGACGCTCATGTGGCGCGGCAGATCGAGCCGCCAGTAGGCCCACACGACCCCGGCGATGACGAGTCCGAAGAGGAGCGGGCGGACAAGACGCTGCACGCTGGAGTTCATCCGCCCTATCTTTGCATCGGGGGGACCCGGGTGCCTCTTTGCAGGTGTGACGCCGCCCTATATCCAGCGCCGCACCGCCGCTCGGTACCGCAGATACTCGCCACCGAACTTCTGCGCCATATATCTCTCCTCCCTGGCGATCACGCCGTAGGACATGAGGACGAGGGTGGGGATGAGCATTCCCACGACCCAGGCACTGTTCGCCCACATCCCGAGGCCGAGTTGCAGCAGCGTGAACGACAGATAGATTGGGTTCCGCGAGAACCGATACGGTCCGGCCCTGACGACCGTCGTGACCGGCTTCCTGGTCCGAATCGGCGTTCGCGCCCTCCGGAACTCGCGGACCGAAACCACGAACAGCGCAACAGCAAGCAGGACCAAGAGTAGGCCAAGAGGCTCCAGGGCGTGGGGCAACGCTACCAGCGGCCATACGGCGGTGAGCGCGAAGCCCACAAGGATCGAGATCAGGTAGACTACCGGCGGCCGGGCGAGCACGACGACTCCTGGGTCGCCGGTGATCGCTCCAGCTTCGTGCACTGGAGACCTCGCGCGACCGTCTTCTGCCTCTTGGTCCATGGTTGACTCCGGTCTAGTTGCGGGTCGCTCCGGTCACGAGCCTCAGGACTCCCGCCCAGAGAGGAAATGCAGGGCGCATGCCAGATGTCAGGGCTACCGCGAGCGAGCGCGGTGTTGCACACGGGTAGCGGCGAGGGTCGTCCATACCGCAGTTTCTGTACTGCACGGGGTGCAGCCCCCAACGGTCGGCAACATCGCTCAGCGCCGAGAGGCGCCGCCTACCAAGCTCATGATTGTCTGGACGCGCGGCACCCCCGCAGGGTTAGAATCTTCTGCGGCTATGCATGGGCGGCTCTACTTCTGTGAGGACAAGGTGCTCTAACCGCGCCATCCTGCTGTTCGGGACTGACAGCGAGGCGGTGAGGCGGATTCAGGAGGTGTGCTGCCGCTTAAGCTCGGAGGAGACCGCACAGGCGTCGAAACGAGCCGGTAGCGTGCCCTTGGATGTCGCAGGTAGAAGCGCTCGGGCCGTAACGCCTCAAGGCTGCTCTGGAGGAGGCCGTCATGTCGCACTTCCGCTTCGTGCGGGATTGGTTGGAGGGCTGGAACAGCCGGGACCCGGACCGCGTAATGGCTCACTACGCCGAGGATGCGGTCTTCCAGAGCCCGAGTGTGCTCGCGCTCGGGGGTTCGAGCGACGGGATTGTGCGAGGAAGGAGGGAGATCGCCGCATTCAATCGCCGGGCCGTCGAACGGTTCCCCAAGCTCCGCTTCGAGGTGGAGGACGTGATCGAGCGACCTGGGGTAGTCATCGTGATCTATCGGAAGCTCGGCGTCTTTGCGGACGACCCGGGGTTCACGGTCGAGGCCTTCGAGTTCGAGAACGACCTCGTGAAACGGAACGTCGTCTACTGGAGCGCGGAGGAGGTCGCGAGCCGGTTTCGGGCGCGCTCGTCCTAACGGTGACGTTCCTAGCGGGCCGTCGTCAGCCGGCTACGTCAGGAGGTGTCCCATGTCCGAGTGCATCATCTGCCAAATCGTTAACCGTGAGCTTCGTGCGAGAGTGCTCTACGCGGACGACCTAGTGATCGCCCTCGACCTTCCAAAGGACCACCCCGTGAGGATCGCGCCTGTCCACTTCCTGGTCGTGCCGAAGGAGCACCTGCCGTCTGCACGAGAAACCGAAGCGAGACACGAGCTCGCCCTCGGTCGGTTGGTCACTGTAGCCGCCCGAGTCGCCCGCGAGATGGGAATGGAACCGACCGGCTACCGCCTTGCCAGCAACACGGGCGACGATGCCGGGCAGACGGTCTTCCACCTGCACCTCCACTGTCTCGGCGGGCGGAAGCTGGGTCCGGAGGGCTAGAACCCGCCGGCCCCGTGGATTGAAGAACATGACCGACTACGCCTATCGCCTCCTCAACGTCTTCACCCTCGATGGCAAACGCCTCTCTGGCACGAAGGAGCAGAGAGTTTTTCGTGTGGGTCGGCGGGGCGATCGTCGAACCCCGCCTCCGGCGACCTGAAAAGCTTGACCCGTTCGTCTGCGAGGTGGCTCCTCAAGACCGACTAGCAGGACGCCCTCTGGACACGGTACTCGCCGTGCGCGAACCTTCCGGCGTGGCCGAGGACGTCTTGAAGAGGTTCGACCGCCGCGAAGTCGAGGAGTTCCTACTTGCTTGCGGGACGCATCGGCTCGAGCACCCCGGCGGCACGCTGTACGAGCACCTCGCGCGCGTTGCGGCGCTCCTCGCAGAGTGGGGCGCCGAAGAGGTGCTGCAGCATGCGGGACTTTGCCATGCCTGTTACGGCACTGACGGGTACGGTGAGGTGCTACTGAGCGTCGCCGACCGCGCCGAGCTGGCAGCGCTGATCGGTACCCGGGCCGAGTCCTTGGTCTACCTCTACGGCAGTTGCGATCGTCGCGCGACGTACCCGCGGCTCGCCGATCCCGGCCCCGTGCCGTTTCGAGATCGCTTCACCGGCCGCGTGGTGACGCCCGTCGAGCCGGACATCCGCGCCTTCCTTGAGCTCACGGCCGCGAACGAGCTCGACGTCGTCCAACACAACCCGGCGATCGCCAGCCAGCACGGCGCCGCCCTGCTCCACTTGTTTACGTGCGCCCGAAGGCGCCTGTCGGATGCCGCTTGGCTCTCGTGCACGAAGTTGCTCGCGCCGTACGGTAGTATCACGGGGCCGGCATGACTTCGGGAACGGGTGGTCGCGGCGGCATGGGCATCCGGTACGACTGGACGGACGCCGAGGCTTTCCAGGCCGCACGGCAGGTATCGTCCAACGGACTTGCCGGATGGCGGGAAGCGGTCGCCCGCCATCTTACTCCATACCCCGGCATGCGGCTGCTCGATCTCGGGGCGGGCACCGGCATGTGGGCGACGGCCTTCGCAGAGTGGTACGGCATCGACGTCGTTGCCGTGGAACCTTCGGAGGCGATGCGCGCGCGGTCATCTCACCCGCGCACCCTGGCCGGTCACGCGGGAGAAATCCCGCTCCCCACCGATAGTGTCGACGCCGCCTGGCTCTCCACCGTGATCCACCACATCCCGGATCTCCAGGCCGCAGCCGTGGAATTGCGGCGCGTGCTCCGTACCGGCGCGAAAGTGCTCATTCGGTCCGCGTTTCCAGGCAGGCACCAGCGCATCATGCTCTTTCGATTCTTTCCCGAAGCCGTCCGGGTACTCGACGCTTACCCTAGCGTCGCCGATGTGTGTGCCGCCTTCGACGCAGCGGGCTTCGAGTACGTCGCACTGGAACCAGTGCCCCAGAAGACGGCCGAGTCTCTCGCGGCCGCCGCTGCCGCGATGCGCCGCGATGCGCACACTCCCTTGAAGCTCATCACCGATGCGGAGTACGACGCTGGCCTAGCCCGGCTGCGTGCGGCGGCCGAGACGGAAGCCGGACCAGTCATCGACGCCCTCGACTTGCTCGTCCTGGGTAAGGACAAACGTTGGGCTGAGAGGCTCTTCGCTCGCTCAGAAATCTGAGGTAGGCGTCACGTACCTGCCCACGATTTGCCATCGAGACGGCGGACCTTCCCGAGGACGTGCTCGCGCTCCTCGATCACCACCTCCTCGACCTTGGCGGCACCTACGGCGATCCGAACGCAGGCGACCCCATTCAGCCGGCATCCACGCGACTCGAGCCGTGCACCCTGCGCTCAATCCTCGTATTCGTCGTGGTACCGAACCCAAGATTGGGTGAAGTCCAGCGCGTCCTCGTCCCGCCCCTTCGGGACCAGATCGAGGAAGTGGTAGGCCCCGTTCAGCATGTCGAGGCCCCGCGCATAGGTCGAGTAGGTGTGGAAGACGCCGCTCGGGGTCTTTGCGAAGACACTGACGCCCGCGTGCTCCGTCAGGCGCTTCTCCCTCTTCGTGTAGTTGTAGGGGGCGCCCTCGCCCCGCAGCGCGTCCGGCGTGAACGACACACCATAGTCGTAGTTGAAGTCGCTCTCGAACGACGAGAGCCACTTGAAGCCCCACCCCATGCGCTTCCTGAACGCCTCGATCTTGGCCAGCGGCGCACGCGAGATGGCGACCATGCTCACGTCGCGGTGCGCCAGGTGGACGCCAATCCCGTTGAAGTTGTCGGCCCAGAACGAGCAATGTTTGCACCCCGCGTCCCAGTCGGGGCTGAACATGAAGTGATAGACGACGAGCTGGCTCCGTTTACCGAACAGGTCGGCGAGCGTTTCCTTGCCACGCGGCCCGTCGAAGACGTACGGCTTGTCGACCTTTACCCACGGGAGCGCCCGGCGCTGCCGGCTGAGCTCGTCGCGAAGGCGAGTGAACTCCTTTTCCTTCGCCAGCATCGCCGTTCGCGCCGAGAGCCACTCTTCGTGTGAAACCACGGGATGATTCTTGATGCTGCTGCCATCGTTTGCCATGCTCTCACCTCTCCTCCGCAGTCGAGATGGTCGTACGAGGGAGCGGCTGCCGCTCCGCTCGGTGAGGTTGTCGGCCCGTCCTCTTGACGGCGGTCTTTGACCGGAGCTTCTTCATGACGAGAGCCGTCAATCCGCCGGTCGAAGTCGCGCCCGCTGCGACGAGCGCTGCTGTTGCGATGCACGCGGGGCACATCGAGACTATTCGACTGTCGCTCCGGCCACGTCGTGCGTAGCCGGTGTCTCTCCGGCTGACGGTAGCTGTGGCGGGAGGGCCTTCCTCCACGCCGGCAATTCCCCCAGGCGCTCGTACCACCCGAGAATTTCTCCGTACTCCGCAACCGGGTAGTGCTGAGCGTAGACGAGCCAAGCGTCCACGGTGATGTCCGCCAGTGTCACCGTGCTGCCCACGAGCCAGTCCCGGTGCCGGAGGTGCTGGTTCAGCACCTCCGCGTAGCGGTGAAACTCCTCCTCCCCACGAGCGACCTCGGCGGGGTTCGGATCACCCTGGCCGAAAAATCTCTTGACGAACCGCTCGAAGACGAGCGTGCCGCAGGCGGGTCCCCAATGGGCGAGTTCCCAGCACTGCCAGCGGCTCACATCGGCCTGCCGTCTCGGCTCCGAAGGCCAGAGCCCGTGGTCAGCCCGCTTGGCTGCCAGGTACTGGATGATCGCGTTCGACTCCCACAGCACGAAGCCGTCCTCCTCCAGCACCGGCATCTTGCGATTCGGATTGAGCGCGGCGAACTCGGGCTTCATCTGCTCGCGGCCGATGAGATCGACCAACTCGATCTCCGCGTCGAGCCCGAGATGGTGCAGCACGGCGAGCACTTTGATGGCACGGGGCGATGGTGGTGTCACGTGAACCTTCATCCGAAATCCTCCCCTTTCGTGTTCGTGGCCCCAGGATTCAGTCGGCGGGATCGGCGACCGTGCCAGGTGAGCGTCTTGTCGCGTGATACGTAACCGATGAGTTACGCGAACGCAAGGGGGGGGGGTCTTGAGCCGTGGATGCGCCATCCCCATGACGCGGCGCCGGTGAGGGGAGCCGCCGTCAGCGCGTAGTCCTCCGGCGACTCCCGCACCGCGCCAGCCCCTTGCCTTCACGTAGCCAATCGGTTACGCATCTGGCGTGCGTCAGCGGGCCGCGAAACCCACCAGACTGGACCGCACGCTGGCGGCCCTCGCAGACCCGACGCGGCGGCGGCTGATCGAACGGGTCGGGCGGCGCGCGCAGCGCCCGAACGACCTTTGCCGGGGCTTGCCCATGTCGAGGCCGGCGGTGTCCAAGCATCTGCGGATACTCCGCGAGGCGGGGCTCTTGGAGGCCGTCCCCCGGGGCCGGGAGATGCTGTACCGTTTCGCTCGCCACCCCGGCGGCCTGGCGGAGGCCCGCCAGTACATCGAGCGCGTGAGCCGGGCGTGGGATCGGGCGCTGGACGCCTTCAAGGCATTCGCTGAGCAGGAGGACGACGGATGACGATCAGGAAGTCGATCCATGTGAAGCGCCCGGTCGAGCGGACGTTCCGACTCTTCACCGAGGAGATCGGCAAGTGGTGGCCGCTGAAGGAGGGTTTCTCCTTCGGCGGGGATCGGGCCGCCGACATCTTCATCGAGGGCCGCGAGGGCGGACGCTTCTTCGAGCGGTTCGCGGACGGCGAAGAGTTCGACGTTGGCGTCGTGACCGCCTACATGCCGCCGTCCCGGATCGTGTTCACGTGGAAGGGCCGTGAGTGGGACGGGCCGACCGAGGTCGAAGTGCGTTTCTCACCCGAGCAGGACGGCACCCGGGTAGACCTGGAGCACCGGGGCTGGGAACAGGCGGGGGCGCGAGCACGGGACCAGCGGAACAGCTACGACGGCGGTTGGAACCGGGTGCTCGCGTGCTTCAGTACACACGGCGAGCAGCGCTGAGCCGCACGAGGTGAGGTGGTCGGGTGCTCTCGGCTTCTGCCGTGGTCGCCTACGTCGCGGCCAGCTCCGCATCGGTTGCCGGGATGCCGCACTCGATGCCTTGGCCGGCGATGGTGCCCCTGTCGTCCCGCTCCCGAGGCGTCAGCCGACCGCGTGCCTTACCGCGCTTCGCAGCCGGCGCGCCTCACGACCGCTTTGCCGAGCACCGTCACGCCCTCGGTGCCCTTGTTACCGCCCGCGACGGTGACCCCGTCCCGGCTGCTCGCAAGGTGCGCTCTGCAATGCGCGGTGATCTCGCTCTTCGCGAGCACCGTGACGTTCGCTGCGAAACAGTACCACCCGTTCGGGTTCATGAGGCGGTAGTTGCTCTTGGTCAGGACGCTTACCGACGGCTTCACCAGCACGAGCTGGGGCTGATCGGTCTCGGTCTCGTCGGTCACGTCCTGGCCGACGCCCAGCACCTTTACCGAGGGGGAGAGCACCTTGAACGGCCGCTCGTCAGCGCGCCGGAAGGGATGCTCGCCCCACGCCGCCAGGCAACTCTTGATGGCGTCCACTTCGCTAACGGCCTTCGCGTCCCGAGCGGCGACCAGGGAGAGCGAGGAAAGGGAAAGACCAAGGACCAGAACAAAACGCAGGGGACGCATCGCGGACTCCTTTGCGCCGGCCTTCAGTGCGAATGCTTGTACCAGCCTCGGTACTTGCCGTTGTCGTTTCGGATGTACGCACGGGACCGCCCATAGGACGGGAAGTAGTGGCGATCGTGGATTGTCACGTGCTCGTCCTCAACCGTGTAGTGGTGTTCCACCTCGTAGTGCGGCCAAGGCCAGAAGCCCCAGACGGAGACGGACGGCTCCTCGACGACGACCGGCGGCTCGTACACCACCCCGCCCGGGGGGACGGTGGCCGTGATTGCGCAGCCGCTCAGGCACCAGACTACCAGGCCGACAACGCTGGCCCGCAGCATATGTCTCCACATGGTCCTCTGTCCTCCCTTGGGTGCGCCAAAGTTACGGACGGATGCGGGCCGGACGAATCGTGGTGCGCCGTCTCGGCCGCTGGCCATCCCATGCCGACGCCAGTCGCGGCGGGCCCTTAGTCTCAATGCCGCCCGCGCCAGTACCGGTGCCGCCCGCCATCGCGGTAGTGGCGGCCCCAGACCACGACCGAGCCCCCGTAGTACCCGGGCGGCCCGTAGGCCACCACGGGCGGATAGGGGTACGGGTAGTACGCCGGGGGCAGAACGTAGGCGGGTGTCGGAACCACAACGGCTGGCCCCGGGGCCACTACCGCGCCGAAGAAGGGAAGCCCGATCCCGAAGGAGAAGTGGACCCCAGCGCTGGCAAGTTGTGGCGTCGCGAGCAACGCCAGGGCCAGTATGCCGGTGGCAAGCTTTCGCTTCGTCATGCTTCCTCCGTGAACGGGGTAAAACACCAAGCGAGCGCGGAGGTTGCGGCTGGGAAGCGGCACCCTGAACGGCAAGCGGTCAGCGTGGCGACGGAGCCAATCCTTGGAAATGCCGAGCCGGGACGCCGCATCGGCGGTGACGAGCAGTTGGTCTTCGGTCGGGGCGGGCCGGTTGATCCGCTGGGCGAGCCGCGCCCACAGGGTCGCCCGCCGGCCCTCCACATCCCCGAGCCTGCTCGGGGATGTGGTCCGATTCGACCAGCTGCGGCGGACGGGGTTGCGGCGCGTGCCCGCTACTGCCAGCTATCGCGGCCGGGGAACGTGTAGCTGGTGATGCTCTCGTCCCGCCCGACGAACACGTGCCCGTAGATGCCGCCCCGGCCGAAGCCGAGGCTCGGTGCCGGGGGAAGCGGGTAGGGGTAGTACGGGTACACGGGGTAGCCGTAGGTCGGGTACGGATAGCCTGGAGCCACACCCGCTCCGGCGAAGAAGGCCGGCGGGCGGAAGGACAGGCATCGCTGAGCGAGGGCTGGTCGGCTGAGTGCAACGAGCATGAGCGTCCCGAGGCCGATCGCGAGGGTCTTCATCGTCCTGCGTCCAACACCGAGGCGAGCCGGCGGTTGCTTTGCGACCCGCGAACTTCCGGCCGCTCCCACCGGCCCATGCTTCAGGCCGACCACGATGGCGAGGTGGTCCCGCCGGGATCACGTGCGCCAAGTGCGGCGGGTCGCTCTTGCCGCGTGAAGGCGGCCTCTGCGCCGTTTGCCATCGGCCCTTCTGTCGTCGGCACCTCGGGGTGGCGCGCGCGGTCGTGCGGGCAGCGAAGAAGCACGAACCCGTCAAATCCCGTGTGTCGCTTCCGGTCGCTCCAGGGACCTACCGCAGTCGAAACGTTCATCCTCGGTTCATCCGCCCGCAGCCCTGATTTGATAGGTGAGGCCGCATGCCGATCCTCGTGTCCTGCTGGCATTGTAAGCGGGCGGTCCTGATGGTCCCGCGCTTGACCGAGCGCGAACTCGTCTGGCTCTGGGATCATCTCGGGGGGTGTGACCCCGACGATCCGTCCATCGGGATGGGTGTGGGGAACATCCTGCGGCACTTCCGGGTGGTCGAGATCGAGGGGAGAGCGGGAACAGATCGAGCGGCGCGAAATAGAGGGTAGTATGCACGATGACGATCTCGACGGCGGGGGGCAAGGGCCGCTTTGGCGGCTCGTCGGCGCGGCGATCTCGGTGATGCTCGTGAGTGAGTACATCATCCTCGGGGCCAGCACGCTTGCTCTACGCGCGCTACTCGGCGTTGCAGCCGAGGCGTGGAGGCGGCTATTGCCGCCGCGCGACCGTCCGCGCGATGCGGCTATGCCGGGGGCCGAGGCGGCGTAGCAGGCAGCCTCGCCTCTTGGGTTCCAGCAAACGCGCCCGTTGTCCAAGACGGCGCCAGGTCGCTCGATCCTCGCCCAGGAGTTCGGGGATGCGGTGCGACGCGACCTCGACTCTGGTTGCGCGTGCTCGACACAGGCGGGACGTAAGGTGTTCTCGCCGCCACTCGTTTCCCAGAACCAGCGCTCGGATAGTTGCCAATTCAGTAATTGCGGATAGTTACCTGCGTCAGTCCTCAGCAAAAGGCGTAGGTTTGGCGGAGAAGGGAAGGAGTCGAACCTTCCGTCCCCCACCAGGAGGGACAGGCCGGTTTTGAAGACCGGTGGGGCCACCGGGCCCCTTCCTTCTCCACTCCGGCTGACCGCGCGGCGGTGGCGGCCGGCGACGCTAGCAGGTCGCCCGTCCTACGGGAAGACGAGCCGCGTCCCGACCGCGCGGAGCGTCCCGCCCGCACTCAGCTCGAGCGTGCCGATGTCGATCGTGCCCGTGAACGGCCCCGCGGCGGCGCCGCCGAGGTTCAGGTCGCGCGCGGAGAGCGACAGGTCGGTCCGCGTCCGGCCGCCCAGCCGGAGTCTCACGAGAGCGCCGCCGATCGTGCCGCGGAAGGCGAGCTTGGTCCCGGTGCCGTTCGGCACCAACGCCGAGGCCGGCACCGTGATGCTGAAGAACGGGGGGCCGCCGTTCGTGAGCGAGACGGTGACGTCCTGCCCGGGGAGCCCGAGCTGCGCGAGCGTCATCAGGATGCGGCCCTTGAGGGTCAGCTTGTCCTGCCCGCCGCCCGGCCGCCTCATGCGCACCCGGCGGAGATCGAGGGCACCGACGCTCGCGATCGGCCCCTTGTTCCCGACCTCGTCGACGGCGCGCAGGGCGTAGAAGAGCGTTCCGGCCGGCGGCGTGAAGGTGCGCGTCTCGGCCGTGCCCGCGGCCGCCGGGGGCGCGATCGCGATCGGTGTCGCGCTCGCGAAGTTGGCGCGCGTGATCGGCGTCGCCGAGGTGCGGAGCTCGTAGGCCTGCGCCGTGCCGCATTTGCCGTCGTCGCCGGGCGCCGTCCAGGTGAGCTTGGCGCTCGTGCCGCTGACCGAGAAGCGGAGGTCGTCGATGCGTGCCGGGCGGCGGGTGTCGGCGCCGTAGGTGCCGGTGTTCCACTCGTCGTGACGGAACTTGCGCCACTGGTCGGGCTGGCAGGTCGCCCCCGCCGTTTGCCACACGAAGAGCGTGCCGAGGCGGGTGGTCTGCACGAGATCGACGTGGCCGTCATCATTGATGTCGCCGATCGAGGGCGTCGAGGTCTGCCAATGACCGGTGCGCTTCGGCCACCCCGCGGGCTCCACGCCGGCGGCGTTGAAGGCGTGGACGAAATAGCCGCCGCTCGAGTCGATGATCTCGGGCAGGCTATCGCCGCTGATCTCGGCGACCGCCGGGCCGTTGAAGAACTGCCAGTCCTCGATCACGCGCGGGAAGGCGGGCTCCACCGCGCCCGTGGTGGCGTTCCAGGCCGAGAGGAGATGGTCGAAGAGGATGGGCGGTCCGGAGCCGGCGGCGGAGCCGACGATACCGTTCCCGACCTCGCCCGCGAGGTAGTCGAGCTGCCCGAGGCCGTGGATGTCCGCGAAGGCGCCCTGCGCCACGTAGAAGTGGCTCGGCGAGTCCGCGGATCGCGGCAGCCCGCCTTCCGGCGTCGTCTCGTCCATGTCGCTGCCGCCGCCCGTGCCGCCGAACGTCCCCTGGAGGGTCTGCGCCGTCGTGCCGTCGGCGTTGTAGATCGTCGCATCGCCGAGGAAGACGCCGAGCGCGATCTGCTTGGTGCCGTTGCCGCTCAGGTCCGCCACCACCGGCGAGGTGACCACGCCCTGCGCCACCAGCGGCACCGCGTTCGGGTTGATCGAGGTCGGCTTCACCGGCCAGCCGGGCGCGATCGCGCCGTTTGCCTCGATGACGTAGGCACGCCCGGAGCCGCCGACCCCCGGCGCAGGGGAGGGCGAGGCATAGGTCTCGTCGGTGCTGATCACGATCTCGTTCGCGCCGTCGTTGTCCACGTCCGCGATCGCGGCGCTTGCGATGATGGCCCGCGGCGCGAACGGGTCCACGCCAGAGGGGGACGACGACGCATCGAAGACCTGCATCGGGAACGGGGCCATGCGGCTCCCGTCGGCGTGCCACACGTAGAGCTTCTGGTCGATCGTTCCGACCACGATCTCGAGCTTCCCGTCGCCGTCGAGGTCCCCGAGCGCCGGGACGGCGCCGATCCCTGCCGGGTGGTTGATCGGGATCTGCGAGTTCATTCGGTACTGATCGCGAGCCGTCCCGGGATCGGTCGCCGCCGGGAAGCCCGCGCACGCGCTGGCGTCCGCATGCCAGCAGTAGACCTTGCCATCCTCCGCCCCGACCACGATCTCCTGCTGGCCGTCGCCGTCGAGGTCGGCAACGGCGACCCCGCCGATGATCGGGGAGTAGGAGACCGGCACGAGGCTCTGCAGGAACGCGGGAGAGGTCGTGAGCGGCAGGTGGGGCGGCGGATCCGTGTGCACCGGGAAGCCGGTGAGCTCCGTGCCGTCGGAGCGCAGCGCGTGCACCTCGCCGTTACCGTCACCGAAGATGATCTCGAGCTTGTTGTCGTCGTCGAGGTCGACGAGCGCCACCGAGAGCCCCTGTGAGCCGTCGAACTGGCGCGGGAAGCCCGGCTGGTCCTGCGGGTCGGGATGCCGGACCCACACGGCCCGACGGTCCTCGCCGACGTTCCCGTTATTGTCGGTGACCCGCAGCCGCAGCGTGTAGATGCCGTTGGCCAGGGACGTCGTGTCCCAGGTCTTGGAGAAGTTGCTCGCCAGGTCGGCCGAGGAGAGCGCGGGGTTGGAAGCCAGGCCGCTCGCCGAGTCGAGCGGGGTGAAGCTCGTCGGCTCCACGCCCGCGGCGAACTCGAGCGTGTAGCCGAACGTCGAGGCCCAGCGCGCGTTCGCGTAGAAGGGGACGGGGACCATGCCGTCGACCAGCGCGTACCAGTCGGGCGCGGTCATGTCCGCCTCGGGCGGGATGGTCATCGCCGACACCATGTCGACGGCCGCCTTGGCGTTGAGCCGCCCATAGCCCGTCCACTTGTCCCAGCCGGTGGAGACCGGGTAGCTCGTGCCGTCGGTCGGCGTGATGTCCTGAGCGCTGCGCTCGAGGATCTGCCGTACCTCCTCCGCCGAGATGTCCTGCAACGCGAGCCCGCCCACCGGCAACATGTTTCCCTCGATCAGGTCGCGCGCACGCGAGAACACCAGCGCCCCCACGCCGACGGCGTGCGGCGTCGAGGACGACGTGCCGCTCTGGGTCTGGCTGTACGCCGAGTGGTTCGGGAGATCCCCCGACAGTCCCATGCCGGCCCCGGGCATGTCGGTGGGTCCCACGAGCTGTACGTGCGCCCCGAAGTTCGAGAAGTTCGCCTTCTGCAGCCACGTGGTGGTCGCATTCCGGTTGTTGGCGGTGATCGCGCCGACCCCCACCACGTGGTGGTAGATGGCGGGGACGTTCTGGTGGAACGAGAACTCGTTGGCCATCGCGTCGAAGGCGAGCACGTTGTTGCGCCGCGCGTACTCGAAGACGCCGCGCAGCATGCGCGAAGTCGTCGTGCAGCCGAGCGACATGTTGATGACGCGCGCCCCGTGGTCGACGGCGAAGATCGCCCCCTTTGCCACCCCGGCGCTCGAGCACACGTAGGTGTAGTCGATTCGCACGTTCATGAGCGGGCACCGCGGGCAGATGCCGGCGACGCCGAGCGCGTTGTTCGTCTGGGGAGCGACGATGCCGGCCCGCCCGGTGCCATGGCCGAAGAAGCGATCGTCGAACTCGTCGGCATCGTCATTGACGGTGTCCCAGCCCGAGAGATCGTCGATGTAGCCGTCGCCGTCGTTGTCGATGCCGTCGGCGAACACGGCGAGATCCCCCCGGTCGACGACACCATCGGTGTTCAGGTCCGTTACGCGTGGATCGGCGGCATAGTCCTGGACGTTGAAGACCCCGTCGCCGTTCAGGTCGTAGACCTTGGCGGGCTCGCGGCAGCCGGGGGAGCTGCCGGCGACCGTCTGCCCGTTCGCCTGCTCCGGGGCCGGCAGCTCGCCGCAGTTGAGCCAGACCTTGTTGCGCAGGTCCTCGTGATCGTAGTCCACGCCCGAGTCGAGGACCCCGATGATGGTGTCCGGGCGCCCCGTCGTCACCTGCCAGGCGAGGTCGGCGGAGATGCCGCTCGCGCCCGTGGTGGTGGGCACGTTGTCGTTCGTGCTGAGCAGATTCCACTGGCCGGTCGGCCCGTTGCACGTCGTCATGGGCGGGCACGTGGCTGGCGCGTAGAATGGGTCGTTGGGCGGTGTGGTGGGGAAACTCGCCAGTGCGAGGCTCGTCACTACGAGCGCGACGACGGCGAAGAGAACGATGCGGGAAGGCCGGGCGTTCTGCATGTGCGGAGGCGTCTCATTTCTCGCGCACGCCCGGCAACCTGAAAGGCCGGATGCGCCGTCGAGAAAATGGGGGAGATGGCGGCGCCAAAGTCGGGGTCCGCGCGGCGGTGGCCAGCCGACCGGGCGGATGGTAAGCCGGCCCGCGTGTTCCCCGTCTCGCCCGAGAAGCAGCACGCGCTCGCCGCGCGCATGCGGGCGCTCGGCGTGCGCGAGGACGAGCTGGAGGAGCACTTCGTCCGCTCGGGCGGGAAGGGCGGGCAGAACGTCAACAAGGTGTCCACCTGTGTCGTGCTCCGCCACCGGCCGACCGGGGTGATGGTCAAGTGCCAGCGCGAGCGCTCGCAGGCCCTCAACCGCTTCCTCGCGCGCCGCGACCTGCTCGACAAGCTCGAGGCGCGCAGGCGCGGCGTGGCGGAGGCCGCTCTGGCCGAGCGGGCGCGCATCCGCCGCCAGAAGCGGCGGCGCTCGCGACGCGCGAAGGAGAAGCTGCTCGCGGCGAAGCGCGCGCAGAGCGAGAAGAAGGCGCTGCGCCGGGCGCCGGAGGTGGAGTAGGGCGGGGGCGGGGGCTGCCGTCTCCGCTTCAGCTGCGCCGGACGGGCGGGCGTGCCCATGCGCGCAGGCGGTTGCTATTGTGGAGGGAGGAGGCGGCGGAGCAGCGCGGCGAGTTCGGCTAGGGGCAGTTGGCCCGACGGGGCGGTGGGGCGGCCGACGTGGCCGTAGGTCAGGAGGGAGCCGGCGGCGGGGAGGACCACGCGCGAGAGCGGTCCCGCGGGGCCCGTGGCGAGCGTCACGATGCCGCGCGCGCGGGCGACGAGCGTGACCTCGAGCAGCACGCGCAGGTCGTCAAGGTCGCGCGCGTGGGTGACGAGCTTCGTCACGTCGGCGCCCAGCGCCTCGGCGCGATCGATGAGCCCAAGGAGCGCCGCGGCCGGCGGCGTCGAGTGGAGCACGTGCACCGACAGCACGACGGTCTTGCCCGCGGCGCGGGCCTGCGGCACCAGCTCGGCGGCGAGCGCCGTCGAGGCGATCTCCACGTCGATCGCGTCGGCGTGCGGCAGGCCGCTGGTGTAGAGCGCGCGCCGGCGGGCGTCATCCATCGGCCGGCCGCCCTCCGCCGCGGCGCGCGTGGTGAGGATCAGCGGGCGGCCGCCGGCGCGCAGGCGCGCGAGGAGCGCCGGCAGCGTCTCCGGGCGCGGCTCCTCGCACAGGTCGGCGCGCAGCTCGACCAGGTCGGCGCCGCCGGCAGTGGCGAGCGCCTCCAGCTCTGCCTCGCCGCCCGCCGCGACGATGCGCGGCGCACGATCGGAGAGCTGGACCGAGCCGATGGCGAGGCGGCGCGCCATCGCCCGCGCCTATCCCCCGGGGCGCGGGCGGTCAAGCGTGCCGGCTGGACGAAGCGCCGCCCAACCCCTAATGTTGCGCGGCCATGGTCGGCATCACGCGCATCGGCGCTTACTTTCCGCGGCGCCGGCTCGATCGGGCGCTGATCGCCAAGGCGTGGGGCGTACGCGTGCCCCCCGGCGCGCGTACCGTCGCCGGCTTCGACGAGGACGCGCTCACCATGGCCACCGACGCGGTGCTCGCCTGTCTCGGCGACGCCGACCCCGCCGGCTTCGACGCTCTCTACTTCGCGAGCACCAGCTCGCCCTACCTCGAGAAGCAGGTGGCGAGCATGATCGCGACCGCTGCCGACCTGCGCCGCGACCTCGTGGTGGCGGACCTCGCGGGCTCGGTGCGCGCCGGGCTGGCCGCGCTCCGTGCGGCGCTCGACGGGGTGCGCGCGGGGAGCCTCCGCACGGCGCTCGTGGCCGCGGCGGACGCGCGCCTGGCCGAGCCCGAGTCGGAGATGGAGCCCCTCCTCGGCGACGGGGCGGCGGCCGTCGCCGTGGGCGGCGACGGCGTGGTCGCGGAGCTGGTCTCGGCCGCGTCGGTGGCCGAGGAGTTCACCTACGTGTGGAGGACCGACGAGCAGCGCACGCTGCGTCTGAGCGAGACGCGCTTCGGCACGACCCACGGCTACGTGCGCGACATGGCGGAGGTGATCGGCGCGGCGCTCCGCAAGGCCGAGCTGCCGCCCGCGCGCGTCGCCCGGCTGGTGCTCGGCGCGCCCGAGCCGCGCGCCGCGGCCGAGGCCGCCCGGCGCGCCGGCCTCGATCCGGCGCGGCAGCTCGAGGCGTCCTTGCTCGCCGAGGCTGGCCTCCTCGGCACGCCCGAGCCGCTCGCGCTCCTCGCGCGCGCGCTCGAGACGGCGGCGCCGGGCGACTTCCTGGTGGTCGGCGCCTACGGCGAGGGTGCCGACGCGCTCGTCCTCCGCGCCACGGAGCGCCTCCCCGCCGCCCGCCCGCGCCCGCTCGCCGACCGCCTGGCGCACGGCATCGCGCTGCCCTCCTACGAGCGCTACCTGCGCGCGCGCGGCGTGCTGCCGTCCGAGCCGATGGGCGAGCCCGTCACGGCGATGATCGAGTGGAAGGAGCTCAAGCAGGACATGCGGCTCTACGGCAGCCGCTGCGAGGCGTGCGGTCTCGTCCAGTACCCGCAGGCGCGCGTCTGCATCGGCTGCCAGGCGCGCGACCGCATGCAGGACCACAAGCTCGGCAAGCGCGGCAGCGTCTTCACCTTCACCATCGACAACCTGGCGCCGGTGCCGGAGCATCCCATGCCGATGGCCGTCATCGA
>Ga0137403_10001568_pt1 | contig 28693 bp, 29 predicted proteins | sample CZOMad2_1_16fung_FD_122057 | JGI IMG/M metagenome (GOLD analysis project Ga0137403, IMG submission 122057) | Vadose zone soil fungal communities from Angelo Coast Range Reserve, California, USA - CZOMad2_1_16fungal (Hybrid Assembly) | ecosystem: Environmental > Terrestrial > Soil > Vadose zone... | reverse complement strand
GTGTTCTCGCCATCTCCAGCCTCGCGGGGACCGGCCTAGCCGAGCTGAAGGAGCGCTTGTGGCGGTTCGTCGAGTCCGCCAGGGCCGAAGAAGCGCGCGGGGACGACGCGTGGACCACGAGCGAGTCGCCTACGTCGCTCTGGCGCTGACGCCCGGCGTCGGGATTGCCCGACTCGGGACGCTCCTGGCCGCCTGTGGGAGCGCGCACGGCGCCCTGTCGGCGCCGTCCGCGTTTTTGCGCGCCGTGCCGGGGATCTCGTGGGCGCTGGCAAGCGCCATCACGGAGCGCACCCTGGTCGACGGCGAGCGGGCGCTCGCCGAGGTCGAGCGGCTCGGCGGGCTGGCGCTCGTGCCGGGCGACGACCGGTTCCCACCCGCGCTGGGCCACATCGCGGAGCCACCCACTCTCCTCTTTGCCCTGGGCAACCTCTCGCTAGCGGATCGGCCCATGGTCGCGATCGTGGGCAGCCGCGATCACTCGGCCTATGGCGCCGCCGCGTGCCGATTGATTGCGGGCGCCGTCGCTCGGGCTGGCGGCGTGGTCGTGAGCGGCATGGCCCGCGGGCTCGACGCGGTCGCGCATCGCGCCGCGCTCGATGCCGACGGGACGACCATCGGCGTGCTGGGCAACGGCCTGGGGGTGGTCTATCCGACGGCGAACCGCGCCCTTTACGATGCCGTCGCCGCTCGCGGGCTCCTGCTGACCGAGTTTCCGCCGGGTGAGCGCCCCAGTGCCGGAAGCTTCCCCCGCCGAAACCGGCTCATCAGCGGCCTCGCCAAAGCGACAGTAGTGGTGGAGGCCGCGCTGGGCTCGGGTGCGCTGATCACAGCCGAGCGTGCGTTGGACCAGGGCCGGGAGGTGCTGGCGGTGCCGGGGCCGATCACCAGCCGCACGTCGGCCGGCGCCAACCGGCTGATCCGCGACGGGGCCACGCCACTGCTCGAGCCGGCGGATCTCTTTCATCATTATCCGGAGCTGGGGGTGGTGGCGCCGGGGACTGATTGGGAGGCGTTGGGGCGACCGATGCCCGGCGCCGGCCTGGGCGCCGACGCCATGGCCCTGGCCGACGCGGTTGGTTTCGACCCGATTCACGTAGACGCGCTCGCCGACCGGCTGGGTCGGCCTGCCGGTGAGCTGCTGGGCGCCCTCTGCGCGCTGGAGCTCGCCGGTCTGGTCGAGCAGCAGGCAGGCGGGCGGTTCCGGCGGGTGTAGAGGCTGGCATGGCCCTGTTCCAGCTGACCATCGGATTGCTGTTCGCCGGGGCGCTGCTCGCGGCGCTGTCCCGCCGGATTAAAGCGCCCTATCCGGCGCTGCTCGCCCTGGCGGGCGCGGCGCTGGCGCTGCTGCCCGACGTCCCCAGCGTGACGCTGGACCCGGACCTCGCGTTGACTCTGTTCGTGGCGCCGGTGCTGCTCGACGCGGCGTTCGATTCCTCACCCCGGGATCTCAGGAAGAACTGGCGGCCGGTCACCGGGCTCGCGCTGCTCGCCGTGGGACTGACGGTGGCGGCGGTGGCGGTCGTCGTTCGGTGGCTGGCGCCGGGCATGCCTTGGGCGGCGGCGATCGCGCTCGGTGCGATCGTGGCTCCACCCGATGCCGCGGCCGCGACCGCGGTCCTCCGCCAGCTCCGGCCGCCGCACCGGGTGCTGGTGATCCTGGAGGGCGAAAGCCTCTTCAACGACGCCAGCGCGCTCCTGGTGTACCGGCTGGCGGTCGCGGCGGCGATGACCGGGGCCTTCTCCGGGTGGAGCGCCCTGCCGCTGCTCGCCCTGGTGTGCGTCGGGAGCGTGGTGCTGGGGATCGCGCTCTCTCGGCTCGCCCTCGAGGCGCTGACGCGGATCGACGACGTAGGCACCGCCGTCATCATCCAGTTTCTCTCCACCTTCGCCGTGTGGATGATTGCCGAGCGGCTGCACCTCTCGGGCATCATCACCCTCGTCGTGTTCGCGATCACGGTGGCGCGCACCGCGCCCGATCGCACACCCGCGCGCCTCCGGATCCCGTCCTACGCGGTCTGGGAGGTCGTGGTCTTCGTGCTGAACGTCCTGGCCTTCATCCTGGTGGGACTGCAGCTCAAGCCCATCCTGGCGCGGCTCAGCCGGGCCGAGTTGATCGCTTATGCGATCACCGCGGGGGCGGTCTGCGCGGCAGTGATCCTGGTTCGCATCGCGTGGGTGATGGCCTACGATGCGGTGACCCGCTGGATAAAACGCAGGCGTCGGGGCGGGGGGCCGGTCGCGTCGAGGTTTGGGTCGAGCCGGGCCGCTCTGGTGATTGCCTGGTGCGGGATGCGGGGGATCGTCACGCTGGCTGCGGCGCTCGCGCTACCCGACGGTGGCAGCGGAGCGCCTTTCCCCTACCGTGACCTGATTCTGTTTACCGCCTTTGCCGTGGTGCTGGGCACCCTCGTCGTGCAGGGGATGACGCTGAGGCCCCTCATGCGCGTGCTTGCCCTGGAAGACGACGGGTCGGTGGACCGCGAGGTCCGGCTGGCGCGGGCGGAGACGGCGCGGGCAGCACTCGATGCGGTGGACGGGGCGGAGCGGGGAGATGACCTGGTGGTCTTTCTGCGCCGGAAATACGAGGCGCGACTTCGCCGGGCCGAGACGGCCGTGGCTCCCTCGGATCTATCCTCGCCCGCCGAAGTCCCGGCGTTGACCGCGGTCCAGCGCCGAGCCCAGGCGGCGGAACGGCGCACCCTGTTCGAGCTGCGGGCCAGCGGAGTGATCGGCGACGACGCGTTTCATCGGGTCGAGGAGGAGTTGGATTGGGCGGAGCTGAACACCGATGCCATGGCGCGAGGTGACTAGGGATTAATGCACATCTACGTCCACGTTCCCTTCTGCGCCCGCCGCTGCAGCTACTGCGACTTCGCCATTGCCGTGCGTCGAGAAGTCCCTTCCGACGCCTACGTCGATACCGTGCTCCGCGAGTGGAGCAGCTGGCTCGATCAGCCGGTCTGGGAGCTCGCCCCGCTGATCGACACGATCTACTTCGGCGGGGGCACCCCGTCCCGGCTCGCGCCGGCAGCCATTGCGGCCCTGCTCGACGGGATTCGGGCCGACCGGACCGTCGTGGCCGGCGCCGAGATCACGCTGGAGGCCAACCCCGACGACGTCACCAGCGAGGCGGCGCAGGCGTGGCGCGCGGCCGGTGTCAACCGGCTCTCGCTGGGCGCCCAATCGTTTTCCGCCGAGGCGCTGCGCTGGATGCATCGAACTCACGATGCGGCCGCGATCGGCCGCGCGGTCGAGTTGGCCCGCGCCGCGGGGCTGACCCTGTCGCTCGATCTCATCTTTGCCCTCCCCGCGGATGTAGCCCGTAGCTGGGAGGACGACCTCGATCGGGCGCTCGCGCTCGCCCCGGACCATCTGTCGCTGTACGGACTCACCACCGAGCCGGGGACGCCGCTCGCCCGGTGGACGGCTCGGGGGCAGGCTCATCCGGCCGAGGAAGGGCGGTACGCGATCGAGTATCTGCTGGCGCATGATCGGCTGGAGGCCGCCGGGTTCGAGCATTACGAGGTCTCCAACGCGGCGCGGCCGGGCCACCGGGCGCGGCACAACGCCGGCTATTGGAGCCGCGCGCCGTATATCGGACTGGGGCCGTCGGCCCACAGCGGATTCGGCGACCGGCGGCAGTGGAACCTCCGGGAGTGGGCCGGCTACGAGCGGGCGGTTCGGGCGGGCACCGACTGGGTGGAGGGCAGTGAGGCGCTCGACAGCCAGGCCGTGCGGCTGGAGCAGCTCTATCTCGGGCTCCGCACGGTCGATGGGGTTCCGCGCGGGTGGATTCCCGATCAGCAGCGCGAGAGTTGGCGCAGCCGGGGGTGGGCTCGGGTCGAGGGAGATCGGGTTTGGCTCACCGCCGAAGGCTGGCTCCGCATCGACGCGCTCGCCGCTGCAATCTGACGCGGGGCCCCGTTCCCGGGCTCCCCGGGCCGGTCTAGATTTGAGTCATGCCACCGCCAGAGCAATTGTCGGAGCGCGAGTTGCGCGTGCTCGAGGCCGTCGTGCAGACGTACATCGAGACTGCGGAGCCGGCGGGCAGCCAGACCATAGCCCGCCGGTTCGGGCTCGGTGTGTCGCCGGCGACGATCCGAAACACGATGAGCGAGCTGGAGGAAAAGGGCTACCTGTTCCATCCCCACACGTCGGCCGGGCGGGTGCCGACCGACCGGGCTTACCGGCTGTACGTCGACGGGCTGATCCGGCTGGCGCCACCCTCGGCGGAAGACACGAATACTCTGCGGGCCCAGGTCCAGGGCTCCGGCAGCACGCTGGAAGAGATCCTGCGGCGGGCGGCCCAGGTGCTCGGCGTGCTCACCCAGGAGCTGGGGATGGCGGTGGCGCCGGCGCTGAACGAGCTGGTGCTCGAGCGGCTGGAGCTGCTTCTGGTCTCGTCCGACCGCCTGTTGCTGGTGTTCAATCTTCGGAGCGGCGTGGTCCGGACCATCTTCGTCCAGGTGCCCACCAATCTGCCGGCCCCGTCGGTGCAGCGGGTCACCCAGATCTTGAACGACCGGCTGGCCGGGCTCACCCTGGCGCAGGTGCGCCAGAGCGTGGTGGAGCGCTTGCGCGACGCGGATTCCACCCCCGGCAATCGTGAGCTGCTCAATATCTTCATCGCCGAGCGGGACGACATCTTCGACCTCTCGAGCGATGGAACCGCGGTGATGCTCGGCAGCGCCCAGATGCTCGCCGACCAGCCGGAGTTTGCGTCCAACACCGGGATCCGCGGTTTGCTGGAGCTCACCGAGCGTCGCGACTTGCTCCGCCGCGCACTCGAGGCCCGCCGACAGGCCGGGCTCTCGATCTCGATCGGCTGGGAGAACCTCGACCCCCGGCTCAGTAACTTCACCCTGGTCACTTCCTCGTATCAGGCCGGCGACCTCAAGGGTGTCATCGGGGTGATGGGTCCCACGCGCATGCCCTACGACAAGATCATCGGCCTGGTGGAGCACACGAGCCGGTTGGTGGAGGATTTGCTGGAGTGAACGATTTCTACGAGCTGCTCGGAGTAGCGCGTACCGCGACCGAGGCCGAGATCAAGAAGGCCTATCGGAAGCTCGCGATGGAGTACCACCCCGACAAGAACAGCTCGCCCGACGCGGAGGCGAGATTCAAGCAGATCACGGAGGCCTACGAGGTCCTGCGGGATGGCCAGAAGCGCGCCGCGTACGACCGCTACGGCCGAGCCGGGGTGAGCGGGGCGGCGGCGGGCGGCTTCGGGTTCCATCATGTGGACTTGTCCGAGGCGCTCGAGATCTTCATGCGCGACTTCGGTGGGCTGGGCGGTCTCGAATCGATCTTCGGGAGCGCCCGGGCGCAGGCGGAGTCCCGCCGGGGCCAGGACATTCGCGTCACCGTGAAGCTCACCTTGGCGGACGTCGCGGCCGGCGTGAAGAAGAACGTCAAGCTCAAGACGCTCGAGCGGTGCAACACCTGTGGCGGGAGCGGCGCAAAGGCTGGCACCAAGCCGTCGGTGTGCAGCACCTGCGCCGGTACCGGCGAGGTGCGGCGATCCGCCCGCAGCATGTTCGGCCAGTTCGTCTCGGTGTCGCCCTGCCCCACCTGCGGCGGCGACGGCATGGTGGTGCTCGAGCCCTGCGAGGTGTGCCGGGGCGAGGGACGGGTCCGCGGCGAGCGCACGGTCACCGTCGAGATCCCGGCGGGAGTGTCGAGCAATAACTATCTGACGCTTCGGGGGCAGGGGGCCGCTGGCCCCCGCAACGGACCCAACGGCGACCTGCTGGTCATGCTGGAGATCAAGGAAGACGACCGGTTCGAGCGTCATGGCAACGACCTCGCCTTCGATCTCGCACTCTCGTTCTCCCAGGCGGCGCTCGGCGGAGAATTTGAGGTACCGACGCCGTATGGCGACGAACGAGTCCGGGTGCCGGCCGGTACCCAGACCAGCACGGTGCTCCGGCTCAAGGGCAAGGGGCTCCCGGCGCTGGGGCAGACCGGCACCGGCGATCTCATGATCCGGGTGCACGTCTGGACGCCCGAGGGGCTCACGGAAGAGCAGGAGCGGTTGTTCCGCGAGCTCGCCAAGCACGAAGGCGACCCACCCCGCCGGGCACCCGGTTTCTGGTCCAAGCTCAAGGAAGCCCTCGGCGCATGACCTGGTGGGCGATCGACGTGCGGATCGGTCCCGAGCGACGGGAGTCGATCGGCGCGTGGCTGGTTGCGCGCACCGGGCACGCGGTCGAGGAGCGCGATGACGGCACGCTCGTCGGGTTCGCCGAGGACGAAGCCGCGGCGGAGCGGCTCACCGCCGCGGTGGCGCGCGAGGCCGGGCCGCCGGTTGACGTCACCCGACGCGCGCTCGACCCAGTGGACTGGAGCACCCGGTGGCGCGACGGGCTTGCCGCTCGGCGGGTCGGGCGGCTGACAGTGGCGCCGTCATGGACGACGGCGGACGGTGCGGGAGCGCTCGTCGTGGTGGATCCGGAGACTGCGTTCGGCAGCGGCGAGCACGGATCCACTCGCAGCGCCCTGGCGCTGGTCGAGCGGCATCTCCAGCCGGGCGATCGGATGCTCGACCTGGGCAGCGGCAGCGGCATCCTCGCGATCGCGGCGGTCGTGCTCGGCGCGAGCCGCGCAACCGGAGTAGAGCTGGATCCCGAGTCGAACCGGGTCGCCGCTCTCAATGCCGAGCGGAACGGCGTGACCGATCGAGTGGGATTTCTCGAGGGCGACGCGGCCGACCTCGCGCCGCTCCTCGGCCCCTGCGAGCTGGTCGCATCGAACATCCTTCGCAGCGTGAACATCCGGCTGCTGCCGGCTATCGTCGCGGCGCTCGCGCCCCGCGGGATCGCCGTCTTTGCCGGGATGGAGGCGGCGGAGGCCGCGATGTTCCGGCCCGTGCTGGCCGGAGCTGGCTTCACCGTTCTGGATGAAGCCCTCGACGCGGATTGGTGGGCGGTCGCTGCGCGCCACACATGATCACGGTGCTCCTGCCGCCCGGCCGCCTGGCGGCAGGCGACGTCGTGTCCCTCGATCCTGCCGAGATCCATCACCTGCGGGTGCGCCGGGCCGGCGAAGTCGTCCCGGTTCAACTTCGTGACGGTCAGGGATTGCTCGGGGCCGGCGTGGTGCGAAGCGAGCGAGGAGCCGTGCAAGTCGTGGTCGAGCGGGCCGAGCAGGTGGCGCGGCCGCTCCCGCTCCGGCTCGCGGTAGCTGCCGGTGATCGAGACCGGTTTGCCTGGCTGGTAGAGAAAGCCACCGAGCTTGGCGTTACGGACCTCGTGCCGGTCGAGACCGATCGAACGGCCGCGGTCGCATCGCGCATTCGGGAAGGTCAGCTCGGCCGATTGCGGCGCCGGGCGCTCGAAGCAATCAAGCAGTGCGGCGCCCCGTGGGCGCCGGTGGTGCATCCCGCTCGCCCGCTCGCGGAGTTCCTGGCCGAGGCGCTGCACGGCGACCGCTGGCTGGCGGACCGGTCGGGACAAGCTCCACAGCCCGGGTTCGGCGTCGGACCGGTGACCGTCCTCGTCGGTCCCGAAGGCGGTCTGAGCGACCAGGAAACCCAATCGGCGAGGGCAGCCGGGTTTCGACCGCTTCGGCTTGCCGAGCACGTGCTGCGGTTCGAGACTGCGGCAGTGGCGGCCGCCGCGTGCGCGGCGGCCGCGCGCGTAGCACAGTCGGGAGGGTTGCATGGCTGACTGCATCTTCTGCAAAGTCGCGAGCGGCGAGATCAACGCCAGCGTGGTCAAGCGGACGCCGGAGCTGGTGGCGTTCCGCGACATCAAACCGGTGGCTCCGACGCATGTGCTGGTCATCCCGGTCGAGCACCTGAGCGCTGTGCGAGACGCGGTCGGCGAGCCCGGACGACTGTTGCTGGGGAGGCTCATGGCATTCGCGGCCGAGGTGGCCGGCGAGCTCGGGCTCGACCCCGGCGGCTATCGGATCGTGACCAACACGGGGCGGGACGGGGGCCAGACCGTAGACCATCTCCATCTCCATCTCCTCGGCGGCCGGAGGATGACCTGGCCGCCGGGCTAGGGGCCGCAACCTCCCTTTCCCCGGACCCCTAAGCTCACTAGATTGACGAGCTTACAGCAACGTCCGCCGAGCGGGGCGCGAGAGGGGTGAATTCACCAGCATGTCCGAAGTGATCATTCACGACGACGAAAGCTTCGAGCGCGCACTCAAGCGATTCAAGAAGAAGTGCGAGAAGGCCGGCATTCTGTCCGATCTCCGAAAGCATCGGCACTATGAGAAGCCGAGCGAGAAAAAGAAGCGGAAGATGAACGCCGCCGTTCGGAAGACGCGTCGCGGTCCGCGGATCTCGCGTGTCTGACCTCTCCGACGCCTTGCGGGCCGCGCTCAATGCGGCCCGCAAGGCGCAGCAAAAGGACCGCACGCTCGTTCTCGGCACCATTCTCGCCAACCTGAAGAATCGAGAGCTCGAGCTGGGCCGCGATCCTACCAACGAAGAGGTCGTGGATGTGATCCGGAAGGGCATCAAAATTCGCCGCGAGGCTCATGAGCAGTTCGCTGCGGCGAAGCGGGTCGATCTGGCCGAGGTGGAGATGGGCCAGATGAAGATCCTGGAGGAATTCCTGCCCCCGGCGGTAGATCCCGGCGAGATCCGGGAGGCAGCCCGCCAGGCGATCGCAGCGGGCGCCAAGGACGTGGGCAAGGTGATGGGCGTCGTGATGCCGAAGTTCAAGGGCCGGGCCGACGGCAAGCTGATCAATCAGATCGTACGCGAGGAGCTGCAGGCGGGATGACGAGAGGGCAGGTGGAGGTTCAGTCCTCTTCAGGCGGGGTGCCGGTGTACTCGACCACCGGCACCCCGTCGCCTTTGGCGGACGCCGGCACGGCCGACGCGCTGGAGACGATCGAGCTCGAACCGGTCCTCGCCCGGGTAGCGGCCCACGCGGCCGGCCCGCTGGGCGCGGCGCGGGTGCGGGCGCGGCGCCCCACCGACGAGGTGGACTGGGTCCGAGGCGAGCTCGCCCGCGCTGGAGAGGTCGCCGGGCTCTTTCGCCGGGGCGACGGGCTCCTCGCCGAGCCGGTGCCCGACGTCTCGGCGGTGCTCGCGCGGCTCCGGATTGCGGGCAGCGTGCTCGAGGGGCCGGAGCTCGCCGGGATCTATCGCGCGCTGCTCGCGAGTCGCAGCGTCCATGCCGACTTGACCCGGGTGGCGCCGCTCGCGCCGCAGGCGGCCGAGCTGCTGCGCCCGCTGCCCGACCGAAAGCTCGAGCGACGCCTGGAGCAGTCGGTGGACGCCGATGGAACGCTGCTCGACACCGCGAGCCCACGGCTCGCGGCCGCACGGCGGGAAGTCCAGGACGCGCGGAACCGGCTTCTCCGGAAACTCGAGGGGTTGCTCCGGGGGCTGGACGGCAATGCGGTGCCGAGCGGTGCGACGGTCACCGTTCGCGAGGGGCGTTATGTCATTCCGGTCCGGCGCGACTCGCGCGCGCGGCCCTCCGGAATCGTGCACGGCGAGTCGGGCAGTGCGGGCACGCTCTTTGTCGAGCCGACCGACGCGATCGATCTGGGGAACGCGCTGCGCGAGGCGCAGACGGACGAGCAGCAGGAGACGCTGCGCGTGCTGCGCGAGCTGACCGACCTGCTCCGGCCGGCGCTGCCGGTGATTCGGGACGCGATCGAGATGGCGGTTGCGGTGGACGATCTGGTCGCCCGGGCCCGCTATGCGGTCGCCGCGGGGGCCGAGGTGCCGAGCGTGGCCCCAGCGCCGGCGCCGCTGGTGGTCCGGAACGGCCGCCACCCCCTGCTGCTCTCGAGCCCGGTCTCCGTAGTGCCGTTCGATCTCGAGCTGGACCCGACCGAGCGGACCCTGCTCGTCAGCGGGCCGAACACGGGCGGCAAGACGGTGCTGCTCAAGGCGGTCGCGCTGTTCGCGGCGATGGCGCAGAGTGGCGTCGTGCCGCCGGTGGGTCCCGAGAGCAGTCTCCCGGTGTTCGGGCGGTTCTTTGCCGACATCGGCGATCGCCAGTCGATCGCGGCGAGTCTTTCCACCTTCAGCGCCCATGTCGCCACGCTGCGGCGGATCCTCGACGATGCCGACGCGGCCTCCCTGGTGCTGCTCGATGAAGTTGGTGGCGGCACCGATCCCGCCGAAGGCGGCGCCCTCGCGGCGGCGACGCTCGCGGCGCTCACTCGGCGGGGTGCGCTGACATTTGCGACGACCCATCTCGGCACGCTCAAGGATCTGGCTACCCACACGCCGGGCGTGGTCAACGCATCGCTCCAGTTCGACGCCGCGACCCTGACGCCGACCTACCGGCTCGCCAAGGGGGTTCCCGGCCGCTCCTATGGGCTCGCGATCGCGCGGCGTCTCGGGGTCTCGCCCGACGTGCTGGCCGATGCCGAGGCCCGGATCCCCGACACGGAGAAGACGCTGGATCAGCTGCTGGCCACAGTGGAAGAGCGGGCGCGGGAGCTTGCCGCCGATCAGGCCGAGCTCGACGCCAGGCGACTCGAGACCGAAGGGCTGGCGGCGCAACTCGCGGCGCAGGCAGAGGGGCAAGCCGTGCGCGAGGCCGAGCTGCGGAAGCGCGAGAAGGACGCCGAGCGACGGGGACGAGAGCAAGCGCGCGCGTTTCTGCTGGATGCGCGGGGACGAGTTGAGGAAGCTCTGGGTGCGGCTCGCTCGGCGGCGGACGCCGCGGCTGCGCGAGAGGCGCGGCGGCTGGTCGAGGAGGGGATCACGGCCGAAGGGCGGGCCATTGAGGCGGTGGAAGCTGAAGAGCCGACCGAGCCCGCGGCAACCGCGATCGGCGTCGGAAGCCGGGTACGGATCGGCTCGGGCGCGGTGGGGCGGGTGGCCGAGATTCGCTCCGACGACAAGGTGGTCGTGGTGGTGGGCGCGATGCGGATGGTAGTGGATCCCGAGGGCCTCACGGTCCTCGCAGGCGGGCCAGCAGACGGGCAGAAAGGCCGCGAGACCCGGGACTCTCTGCCCGCCGGCCCGCCGGCCGGCCTGCCCGCCCCTCTCGAGGTCGACTTCCGCGGCATGACCGGCGACGAAGCGGAAGCCGCGACGGTCGCCGCGGTGGATGCGGCGGTGTTGGCGGAACACCTGTATCTCCGCATCATTCACGGAATGGGGACCGGCGTGGTGCGGGAGCGGGTGCATCGGGTGGTCCGGGACGATCGGCGCGTCGCGCGCTTCGGGTTTGCACCGAGGAATCAAGGGGGCACGGGAGTCACCATCGTGGAGTTTTCGGCGTGAGCATGATCCCCGAGGAGGTGATCGAGCAGGTCCGGGACAGTGCGGACCTGGTCGGGCTGATCGGGGAATCAGTGAATCTCAAGCGCACGGGCTCCGACTACCGGGGCCCGTGCCCCTTTCACGGGGGCAAGAGCCGGAACTTCGCCGTCATTCCCAAACGGGGGATGTACTACTGCTTCGTCTGCCACGAGTCGGGCGACATCTTCCGCTGGCTGATGAAGCGATTCGGGATGGACTATCCGACCGCGGTGCGGGACGTGGCGCGCCGGAGCGGCATCCTCATTCCCGAGACTACCAGCCGGGCCGGGCCCGATCCGCTGGAGCCCTTGTTCGGCGCCGTGGCGGCGGCGCACGACTGGTTCAGCCGCCAGCTGCTCGAGCGGCCCGATGCCGGTGAGGTGCGCGACTACCTTGCGGGCCGCGCCATCACGCTGGAACAGGCGGGGGAGCACGGCTTGGGCTGGGCGCCGCATGGCGGCGCCTTCGCCGCGGCGATGGCGGAGCTCGGGATCGAGCAGCGGGTTCTGCTGGAGAGCGGGTTGCTCATCCAGCGCGAGGATAGCTCGGTCGGGTCCCGCTTCCGTAACCGGCTGCTCTTTCCTATCCACGACCTGCGCGGACGGGTCGTCGGGTTCGGCGGCCGCCTGCTCGGTGCCGGCGAGCCCAAGTATCTCAATTCCCCCGAGACACCGCTCTTTCACAAGGGCCGGCTGCTGTACAACCTGCATCAGGCGAAGAACACCATTCGGCAGGAGCAGACGGTCGTCCTGGTCGAGGGGTACTTCGACGTGCTGCGCCTGCTGCTCGCCGGCATCGATCACGTGGTGGCGCCGATGGGCACCGGCCTCACGGCCGATCAGGGCGCGCTGCTGCGCCGGTTCGCGCCGGCGGCCGTCCTTCTGTACGACAGCGACGAAGCCGGGCTCAAGGCGACGTTCCGCGCGGGCGACGAGCTGCTGCGACACGGCGTGCGGGTTCGAGTCGCGACGATGCCGCCGGGAGACGACCCCGATACCCTGGTCCGCACCGGCGGCGTCGCCGCGCTCGCGCCGATTCTCCACGACGCCGCGGACGTGCTCGAGCGGAAGATCCAGCTGTTGGAGCAGCGGGGCTGGTTCGAGAAAGTGGAGCGCCGCCGCGAGGCGCTCGACAAGCTGCTGCCCACCATCCGCGCCGCCGCGGATCCGGTCATGCGCGAGCTCTACACCAGCCGGGCCGCCGAGCGGGTCGGCGTGCCGCGAGAGGTGGTTGCAGTGGAGGCAGCGCGAAGCGGGGGACGGGGCTCGGCCGCCGACTCCGCGAGGCCGGCGCAAGGCGCCGCTCGTGCGCCGACCGACGTCCGTCCGCCGGGGCCGGCGGCTGCCGCCCCGCGCCCCCGCAGCCGCTTCGGCGCGCGGGCCGAGCGCCAGCTGCTCCGCGCGATGATCGGCTCCCCCGACTGGCGGGAGATTGGGTGCAAGGAGCTCAAGCCCGACCTGTTCGAAGCGGCCGCCTTCCGGGAGGTCTATGGCGCGCTCGCGCAGCTGGTGGCCTCGGACGGCGGCAGCCAGCTCCCGGACGGTCTTTCGCCGGACGCCGCGGCGGTATGGAGCGAGCTGCGGGCAAGCGCGGCCGAGTTGACCGCCGAACAGCTGGCGGAGGAGTACCTCCGCGCGCAGCAGATGCTCGCGGCGCGGCCGGAGGTCCTGGAGATCGGCCGCATCAAGGACCCCAGCGAACGGCAGCGCCGCCTCAAGGACCTGCGCGCGCGGTATCCGGTGATCGTGCAAACCAGCTGGTACGCGCGATTCGGCGAGCAGGCGCGGCAACGCCAGCGGCGCTCATAATCCCATGTCCCCTCACGCAAGGAATCTCGATGCACCCTGATCTCATCAAGCTGCTCGACCTTCAGGCCAAGGATGCCGCGATCGCGGAAGTGGATGCGCGGGTCGCGGCGGTTGACGGGGAGGCTTCGGGTCTGGACCAGGAGCTCGAACGGGCGCGTAGCGCCCGCGACGCAGCTCAGCGGGCCGCCGCCGACGGCGCCCGCCGGCGCGACGAGCTCGAGACCAAGATCGAGAGCTACCGGCAGCTCCAGGAACGCCGCCGGCAGCGACTCGAGTTCGTCCGCAACCCGAAAGAGGCCTCCACGATGATGGCGGAGATGGACCTCGCGCGATCGGTGCTGGCCAAGGAGGAGAGCGACTGGGTGCGATCGGCCGACACGGTCGAGACGCTGCAAGCCCGGGTGAGTGAAGAGCAGGGAAAGATGGAAGGGGTGGAAGCCCAGCAGACACCGCGGCGGGACGGCCTCGCCGCGCAGCGCGCCCTGCTGGTCAGCGAGCGCGAGGACCTGGTGGCGGAGCGGGAGGCCGCGGCCAGTCAGCTGGATCGCGCGCTCCGGATCCGCTACGACCGGTTGCGGCGCGCGCGCGCGACGCCGGTCGTAGTGCCGCTCAACGGCGATGCCTGCGGCGCCTGTTTTACCGCGATCCCCCGGAATCGCCGCAGCCAGATCCGGGCCGGCGCGGTGCTCGAGGGGTGCGAAGCCTGTGGCGTCATTTTGTACGCGGTCGGGTCATGACCACGATCTCGGTGGCTCCACTCCGATGGGTCGTCGCGCCGGTCCCCGACGACGCCACGGTGCGCCAATTGGCCGCCAGCCTCAACCTTCCCCTCCCGTTGTCGGGAATTCTGGTGCAGCGGGGCTACACGGACCCGGAGAGTGCCCGCCGGTTCCTTCGGCCCGGCCTGGCCGAGCTGTCTGACCCGCTCGCGCTGGCGGACATGGCGCGGGCGGTGGAGCTCATCGTAGCCGCCGTGCGGCGCGGCGCCCCGATTCTGGTGCACGGCGATTTCGACGTGGATGGCCAGTGCGCCTCGGCACTCCTCACCCGCGCGATCCGGCTCGCGGGCGGGAACGCGATCGCATTCGTGCCCCACCGGCTGCGCGACGGCTACGACTTCGGGCCTGCGGGCCTGGCGCAGGCCCAGGCGGTCGGGGCCGGACTCGTCATCACCTGCGACTGCGGCATCACCGCGGTCGAGACGGTGGCCGCCGCGAAACGCGCCGGACTCGAGGTGATCGTCACCGACCACCACCTGCCCGGCCCCGCGCTGCCGCCGGCTGATGCCGTGCTCGATCCCCAGCGGACCGACGATCGTTCGGGCGCCACCAACTTGTGCGGCACGGGGGTGGCCTTCAAGCTGGTGCAGGCGCTGGTGCCCGCCCTCGGTCTCTCGCCCAACCTGCCACTCCATCTGCTCGACCTGGTGGCGCTCGCTACCGTGGCGGACGTGGTGCCGCTGGTGGGCGAGAATCGGATCCTGGTCAAGCATGGGCTCAAGCTTCTGGCCGACAGCCGCTGGCCCGGCATCCGCGCGCTGGTGGAGACGGCCGGGCTGGCCGGCCGAGCGATCCGGGCCGGGCACGTCGGATTCATTCTCGGCCCTCGGCTCAACGCGGCCGGCCGCATCGGCGACGCGGCGGAAGGGTTGAGGCTGCTCCTGACCGACGATCCGGTGGAGGCGATGACCCTGGCACGGCGGCTCGACGCGCTCAACGCGGAGCGGCAGCTCATCGACCAGCGCATTCTCGACCAGGTGCTGGACCAGCTGGCCCGCGCCGGCGCCCTCGACGCCGGGATCGTGCTCGACGGCGAGGACTGGCATCCGGGCGTGGTCGGGATCGTGGCGTCGCGGGTGGTCGAGCGCTACGGCCGGCCGACCTTTCTCATCGCCTTCGACGGCGACATCGGCAAGGGCTCGGGCCGGAGCATCTCCCGCTTCAACCTGCACGCGGCGCTGACCGCCTGCGGGGATCTGCTGGAACGCTTCGGAGGCCACCACATGGCCGCCGGGCTCACGCTGCGGCGGGACAATCTCGGCGCCTTCCGCACCCGCTTCGCCGGGGTGGCCCGCGAGTTGCTCGGACCGGACGACCTCGGTCCCGAACAGCGGGTGGATCTGGAGATTCCGTTGGGGCAGGCGACGGCCGACTTCGAGCGGCTGGCGCGCTACCTCGAGCCCTGCGGAGCGGGGAATCCCTCGCCGGTGCTCGGGGTTCGGGGCGTGCGGCTTTCCCGCCGCGCCATCGTCGGCACCGGTCACCTGAAAGGCGTGCTGGAGGATGGCGACACCCGCCTCAACGCGATCGGCTTCCAGTGGGCCGACCGCGCCGCCGGGCTCGGCGACGGGCCGGTCGACGCCGCGTTCCGGCTCGAGCTCAACGACTGGCAGGGATTCAGCACGCTGCAGGCGCGGCTCTGCGCGTTGGCACCAGCTCGCGGCTAGAAGGCAAGGCTCCGTGTATAGGCGGGAGCAGGCGGGAGCAGGCGGGAGCAGGCGGGAGTTTCATCTTCCCGTCCGCTCCCGTCCACTCCCGCCCGCTCCCGTCTAGTCTTTGTGCGCATCGTTGCCGGACGGTTCGGCGGCCGGCGGCTGGTGGTGCCGAAGGACGCGCGGGTGCGCCCCACCGCCGACCGGGTGCGGGAAGCCTGGATGAGCATCGTCGCCGGCTCGCTCGCCGGCGCCCGGGTCGCCGATCTTTACGCCGGCAGCGGCGCGCTCGGCCTGGAGGCCTTGTCCCGCGGTGCCGAGTCGGTCCACTTCGTCGAGCTGGCGCCGGCCTCGCTCGCCGCTCTCCGAGCCAACATCGAGACCCTCGGCGTAACCGACACGGTCCGGGTCCATCGGGCGGACGCGCTCCGCTTCGCGCAGCGCCTCGAGCCTGGCGCTTACGATCTGGCCTTCGCCGACCCGCCGTACACCGGCGACGCAGCCGAGCGGCTGGTGGCGCTCTTCCGCCGGCGGCCGTTCGCGCGCATTCTTTCGGTCGAGCACCGAGCCGACCTCGCCCTGCCCGGGGACCATACCCGCCGGTACGGCGACACCGCTCTCACCTTCTGTCACGGTCCATGACGCGGATCGCCATCTACCCGGGCTCGTTCGACCCGCCAACGCGGGGCCACGAAGATCTCATTCGACGAAGCCTCGCCTTGTGTGACCGGCTGGTGGTGGCGGTCGCCATCAACGTGGCCAAGCAGCCGCTGTTTACGGCGGAGGAGCGGCTCGACATGCTGCGGGCGGCCTGCGGCGACGACCCGCGCGTCGTCTTCGAGGCGTTCGAGGGCCTGCTGGCGGCCTACGCCAAGCGGCTGGGGGCGACGCTGGTGGTGCGGGGGCTTCGCGCGGTCAGCGACTTCGAGTACGAGTTCCAGATGGCCCTGATGAACCGCCAGCTGTATCCCGCGCTGGAGACCGTCTTCCTGGTGCCGGCGCTGGATCTGACCTACCTGAGCTCGAGCCTGGTGCGCGAGGTCGCCCGCTTCGGCGGTGAGGTAGGGAGTCTGGTCCACCCCGCGGTAGCCGCGGCGCTGGCGCGCCGCTTCGGGCGATGAGCTTCCGCACCGATCTCCTGCGACGCGCGGCGGCGCGCGCCAGCCGTATCGTGCTGGCCGAAGGGCAGGACGAGCGGGTCCAAGCCGCGGCGGAACGGCTCCGCGCCGAGCGAATCGCCGAGCCGATCGTGCTGGGCCCCGGCGGGGTGGTGCCGGAGAAGGATTCCCGGCTCCAGCGGGTCGCCAATCACCTGCGCAGCCGGCGACCCGACAAGATTCGGGACGGGGTTCACGCGATCGAGCTCGCCAGCGAGCCGCTCAACTTCGGGGCGGCGCTGGTGGCGCTGGGCGAGGCGGACGGCTGTGTCGGCGGGGCGGCCCACGCCACCGCCGACGTGATTCGGGCCGCGCTGTGGGGCATCGGCACGGCGCCGGGGGTCAATCTGGTGAGCTCGTCGTTCTACATGATACTGACGGACGACCGGGTCCTGACCTTCACCGACTGCGCCGTGGTCCCGGAGCCGAGCTCGGAACAACTCGCAGAGATCGCCCTCGCCGCCGCGCGCGACCGGACCCGGCTGGTCGGCGACGTGCCCCGGGTCGCGTTCCTTTCGTACAGTACCAAAGGCAGTGCGCGGGGCTCCCCGATAGACCGGGTACGGGACGCGGCGATCCGCTTCCGGGATCTGGCGCCGGGCATCGCGTCGGACGGGGAGCTTCAGGCCGACGCAGCGCTGCTGCCCGAGGTGAGCGAGCGGAAGGCGCCGGGCTCGCCGGTGGGGGGGCGGGCCAACATCTTGGTGTTTCCCGATCTCGACGCGGGCAACATCGCGTACAAGCTGGTCCAGCGCCTCGCGGGCGCCGTGGCCCTCGGTCCGATCCTGCAGGGGCTCCGCCGGCCCATGGCCGACCTATCCCGCGGGGCGACTGCCGATGATATTGTCGATGTGGCGGCGGTGTTGGCCCTGCAGCAGGACCCGGCGACCCTCTGACGGAGACGGTGCATGGGGTTTCACCAGACGAAGGACGCAGGTGGCGCAGTCGTAGTTCGCGTGGATGGTCAGCTCATCGTGGGCAACCGCCAGGAGCTCAAGGACTTGATCAATGGCGGCCTGGACCAGGGCGAGCGCAAGTTCCTGATCGACTTTGCCCGCACCGGCTATATCGACTCGTCCGGGCTCGGCGCGCTGGTGTCGCTGTCCAAACGGGTCCGCGAGCTGGGAGGGGAGCTCAGGCTCTCGGGGCTGAACGAGGATCTTCGATCGCTGTTCGAGCTGACGAAGCTGGATACCCTCTTCGCCATTGCCGACACCCCCGAGCAAGCGCTCGCGAACTTCTGACCCGCCGATGACCTCCCCGCTCCAACTCTGCATTCGCCGAACCCCGTCACCCGGCACGACGGCCCTCGGCACCCGGGTCCAGCTGAAGATGCCGAGCGAGATCGCCTGCATCGAGCAGGCGGTCAGTCTGGTCACCCGGCACTGCCTGTCGGGTTCGGCGGCCAGCGACCATCTGCGGTTCCGGCTGCAGGTGGCCCTCGCGGAGGCGCTCGCCAACGCCGTGATGCGGGGCAACGAGGAAGACCCCGCCAAGTTCGTCCAGGTCGATGCCGAGCTCTTCGCCGATCACTTCCGGGTGCAGGTCACCGACGAGGGAATCGGATTCGACCCCGCCCAAATTCCGGAGCCGGTGCACCCGGAACAAATCGCCGAGGCTTGTGGCCGCGGTCTCTTCCTCATCCGGAAGCTCGTGGACGACGTCCAATTCAACGAGCAGGGAAACTCCATCTGCATGACGCTGCGCCGCCGGTAGCGCGGCTCGACGACATCCTCGAAGCTCTGGGCGCACTGGTCGGCGGACCGGTGCGGCTCTGGCGTTTCGACGGCCGTGGCTTGCGCCCGGCCGCCGGAGGCGACCCCGGATGGACCCCGCCGGTTCCGCGGGCCGCGGGGCTGGTGCCTACGCCCACCGGGTCGGTTCGGCTGGATCCGGTCCCCGGCATCGAGGGCTACTGGATCGAGACCCCGATGCCGGGTGACGGTGTGAGCGCGGACGCGGCGGAGCGGGTCAAGCCGGTCGTGGGGGCGCTGCTCGACGCCGAGCGCCAGCGGGCGGTCCTGGCGGAGGAGCTGGCCACCCGCTACGAGGAGATCGATCTCCTCTATGCGATCAGCGAGATCCTGGGCCGCACCACCCGCCTCGACCAGGCCGCCCAGACGATCGTGCGCGAGGTCAGCACGGTAGTCGGCGCGCGCCGCGCCTCTATCATGGTGTACGACGAGGCCACCGGCATGCTGCGCACGGTGGCCGCGCGGGGATTCAGCACCGAAGCCGTGGCGCCGGTCTCACCCGAGGACGAACACTCCGTCGCCGCGCGGGTATTCCGGGAGCGCCGCGTCCTGGTGCACGATCCCGACGAAGCCTCCGACCCGCCGGAACCGGAGGGCGCAGGCGAAAGCGAGCGCGGCTACAAGGGTCGCGCCTATCTGAGCGTCCCCATCTCCTACGCTGCTCCCGGCGGGAGCACCCGCTGCCTCGGCGTCATCAATCTGACCGAGCGCATCGGGGGCGACCGATTCACCCCGGGCGACCGGAAGCTGGTGGCCGCGATCGCGAACCAGATCGGCGCCGCGGTGGAGAACGCGCGCCTGGTGGTGCGCGACCTCCGGCAGCAGCGGCTCCGCCGCGAGCTCGAGCTGGCTCACGACCTCCAGCTCAAGCTGCTCCCCCACCCGGGGGTGCTCCAGGGCGAGGCCCGGGTCGCGGCGCGCTGCGTGCAAGCGGAGTCGGTGGGCGGCGACTTCTATTCCTTCACCCGTCTTGGTCGGGGACGCATCGGCGTCATGTTGGGCGACGTGTCCTCCCACGGCTTCTCGGCGGCACTGATCATGGCGCTGGTCATGTCGGCCGCCGGAATCCACGCCGCCGCCGCAGTGACGCCGGATGAGACCCTCTCCGCGCTGCTCGAGAGCCTGGGCACCGAGCTCAGCACGACCGAGATGTACTTCACCGTGTTCTACGGGGTCCTCGATCCGGCGGGTGCCCGGCTGTCCTACGCGAACGCGGGTCATCCCTACGCGTTCCGTATTCCGCCGGTGGGCGACCCGGAGCGGCTCCCCGCCACGGGGCCGCCGATCGGCCTCGCGACCCAGGGCAGCATCGAGCGGAGCCAGGTCGCATGGTCGCCCGAGGATCTGCTCTGTCTCTGTACCGACGGGCTGATGGACGCGCGCAATTCCAGAGGGGAGCGATTCGGCGAGCGCAGGCTGCTGGACCTGGTCACGGCCCATCGGGCCGAAACGCCGGAGGCGATCCTGGAGGCGGTATACGCCGAGGCGGACTGCTTCAGCTCGCCGCCGATCGACGACCGGACGTTGTTGGTGCTCCGACTCAACAACAACCGCTAACGGCAACGGCAAACCACGGAAGCACGGAAGCACGGAGAAACACAAACAATGTTCATCTCTGTGGTTCCGTGTTTCCGTGGTTTTCAGGTTCTGCTGGTCTGATGCCGCGCGCAAAGAAGCGCCTGGGCCAGCACTTCCTCACCGATCCCCGGATTCTCGCCCGCATCGCCGACGCGCTCGACGCGACCCCGGCCGATACGGTGCTCGAGATCGGCCCCGGCCTCGGCGGGCTCACCGCCGCGCTGGCGGCTCGCGCGGGGCGGGTGGTCGCGATCGAGAAAGACCGTAGCCTGATCCCCGCGCTGCGGGAGCGGCTGCCGGCGGTGAGCGTGGTCGAGGCGGACGCCCTTGCGGTTGACTGGCATGAGGTCGTTGGCGGGCCGGACTACCTCGTCGCCGGCAACATTCCCTACAACATCACGTCGCCGCTCCTGGAGAAGGCGCTCGAGCCACCCCGGCCTCGGCGGATTGTGTTCCTGGTCCAGCGGGAGGTGGCTGAGCGGGTCAGCGCGGAACCCGGCACCAGCGAGTACGGCGCCCTGACGGTCGGCGTCCAGGCGCAGGCCCGAGCCCAGCTTTTGTTCCGCGTGCCCGCGGGCGCGTTCGTGCCGCGTCCCAAGGTGGACTCGGCAGTCCTCCAGTTGGAGCCCCTCGCCACTCCCGCAATTTCCGACGACTCCCGCCGCGGATTCCGCCGTCTGGTCGTGGGGATATTCGGATTCCGCCGCAAACAACTGCTGCGCGGGATTCGCGAGCTGACCGGTTGGGGGTCCGATCTGGCCGCCGCCGTGCTGGCGCGGGCCGCGCTCGACGGGGCGGAGCGGCCCGAGCGGTTGACGGTGGCCCAGTTCGCTGCCTTGCTCGCCGCCCTCGTTGACGCCGGATGGGTCGGGGACTAGCTTTGTGAAACATTTCACAAAAGCGGCGCATGCGGAAAGTAGCCGACAGCACGGTTCGCCGCCTCTCGCTCTATCTGCGGTTCCTGGAGGAGTTCGAAGAGCAGGGGATCGATACGATCAGCTCCGAGGCGCTGGCGTCCCGCGGGGGGACGACCTCGGCGCAAGTGCGGAAGGATCTGTCGTTCTTCGGCTCGTTTGGAAAGCGTGGTCTGGGCTACGCGGTGCCGGAGCTGGCCGGCCGCCTGCGGGAGATTCTCGGGCTGGAGCGGCGCTATCGGGTGGCGATGATCGGGGCGGGAAAGATCGGCAGTGCCCTGGTGCAGTACCGCGGGTTCCGCCAGCGGGGATTCGACATCGTGGCGATCTTCGACGTCGATCCCGGCAAGGTCGGTCACCAATGGAACGGCCTCGCCGTGCAGGACATCGCCGGCCTCGAGGCCGAGCTGGGCCGGCACCCGATCGACATGGCGGTCCTGGTCACGCCGGCCGAGGCCGCCCAGCCGGTGGTCGACCGGCTGGTCCGGCTCGGCGTCAAGGCGATTCTCAACTTTGCCCCGCTTCAGCTGACCGTGCCGGACGATGTGGTGGTGAAGAGCGTCAACCTGGCGCTGGAGCTGGAAACGTTGAGTTATGCCCTGAATAACCGATGACCGCGTGAAAAGTGAAAAGCAAAAAGTGAAAAGGGGCGCCGCGTCCTCACGGAGCCCCTTTTCACTTTTCACTTTTCACTGCTTACGTTGTTGGCATGTCCTGCCTGCACGTGTCATCCGAAATCGGCGCCCTGCAGTCCGTCCTGGTTCACACGCCGGGCGCCGAGCTGCACGCGGTGACGCCGGGAACGCGCGAAACCTACCTCTACGACGACATCATCGATCTGGAATCGGCGCAGCGGGAACACCGGCAGTTCGTCGCGGTGCTGTCGCGCTTTGCGCGGGTCTATCAGGTGCGCAAGCTCCTGGGCGAAGTGCTGGACAATCCGGAGGCGCGCAACTTCCTCATCACCAAGACGATGGATGTGGTTCCGTCGGACGCCCTTGCGCAGCAGCTGAGCGCGTTGCCGACCGACGAGATCGTACGGATGCTGGTCGAGGGCACCGAGGAGCCGAGCGGCCCGATCGCCCGGACCCTGAACGAGGTCGGCTTCGCCCTGCCGCCGCTGCCGAACCTGTTCTTCCCCCGGGACATCGGCATCGTCATCGGCGACCACGCCGTGGTCGGTGCCATGCGGTACGGGGTCCGCTGGACGGAGGAGCTGCTGATCAAGGCGCTCTTCTGCTTCCACCCCGAGCTGGCCAACGCCGGACTGATCTACGACGGCTCCGACGAAAAGCGGGTGAACTACACCCTGGAGGGTGGCGACGTCCACCAGCTGCGGCCGGACCTCCTGGTCCTGGGCTTCAGCGAGCGCACCTCTCCGGCCGCGCTGGATAAGGTCTGCGAAGTGGTCTTCGCGCGAGGACAGATCAGCGACGTCGTGGTCGTGGTGATGCCCAAGTCCCCGACCGCGATCCACCTCGACATGGTCTTCACCCAGGTGGACCGGGATCTCTGCGTGGTCTATCCCCCGTACTTCGTGGGGCCCGAGCGGGTCCCGGTGCTGCATCGGCGGAAGGGCGAAGCGGGCGTCCGCGAGATGCCCAACTTCTTCGCGGCGCTCCGGGCGGTGGACTTGCCGCTCGAGCCGATCTTCGCTGGCGGCGGTCACCGCACCACCCAGGACCGCGAGCAGTGGAGCTCGGCCTGCAATTTCGTGGCGCTCCGGCCGGGCACGATCGTGAGCTACCGCCGGAACTACGCGACGCTCGAGGCGCTGCGGGAGGCGGGGTTCCGGGCCGTGCCGTCGAGCGACTTCCTCGCATTCGACGACTGGGCCGAAGCGCGCCAGCGGATGGTGATCACGGTGGATGGGAGCGAGCTGGCCCGCGGCGGCGGCGGCCCTCGCTGCATGACGCTCCCGCTCCGCCGGGCGCCGCTGTGATCGGCGTTGCCGCGCACCCCAGCCGGACGCTGTCCGACCGGGCGCTCGAGCGGCTGGCGCTGGGTCCGGAGACCGCGGGTACGCTGTGCGACCAGGTCCTCGGTCTGGCTGGTGCGCCGGCGGCGGTGGCGGAGCGGCTCGCCGTGGCGCTCCTCGGACCGGATCCGCGGGTGCGGCAGCTGGCTGATGGCCGGTGGTCGCTGGTGGCCGAAGCCCGTGGCTCGCCGCTGCTCGAGGAGTGCGCCTTCGCGGTGGTCGACGTCGAGACCACCGGCTCGAGCGCCGGGGGCGGGGATCGAGTGACCGAGGTCGCGGTCGTGGTGGTTCAGGGCGTGCGCTGCGAAGTGGTGTTCGAGTCGCTGGTGAACCCCGGACGACCGATCCCCATGCCGGCCAGCATGGTCACCGGGATAACCGACGCGATGGTCTGTCACGCCCCCGAGTTCGACCAGCTGGCGGACGCCGTGCTGGCGGCGCTGGCAGGCCGGGTGTTCGTCGCCCACAATGCGCGGTTCGATTGGGGGTTTCTGGGCAGCGAGCTCCGGCGAGCCCGCGACCTCTCGCTGGGCGGCCCTCGTCTGTGCACCGTCCGGTTGGCCCGGCGCCTGCTGCCGGGACTGCGCTCCTGCGGGCTCGACTCGGTCACCCGCTGGTTCGGGTTCGAGAATCCGGCCCGGCACCGGGCGGGGGGTGACGCCTGGGTGACGGCGCTGCTCCTGGGGCGGCTGATTACCCTGGCTCGCGAAGCCGGGGCGCGGACCCTGGCAGACCTCAGCGGAATCGAAGCCCGTCGGGCGCGCAAGGCGAAGCGGAAGCGCTCCGCCCTCCCGACCGAGCCCATGGCCGATTCCTGTCCCGGATATGACGCATGACGCTGGTGCACACGTTCACGGTCGGCAGCCTGCGGTGTCACACGCTCGAGGCGGGGCTCCAGCGGTTGGACGGCGGCGCCATGTTCGGCGTCGTGCCCAAGCCGCTCTGGGAAAAGCGGGTTCCGCCCGACGAGCGCAACCGGATTCCCCTCGCCATGCGGTGCCTCCTGGTGGAGCATCCGGACGGGCTGATCTTGGTGGACACCGGAGTGGGCGACAAGGACGACGCCAAGTTCCGCGACATCTACGGCATCGAGAATCAAGGCCGGAACGGCGGCACCAGGCTCGATGACGCGCTCGCGGAGCTGGGTTTCAAGCCGCAGGAGATCAAGCTGGTGGTGAACACCCACCTGCATTTCGATCATGCCGGCGGCAACACTCGGCTGGCGGGCGCCTCGGGTCCGTTGCTCGACACCGGCGAGTTCGGGGCCGAGCCGGCGTTTCCCAACGCCCTATACGTGGTGCAGCGAGGCGAGCTCGAGTTCGCCCGCAAGCTGAACGAGCGCACCCGCGCCAGTTACCTGCCGCGCAACTTCGAGCCGGTCTCGGTCGCCAACCGGTGGAAGCTCTTCAATGGGGACGGCGACGTCGTACCCGGGATCTCGCTCCGGATGACACCGGGCCACGTACCCTATCACCAGAGCGTAGTGGTGCGCGACGGCGGGGAGACGGCGGTCTTTCTGGCCGACGTGATGCCGACCGCGGCCCATCTCCCGCTGCCCTGGATCATGGGCTACGATCTCGAGCCGCTGCGGACACTGGAGAGCAAACGGGCCCTGCTGCGGGATGCGGTGGCGGGCGACTGGCTGCTGGTGTTCGAGCACGATCCGACCATCGCCACGGCGCGGCTGGAGGAGGGGATCAAGGCGCTGGCTCTCCGCGATGTGACCCCCGCGGCCGCGGCCGAAGCGCGTTGACACTGGTCCGTGTGGGCGGTACACTTCGCGACTCGCAAGCGGGGACTCGAGCTCCCCCACCCTGAGCCCGTGGCAGTTGGCGCGGCGTGACCGGGTCCGAGCCTAGCGCCCGCGGCGCCGCCCTTCAGGCGGTGGGCGCAGCTGGGACATCCGGTACTCGGGATGTCCCTTTTTCATTTTGCAGAAGGAGGTTCGGCCACTGTCCACGAACGAGCGCGAAAAGCGAGTCCGCGTCAACCGGCAGATCCGCATCAGCCCGGTGCGGGTGATTGGGCCCGGTGGCGAGCAGCTAGGGGTCATGCCGGTGGACGAAGCAATGGCGGCGGCCCAAGACCGTGGGTTGGATCTCGTGGAAGTAGCGCCGATGGCGCGCCCGCCCGTGGTCAAGATCATGGACTACGGGAAGTTCAAGTTCGAGGAAGCCAAGGCGGCCCGGGCGGCCAAGAAGAAGCAGCACATCATCCAGCTCAAGGAAGTGAAGTACCGGCCGGGGATCGACGACCACGATTTCGACTTCAAGACCCGCCACGCGCGGGAGTTCCTCGGCGACGGCAACAAGGTGAAAGTGACCATGATGTACCGCGGCCGGCAGATCGCCCACCTGGAGCTGGGCAAGGCGGTGCTGGACCGGGTCGCGGCGGCGCTCGTGGACATAGGCAAAGTCGAGTCCGAGGCGAAGCTCGAGGGCCGGAACATGACGATGGTACTCGCGCCGAAATAGGCGCCCGACAACGAGAGCACTATGCCGAAGCAGAAAACCAAGCGCGCCGCGATGAAGCGCTTCATCCGGACCGGTTCGGGGAAGCTCAAGCGGTTCCATGCGAACCACTCGCACATCCTGACCAAGAAGACGCGCAAGCGGAAGAACCGGCTCAAGAAAGCTGCCCTCGTGAGCTCGGCCGATTTCCCCCGCGTCAACCGCCTCCTCCTGGCCTGAGGGTTCTATGCCCCGCGTGAAGAGCGGCGTCGCACACCACGCCCGCAAGAAGAAGATCATGGAGGCCGCGAAGGGCGCGCGCGGCGGCCGGAGCAAGTTGTACAAGGCGGCCAAGGAGACGGTCGAGCGAGGCATGCGGTACGCCTACCGCGACCGCCGCAAGAAGAAAGGCGAGTTCCGCGCGCTCTGGATCACGCGGATCAACGCCGCCGCCCGCCTCAACGGCCTGAGCTACAGCCGGTTGATGGCCGGCCTCAAGAAGGCGGGGGTCGAGATCAACCGGAAGGTGCTCGCCGACCTCGCCGTGCGGGACGCCGACGCGTTTTCGCGCATCGCGGAGGTCGCGAAGGGACAGTCGTAAGGGACCTTGGTCCCGCCGCCGTTCCCGGACGCATGCCTCCGCCTGTGGGGCCGCCCGCCCGCCGCGGACGGCCCCACACTCGCATGGGGCTTCTCTCTGTTGGGATGCTGAATGCCTGAGCCGATTGGTCATCCCGATCTCGACGCGCTGCTGCTGCGGGTGGAGCGCATTCCCACGCTCGACTCCGCCCAGCTCGAGGCGGAGCACATCGCCCTGCTGGGCCGGAAGCAGGGCGCCATCACCGAGCTGCTCAAGAAGGTGCCCCAGCTTCCCCTGGACGAGCGCAAGGCTTTCGGCGGCAAGGTCAACCAGCTCAAGCTCCGGGCCGAATCGCTCTTGGCCGAACGGCGCGCCCAGCTCGAGGCGGAGCACCAGGGCCGCGGCGAGGCGGTGGACCTCACCATGCCGCCGCGCCGGCGCTGGGTCGGCATCGACCACCCGGTCACCCGGGTGATCGACGAGTTGCTGGGCATCTTCCGCGAGCTCGGCTTCGCCGTGGCCGTCGGGCCGGAGGTCGAGACCGACTGGCTCAACTTCGGCGCGCTCAATTTTCCGCCGGACCATCCGGCGATGGACCTGCACGACACCATTTATCTCGACGCGCCGCCCATCGAGGAAGCGCCGCATGGCGGGCGCCTCCTGCTCCGGACCCACACCTCCCCGGTGCAGATCCGGGTGATGCTCGCGTCGCCGCCGCCGATCCGCGTGGTGACGCCCGGCTGGTGCTATCGCAACGATCCGTTCGATCCGTCGCACGCACCCGCTTTCTCTCAGATCGAAGGGCTCGCGATCGACGAAGGGATCTCGCTGGTAGATCTCAAGGCGACGCTCACCCAGTTCGCCCGCCGGTTCTTCAGCCCGAGCACCCGGGTCCGCTTCCGGCCGTCGTTCTTCCCGTTCACTGAGCCGTCGGCGGAGATGGACGTGGAGTGTCAGCTCTGTCACGGGTCCGGCTGCCCAGCCTGCAAGGGCACCGGCTGGATGGAGGTCCTGGGATCCGGGATGGTCCACCCCAAGGTGATCGCGAACGGCGGCCTCGATCCCGAGCGGTACACCGGGTTCGCCTGGGGGATGGGCCCGCACCGGATCGCGCTCTTGCGCTACGGCGTGCCGGATATCCGACTGTTCTTCGACGGCGACATGCGCTTCCTGGAGCAGTTCGTGCCGGCGGCCGGGCAGGGCGATCCATGAACATCTCCCGCCGCTGGCTCGAGGAGTTCTTGAGGCGGCCGCTCGACGGGCGCGAGCTCGCCGGCAAGCTCGCGATGCTCGGCGCCCCGGTCGACGCGGTTGAGCCGCTTCATCCCGGCCTGGCCGACATCCGCGTGGCACTGGTCGAGACCGTCGCGCCGCACCCCAACGCCGACCGCCTTCGCCTGTGCGATGTGAACGATGGCTCGGGCGCGCCGAAGCGGGTGGTCTGCGGTGCGCCCAACGTCGCGGCCGGCCGCAAGTATCCCTTCGCGGCCGTGGGCGCGACGGTGCCGCACGGCAAAGGCGGCGCGCCGATGAAGCTCGAGCGGGCCAAGATCCGCGGCGAAGTTTCCGAGGGTATGCTCTGCTCCGCTCGCGAGCTGGGCCTCGGCCAGGATCACGACGGCATCCTCGAGCTGGAGACCGACGCCGCGCCCGGGACCCCGCTGCTCGACGCGCTGCCGTTGGCGGACGAGCGCCTGATCGTGGACGTCGGGCCCAATCGCCCCGACCTGCTCTGCCACAAGGGTGTCGCCCGCGAGCTCGCCTCCGCCTACGGCGTCCCGTTCAGGCTTCCCGCGATCCCGGGGACCGAGCGACTCGACGTCCCGCCGCCTCGGCGCGGCGCCGCCGAAGGCAGCGCGGGCAACGTGCGGATCGTGCTGGAAGACGTGGTCGGCTGCCGCCGGTTCCATGCGGCGCTCATCCGCGGCGTCCAGATCGGGCCGTCGCCGGCGTGGCTGGCCCGACGGCTCGAGTCGGTCGGGGTCCGCGCGATCAGCAACGTGGTAGACGCCACCAACTACGTCATGCTCGAGCTCAACCAGCCGATGCACGCCTTCGATGCGGCTCGACTGCGCGACGCGACCATCGTGGTCCGGCGGCCGCGCAGCGGCGAGACCAGTCTCGTCACGCTCGACGGAGCCACCCGCCTGCTCGATTCCGAGACGACGCTGATCACCGATGCCGGCGGGCCTATCGGCCTGGCCGGGATCATGGGCGGCGCCAGCACCGAAGTCGGGCCGGAGAGCAGCGATATCTTGCTCGAGGCAGCGTGGTGGGAGCCCACCCGAATCCGGCGCAGCCGCCGCAGGCTCGGGATGAGCACCGAGGCGAGCTACCGGTTCGAGCGAGGGATCGATCTCTGGAGCGGGGCGGACGCCTTGCGGCGCTGCATCGAGCTGGTGCTCGCGACCGCGGGCGGTACCCTTGCCGACGCCCCCCTCGATCTCTGGCCCGAGCCGTCGCATCCCGCCCTGATATTTCTCCGGCCCGCGCGGGTCACCCAGGTCCTCGGCGTCGAATTGTCCTGGCCCGAGATCGAGCGCTGCCTGGTCGCCATCGGCGCGACCGTGGTCTCCAAGCCGGACGACGGCCGGATGGCGGTGGAGGTGCCCGGCTGGCGACCCGATCTCAAGGAGGAGATCGATCTGGTCGAGGAGGTGGCCCGGATTCACGGCTACGACAACCTCCCGGTCGAGCTGCGGGCGGCCCGGGTGGGCTCTCTGTCCGACGCGCCGATCGAGCTGGCGGCGACGGCGGTTCGGCGGGGACTGAGCGGCTTGGGGCTGCTCGAGGCCACGACGCTGCCCATG
>Ga0137403_10001567_pt1 | contig 28736 bp, 25 predicted proteins | sample CZOMad2_1_16fung_FD_122057 | JGI IMG/M metagenome (GOLD analysis project Ga0137403, IMG submission 122057) | Vadose zone soil fungal communities from Angelo Coast Range Reserve, California, USA - CZOMad2_1_16fungal (Hybrid Assembly) | ecosystem: Environmental > Terrestrial > Soil > Vadose zone... | reverse complement strand
GGGCCCTCCGGTACCTTCCAGAACCGCTCCGGACGCTTCCGAAACCTCTCCGGGAGCTTCCTGGCCGTCTCCGGGCACTTCCGGAGTCTCTCCGGACGCTTCCGGAAACCCTCCGGGCACTTTCCAAAACTCTCCGGACGCTTCCCGAGCCCCTCCGGGCGCTCCCCAAGACTCTCCGGACGCTTCCAGAAACCCTCCGGACACTTCCCAAAACTCTCCGGGAGCTTCCAGAAGCTCTCCGGACGCTTCCGGAGGCGTGGAAAGTCTTCGGGGACGCACGGAAAGTCTTCCCGGAGCCATGGAAAGTAACTTTCCATGCATGGGAAGTCGAGCCGGAGACGAAAGAAGTCGAGCCGGACGCGTGGGAAGTCTTCCCGGAGGCATCGGAAGTAACTTTCAAGGCGTGGGAAGTCGACCCGGAGGGATCGGAAGTCGAGCCGGAGACGCAGGAAGTCGACCCGGAGAGCTTTTCCACGACTTTCATGGCGTTTTGGCCCCGCGCGCAAGGCGGCCCGCCCCTCCCGGCTGGTACACTCGCGCCCTCCATGAACCTCCACGACCTCTTCGCCATCCCTTGCCGCCGGGCGCCGGGGAAGCTCGCCCTGGTGGCGGCGCCCGGGACCGCCGGCCTCACCTATGAGGAGCTGTTCGACCGCGCCCGGCGCCTCGCCCTGGGGCTTGGCCGGAAGGGGATCGGGAAGGGCGACCGGGTGGCCTTCTTCCTCGGCAACCGGGTGGAATTCGTCGTCGCCTACCTGGCGGTCCTGGCCCTGGGGGCGGTCCTGGTGCCGATCAATCTTGCCTACCGGCGGCGCGAGATCGCGCACATGCTGGGGGACGCCGAGCCCAAGCTCCTGCTGACCGAAGCGGACCAGCTGCCGGTCTGGGCCGAGCTGGCGCCGGAGGAGCGGGGAGGGGTGGAAGTCATTCTGGCGGAGGAGCTGGATGACCTGGCGACGCCGGCGATACCGGTGATACCGGCGACCACCCCCACGGACCTTCCGCCCCTTCCGATCGTCGACGGCGGCGACCTCGCCATGCTCCTCTACACCTCGGGGACCACCGGGCGGAGCAAGGGGGCGATGCTCTCCCATGACAACGTCCTGGCCACGGTCACCGGCCTCCTCGCCGCCTGGGCCTGGGAGCGGGAGGACGTCCTTCTCCTCACCCTGCCGCTCTTCCACACCCACGGCCTGGTCGTCGGCCTGACCACCGCCCTCGCCGCCGGCGCCACCGTCCACCTCCATCGCCGCTTCGATGCCGTCCGGGTGGCGGCCGATCTGGCCGCTCCGGCGGGGGGCGAGGTTCCCCGATCCACCCTCTTCTTCGGCGTCCCCACCATGTACGTGCGCCTGGTCGAGGCGCTGCGCCAGACCGGCGCCGGATCGGCCCTCGGCCGCCTGCGTCTCTGCTGCTCGGGGAGCGCCCCGCTCTCTCCCGAGACCTTCGCCGCCTTCCAGGAGCGGACCGGCCATGCCATCCTCGAACGCTACGGGATGACCGAGACCGGCATGAACCTCTCGAACCCCTACGCCGGCCCCCGCGTCCCCGGCCAGGTGGGGACGCCGCTCCCCGGCGTCTCGATCCGCATCGTGACCTGGGAGGAGCCAGTGGGGAAGGACCGGCCGGCGGGGGAGGAGGGGGAGCTCCTGGTGCGCGGCTCGAACGTCTTCTCGGGCTACTGGCGGGCGCCCCAGAAGACCGCGGAGAGCTTCGTCCACGACGCCCTGGGCCGCCGCTGGTTCAAGACCGGCGACCTGGCGCGACGGGACCCGGCGACCGGCGCTGTGACCCTCCTCGGGCGGTCGAGCGAGCTGATCCTCTCCGGCGGCTTCAACGTCTACCCGCGGGAGGTCGAGGAGGTGCTCGCCGCCTACCCCGGAATCCGCGAGGCGGCGGTGGTCGGCCGGCCGCACCCGGAGTGGGGGGAGGTGCCGGTCGCCTTCCTGGTGGCCGAAGGGGAGCTCGACGAGGCGGCGCTCCTCGCCTATTGCAAGGGGCAGCTCGCCGGGTTCAAGGTGCCGCGGACCTTCCGCTACCTCGCTTCGCTGCCGAGGAACGCCCTGGGCAAGGTGCAGAAGCACCGTCTGGGCGAGGAGGCATAAAGAAGTTGCAAAGTTTTCGCTTCGGCAGCACCGGTCGAGGAAGGCTCTCTGCTAGGCTCGTTCGGTTGTCTCAACCTCTAAAAGGAGAGCCTCCCATGAAGCGCAGAGTTGCAACGATCGCAATGGCCGTCCTCCTCCTGACCCTGCCGTTCATCACCCCGGCCTCGGCGGCCGGACCGGGGATGAAGGGTGAAAGGGCGATGCACCCGCGGATCGCCAAGGCCATCCACTCTCTCCAGGACGCGGTCGAGTACATGCAGAAGGCTCCGCACGACTTCGGAGGCCACAAGGCCGATGCGATCGCGGCGAGCGAGAAGGCCATCGAGCAGCTCAAGCTCGCCCTGGCCTACCGCGCGGGCGCCGACCACTAAATCCAATCTGGCTCGACAGTGCCGACGGCCCGGGAATCCGCGTTCTCCGGGCCGTCGGCGTGTCTGGGCGAGGTGCAGACGCACCGACTGGGGATGTAGAGTCGGGATGCAATGTCGATTCGGTATCGCGATCGTTACCGGGTTCCCTCTGCCCGGCTCCCCGGCTGGGACTACCGTCAGGCCGGAGCCTATGCGGTCACGATCTGCACGCAGGCCCGGAACTGCTGTCTGGGCAAGATCTCCAACGACACTGTCGTTCTGTCTCCGATCGGCGAGATCGTGGCGCGGGAATGGCTACGGATTCCCCGGCTCTGGCCCCATATCACACTGGATGCCTGGATCATCATGCCGGACCACCTCCACGGCATCCTGGTCCTTGCGGACTCGCCATCTCAAGCACCCGCTGCCGTCGAAGGGCAGGTAGGGCGATTGGCGTCGCATTCCCTGGGTGCCATAGTCGGTCAGTTCAAGGCGAATTGTACCAAGTGGATCTGGGATAGAGGGTGGCGAGATTTTGCCTGGCAACGGCGATTCTATGACCAGATCCTCGGTGATACCGCGGCCTTACAGGCGATGCAGATCTATATCCAGGCGAACCCGAGGCGATGGCAAGAGAAGAACGCCAGTGGGTCGGATGTAGAGACGCCTCTCGCGACAACGTAAACGCTGAAGGAATCCCGGGGTCGGGGCGTCTCCAACGGCGATTGAGGGTTCGGCGTTCTGCCTATGCGGGAGACGCCCCGCCGTATGGGTTTCTGGGAGGTTATCCCGATCCGCCTGGGGCGTCTCTACGGGATCGGTGTTCGTTGTCGCCTCCATGGGCGGTACAATCTCCCCTCAACCGATCTGCACAGGCCCAGGAGCGGCTCGCGCCGCCGGGAGGGGAGCATGCCGGAAGGACCGTCCAGCATTCCTGGTTTCGAGCCCGGCGGGATCGATCCCGCCCGCTACCTGGCCGGTTCCGCGACGTCGGACGCCGGCCGGCCGCGGCGCTCTTGGATCTTCTATGGCCTGATGTTCTACGCCGCGTATGTCGGCCTCTGCTTCGCGATGGAGGCCACCGCCCGCCGGCACTTTCCCGCCGCCGCCACCACCGCGACCGCTCCGGCCCCCGCCTCGCGGCGGGAGCAGCTTCACGCCCAGCTCCATCGCATGGAAACCGACAACGCTCGGGAGAGCTGGCCGCCCTATGCCGTCTACACGGGTGTCACCGTGGTCCTCTCCCTGCTCGGTGGTATCGCCGGCGCCTATCTGGGGGCGCGCTGGGCCTGGCGCTCGTCGGGCAAGCTGTCGGTCTTCCGGATGAAGCTCGTCGCGCTGGGGTGCATCCTCGGGATGAGCGCCGGATACCTCCTCTTCTACGGCCCTGCCGAGCTGGCGAAGGATCTCCTGGCTCCCGCACCGGCGAGCGCAGGGGTTCCCGGACCCTGAGGCCGGTGAGGGAACGGGCGAGATCTGGTAAGCTCCGGGATCTCTGCGATGCGTCGCAATTTCGACGGAGCCTCGTCCCGATGAAAACGATCCGCCGCGTCTCCCTCCTGTCCCTCGGTCTCGGCCTCCTCCTCTGCGCCGGCGTGATCGCCGCCGCTCCGGCCGGGCCGGCCCCCACGGTTCCGGCCACGGCGTCGACCGCCACGTCCGCCGGCACCCCCGCGGGTCCGCTCTACGATCCCGCCAACCTCGATCCTTCGGTCTCTCCCTGCGTCGACTTCTTCCGCTACGCCGACGGCGGCTGGGCCACCCGGCACCCGCGGCCGGCCGACCACGCCTCCTGGGGGCGGTTGGAGGAGCTGTCGGAGCGCAACCGGGCGGCCCTCCGCGCCATCCTCGAGGCGGCCGCCGCGCCCGCCAACCCGCCGGCCGCGCCGGACAACACGGAGCGGAAGATCGGCGACTTCTACGCCAGCTGCATGGACGAGGCGGCGATCGAACGGCAGGGGCTCACGCCGCTCCAGCCGGAGCTGGCGCGGATCGACGCGGTCGCCGACGTGCCGGCGCTCGTCGACGAGCTGGCCCACCTGCAGAGCGAGGGGATACGGGTCCCCTTCGGGTCGGCCGCCATCCCGAGCTTCCGCAACAGCGCCGAGGTGGTCCTCGACGTCCGCGAGGGGGAGCTCGGCCTGCCCGATCGGGACTACTACCTGAAGGACGATCCTGCCTCGAAGAAGATCCGCGACGAGTACGGCAAGCACGTGGCGCGGTTGCTCGAGCTCTCCGGTCTGCCGGCCGAACAGGCGGCTCTCGCGGTGCCCAAGATCTTCGCCCTGGAGACCCGCCTCGCCCAGGCCATGAAGACCCGCGCCGAGCGCCGCGACGCCCACGGCAACGACCACTGGACGACCCTCCCCGAGATGGCGGCCCTCACCCCGCACCTCCCCTGGGAGCGCTACGTCAAGGACCTCGGGGTGAGCGGGGTTTCCGGCGCCAACCTGCGCAGCCCGGCCTACCTGAAGGCGCTCGACGCCGAGCTCGCGGGGCAGCCGATCGCCGACTGGCGGCTCTATCTGCGCTGGCGCCTGATCGAGGGGATGGCGCCGAACCTCGGCGCCGCCTTCGTCGCCGAGAGCTTCCATTTCGACGGCACGGTGCTGCGCGGCACGGCGGAGAACCTGCCGCGCTGGGGCCGCTGCGTGCGCAGCGTCGACGGCCACATGGGCGAGGCCCTGGGGCGGATCTATGTCGACAAGTATTTCCCACCGGCGGCCAAGCGCCGTGCCCTGGAGATGGTCGACAACTTGACGGCGGCTCTGAAGGACGACCTGGTGACCCTCCCCTGGATGGGGGAGGCGACCCGCGCCGCGGCGCAGAAGAAGCTCGCCGCCATCGGGCGGAAGATCGGCTATCCCGACCAGTGGATCGACTATTCGCCGCTCCAGATCGCGCGCGGGTCGTACGCCGAGAACGTCCTCGCCGCCCAGCGCTTCGCCTTCCGCCGCCAGATCGACCAGCTCGGCAAGCCGGTCGACCGCGCCCGGTGGAACATGACGCCGCCGACGGTCAACGCCTCGTACACGCCGCCGCTCAACGAGATCTCCTTCCCGGCGGGCATCCTGCAGCCGCCGTTTTTCGATCCGGCGGCCGACGACGCCTGGAACTACGGGGCGATCGGCGCCGTCATCGGGCACGAGATGACCCATGGCTTCGACGACCAGGGGAGCCAGTTCGACGACCAGGGGAACCTGCGCAACTGGTGGGCGCCGGCGGACCTCACCAACTTCAAGGGCCGGGCGGAGTGCGTCAACCGCCACTATTCCGGCTTCTCGGTCGACGGGGTGGCGGTGAACGGCAAGCTCGTGCTCGGCGAGTCGATCGCCGACCTGGGCGGCCTGAAGATCGCCTACGCGGCCTACCAGCGTTCGCTCGCCGGCAAGGAGCATCGGGTCGACCAGGGCCTCTCCCCGGACCAGCGGTTCTTCCTCGCCTTCGCCGGGATCTGGGCGGCCAGCGCCTCGCCGGAGGCCGAACGGCTCCAGCTGGCGACCAATCCCCACCCGCTGCCCCGCTTCCGGGTGGACGGCGTGGTCTCCGACATGCCGGAGTTCGCGCGCGCCTTCTCCTGCAAGACGGGCGATCCGATGGTGCGGCCGGACAGCGAGCGCTGCCAGGTCTGGTAGGTCAGCTGGGCAGGAACGGAGGCAGGTCGAAGCCGAGCCTGCCGCCGGGTCCCATGGTCATCAGCTGGAGGAGCATGGGCTGCAGCTCGCGCAGGCTGGGGATCTCGACCAGGGCCTGGCGCTCGGCGGAAGAGAAGGGGAGGGCATGGGCGAGGGCGGTGACGATCTCCGTGCCGACCATCTCGTCCATGATCGAGAGGTCGAGCGGCGAGCCGTTGGCCTCGACCCGCTGGCGCACCACCTCCTTGAGGACGGAGAAGTCGAGCTCCTGCTCGATCGCCTCCGGGTCCTCGAGGAACTCCCCGTAGTCGACGGCCATCCGCCGGTAGCCGTTGCGGCCGGGGACCTCGCCAGAGGTGCGGAAGCGGATCACCCCCTCGACCAGGGCCACGTAGCCGCCGTCCCCCTCCTCGCGGCACTCGCCGATCCGCCCCAGGCAGCCGACCTGGTAGAGGGCCGGCCCCTCGCCGGGCAGGCCGATCTCCCCGGCCTCCCCGAAGACGGGTTGGAGGACGCCGACGTAGCTGTCGGAGGACAGAGCGTCCTCCAGGAGGTTTCGGTAGCGCGCGTCCGCCGCCAGGAGCGGCACCACCGTGCCGGGCAGCAGGAGCGGCGCCGCCAGCGGGAAGATGGGGAGGACGGCGGGAAAGATCTCGGGTTCCATGGCAAAGCCCCCTCGGGAGACGGTCAATGCATCCCCGGCATGCCGGTGGCCATCCCGGCGCCGTCGGCCAGCGCCGTCAGCTGGACGAACTCCGGGTCCTTCTTCAGGCTCTCGAACACGATGTCGACCCGCGCCTCCTGCATCTCTTTCCTGCGCACCTCGGCGAACTTCTCGTAGGTGTAGAAGTGGCGCTTCAAAAGGGTGAGCGCCTTGTCGCGTTCGCCGAGCTGGGCCCAGATGGCGGCCAGGTTGTAGCTCGCGGCGAGGACGGACTCGTGCTCGCGGGCGACCTTGGCGGCCTCCTCGGGCCGGCCCAGCTGGACCAGGAAGGTGGCGGCGAAGATCTGATTGTACTCGTCCTCGGGGTCTAAGGCCATGGCCTGCTTCACATAGCCGTAGGCCTTGTCGGCCTTCCCCTCCGAGCTCCAGTAGACCGCCAGGTTGCGGTAGGTCAAGGGAAGCGGGTAGGTGCGGATCGACTCCTCGAAGAGCCCGAGGCCCTTTACGAAGTCGCCCTCGTGGAGGGTCATCTTGCCCAGGCCATGGAGCGCCACGGCGCGCGACAGCGGATCGGCGGGCATGGCGAGGATCTGCTCGAAGGTCGTCCGCGCCTTGGCCCAGTCGCCGATGTGGTGGCGGTAGAGCTCGCCCAGGAAGCGCAGCGGTACCGGATCGGCGGGGTCGAGCTGCCGCGCCGCGGTGTAGAAGCGCTCCGCCTCGGCGAGCCGCAGGTTCTCCTCGGCGCGCAGGCCGTTCGCCAGGGCGCGCTCGATCGCCTTGCGGGTGGTGGGGCGCGCGTCGGGCACGGGGAGGGCGAGGCTCACCTCGTCCACCGGCTTGCCCAGCTTCTTGAGCGCCTTGGCGGCCTTCTTGGCCGGCCCCTCGACCAGGCAGCGCTGCTCCCAGATCTGGGTGTAGAGGGCGATGGCGCCGTCCTTGTCGCCGTGGTCGGCCTTGGCGCGGGCGGCGTCGAGCTGCTCGCCGGCGGTCTTTTCCTGGCGCTTCAAGCCGCTCTTCACCAGCTGCTCGACCTCGTCGCGGCCGACCGGCCGGCCGTACTTGCCCGGCACCCGCCCGATCTCTGTGCTGTCCGCAGGCGCGGACGCCACGACCAGGACCGCCGTCGAGACGTCGGCTGCCACCTTGTACTTGTCGCGCAGCTCCGTGTTGTCGACGCCGGCGATCCCCATCCCCACGCAGCGCGCCGCCGCCAGGGTGAGGGAGCGGGAGCTCAGCAGGTCGGAGGCGTGCTGCTCGCGGGACGAGGTGGGGAACCAGTAGAGGACGAGGAGCCCGGCAGGGGTCGCCTCGCCCGGCACCAGGTTCTTCCAGGGCACCTGGTAGACCGCCGGGTCCTCCGCCTGCATGCCGCCCGGGAGCTGGAAGCCGCCGCCCCGGGAGGCGCCGCCCACACCGCCGCCGCCACCGCCGCCGCAGGTGGCGAGGACGGGCGCCGCGAGGAGAAGAAGACCGAGAAGGGTAAGGCCGAGGCAGAGCGTGAGGCTCGCGAGCGCGGGGGTCGCCTTGTTCATGGGGGGTGTCCTTTTTCGAGCAGACCGAACGGGGGTAGGGTACCATGGCCGGAGTCGACCCCCGCGGGGGGTGGAACGGAAATTGGATAGGCTCCGCATGACATCGCCCCCACGCGGGTTCCAGGGGGCAGGAGGCAGTCCAAAATGAACGCGAAACGCACCCTTGTCCTCGCTCTCACCCTGGCGGCGGTCCTGCTGTCCAGTCTCGCCGTCCCTCCTGCCGCCTCGGCCGCCGCACGCGTCTACGTCGGCATCCGGGTCGGCGCGCCGCCGCCGCCCCTGCGCCACGAGGTGGCGATCGTCCGGCCCGGCCGCTATCACGTCTGGGTCCCCGGCTATTGGGACTGGGTTCCGGCCCGCCACGATTATGTCTGGATCGGCGGCCGCTGGGTCCGCCCGTCCCACCGCCACGCGGTCTGGGTGGTGCCCCGCTGGGAGCGCCGCGGTCACGAGACCTTCTACATCCGCGGCCACTGGCGGTACTGAAATCGACGCTCCGGGCGGGGGCTCCAGAGGCTCCCGAAAAGCCCCGCCCGGGGCCATTTTCCACGCAATTGTAGATCCCTCTTGACTTTACGCTGAGTTACCGCTCATACTCTTGCGTATGGAAAAAGAGAAAGCGATCTACCTGACCGAAACCCAGAAGGCCATCCTCGAGTTCCTCGACGAGTACACCCGGGAGCATGGCATCGCTCCCACCCACCGTGAGATCTGTGCCCGCTTCGGATACTCTTCCTACGGCACGGTCTACAAGCACCTCAAGTTGTTGCAGGAGAAGGGGTTCCTGCGCCGCGACTGGAACCAGAAGCGGGGCATCGAGCTGATCCGCGCCATTCCCGGCGGCGGCACCAGCTCCGACAAGGAGCTTCCCTTCTACGGCCTCATCGCCGCCGGCAAGCCGATCGAGGCGCTCTCCGGCAACGAGCGGCTGGGCGTTCCGGCCCACCTCCTGACCGGCCGGCCGGGCGACCACTACGTCCTGCGGGTGGTCGGCGAGTCGATGGTCGAAGAGGGGATCTACGACGGCGATTACGTCATCGTGCTGCGTCGCGAGCGCGCTGAGCCGGGGGAGATGGTCGTCGCCCTGATCGGCGACGATGCCACCCTGAAGCGCTTCTACCCCGAGGGGGAGACGGTGCGCCTGCAGCCGGCCAACGCCGCCATGAAGCCGATCCGGGTGCCGGCCAAGGACGTCAAGGTCCAGGGCGTGGTCGTGGGGTTGATGCGCAAGTTCTAGGCGGGGGGCAAGGAGAGGGGCCGGGGATGAGGGTTTCCCCCGCTCCTAGGCTCCAGCGTCTTCGTCCTGTAGAATGTGCGCCCTGACACCCTGGCCATGGACCTAGACGCGCTCCTCAAGCTGATGACGGACAAGGGGGCTTCGGATCTTCATCTGAAGCCCACCCGGCCGCCGCTCCTCCGGATCTCGGGGCGCCTTCTGCCCATCGAGTCGCAGCCGCTGCGTCCGGACGAGCTGACGGAGATGCTCCTGCGCATCCTCAACCCGCAGCAGAAGGCGCGGCTGGAGGAGCGGATGGCGGTCGACATCGGCTACGGCGTGCGCGGCCTGGCCCGCTTCCGCGGCAACCTCTACATGCAGCGCGGCACGCTCGCCGCCTCCTTCCGCCGCGTCCCCTACGTCATCAAGTCGGTCGAGTCGCTCGACCTGCCGCCGGTGCTGCTCGAATTCTGCACCCTGCCCATGGGGCTCGTCCTCATCACCGGCCCCACCGGCAGCGGCAAGTCGACGAGCCTCGCGGCGCTGATCCAGCACATCACCCAGAATCGGGCGGTGCACGTCATCACCATCGAGGACCCGATGGAGTTCCTGTTCACCGACGACCTCGCCGCCATCTCCCAGCGCGAGGTGGGGACCGACACGATCAGCTTCTCCGAGGCGCTGCGCAACGCCATGCGCCAGGATCCCGACGTCATCATGGTGGGCGAGATGCGCGATCCGGAGACGGTGGCGACGGTCATCACCGCCGCCGAGACCGGCCACCTGGTCTTCTCGACCCTCCATACGAACAGCGCCCCGCAGACCATCGACCGCATCCTGGACACCTTCCCCTCCGACCAGCAGGGGCAGGTGCGGGCGCAGCTCGCCCAGGTGCTGAAGGCGGTGGTCACCATGAAGCTCGTCGAGCGGCAGGACGGCAAGGGACTGGTCGCGGCGCTCGAGGTGCTCAAGAACTCGCCCAAGATCGCCAAGCTGATCGAGACCGGCGAGGTCGCCGCCATCCCCGAGGAGCTCGAGTCCTCGGTCGCCTACTTCCGCATGCAGTCGATGAACCAGTCGCTCCTCGCTCTTCTGGTCCATGGCACCATCTCCTATGCCGAGGCGATGCGCCAGTCGAGCGACCCCGAAGACCTTTCGCTCAAGCTGCGCCGGATGTTCCCCAAGCTCGAGGTGCGCGAAGGAGACGAGATGCCCACCACGTCCGACTTTTCCCAGATCGTCGAGCTCCTGCAGTTCCGCAAGCTGTTCGAGGAGCAGGAGGAGAAGGTCAAGCTCCGCCTGGCCGAGAAGGACCAGGAGATCGGGGAAATGCAGGCGGCGGTTTCCGCCCGCGACCGCCAGCTGGAGGATCTCTCGCAGCGCCTCCAGGAGGCCGCCCAGGAGCGCGAGAAGCTGCGCGGCGACTACGCCCGCCTGCGCCAGGAGGCACAGGAGAAGATCGACAAGCTGATGGAGCGCATCAAGGAGCTCAACCAGCGTCTGATGGGCGGCGGCGCCGAGCCCTCCGGGGAGAAGAAGACCGGGATCTTCCGCTAGCCTTCTGAGCGGCAGCCAGCCGCCAGCCGCATCGAACAGCCCATGAACGATTTTCGGTTTTTCTTTCGAGACGGCGAGGACAGCCCGCTGGTGGCGGCCTTGCAGCTGGACGTCCTCGCGGCGGGAACGCCGCTCAGCGTCAGCGCCGCGGACGAGATGTTCAACGTCTTCTATTACGGCCGGGGCGAGTCGCGCGACCTCGCCCTGCACATGTACCTGGAGTCTGGCAAGCGGATCTGGAAGACCTTCCGGCAGGTGCTGGAGTGGCATTTCGGGGACCTCGCGCGGGTCGGCTCCCTGCTCGATTTCGCCGCCGGCTACGGCCGGGTGAGCCGCTTCCTCCTCGACGACCTGCCCGCCGAACGGGTCTGGATCTCCGAGATCGACGCCGGGGCGGTGCGCTTCCAGGAGGCGACGTTCGGGGTGCACGGCCTGCTCTCGGCCGCCGATCCCGAGGCGTTCTCGCCGGGTCGGAAATTCTCCTCGATCCTCGTCTCCTCGCTCTTCACCCATCTGCCCGAGCCGCGTTTCCGCGCCTGGCTCGCCAAGCTGTTGGGGCTCGTCGAGGACGGCGGCCTGCTCGCCTTCAGCATCCATGACACCCAGCTCCTGCCCGACGCCGGCGAGGCGCCTTTCGTCTTCCGGGAGCTTTCCGAGAGCGGCTCCCTGTCGACCGCCGAGTACGGCTCGGCCTGGGCGACGGAGGGCTTCGTCCGGGCGAGCCTCGCCGCCCTCGCGCCGGAAGGCGGGCTCTCCGTCGAGCGCATTCCGCGCGGTCTCGCGAGCTATCAGGATCTCTACGTCGTGAGCCGGGGAGCGCCGCGACGGCCTGCCACCGTGCCCGACCTGGCCCCCCTCCGCGGCGGCGCCGACGGTTTCGTCGAGAGCTGTCACCTGAGCGCCGGGAGGACCCTGGCGGTCGGCGGCTGGGTGACCGATCGATCGACCCGGCAGCCGGTCCAGGAGATCCAGGTCTACCTCGACGGCCGGCTTGCCGTTCGTTCCGCCACGCTCTCCGACCGGCCCGAGGTCGCGGACGTCTTTCCCGGCGACGCGGCGGGTGGGCAGGGATGGCACCTCGAAATCCCGCTGCCGCGCCGCTTCGACACCGCCGCCCTGCGCCTCGTCGCAGTCGGCGCGGACGGCTTCTCGTCCTGTCTCCTGGAGACGACGGTGCTGGCGCTCGTGGCCCGGGTCGCGCTCTTCCGTGGCCTGAGCCTCGAGCGGGAGATCCTCGACCTGCGCGAGGCGCAGGGGCGCCTGGCGCAAGACCACGAGGAGCGTCTCGCCGAGCTCGCCACCACCCGGGTCGAGAAAGAGGAGTGGAGCCGGCGCGCCGGCGCGCTCGAGACCCGGATCGCGGCGATGCGGGCCAGCCGCTTCTGGCAGCTCCGGGACCGCTGGTTTGCCCTCAAGCGCCGGTTGCGGCTGACGACGGAAGCGTAGAACGAAAAAGAGCCCCGCCGTGAAGCGGGGCTCTCGTTTTCCGGCATCTCTTCCGGCGCTTGGCCGGTCGTTACGGGTAGAGGCAGGCCCCGCCCAGGGAGACGTGCTTGACCCAGAAATAGCGGTCCGCGACGCCGAAGCTCCCCTGCATCCCGTTGTTGGGGGGATAGCAGGAAGGGTTGACCTTGCGCGCCCACATCTGGATCGTCTCGGTGTTGTTCGGATCGGCGAACGTCGCCGTGCTCCCGAAGATGTAGGCCCCGTCGGCGTAGGGGGCCACCGCGAGCTGGCGCCCGCCCCCGTCCGTAAACGCGGAGGTGGCAAAGAAGGCGGTCTCGAAAGCGAGTTGCGCCCAGGTCGGCCCCGAGCTCACTCCGGTGAGCTTCAAGTACCCTTCATAGGTCTGGCTGTAGGAACCGAACGTCGGGTTGGGCGGGATGGTCCCTTCGAGGAGCTTGGTCCACTTGCCGCAGGCCGTGTCCAGGGCTGCCGGGTCCGGCTGGGTCCCGGTCGTCGCGCTGTCGACGGTCACCGCGGTCGTCGACGTCTGCATGACTTTGTAAGAGCCGGCCGGGAAGGAGACGAACTCGACGTTGCGGAACTGGAACGTCGTCGAGTTGCCCCCGGTGATGACCTCGAGGGTCAAGGTGTGGTTCCCCGCCGGGACGTCGGGAATGACGGCGAGCACGTTGACCGCGTCGTAGAGCACCGGCGGCACGGCGACCACGGTGACGGGCAGCTGGCGGACGCCGTCGAGGAAGGGTGCGACGGAGATCGGCTGCAGGGACGTCCCGGAGTTGATCTGGAAATAGCCCTGCACGACGAGGTCGAGCGACTCGGTGGTGGTGAAGGACAGCGTGTCGGTGACCGGCTTCATGAAGAGGTTGGCGAGCGTCAGCGTCCCCCCGTTCGTGGTCTTGAGGCTGGGGTAGGTCGTCGGTACCCCGGAAGCCGTGATGTAGACGTTGCCGAGCGAGAGGGTACCGGAATCGACGAGGCGTGCCTGGACGGAGAACGAGTGGTTGCCGGCCGCCACATTCTGCGCCGTCGAGGCGAAGACGTCGACCTGCGGGTAGACACCGCGCAGCCGTCGCGTGTACCAGGCCACCGGCGATCCGTCGACGAGGAGCTGGACTTCGTAGCGGGCTCCTGCCGCGGCGGTGGCGCTGCCGATCGTGACCTGGGCGCGGAGCAGAGCGTTGAAGCTCCCGGTGGCGCGCAGGTTTTGCCCGCTGAGCGGCGGATCCTGGCAGCCGGTCTCGATGACGGTCCAGGCCGTCGACGGCCCGGACAGGGAGATCGGGGGAAGCGTCGGCCCGGTCTGGAAAATGTCCTCGGTAAACGGCCAGGCGCTGGCGGAGAGGTTGTTGTGGCCGGCGCTCTGGCAGTGGGTCCCGCTGCATTGGGCCGCAGCGCGATCGGGGCTCGCGACGACGAGCGTACCGAGGAAGAGCAGGGTGAAGCCGAAATAACGAATGGAACCGTGCATGGAGTCTCCTTTTCGGTCAAGCCATACTGACTTCGCCGAGGCTAGCAGGCGGGCGCCGTGGCCCGCTATCAAAATACTGCGCCGGGAAAAGAGATGCGGGCGGCGAAGATGAAAAAAGGGGCCCCGCGTACCGCGGAGCCCCCTTGAGATCAGCTCAGATCAGCGTGCGATGCTTCTAGTGCGACACGCCGTTGACGACGATGTTGTCGACCTGCACGCCGCAGGCATGACCCGGCCGGACGTCGGTGCAGATTCCACCGGCGTCCTGGGTGTACTCGAAGCGGAGCTGGACCGTGCTGCCGGCCATGCCGGGCAGCCGCAGGTGCACGTGCTGGACCCCGTGCGAGTCGCCGGCCCAGGCCGACATGTCCTGGAAGTAGGCGGCGTTGCCGTTGCGCGGGAAGTGCTTCGGCGAGCCCAGGACGTTCCCGGTGGTGAACGCGTCCTGGAAGGCTTCGAGCTGCTCCGAACGGAGGATCCGACCCGGGGTCAGGTCGGTGATCCGCAGGAGGAAGCCGTCGTAGGCCAGGATGTTGAAATTCGGGTCATCCTCGGTGTCGTAGCAGACGTCGAAGTCCACGGTGACGTAATCGGTGGTGGCCGGAACGTTGAATGCTGGGCTGAACAGCCGCTCGAAGCGGGTGTTGGTCGGACCGTCGTTGGCGTTCTGGTGGAAGGCGGCGTTCGACGTCGTGCCGCAGAAGGTCGAGTTGGTCGTCCAGGGCACCGTGTTGGAGCCGCCGGCGTGCACGGTGGTCCAGCCGGCCGGCAGGAGGCCCGGCGCGACGCTGTTGAAGTTCTCGGCGAAGAGGGGGCTGACCACCGGCGAGCCGGTGAACAGGGTGTAGAGGAGCGTCACGTCCCGCTGCTTGCTGGCGCGGACGGTCAAGACGAGCTCGATCGGCGTGCCGGCGACGAAGCTCGGCGAGACGTGGAGGACGAAGTCCTTCTTGTTGGTCGAGGTGTCGCCGGGCTCCATGTTCGGGTAGGGCGACTGGTCCTGCGTCACGGTCACGCCCGCGGTCGTCGTCGACAGGATCGCGGTCGTACCGTTGACCTTGTCGGCGTTGAGCGGGTTGGTGACGTAGTTGCGCAGGGTCAGCTTGAGGTTGACGGTCTCGCCGGGATCGACGAAGCCGTTGTGGCCGCTGTCGGTCGCCACCACGCTGGAAATGCTGAGCGGCGCGCTGGGGATCGCCTGGCTGACGGCGCTCCCGCCGTTGCCCTGCTCCGGCACGCGCCGGAAGAGGACGTCGGGCACCGTCATGTTGGCCGAGGTGGGCTGCCCGTCGGCGAAGCCCAGGGGCGGCCGCGAGGCGACGGCGAAGGCGGAGAACAGCTCGCCGCCCTGCGCCACGGCCTGGCTGTAGTCGCCCAGGTTCGGCTGGCCGGTGTCGTTGCCCCAGCCGGCCTGGAAGGGGCGGCTGGTCAGGGGAGTGGGGGGGCTCCAGTGGGTACCGCCGTCGTCGGAGAAGGTGGCGGTCGTCTCCGTGCGATCGCCGCTCGCGTCCAGTCCCTGGTCGTAGTAGAAGACCCAGATGCGGCCGGTGTTCGAGTCGACGGTCACCCAGGGGAACCACTGGGCGCGGTCGTCACCGGGCCGGCTGTCGAGGAGGAGCGGCAGGGAGAAGGTCGCGCCGTGGTCGGTCGAGCGCTGGAAGACCACGTCGGCGCCGTCCTGGTTGTTGTTGTTGCTGTAGACGACGTAGATGTTGCCGGAGCGTGGTCCGTTGGAGTTGTCGACCGCCATCCCCGGAGAGGTGTTGATGCGGTCGTTGCCGAGGACCTGGTCCATGGTGAAGAACTCGGCCGAGAGGTTGACCGGGGCGCTCCAGGTGGCGCCGTTGTCGGTCGAGCGCGAGAAGCCGGTGATGTTGCCGTTACCGAAGAAGGTCCCGGGGAACGGGAAGCGGCGCCAGGCGACGTAGGCTTCGTTCGAGCCGTGGCCGGCAAAGCGCGGGATCGAGGCCTGGCCGTCGTCGGCGGTGGCGGCGACGATCGCCCGCGTCGACCAGGTCGGCGGGGTGGCGGTCAGGACGTTGTCGGAGTAGGTGGTCGCGATCTCGACCCCACCGGCGGCGAACGGAGTGAAGTTCGACCAGCTCATGAGGACCCGGCCGGTGTCGGGGTCGACGTCCATGAACTCCTTGTCCGCCGCGTCACGCGGGGCGCCGGTGCCGGTCACCGCGCCGTTGGGGTTGGTGGCCGACGTCACCTCGAAGGGACCCTGCCAGGTGTGGCCGCAGTCCGTCGAGCGGTGGATGCCCATGGTCTGGGCGGCGGTCGTGGCGGAGAACTTCTTGACCTCGATCGAGGCATAGACGAAGTTGCAGGCCCCCATGTACTTGACCTCGGGGTCGCCGAAGACGCGGGGGAACCGGTTGGCGCCGATCAGGTCGGTTCCCGGCGAAGGGAGCTGGCCGCCGTCGACGAAGGTCACGCCGCCGTCGTCCGAGTACATGACGCCGGAGACCGACTGCGGATTGAGGGCGAAGCCGCGGGTGTCGTTGTAGCCGATCACCACGTGGTTGCCGGTCGCGTCGACGGCGATCGAGACCTCGGCCTGGCCACCGGCCGGGCCGTCCTCATCCTCGCCTTCGCAGTCCGGCTCGTTGCCGCAGCCGCCGTCCGCGGCGCCCTTGACGACGAGGTGGTTGCCCGTCGCCGATTCGATGGCGGCGCGGGCGCGGGACGCGAGTTGGCCCATGGCGGACATGCGGTTTTCGCGGGTTTTCGCGGATGGTGCCGTTTTGGCCCAGGCGCCAAGGGGGAGCCCCAAGAGCGCGAGGATGCCGACCAGCAGGGCTAGGTGGCGCAGACGAATTCTCGACACATGCATACGATTTCCTCCTGAGTTCACGGACAGTGAAGCGGGACCTTCGATACGGGAAGCATTGTAAAGCAGGCGAGGCCCTTCGGAACCAAATTTGGATCACCTTTCTTACTTTAGCGGCCAGGAGAGATCGAAGCCATACAACCGCGGACACCTTACGAATGGCTCTTTAGCGCCGGATCTCGCTGGAAAGTGCAAATGCCGATGCCCGGGGATGGGACATCTAGACAACCTTGAATAAGGTGATCTTATAATTCATCGATCGGTGGCGTGACGGTTCAATCGAGCGATAGCCTGCTCCCGCGTCCGCACCGTGCCGTCGACCTGCGCTGCGCGCAGGGTGGCAAGGGCCCGTCCCACCTCCGGCCCCGGGGGGATCCCGAGGATCTCCTGGACCTCGGCGCCGGAGAGGAGGCGGGGTGGATCGACGATCGCCGCGCCCTCGGCGAGGGCTAGCTGGACGAGCGGCCCGAGGGCCTGCCGCCAGGCCGGCTCCTCCCCGCGCGCGACCGCCCGGACCCCCAGGTGGCAGACGGCGGCCGGCCAGTCGGGGCCGGCCTGGTGGAGGAAGCGGCGGCGGTCGAGCCCGTCCCCCGAGCTTCCCGGCATCCCCGGCAGGTCCGGCGTGGCGAGGAGCGCCGCCACCCGGGTGGCGGTCTTGGGGGAGAGGTAGCCGGCGTCGCGGAAGCGTTCGAGGAGGAGGCCGGGCTCGCCGGGCAGGTGGGCGAAGAGGCTGGCGAAGCGGATGTCGCGGGCCGCGCGGGTGTCCACGGCCTCTGCCGCCTCCGCAGAGAGCTCGCGGAGCGCCCGGATGCAGCCGGGGAGGGCCTCGATCTCGCGGATCGCCCCCGGCGTGCCGTCCCCCCCGGCATCCCCTGCCGGTCCCGGCTCTCCCGGGCGGCCGAGCCAGAGGCCGGGGTAGAGGTCGAGGGTGGCGAGGAGGGCCAGGCCGCGGTGGGCCTCCTCGTGGGCGAAGATCCTCTCCAATTCGTCGCGCACCCGCTCGGCCGCCACCAGGGCGACCCCCGGCGCGCTCGCCCGTGCCAGGGCGAGGGTGGCCGGCCCGGCGGCGAAGCCGGGGAGTTGGAGAGAGAGGCGGGGGAGGCGCAGGACGCGCAGGGGATCGCCGGTGAAGCTCGCCCCGGTGGTGGCGCGAAGCACCCGCCGGCCGAGGTCGGCGAGGCCGGAGAAGGGGTCTGAGATCATCTCCTCGCGCGGTGAGTAGGCGAAAGAGTTGACCGTGAAGTCGCGCCGCGCCAGGTCGTCGTACAGGCTCATCTCTCCGCGGTCCCAGAGGTCGAGCACGAAATCCCGGCCGACCAGCCGGTAGGCGGCGAACTCCTTGCCGCCCAGGGCAACGAAGCGGGCCGCCACCGCCGCCGCCACCGCCGCCGCGATCTCCCGTCCGTGCCCGGCGACCACGGCGTCCAGGTCGTAGGAGGAGAGCCCGAGCAGCCGGTCGCGCAGGGCGCCCCCCACCAGATGGCAGGGCACCCCCTCCGCCGCGGCGGCGGCGAGGAGAGCCTGGACCGCCGGGTGGTGGGCGAGGACCTGGAAGGCGGGGAGAGGCTGGCGGTGGGACATGGGGGCTCGCGGTAGACCGCTTCTACACTACCGCACGAGGCGGTGTCGCAGTGGACAAGCAGGGCACCTTCCTCTATATATGGAGGCTCTATGAAGAAGGTTGAAAACGAGATGCGCGCAGAGTACAAGCGCTCCGACTTCGAAAAGTTGGAGCGAGGCAAGTTTTACAAGGAACTTGCGAAGGGCACCTCTGTGGCGTTCATCGAGCCGGAACGCCGCTCGAAGACGTGACCTCCCCGGCAGAGACGAAGGGGCTGCGCCGCCGCCTGCGGCTCGAAGGAGGGGTGGGCGCGCTCGCCCTGGGCCTCTTCGTCTATGGCTTCGGCGAGGAGCTCTGGTTCCGTTTCCTCCCCGCCTACCTGCGGACGCTCGGCGCCTCGGCCTTCCTGGTCGGGGCCTTCGGCACCGCCAAAGACCTGCTCGACGCCGCCTACGCCTACCCCGGCGGGGTCTTGACCGACCGCCTGGGCAGCCGCCGCGCCCTGCTCCTCTTCGGCGTCCTCACCGTGGCCGGCTTCGTCCTCTACCTGGTCCACCCCTCGGTGCCGATCGTTTTCCTTGGGCTCCTCCTGGTCATGGCCTGGCAGTCGCTCGGCCTGCCCGCCACCTTCACCCTGATCCGCGAGGAGCTGGCCGGCTCGGGGCGGTTGGTCGCCTTCACCGTGCAGTCGGTGGTCAAGCGCCTCCCCATCGTCCTCGCGCCTCCCCTGGGCGGCTACCTGATCGGCCGGCTGGGCATGGTGCGCGGCATGCGGGTGGGGTTCGGCGCCTCGATCCTCCTTGGCCTCACGATGCTCGCCCTCCTCTCCCGGGCCTTCCGCGGCACGCCGCCCCCGCCGCCTGCCGGGACGGCCGCCGATCCCGCCGGGAGCCCGCGCCGCCGGGTGCGTCTCCATCCGACTCTGCGCCAGCTGCTCGTCGCCGACTGCCTGATCCGTCTCTGCGAGGGGCTGCCGGACGTCTTCCTCGTCGTCTGGGCGCTGGAGGTCGCGCACACCTCCGCGGCCCGCTTCGGACTCCTCACCTCGGTGCTCATGATCACGGCGATCCTCTCCTACCTGCCGGCCGCCCTCCTCGCCGAACGGGCGGAGAAGAAGCCCTGGGTGGTCCTCACCTACCTCTTCTTCACCCTTTTCCCTCTGGCCGTGGTGCTGGCGCACTCCTTCGTCGCCCTGGCGGCGGCCTTCGTGATCGGGGGCTTGCGGGAGATCGGCGAGCCGGCGCGAAAATCGCTCATCGTCGACCTCGCCGTCGACGATCCGGGGCGGACGGTCGGCCTCTACTATGCGATCCGCGGCTTCGCGGTGGCCGGCGCCGCGACGATCGGCGGCGCCCTGTGGACGATCCGCCCCAGCCTGACTTTCTTCGTCGCGGCGGCCCTGGGCGCCCTCGGCACCCTCTGGGCCGCCGTGGCGCTGCCGTCCCATCCCGCTCTTCCGAAGGAGGCTGCGTCCTGAGAACCCTCGCCGTGGCTTACGGCTGAGCGATCTCCGTACACAGGCTGCCGAGATCGTGATTCCCGGCGATCGTGTCGCGATGGAACGTCACCGCGATCGGATAGCCGATGTGCTGGTAGCCCACCGGGCTCAGGTGCACGAACGTGGACAGCGACTTGGACAGTGACTGGGTGAGGACGGCCAGACCCTGCAGGTTCACGTTCGGTTCCAACAGCTTGACGGCGGCCGGCGGCACCGTGGGCACGAGGTCTTCGGTGTTGAAGATCCGCCAGGTCGTCAGCGGGGTCGCGTCGAATTTCGCCGCGAACGGCGCATCGCCGGTGCGCGGGCCGCAGAAGGTGTAGGAGATCGGTCGGGCGCCGAACTGCGCCGCGATCCCGGCCGCGGCCATGTGCGCCACCGCCGCCCCCAGGCTGTGCCCGGTGACGAAGATCGACTGCGCCGCGCCGCCGCCATGGGCCGCGATCGCCTGCTGGATCGGCGGACCGAGCTCGTCGTAGAGCAGCTTGAAGCCGAGGGTGGTGTGGCCCCAGGGCTGGCCGCCGGGCTGGAAGTCCACCGGCTGGGCGGTGAAATCGTCGAACCATTCGAGCGGCGTCCGGGTCCCGCGGAGGACCACGTAGACGTCGTTCCCTTTGATGGCGACGAAACCGAAAGGCACCGGCTGGAGCAGATGCTCCAGCACTTCGGAGAAAGGTTTGAGCTTCCAGATCTCCCGGACCGAGAGTCGGGCGAGGACGGCATACCCGGCGGGCGGGGTCCACGCCGCTCCCTTGTCGAGCTGGTCGTACGCCGATTGGACCAATCGGCCGAGCTCCTGAGCGCGAGCGAGGGCGAAGGCATCCGGGTATCTGTATTTCATGGGGTCCTCCTGTCTGGGCCGAGATCCATTCTTGGTCTTGGGCGCCGCGCCTCCCGTCGTTGTTACCGCCGACCCTTCTAAACCTGAGCGGATGCGCCGCCATCCCCCGGCCCGAGAATTGCTTTCCGCTCCGATCGACACTAAACTACCACTTCAAGAACATGGCCCTAACTACCGACGACGTAAGGAAGATCGCCACCCTCGCCCGCCTCCGTCTCAGCCCGGAGGAGGAGCGGCTCTTCGCGGATCAGTTGGGCAAGATCGTCGACTATATCGATCAGCTGCAGAAATACGAGATCGAGGAGGGGGAGGCGGGCAGCCCCTTCCTGGCCGGCGAGCACGAGGCGCACGAGGCAATAGACGAGATCCGCCCCTGCCTGCCACGCGCCGAGTTCCTCGCCAACGCCCCGGCCGCCCTCGACGGATTCCTTCTGGTCCCCGAGATCAAGGGGAGCGACCACCATGGGGAATGAGCCGAATGAGCTCTGGGAGCTCCCCGCCGAGGAGGTGGCGCGGCAGGTCCGGGCGGGGGAGCGGTCGGCGGTCGCGGTGACCGAGGCGGCCCTGGCGCGGACGGCGCGGGTCGAGCCGCTCCTTGCAGCCTATCTCGCCCTCTATCCCGACGCGGCGCGAGCGCGGGCGGCGGAGATCGACGCCCGGGTGGCGGCGGGGGAGGACCCCGGGCCGCTCGCCGGGGTGCCGGTGGCGCTCAAGGACAACCTGAACGTCCAAGGCTTTCCTGTCACCTGCGGCTCGAAGATCCTGCAAGGCTACGTCGCTCCCTACACCGCGACCGCCGTGGCGCGCCTCCTGGCCGCCGGCGCCGTGATCCTCGGGCGGGCCAACATGGACGAGTTCGCCATGGGCTCCTCGTGTGAGAACTCGGCCTTCCAGAAGACCCGGAACCCCTGGGACCTGCGGGCCGTGCCGGGCGGCTCCTCCGGCGGGCCGGCCGCGGCGGTGGCGGCGGGGAGCGTCGCCCTCGCCCTGGGCTCCGACACCGGCGGCTCCATCCGCCAGCCCGCCGCCCTCTGCGGGGTGGTGGGGGTGAAACCCACCTGGAGCCGGGTGTCGCGCTACGGGCTCGTCGCCTTTGCCTCCTCGACCGACCAGATCGGGCCGCTCGCCCGCACCGTGCGCGACGCGGCGCTCACCCTTCGGGTCTTGGCCGGCGCCGATCCCAACGACGCCACCAGCTCGCTCCTCCCGGTCGACGACTACCTGGAAGGGATCGAGGCGGGCATCGCGGGCCTGAAAATCGGGGTGATCCAAGAGATCGACGACTCCGGCCTGCCGGAGGCGGCGCGGCGCTCCTTCCGGGAGTCGCTCGACCGCCTGGTCGCCGCCGGGGCCGAAATCGTTCCGGTGTCGGTCCCCACGGTCGACGCGGCGGTCGCCGTCTACTACGTGATCGCCACCTCGGAGGCGAGCGCCAACCTGGCGCGCTTCGACGGCGTGCGCTACGGCCGGCGCTCCCAGGAGGCGGAGAGCCTCGCCGACCTCTACCTCGACAGCCGGAGCGAGGGCTTCGGCCCCGAGGTCAAGCGCCGCATCATGCTCGGCACCTTCGCCCTCTCCTCCGGCTACTACGACGCCTACTACGGCCGCGCCAAAGCCGTTCTCGACCGCATGCGGCGGGAGCTCGAACGGGCTCTAGGAGACGTCGACGTGATCGCGACTCCGACCACCCCGGGGGCCGCCTTCCGGCTCGGCGAGAAGGCCGACGACCCGCTCGCCATGTATCTTTCAGACGTCTACACCACCCCGGCGAGCCTGACCGGCCTGCCCGCCATCGCCGTCCCCTCGGGCGCCGACGACGCAGGGCTGCCGCTGTCGCTCCAGCTCACCGCCCGGGCCTTTGACGAGGCGACGATGTTCCGCGTCGCCCGCGCCTTCGAGCGCGAAGTCGGCTGGCAGGTGGCGCCCCGTTTTGTTGGCGCCATGGGCGCGACTGGCGCGGAGGCCTCCCCCTGAGACCGAGCGGCCGTCCTCCCGGCTCCGGTCCCGGCGGTCCTCCTGGGGATCGCGGCGGGCTCCGGCTCGCGATCCTCCTGCTCGCTGCGCTCCTGGTCTCCTTCGCCCACCCGCTGTCGTCTCCCGCGGCTCCCGCTCCGGCCGCCTTGCCGGTTCTCGCCTCTCCCGACCGCGCCAACGTCAGCGTCTCGGTGGGAGACGGGCAGGTCGCGATCCTGACCGAGGAGCCGGCGCTCTTCCTGGAGGTCCAGGCGTCGCGCGGCGACAGCCTGACCGGCCTCGCCCACCGGCTGTGCGGCGACGCCCAGCGCGGCGCCCTGATCGCCCAGGCGAATTCCTCCTCCGGCGGTAAGGTGGAGATCCAGATCGGCCGCCGCTACCGCGTCCCCTACTCCTGCCTCTCTCCCGAATACCAGCTCAAGGTGGCGAAGGCCCTCTTCCCCGACGACGAGCCGCAGGCCGACGGCTGGAATCACCAGGTGCGCGGGGTGGGACCGCTCCAGCGCGAGAGCCTCTGGCACCTGGCCCTCTGGTTCACCGGCAACGGCGAGAGCTTCCGCGCCATCCGCGAGTACAACGAGCTGACCGACGACGACCTGGCCCAGGGCGCCGAGGTGGTGATCCCGTCCGAGCTCCTCCTGCCCGCTTTCAAGAGCGCGGTGCCGGCGGCGGAGAAGGCTTTCAACCTGGAGTATGGGAAGGACGCGGAAGGGGAGTACGCGACCTATCGCCTGCGGCCGGGGGAGGCGCTCTACTCGAGCGTCGTCGTCCGCTTCACCGGCCGCATCCACGCCAAGGACGTCAACGCCCTGGCCCAGGAGATCGCCCGGCGCAGCGGCATCGACGACGTCACCCAGATCCCCGTCGGCTTCCGGGTCAAGGTCCCCTTCCATCTCCTAGAGCCCGAGTTCCTGCCCGAGGGGCACCCGCAGCGCACCGAGTACGAGGCGTCGTTGCGAGCCTCCGCCCGCTTCAGCAACCACGTCCGCGCCCTGGGGCTCGAAAACATCACCGTGATCCTCGATCCCGGCCACGGCGGCAAGGATGGCGGCGCCTCCCAGAGCGGGGTCTGGGAGAGCCTCTACGTCTACGACATCGTCCTGCGCACCAAGCGGCTGCTCGAAAGCCGGACCAACGCCCGGGTGGTGGCGACGACCCGCGACGGCAACGGCTACCGGATCCCGGACGTCGACGTCCTCCCCTCCTCGCGCGGCCACGCGGTGCTCACCACCCCGCCGTATCCCATTGAGGACCCGGCGGTGGGGGTCAACCTGCGCTGGTACCTGGCCAACAGCATCTACAGGAAGACGGTGCACGACGAGGGGGACGCCGAAAAGGTGATCTTCCTCTCGATCCACGCCGACTCGCTCCACCCCTCGCTGCGCGGCGCCATGGCCTACATCCCGGCCGCCCGGATGCGCGACGAGAGCTACGGCAAGAGCGGCGCGGTCTACGCGGCGAGGAAGGAGTTCCAGGAGAGCCCGAAGGTCTCTTTCCCCTGGGAGCAGCGGGTGAAGAGCGAGGGCCTGTCGCGCTCGCTCGCCAAGCAGGTCATCACCGCCTTCGAGACCCGCGGCCTCGCCGTCCATCCCTTCCAGCCGGTGCGCGACAAGATCATCCGCGACCAGAAGGAGTGGGTGCCGGCGGTCCTGCGCTACAACTCGGTCCCTTCGAAGATGCTGCTCGAAGTCTGCAACCTGAACAACCCCGAGGACCGCCGTCTCCTGAAGACCCGCAACTACCGCCAGCAGGTGGCCGAGGCGATCGTCAAGGGGATTCTGGGGTACTACGGCCAGCAGACGGAGCTGCCGTCGGCGGTGGCGAAGGCGCGGTAGGCCCTCCCCCCCTCCCTTTTCCGGTAAACTCCGGGCGCTTCGCCCATCCATGGAACGCCCGAAGAGGGGGACGCATCATGCCGAAAGTCGCGCTTGCCGATACGCTGTTCGAATGGGACTCGCTGCTCGCCGCGGCAGCGGAGCAGGGCGCCGGGGTCCCGTCCTTGGAGAAGCATCTCGCGAATCTGCGGGCGGCGCTCGATCGGGCCCGAGGCCTCGAAGCTCTTCGCCAGCGGCTCCAGGCGGAGCGTCAGCAGGCGACGCAGGACCTCGCCGCCACCCGCCGCGAAGGAGACGATCTGACCCTCCGCCTCCGCGAGCTGCTCATCGCGACCTTCGGTCCCAAGTGGGAGGGGCTGACCCAGTTCGGCGTGCGCCCGCGCCGGCCTTACGGTCGTCGTGCAACCTCTCGCAAAGCCTCCGCATCCTCCGGCGATTCGACGGAACCCTCCACGCGTCTCGAACCGTGAACCGCCGGGCACTTGCGTCCCAGGGGCGGTGACCGCCCCCTGGAATTCAGTCATCGAAATTCGCGGGGCAGTGACTGCCCCCTGAAATTCAGTCGTCGGAATTCGAGGGGCAGCGACCGCCCCCTGAAATTCGGTCGTCGGAATTCAAGGGGCAGCGACTGCCCCCTGAAATTCAGTCGTCGGAATTCGCGGGGCAGTGACCGCCCCCTGAAATTCAGTCATCGGAATTCAAGGGGCAGTGACTGCCCCCTGAAATTCGGTCGTCGGAATTCGCGGGGCAGTGACTGCCCCCTGAAATTCAGTCATCGGAATTCGAGGGGCGGTGACTGCCCCCTGAATTTCTGCCGCCGCCGGGAGAGCGGCAGCGACCGCTGCTGGGTGCGCAGAGGCCTGCTGCCCGACGTGGGGGACGCACTGCGCGTTCGCGCCGGGCTGTGGCGTACACTCTCCGCCAGGAAGCGGGTCTCCATGAGCAGAATGCCGACTCTCCGTTCTGCCAAGACCTCCTGGGACACACTTTCCATAGCGTCGAAGACTTACCGGGAGGGCGAGGACCTTGCGCGGCAGACCGCCGATGTCCGTTTCCCGTTCCGCTTCGCCGACCTTCAGCCGGATGCTCTATAATGCTGATGCGCCGGAGCGGACCGAGCAAACCATGCCGAGAAAGGTCAGGGAACTGGTCCGGGACTTGATCGCTGCCGGCTTTTACGAAATCTCCGGTGGGAAGGGATCCCATCGGAAGCTAACGCATGCCCGGTATCCAGGCGCAGTCACCCTCAGCGGCAACTCTGGCGATGATGCGAAGCCCTACCAGGAAAGGCAAGTCCGGCGAGCTATCGAGGAGGTTGAGGAATGAGGCTGAGCGATCGATACCACAAGTGGGTCGAGTGGAGCGAGGAGGACGCCGCCTACCTCGGCAAATGTCCCGATCTGATTACGGGGATCCATGGCGATGACCCGGTGAAGGTCTACGCAGAGCTGGATGACGTCATCGAGGACGTCATCCGCCACTTTGAGGCTGAAGGCCGAGCCCTTCCTGCTCCGCGCATCCGACCGATGCGAGAGGTGGCTTGATCGAGCGCTGCGGCCAGTTTCCGCGTTTCTCTTCCGCTTCTTTTGTGCTACTCTCCCCACCGTCGAGAGGATTCGCCTCTCGCCCAGACCAAGCGAGGCCGGACAGAGTGTGGCGCTCCGCCCGACCTCTTGACCACGCAGGAGGAGTTAGCTCATGCGCAGCCCGCACCATAGTACCAGTCCGTCCGTTTCCCCCCTCGACAACGCCTTCGCACCCGCCTACCTGGCCCACCTGCGCGAGCAGGACGAGGTGATCACCGCTGCCGAGGCGGAGCTCGCCGGGCCGTGGAAGAGGGAGCCGGTCCACGGGAAGCCCGGCGCTGTCGCCGTCCTTCGGCAGTGGGAAGACCTGGACGCCGGCGACCGGCCCGTTGCTGTCCTCTGGCAGGAGGAGAGGGCGCAGCTCCTGACCGTCCTCCTCCCGTTCTCGACCGCGAGCCGCTCTTCCACATCGAGGAACGGGAAACCTCCGACGGCTATGTCTTGACCGCCGTGTATGGCGAGCAGGGCTCTCAGATCGCCGGTTGGCTCGACCGCAGCGAGCCACGTTGGGCGGAGGGGCTCCACATCCTGGAGGCGATCATCCGATCACCCTGGGCGCTCGCCACCCTCCTCGAAGCGGCCGGTCCCGGGGCCGAAGAGCAGGTGGGGAAGATCCGGGCTCGGCGGCAGCGGGGGTAGGAGCGGTCGGAAGGACAGGCTCTCCATGCCCCGAAGGGGCTAAGGTTGGTAGCCTGGGGCGCAAGCCCCAGGTCGGTGTAACCACAAGAAAATAAAGCCCTGAAGGGGCGGCGGTACACTCGGGCCTACCGTCGCCCCTTCGGGGCTGAAATTCTTATTCCTCGACTTCCTGGGGTTGGCACCCCAGGCTACCGACCCACGCCCCTTCGGGGCGGAATCGAGTGGCGCGACTCGGCTAAAACCCCACCTTGGGACGGGCGCTCGGGACTATGTCTTCTTCGCGTTTCTCGGCTTCTTCGCTGTGGAAGCCTTGCCACGGCTCTCGCCCGAAGCCAGATCCGTGACCTGGCTGTTCACTTCGGCAGGGTCTGCCATTGCGCTCCCGCGAGAGAGCCGAGAAAGCGGAGGTCGGCAGGGTTGGCGATGCCACGGAGCGCCCTCACCATGAGGCGCGAGTCCTCTGCCGTTACGCCGAGCGACGAGGCGATCTCGCTCGCCGTAGCCGGAGTTGCCAGACTCTTGAGCCCGGGTCTCATGGCGACATTCTAGCACGCAGCCCCCCCGCCCCCCCTGCCGGGAACCTTTTCGTGCCAAAATACGTCTTAGTAACTGAGGGTTGCACAAGAGGGCAACCGGGAGGCACCGGTGGAAGCTGCAACGGTTACGACCGCCGCCGTTCATGACGTCGACCTGGAGCTGGTGAGACGGCACCGGTATGGCGACGTGCGGGCGTTCGACGAGATCTACCACCGGTTCGACCAGATGGTGTTCAACCTCGCTCTGCGCCTTTCCAGCGATGCCGAGCAGGCGGCCGACCTGACCCAGGAGATCTTCCTCCGTGTCTTTCGCTACGTTGGGCAGTTCCGCGGCGGCTCCAGTCTGAAGACCTGGATCTTCCGCATCGCCGTCAACCATTGCCGGAGCAGCCTCGGGCGGCGCCGCCTGCCGATGCTGCCGCTGTTCGAGGAGCCGTCGGAGGACGAGCGGGGGAGCGGCGCGATCCCCGACCCCGGCCGCGGGCCGGAGGAGTTGGCGGTCGCCGCCGACGAGGGACGACGGGTCGCGGCGGGTCTCGCCCGCCTTCCCGAGAGCTTCCGGGTGGCCGTCGTCCTGCGGGACCTCGAAGGGCTGTCCTACGAGGAAATTGCTGAAGTGCTAGGAGTCCGCATCGGCACCGTCCGCTCGCGCATCGCGCGTGGCCGGGAGCAATTGCGGGTGTACCTGGAGGGTTCGCTATGAGTTCCCGTCTACCGCAACACGCCAATACCGAGCTCCTCTCGGCCTACCTCGACGACGAGGTCGGGCTGGTCGAGGCGCGAGCTCTGGAGTCCCATCTGGAGAGCTGCGACGCCTGCCGCGCCCGGCTGCGCGGCCTGCGCGGCGTGGTCCATCAGCTCTCCGCCCTGGAGCGTCCCGCGCCACCCCCCTGGCTCATCACCCAGGTGCGGCGCGAGGTGCTCTACACGCCCAAGGAGAGCGTCTGGGCGCGGCTCGGCCGGGCGCTGATGCAGGTGCCCTTCGCGGCGCCGGCCGCCAGCATGCTGGTGTCCGTCACCTTCATGGTCCTGCTCTTCTCGTCCTTCGGCGGCGGTATCGTGAAGCAGGGCCTGCCCGGCCTCGCCAACTATCCCGGCCCGGTCGAAGAGCCTAAGGCAGACCCCAACCAACAGATGATCGAGGCGACGAGCGAGGTGGCCGGCCGCAAGTTCGTACGCCATGAGGACGACGACGTCTGGAACGCCTGGCTCTACTCCACGGCAGGCCCGGCAGCGTCGGCGGCATCGGCGGAGCAGCCGGTGAAGAACGTCTGGGTGGAGCAGGGCTTGCCGAGCTCGACCACCCCGATCGCCCGGATCGACGCCCGGAGCCCCCAGGGACGGGCGCTCCTCGCTCACGAGCCCGACCTGGGCTATCTCCTGGCCGACGGCTCGCGGGTGGTGATGCGCTACCAGCGCGAGACTCTGGAGCTGCG
>Ga0137403_10001566_pt1 | contig 28751 bp, 22 predicted proteins | sample CZOMad2_1_16fung_FD_122057 | JGI IMG/M metagenome (GOLD analysis project Ga0137403, IMG submission 122057) | Vadose zone soil fungal communities from Angelo Coast Range Reserve, California, USA - CZOMad2_1_16fungal (Hybrid Assembly) | ecosystem: Environmental > Terrestrial > Soil > Vadose zone... | reverse complement strand
GCCGCGCTGCGCGCGTCCGCGCCCCCGAGGGGAGCAAAGGAAACTTGGGAACGGCCCGGCGTTTCCTTTGGCTGGCGACGCGCCCGCACCCCCCTTTTTAGCGGGTTTCCACTGATTCCCTGCTCAGCCGGCGACGACTTAAATACGAGCAACGGCTCGGATATTGCTGCACATGGATCCCGGGCCGGATAACACTCGTAAGGATCCCCATGCACACTTCACCCTTGGCTTTGCGGTCCAAAACCTCCCGTCAGGCGCCTCAAAGCCGCCTTTCTCGGGCCTTTGGAAGGCGCTTCGTTGTTTCACTTTTCGCGGCCGCGGCGCTGCCGCTGGTTCTGGGAACCGCCCACGCAGCCGGTTCGGACGCGGCCAAATTGGGCAAGGACTTGACGCCCGTGGGCGCAGAGCGCGCCGGCAACAAGGAGGGAACCATTCCCGCTTGGTCGCCGGAACGGCAGGACCTCCCTGGATTCGTGGCTGGCAAGACGCTTCGGCAAAGTGTCTGGAAGCACAAGGACGATCAGGCGCTCTACTCGATCAACGCCTCGAACGTCGACAAGTACGCCGACAAGCTGTCGCCAGGCCAAGTGGCCCTGATCAAAAACACGCCCGACTTCAAGATGGAGGTCTTTCCCACACGACGCACTTGCGACGTGCCGAAGTTTGTCGTGGACAACACGGCCAAGAACGTCTCGGCCGCGAAGATCGGCGAGGACGGCTGGAGCCTCAAGGAGGCCTTTGTTCCTGGCGTGCCCTTCCCGATGCCGACACAAGGCATCGAAGCGATCTGGAACATGAAGATGCGCTATCGCGGCGCCGGCGCAGTCGGCGTCGGCACGACTTACCTGTCGCCGCGCCGCGGATCGAGCGAGTGGATCCTGCCGAAAGCGGAGCAGACCAATTTCATTCCGTGGGGTGCACCCGGCTCGCGCAAGCTCAGTGAGATCGGCAGCGCGAATTTTTCGACGTATTTCACCTTCCTCTACCCGGTCGCGCTGGCGGGTCAATCGGTCATCGTGACCGACTATCTCGACCAGTCGGGCTCCGATGCCTACTACTATTTCCCCGGCCAGCGTCGCGTGCGCCGCATGCCGGCTTATGCGTATGACGCGCAGCAGATCGGCTTCGAGAACCAATATGCGGTCGATGACACCGCCGTTTTCACCGGTGCGCCGGATCGCTTCGACTGGAAGATCGTCGGCAAGCGCGAAATGATCGTGCCGTACAACGCCTTCGGTGCGCTCGACTTCCAGTCCGAGTGGTCGACGATCGTCAAACCCAATGGACTGGTGGCAAACCATCGCCACTACGAGCTGCATCGCGTCTGGGTGCTTGAGGCAACGATCAAGGCCGGCATGCGGCACACCTCGCCCAAGCGCGTCTACTACCTCGATGAAGACAGCTGGAACGCCGTCTTCGCCGAGGACTACGACACCCAAGGCAAGCTCTGGAAGGTGCGTGAAGGTTATCTGGTCCCGATCTACGAGACCGGCAGCTGTGACGTGGAAGCCTTCGCGCAATACAACTTCACCGAAGGGCGTTTCCTGTTCGACTTCAGCCCCATCGGCACCGGTCGCGATGCCATCTGGTACGTGCAGCCCACGGGACCGGCGATGAAGTCAAGCTTCTACACCTCCGACAACCTGCGCGCCTTGAGCACGCGCTGATCGCAAGCGCCTCTTCCTAACTGGAGATATCCATGCTTACATGTCCGGCCCGTAACGTGGTCGCTCTTGCGATCGCCTCGATGTTCGCGTTTCCCGCCTACTCTCTCGACTTCAGCAACGACCTGCTGTCCGGCAGTCTGGACAACACGGTGTCCAGCGGCTTCGGACGGCGCACCCGCTCTCCGTCTTCCAGCCTGATCGTCCAAGGGAACACTGGGACGCCTGCCGGCACGGCGGGGACCTTTTCCAACTTGGGGGACCAAGGCGATCTGAACTATGCCAAGGGAGACTTCTTTACCACCTACGTCAAAGGCACCCACCAGCTCACGCTGAAACTGCCCGAACAGTTCAACTTCATGGCCAGCGGCATCTGGCTGCGCGACTTCACCGCCACCCACACGACAGGCTATTTGGACGGGTCGCCGTTTACGCCGACGTCGCTGAGCGGTGGATTGACCGATTCGGCCGCCACCGACCTGCGCTACAAGGGGCGGGTCATGGATTTGTGGCTCAGCAAGGTCTTCGACGTGGCCGACCAGCAGGTTCGCGTGCGTGCCGGCAAGCAGGTGTTCAACTGGGGCGAAAGCCTGTTCACGCCGGGCGGCATCAATGCCAGCAATCCGATCGACATCATGCGCCTGTCTCAGCCCGGGACGCAGATCAAGGAGGCCATTCTCCCGACCCCGGCGGTCAGCGTGGCGTCCGGGCTCGGCGGCGGGTTCAACATCGAAGGCTATGTCCAGACGACCTGGGAGCACAGCTATTTGCCTCCGACGGGTAGCTACTGGTCGGTTGCCAACGGCCTGGGCAAGGGCCAAGAAGACTACGGATTCGGCGAGCAGAAGGCCAAGGGCCACGGCCAATGGGGCCTGTCGCTACGCTACAAGGTGCCAGCCACATCACTCGACCTCGGCCTCTATGCGTTGAACTACCACGATAAGCTACCGCAGTTTGCGTTCGGCGGCAGCACCGGCATTGAGTGGGTCTATCCGGAAAACCGCCACCTCTTCGGCGTGAGCGCCAATTTGCCGGTGGGCGATTGGGCGGTGGGGACCGAGCTGTCGTATCGGCCGAAGGACGCCGTGGCCCTCAACTCCAACAGCGGTTGCGCTTCGCAGGGTGGGCAGTGCTGGGTCGACACCGATCACTACCAGTGGCATCTGACCGGGCTGTATTCGCTGAACTCGGGCACCACGCCCGGCATCCTCAATTTCGTCAACGCCCAAGGCGGCTTCTTCTTGGTCGAGTTCGCGGTCATCAGCTTCCCGCACCTGCAGCAGACCTACGGTGCCACTGACGATCCGATCGCGTCGGGCGGTTGGGGCTGGGGCAACGAGACGGGTTCGGGCTCCCCGTCGGTGGCGACCGGCAACAAGACCTCGGCGGGGATCAGCATGGACTTCAGCCTGACCTACGACGGCACCGTGATCCCCGGCTGGCAGGTCACGCCTGAGATCTTCTATGGCCGAGGCCTGCACGGCCGCACGCCGACCACCGGCGCCACCTTCATGCAGGGGGCCCAGATTGCGAACATCCTGGTGACCTTCGCGCGCAACCCGACGACCTGGCAGTTCGGCGTGAACTACGCCAAGTTCTGGGGCGGCAACTCGCCGTTTGACCAGCCTTATGCCGATCGCGACTACTTCGGGGCCTACGCCTCCTATTCGTTCTGAACCCCGATGCGGCGAGCGGGCGGTGGACGCCGCCCGCTCTGCCGACATCCCGCGAGCCCCCCAGCCTTCCTCAGCGTGACTACTCTTTCACCCACCCGACCCGGCCCCAAAATCTCTGCCCTTCAGGACTTTCTGTTCCGGTGCCGGGTTCCCATTCTTTTGGTGTTGGGCATCTTCACGGCGGTCATGGCGTGGTTCGCCGTCCAGTTGCACATGGACGCCGGATTCGAAAAGCAGATGCCGATCGGGCATCCGTACATCAAGACCTTCCACGAATACCGTGGCGACCTGCTCAGCCCGAATCGATTGAACATCGTCGTCAAGGCGAAGCACGGAACGATCTGGACGGCCAATGGGCTGAAACGGCTGTACGACGTGACGCAGGCCGTCATGTACTTGCCCAACATCGAGCGTTTGGGCGTGCAGTCGCTCTGGACGCCCAACAGCTTCGTCAACGAGATCACCGAGGAGGGCTTCCGCGCCGAGCCGGTGATCCCGGGAACGGTCACCGCGGCAGCGCTCAATGATGCGGCCGTCGACGCGGCCAGGCATTCGGCCATGCGCGGGAGGTTCATCGGAACGCTGGTCGGTCGAGACCAGACCAGCGCCATGGTCAGTGCCGAACTTCTGGAGCTTGATGCCCAGGGCCGCAAGCTCGACTACGTCGCCTACAACCATCTCATCGAGGAACAAGTCCGGCAGAAGTTTGAAGATGCGGACTTCGATATCCAGATCATCGGCTTCGCCAAGCAGATCGGCGACATCGCGGACGGCGCGGTGGGTGTCTTGCGCTACTGCGCGCTATCGGTCCTGCTGGCCGCATTGTCCGTCTGGTGGTACTGCCGCTCGTGGCGCTTCACGATCCTGCCCATCCTGTGCTCCCTGGCGTCACTCGTCTGGCAGTTCGGGTGTCTGCGATTGCTGGGGTATGGACTCGATCCGCTGGCCATCCTGGTGCCGTTCCTGGTCTTCGCGATCGGCGTTTCCCACGGGGTCCAGCAGATCAACTTCATCGTGCGCGAGATATCGAAGGGTGCCGATGTCGTGAACGCATGCAAGGCCAGTTTCTCCGGCCTGTTGGTCCCTGGCACGCTGGCGCTTGTCACGGCCCTGGTCTCGTTTCTGACACTGCTGTTCATTCCCATCCCGATGATCCGTGAGGTGGCCCTGACGGCGTCTCTGGGCGTGGGGTTCAAGATCGTGACCAACCTGGCGATGTTGCCTCTGGCAGCTTCGTTTGTGCACGTGTCGAAGGAGTACGCGCAAGCCTGCACAGGCAGGCGCGAGCAACGCGCGCGTTGGCTCAGCGTCATTGCCCACGTCGGCAACCCGAGAGTGGCCGCCGTGATCCTGGTGATCTCGGCCGCCGTGTTCGCGACCTCCGTCTGGCAGAGCCGCGACCGGGTGGTCGGGACGCTGCTGCCCGGAGCACCGGAGTTGCGGGTCGACTCCCGGTTCAACCTCGACGCCGTCGCAATTGCCTCGCAATATGACACCGGGCTCGACTGGTTGTCGGTGGTGTTCGAGGCGCCGCCTCAATCCTGTGACGACGTGCGGGTCGGCGCGTATCAAGAGCGCTACGCGTGGTCGATGAGATCGGTCCCTGGTCTGTTGGCCATAGCGTCTTTCGCCGATCAGATGCGCTCGTACAACCTGGGCTACAACGAAGGCAATCCGAAGATGAACGTGTTGCCCATCGATCCCGCCACCTATGCAGCCCTGGCGACGGAAATGTCGCGCAGCCGCGGTCTGATGCGCAACGATTGCAGCATGACAGCGGTTCATTTGTTTCTCACGGACCACAAGGCGACGACGATCAACGCGGCGATTCAGGCCACGAAAAAATTCAAGGCCGCAGATACGGAGCCAGGCTTGAACATCCGTCTGGCCGCGGGAAATGCGGGGGTCCTCGCGGCCATTGATGAAGTGGTCGAGCGCAGCGAGTTGCCGATGATGTTGTACGTCTATGCCGCCATCCTGCTGTTGGTGGGCTTGGTGTATCGCGACTGGCGCGCCATGTTGGCGTGCTGTCTGCCCCTGACTATCGCCACCTTCATCGGGTACTGGTTCATGAAGGAAGAGCAGATAGGACTGACCGTGGCGACCTTGCCGGTGATGGTATTGGCCGTCGGGATCGGCGTGGACTATGCCCTCTACATCTACAACCGGCTGCAGCTGCATCTTTCCATGGGCGCCTCCATGGAGCAGGCTTTGCTCAAGGCGCTCGAATTCGAGGCGATGGCGACGGTCTTCACGGCATTGACGCTGGCCGTGTGCGTCGTCACCTGGGCCTGGTCGGACCTGAAGTTTCAGGCGGACATGGGCAAGCTCCTCGCGTTCATGTTCATCATCAATCTGGTGATGTCATTGACGACGCTGCCTGCGCTGGCCGTATGGCTTGAGAAGCTGTTTCCGAGGCGCTCTGCGCGGCGTCGGCCCAAGGTCAGTCATTGAGAAAGGCCGGATGATGTCGAGACCTTTGCATGCGCTGAAACACGTTGCGGCAATGCTGTGCCTCGTGGCATCCCAGCCTCGTGATGTGCATGCGGCCGACATGGGCGCCGACAAGCCGCCCATCAAGAATCGGGCCGCCCTCGTCACGCCGGCGTCGCAATCTGCTGCGCTGCTGGCCATTCAGTGCGCCGGGGAGCGCGCCGTAGCGGTCGGCGACCACGGCGCCGTCTTGCTCTCGGACGACAAGGGCGCGAATTGGCGGCAGTCGCGGTCGGTGCCGAGCGACGTGCTCCTGACCGGAGTGAGCTTCGTTGACGCGCAGCACGGCTGGGCCGTTGGGCACCACGGCGTGGTGCTGCACACCGAGGACGGCGGTGAAACGTGGACGCTGCAGCGTGTGGATATGCAGGCAGACAAACCGCTGTTTGCGGTGCACTTCTTCGACCAGAACACCGGAGTCGCAGTCGGCCTGTGGTCGCTGGTACTGCGCACCGTGGACGGTGGCGCCCACTGGACCGAGGTCACACTCGCGCCGACCAGCGACGGTGCAAAGTCGGACCTGAATCTGTACAGCCTCTTCGCGGACTCCCACGCAACGCTCTTCGCGACATCCGAGCGTGGGCGGGTGCTCCGCTCGATGGATCAGGGCGCAACGTGGGAGATCATCTTGACCGGCAATGCCGGCTCACTCTGGACTGGAACTGCCCTCACGACGGATGGATCGTTGGTGGTTGCCGGCTTGAGGGGAGCGTTGCTTCGCAGCGTCGACCGCGGAACCACATGGCAGCGCATGAAACTGCCGTTGAATGAGTCGATCGCGGGTTTGGCTTCCTTGGGAAGCGATCGTCTGATCGCCGTTGGCGACGACGGGCTCGTGCTCAAGAGCGGCGATGGCCGCAGCAAGTTCTCGGCCGAGCTCCGCGCCGACCGCATCGCGCTCACGGGGATCGTTGCTGGCGCCTGCGCATCCGCCGAAACACCCATCGGCCTCTCCCTCACCGGTCCGGTCCTGCTGGGAAAACAGTGACTTCAGTGACTTGCATTCCATGCAAACTGCGCTCGGAGATCAGATGACCGTGTAGTTCGTCGGGTCCGGGCCGCAAGGCACCCAAGGGTCCGATATCGCGAGCATTGCCATGTACACCGTTGCGCTGCATGAATGGCTGAAACAACAGCTGCCGCTGGTGCGCGCCGCCGAGGACCGCCGCCCCATTGGAGCGCAGCTCACGGCGCTGATCCGCAACGGCATTCTCAATGGCACGCTGTCGCCCGCCCTCAGGATTCCTTCGTCGCGAATGCTGGCCACCGAGCTGGGGTTGGCGCGCAACACGGTGGTCTCCGTCTACGAGCAATTGCAGATGGAGGGATTGCTGGTCGCAGGGCATGGATCAGGCACCTACATCTGCCGTGTCGCGCGTGAAGGCGTCGATACCGGTCCGTGGCGAGACGCTGAGGGCGTGTCGGAACCCGCATCGGCACACACGCCGCTGTCGCTCTCCGCCCGCGGCAAAGCCTACTTGCACCATCCAATGCACCGCTACTGGCGCCCCCAGCCGTTCCGCGGGGCACTCATGGACGCGAGCCTGTTCCCGCATGCGCTGTGGAACCGCATCCAGCAACAGCAGATGCGCCTGCTCGACCCGCTCGACCTTGGCGAGGGTGACGCCGGCGGCCTGATGGCATTGAAACGCGCCATTGCCGACCACATCCGCACGGCGCGCGGCGTGCGCTGTCAACCGGAGCAAGTCGTCATCACGGACAGCACGACCGAGTCGCTGGAGCTCGTGGCCCGTTTGCTGTGCGATGCGGGCGACACCATCCTGCTGGAAAATCCCTGCTACTGGGCTGCCGCTCAGACCGCGGCCGACCACGGGCTGCACCTGACCCACTGTGACGTCGACGAATGGGGCCTGCCCGTGCCGCCGAGCAGCGAGGGGCTGTCGGCGCCCCGGCTGGTGTACCTCACCCCTTCCAACCAGTTTCCGCTCGGCAACCCGATGTCCGTGGAGCGCCGCCTGGAGTGGATCGAGTACGCGCGCGCCCACGGCACGGTGCTCATCGAGGACGACTACGACAGCGAGTACCGCTTCAACGGCGAGCCCTTCCCGTCGCTACAGGGTCTGGACACCACGGATCACGTGGTTTACCTGGGCACTTTCAGCAAAACGCTGTACCGGGGCATACGCATCGCGTTCATCGTGGCACCGCCGCATCTGGCTCAGGTCTTCGCCGACGCATCCTCCGACTTTTACCGTGACGGCGATCTGCTGCTGCAGCAGGTGCTGGCGCATTTCATTCGAGAAGGCCATTTCGCCACGCACATACGGCGTACCCGGCTGGAGTACGCGGCCCGGCGCGAGGCGCTCGCACAAGCGCTGCAGCAAGAACTGGCCGATGCCATGGCGGCCGGCCGCGCCAGCATCAGCGGCGGCGCGGCGGGCGTTCACCTGACCTTGCGCTTCGGTGCGCACGTCGACGACCGCGCCCTCGCCGCACGTTGCGAGGACATGGGCGTGACCACGCCTCCGCTCTCGGCCTACTGCCTCGGCAACGCGCGCATGAGCGGACTGGTGCTCTCGTATGCGGCCACCCCGCGCGAGTCGATTGCTCCGCTGGTGGTGCGCATCGGCGCGCTGCTGCGCGAAGCCACGCGCTAGATGTGGGCCCCAAGGCCGCGCTGCGCGCGTCCGCCCCCTCGAGGGGAGCAAAGCAAACTTGGGAACGGCCCGGCGTTTCCTTCGACTAGGGCTGGCCGATCAGGCTGTCAGCCGTCGTGTAGTCGTAACCCAGCGCACACGCGACTGCCTCATAGCAGACCTGCCCACGTGCCACGTTGAGCCCGTTCTTCAGGTGCGGATCGTCGCGCAGCGCCTGATTCCAACCCTTGTCGGCGAGCGCGACCGCATGCCGGATGGTGGCGTTGTTGAGGGCAAAGGTGGAGGTGCGCGCGACCGCTCCAGGCATGTTGGCCACGCAATAGTGCACCACACCGTCGACGACGAAGGTGGGCTCGGCATGGGTCGTGGCCACCGAACTCTCGATGCAACCGCCCTGGTCGATGGCAACGTCGACCAGCACGGCACCCTTCTTCATGCGCGACACCATCGCGCGACTGACCAGCTTGGGCGCAGCAGCGCCGGGGATCAGCACGCCCCCGATCACCAGCTCCGCGTCGAGCACGGCTTCCTCCAGGCTTTGTGCGCTGGAATAGCGCGTCTGGATGCGGCTGCCGAACACCAGGTCGAGTTGACGCAGCCGGTCCACGTTGGTGTCGAACACGCTCACCTGCGCGCCCAGTCCCACGGCCATCTGGACTGCATTGGTGCCGACCACGCCGGCGCCGATCACGACGACATGCGCGGGCGCCACGCCGGGCACGCCGCCCAGCAGCACACCCATGCCGCCCTTGGACTTCTCCAAGTGCGCAGCACCGGCCTGTACCGACATGCGCCCGGCAACTTCGCTCATCGGCGCCAGCAGCGGCAAGCCGCCGCCCGGTCCGGTGATGGTTTCGTAGGCAATGCACACCGCGCCCGATTTCACCAGCGCGCGGGTCTGCTCCGGATCGGGTGCCAGGTGCAGGTAGGTGTAAAGGATCTGGCCCTCGCGGAGCATCGCGCACTCCTTGGGCTGAGGCTCCTTGACCTTCACGATCATGTCCGCGCCGGCGAACACCGACGCAGCGTCGGCAACGATCGTGGCCCCGGCGGCAAGGTATTGTTCGTCGCTGAGCCCGATGGCCTCGCCGGCCGCTTGTTGCACGGTCACCTCGTGTCCGCGAGCGCGCAGTTCGCGAACGCTGGCCGGGGTGAGTCCGACGCGGTACTCGTGGTTCTTGACTTCCTTGGGAACACCAATGCGCATGTGCGACTCCTGTTATCTGTCCGCCGGATGACGGCATGGACTCAGGTTAGCGAAGGTCGGCCGCTCGCAAAAGGACCAGTTGTGTTTTACACCGCTGGTCCACTCGATGGCCGGCGGTGACACAGCGCAAGCGGGCGACCTGAGCTGGCGCTGAGAACTGCAGGTCAATCGTCGATACGGATCCATGTCGTCTTCAGTTCCGTGTATTTGTCGAATGCATGCAATGACTTGTCGCGCCCGTTGCCGGATTGCTTGAAGCCGCCAAAAGGCACCGTGATGTCGTCCTCGTCGTACTGGTTCACGTGGACGGTGCCGGCGCGCAGCGCGCGCGCAACCCGGTGTGCGCGGTTGACGTTGTCGCTCCAGACGCTGGCCTGCAGACCGTAGTTGGAGTCGTTGGCCAACCGAATGGCTTCCTCCTCGGTCTTGAAGCGCAACACCGAGATCACCGGACCGAAGATCTCTTCGCGCGCGATCTTCATGTGGTGGGTGACACCGTCGAACACGGTGGGCTGCACGTAGTAGCCACCTGTTTCGGCGCGGGCCTGATGACCGCCGGCCACGCAGCGGCCGCCCTCGGCATGGCCCGCATCGATGTAGCCAAGCACCGAGCGCAGCTGCGTCTCGTCCACCAGTGCGCCCATCGCAGTGCCGGTGTCAAGCGGGTCTCCCGGTTGGTGGTTGGCCGTCTCGGCCGCCAAGATGCACACGAACTCGTCCGCCACGCTTTCGTGAACGAGGACGCGCGACGGCGCGTTGCAGGACTCGCCCTGGTTGTAGAACATGCCGCCGGCCACGGTCTTGGCTGCTCTCGGCAGGTCCTCGAAGTCGGAGAAGACAACGAAGGCCGATTTGCCGCCGAGTTCGTTGTAGACGCGCTTGAGGTTCGAGGCGCCAGCGTAGTTCAGCATGCAGCGGCCGACGCGGGTCGAGCCGGTGAATCCGATGGCGTCCACGTCCATGCTGAGAGCCAGCGCCTCGCCGGCCTCATGGCCGAAGCCCGGTACCACGTTGAACACGCCGGGCGGCAAGCCTGCGTGTACCGCCAGTTCGGCCAGGCGCAGCGCCGTCAGCGGGGATTTCTCGCTCGGCTTGAGCACCACGGAGTTGCCGGCGGCCAAAGCCGGCCCGAGCTTCCAGGCCGCCATCATCATCGGGTAGTTCCACGGCACGATCGCCCCAATCACGCCCATCGCTTCGCGTGTGATCAACGCCAAGGCGCTGCGCGCGGTGGGTGCAATTTCGTCATAGCGCTTGTCGGCTGCCTCGGCGTACCAGGCGATGCAGCGGGCGGTCGCGGCGACGTCCACCTCCAGCGCATGCTGGATGGGCTTGCCCATGTCCAGCGTTTCCAGCAGCGCCAGTTCCTCACGCGCGGCCAGGATCTCTTCTGCAAAGCGCAGCAGCACGCGCTTGCGCGCGGCGGGCGGCTGATGCGCCCACGAGCCGCGCTCAAATGCGGCCCGGGCCGAGCCCACGGCCGCGTCGATGTCGGCACTGCGCCCGCGGGCCACTTGGCCGAGCAGGCGGCCGTCTATGGGCGAGCGGCAGTCGAAGGTCTCTCCACTGCCGGCAGCTCGGCGCTGGCCGTCGATCACGCAGCGCCCGTCGATGCGCAGCGCTGCGGCGCGCTCATGCCAGTTGATTTTCTCGTTGCTCATGTTGATGTCTTCACTGCAGAATTCTGGCCATTCGCATGGCGTCGCTTGTGCACCTGTGGGTTGTGTCGCTGTGGCGTTGGCTGTGGCGCAGAGGGCCAACGGCTAGGCGCCTGTCTTGAGCAGCGTCGAGGCGTAATACTTGCGCACCCGACCGACGCACTCCCAGGTGCCTTGCCAGCCGCCGGGCACAACGAACGCATCGCCGCTGCGCGCGGTCATGCAGTGGCCGTCGTTGCCCACCAGACGCACCTCGCCTTCGAGGATCACGCAGAACTCATGCTCCCCCGAGGCATAACACACGTTTATCACACACGGCCCCGCTTCCCAGGTACCACTGAAAAACTGCGCCGTAGGCTCCTCGTATTGCTGCGAGAGTTTGTAGGTCGGTTGGCCTTGCAGCACCTTGTCGATGGGATAACGCTCCTGCGGGCCCGGCACGGGAGCGGCTGTGACCAGAATGGGACGAAGGGTCATGCTTGTTTCCTTGGCGAGCCGCAAGCAGCGGCGTGCCGCCTACAGTCCTGCATCACGCTGCCTGCGGCGAGTGCCGTCGCGCGCCATGGGTCCATACTAGGTGCGGCGGCGGCGGCGTGCCAAGAGCCACTTGCACGCAGGCGAGATGGTCCACATGACTGCCTCGATTTCTCAAAGCGGATCGGCCGCGGCAGTGGCGTACCACACAAACCACAGCGTTTCTCAAAGTGGCCCAGCGCCAGGCGCGACGGGTGGCTCTTTGCAGGGCGAGTCCGGCCCCGTAACCTCACTCCCCAGAGAGACCAGCTCATCGGCGCAGTGCGCCAAGAGTCGACGGGTGCTCGCCGACCCTCGCATTGGAAACCAGGACATGGATCAAAAACTCGACGCCTACTGGATGCCGTTCACAGCGAACCGCCAGTTCAAGAACGCACCCCGCCTGCTCACACAGGCTTCTGGCGTTCACTACACAACGGATGAAGGTCAGCAGGTTCTGGACGGCGTGGCCGGCCTGTGGTGCGTCAACGCCGGCCATGGCCGGCCGCGCATCGTGCAGGCCATTCGGGCCCAGGCTGCGCAGCTGGACTATGCGCCGCCGTTCCAGATGGGGCATCCCAAAGCGTTCGAGCTGGCAAATCGGCTTGCGAGCATGACCCCACCCGGGCTGAACCGCGTGTTCTTCACCAACTCCGGCTCTGAATCCGTGGAGACGGCGCTCAAGATTGCGCTGGCCTACCACCGCCTGCGTGGCGAAGGCTCGCGCACCCGGCTCATCGGCCGCGAGCGTGGTTACCATGGCGTCAACTTCGGCGGCATGTCCGTGGGCGGCATGGTGACCAACCGCAAGATGTACGGTGGCCTGCTGCCTGGCGTCGACCATCTGCGCCACACGCACGATCCGGCGCGCAATGCGTTCGCGATGTTCCAGCCCGCGCACGGGGCCGAACTCGCCGACGACCTGGAACGGCTGGTGGCCTTGCACGATGCGTCCACCATCGCGGCCGTGATCGTCGAGCCGGTCTGCGGCTCGACCGGCGTGCTGCTGCCGCCGGTCGGTTATCTGAATCGCCTGCGTGGGATCTGCGACAAGCACGGCATCTTGCTGATTTTCGATGAGGTGATCACGGGATTCGGACGCACCGGGGCGGCCTTTGCTGCGGACACCTTCGGTGTCGTGCCCGACATCATGGCCACCGCCAAAGCACTCACCAATGGCTGTGTGCCGATGGGCGCGGTGCTGGTGCAGCAGGAGATCCATGACGCGTTCATGTGCGGCCCGGAACATGCGGTCGAGTTCTCCCACGGTTATACCTACTCGGCCCACCCGCTGGCGTGCGCAGCGGCCCTGGCCACGCTCGACACCTATGAAGAAGAAGGGTTGATGACCCGCGCCGGCACGCTGCAAGGCTACTTTGCCGACCGGCTTCACGGCCTGAAAAATCTGCCGCACGTCATCGACCTGCGCTGCATCGGCCTGATGGCGGGTATCGACCTGCAGCCCCGTGCCGGCGAGCCGACACGCCGGGCGTTCGAGGTTTTCCTGGATTGCTTCGACAAGGGCGTGCTGATCCGCACCACCGGAGACACCCTGGCCTTGTCGCCGCCGCTGATCATCAGCGAAGCGCAGATCGACCAGATCGTCGACACCATTGCCGATGCGCTGAAGCGCGTCCCCTGAGCAGCGGCAAGACCCACGGAAACCAGCCCCGCCATGAACTTCCTTGACGCCGACCGCGATCTCACCCGGAACTCCTACTACGCTGCAACGGCGCCGCGCGAGTTGCGCTTTCCGTCCTTGCAAGACGACGTGCAAGCCGATGTCGCCATCGTGGGCGGTGGCCTTGCGGGCCTGAGCGCGGCGATCGAACTGGCCGACCGCGGCCTGTCCGTGGTGCTGCTGGAAGCAAAAGAGCTGGCATGGGGCGCCAGCGGCCGCAATGGCGGTCAGGCGATCCACGGTCTCGCCTGCGATCAATCCGTCATCGAACGACAACTGGGGCTGGACGAGGCCAGGCGCATCTGGGCGATGTCCATTGAAGCGCTGGATCTGATCCGCGAGCGTTGCAAGCGTTTTGCCATCGACTGCGATTGGCAGGACGGCTTTCTGGGCGTCGCCGTCAGCGAGCGCAAGGGCCGCGAACTGCAGGCGTGGGTGCAGCACATGGAGAAGTGCTACGGCTATGACACACGCTGGATCGCTGCGGATCAGATCCGCAGCTGGATCGACAGTCCGCGCTACCGCTGCGGCCTGCACGATGCGCGCTCCGGCCACTTGCATCCGCTCAAGTACAGCCTGGGTTTGGCCAAAGCGGCTGCGTCGCTCGGCGTGCGGATCCACGAGCAGTCGCCGGTCACCAGCCTCCAGCACGGGGCCGTCGCCACGCTCAGGTGTCCCCAGGGCACGGTGCGCGCACGTCAGGTGCTGCTGGCGGGCAACGTGTACCTGCAGGGCCTGGCGCCCCAGATCGAGTCGCGCATCATGCCGGTCGGCACCTATATCGTGTGCTCGGAGCCCTTGTCCAAGGCCCTGGCAGATTCGCTGATTCCCTCCCGATCGGCGGTATGCGACAACAACTTCGTGCTCGATTACTTTCGCTTCACTGCAGACAACCGGCTGCTGTTCGGGGGCGGCGTCAGTTACAGCGGCATGACCCCCGCCCATGTCGGCGAGCGCATGCGGCAGCGCATGGTGCGCGCCTTTCCGCAGCTGCAGCAGGTGAAGACCGAGTACGCCTGGGGCGGCTTCGTCGACATCTCCATGAACCGCGCGCCGGATTTCGGCCGCCTGACACCCGACGGCCCCCAAGGCGGCAATGTGTACTACCTGCAGGGATTCTCCGGGCACGGCCTGGCGCTCACCGGCATGGCGGGCAAGCTGGTGGCCGAGGCCATGGTGGGCGATGCCGCGCGTTTCGATACCTTCGCCCGCCTGAAACACCGCAAGTTCCCGGGCGGGCGATGGCTGCGCACGCCGGCGCTGGTACTCGGCATGAGTTACTACCGCCTCAAGGACATGCTATGAACTGCCCGCCCATCGTGCTGATGCCCAGCTGCATGCGGATGCTCGGTGAGCATCCGCACCATGTCGTTGGCAAGAAATACGCCGATGGCGTGCGCCTCGCCGGCTGTGTCCCGTTGGCCATCACGACAGCGCAAGAGGACGAGCTGGACGCCTTGCTCGACAGGGCGGACGGCGTCTTCCTCACCGGGTCCCCTTCGAACGTGCATCCGCGCCACTTTGGCGACACCGTTCACGACGAATCGCTGCCTCTGGACCCAGACCGGGATGCCTGGACCTTGCCGCTGATCCCCAAGGTCATCGAGCGCGGCATGCCCTTGTTTGCGGTCTGCCGCGGCTTCCAGGAAACCAACGTGGCGCTCGGCGGCACGCTGCACCAGGCGGTGCACGAACTGCCGGCTCACCTCGACCACCGTGCGCCGGCGAACCGGCCGGCTGCCACGCAGTACGCCGCGGCCCATTCGGTTCAGGTCGTGCGTGGCGGCCGGCTTTCGCAGATCCTCGGGCAACCCTGCCTGGAAGTGAACTCGGTCCATGGCCAGGGCGTGAACCAGCTGGCGCCTGGTCTGCGCGTGGAAGCCAGTGCGCCAGACGGGTTGGTGGAGGCGTTCTCGGTCGCCGACGCGCCGGGCTTCACGCTGTGCGTGCAATGGCATCCGGAATGGCAGGCCGCAGAGAATCCGGTATCGGTTCAGCTCTTCAAGGCATTTGGCTTGGCTGCGAAGGCCTACCGCGACAGCCACCGCGACCCTCCCGGAACGTAGAGGCAGCGACCCGCTTCGAGAGCTCCGTGCTCGATTCCTTTTGCACGCTTCCCGCAACTTCGCGAGAGCACAACATCACAGGTGATTTCATGGTTGTCAGAGAAAACTTCAACTTCAGCGAACTTGAGCAGTGGTTCAACAAGCACCGCGTGACCGAAATCGAATGCCTGGTGCCTGACCTCACCGGCGTCGCCCGCGGCAAGATACTGCCGCGCGAGAAGTTCACGGAAGACCGTGGCATGCGACTTCCGGAGGCGGTTGTCGCTATGGGGGTGACGGGTGAATTTCCCACCGAAGGCCCGTACTACGACGTGATCTCGCCCACCGACCAGGACATGCATTTGCAGGCCGTGCCATCGACCGTGCGCATCGTGCCCTGGGCCACCGACCCGACGGCACAAGTCATCCACGACTGCTTCGACCGCCACGGCAAGCTGGTGCCCTTTGCGCCGCGCTCGGTGCTGCGCCGGGTGTGCGATCTGTTTGACCAAGAGGGCTGGGATCCGGTGGTGGCACCGGAGCTCGAGTTCTACCTGGTCGCGCGCAACACCGATCCAGACATGCCGCTGCAGCCGCCGGTCGGCCGCAGCGGCCGCAGCGAGACTTCGCGCCAGGCGTACTCCATCGACGCGGTGAACGAGTTCGATCCGCTGTTCGAAGACATCTACGCCTACTGCGAAAAGATGGAGCTCAACGTCGACACGCTGATCCACGAGGTCGGCGCAGGCCAGATGGAGATCAACTTCTTCCATGCCCATCCGCTGGGCCTTGCCGATGAGGTGTTCTTCTTCAAGCGCACGGTGCGCGAGGCTGCGCTGCGCCACGACATGTACGCCACCTTCATGGCCAAGCCCATCGCGGGCGAGCCGGGCAGCGCGATGCACATCCATCAGAGCGTGGTCGACAAGGCCACCGGACGCAATATCTTCAGCAATGAAGACGGAACGCCGACCAAAGAGTTCTTCTGGTACATCGGCGGGCTGCAGCGCTACATCCCCTCGGCCATGGCCTTGTTCGCGCCGTATGTCAATTCCTACCGCCGCTTGACCAAGTTCACCGCAGCACCGATCAACATCCAGTGGGGCACCGACAACCGCACCGTGGGTATCCGGTCTCCCGTGGCCACGCCGGCCGCGCGCCGCATCGAGAACCGCGTCATCGGCGCCGATGCCAACCCCTATGTGGCGCTCGCGGCCTCACTTGCGTGCGGCTACCTTGGCATCAAGAACCGCATCGAACCCTCGGCCGAGTGCCTGGGCGACGCCTATCTGGCCCAGCATGAGCTGCCACGCAGCTTGGGTGAGGCCCTGCAGTTGCTGCGCGAGGAAAAGGACCTTGCAGACGTGCTGGGCAAAGAGTTCATCACCGTTTACACCGAGGTGAAGGAAATCGAGCACGCAGAGTTCATGAAGGTGATCTCGCCGTGGGAACGGGAACACTTGCTGCTGCACGTCTAGGCATGGGACCACCCCCGAAGCGCCTTCGGCGCTCCCCCTCAAGGGGGCGCCGCCAGCGGCCCGGCAAAGCCGGTTCCGCGGCGACTGCTTGATACCTTGAACCCCTGACGCACCATGATCACGACGACACGCAGCACCCAAGACTGGCAGGCCGCCGACGCGGCGCACTACCTGCACCCCTTCACGGACTTCCAGGCTCTGGCAAGAAAGGGTTCACGCATCATCACCAAGGCGGAGAACATCTACCTGTGGGACAGCGAGGGCCACAAGCTGCTCGACGCCATGTCGGGTCTGTGGTGCGTGAATGTCGGCTATGGCCAGCAGGCCATCATCGACGCTGCCACACGCCAGATGCAGGAGTTGCCGTTCTACAACTCCTTCTTCCAGACCGCAACAAAGCCAGCGATCGAACTGGCGGAGCTGCTGGCACAAGTGACGCCTCCGCAATTCAGCCACGCCTTCTTCACCAACTCCGGCTCCGAGGGCAACGACACGATCGTGCGCATGGTGCGCCGGTACTGGGACGTGCTGGGCCAATCAACGCGCAAGGTGATCATCAGCCGCAACAACGGTTACCACGGTTCCACCCTGGCCGGCGCCTCGTTGGGCGGCATGAGCGGCATGCACGCGCAAGGTGGCCTGCCGATCCCGGACATCGTGCACATCGAGCAGCCGTATCGATTCGCCAATGGCAAGGGCATGGACGCAGAGGAGTTCGGTCTGGTCGCGGCCAGTTGGCTGGAAGACAAGATCAAGGAAGTGGGCGCCGAGAAGGTGGCCGCCTTCATCGGCGAGCCGGTGCAGGGTGCAGGCGGTGTGATCGTCCCGCCCGAGACCTACTGGCCGGAGATCCAGCGCATCTGCGACAAGTACGGCATCCTGCTCGTCAGCGACGAGGTGATCTGTGGCTTTGGCCGCACCGGGCACTGGTTCGGATGCGAGCGTTTCGGCGCGCACCCCGACCTGATGACCTTCGCCAAAGGTGTCACGTCCGGCTACGTGCCGCTGGGCGGTGTGATGGTGGGCGAGCGGGTCACCAAGGTCCTGATCGAGCAGGGCGGCGAGTTCGAGCACGGCTTCACCTACTCCGGTCACCCGGTGGCCTGCGCAGCGGCACTTGCCAACATCCGGCTGATTCAACAGTTGGGGCTGGTAGAACACGTGCGCAACGACGTCGGCCCGTACCTCGCAGCGCAGTTCGCCGAGTTGTCCGGCCACCCGCTGGTCGGCGATGCAGAGAGCTGCGGCCTGATGGCCGCGATCCGCCTGGTGAAGGACAAGGCGAGGAACCAGCCGTTCCCTGCAGAACATTCGATCGGCATGGTGTGCCGCAACCACTGCTTCGACAACGGCCTCATCATGCGTGCTGTTGGAGATCGCATGATCATCGCGCCGCCTCTGGTGATCACGCGCACGCAGATCGACGAAATGATGGCCCTGGTTCGACGCTGCCTGGACCTGACACTGGGCGAGGCGCAAGCGAACGGCTGGCTTTGAACTTTGCGGTGGATGTTCTTGACATCACCCGAGCAAATGACAGAACCGCTCCATGTCGACGTTGCCGCCGCTGATGAGAATCCCGACGCGCTTGCCCTGAAGCACTGACTTCAGTTGTTTTGCAGCGGCAAACCCGAGGCACCCTGTCGGCTCGATCACGAGCTTCATGCGCTGGGCGGCAAAGCGCATGCATTCAACCAAATCGGCATCGCTGGCCGTCAGGATGTCGTTCACATCGCGCCGAATGATGGGAAATGTGAAGTTTCCGAGATGCTGCGTCTGCGCGCCATCTGCAATGGTCTTGGGCGTTTCGATGTGCACGATGTGGCCCGAACGCAGAGATTGTTGACCATCGTTGCCGGCTTCCGGCTCGACGCCGTAGAGTTGACAGTTCGGCGACAGAGCCCGAGTCGACAGCGCGGAGCCTGCGAGCAAACCACCTCCACCGAGCGGTACAAAAAAAGCGTCGAGCTCCCCGACTTCCTCAAACAGCTCCTTCGCGGCCGTCCCCTGCCCGGCAATGACATCCGGATGGTCGTAGGGCGGTATCAGCGTATACCCATGCTGTTGGGCCAGGTCGCGGCCAATCTGCTCGCGGTCTTCCTTGTAGCGATCGTAGGCGATCACGTTGCCACCGTAGCCCCGGGTGGCCGCGACCTTGGCGGCCGGTGCGTCATGCGGCATCACGATCGTCGCCGGGATCTGCAGCAGCTTGGCAGACAGTGCAATGGCCTGCGCATGATTGCCGGAAGAGAAGGCGACCACACCCGCTCGCCGCTGCGTTTCAGTGAACTTTGACAATGCGTTGAACGCGCCTCGGAACTTGAACGCGCCCATGCGCTGCAAGCTCTCGCATTTGAAGAAGACTTCGGCGCCGAACTCGGCGTTCACCGTACGCGAAGTGATCACCGGCGTTTTGTGGGCGTGGCCGGCAATGCGATCAGCTGCCGCGGTGACATCGGCAAACGTGGGGAGAGTGAGTGAGTTCATTTGAGAGTGAGAAAAAGACTGCAACAGAGGTCCAAGCTACCAAGGCCACGCGAGGCTCGTCCCAAGGCCGTTGTCCCGGGCCTTCTGATGAACGAGCCTTGCGACCGTCAAATCCTGGAGTGCGAGCCCCGTCATGTCGAAGACGGTGATGTCAGAGGCAGAGCGGGCAAATGCCAGCTTGCCAGTCAGCAGGTCACCGATCTCCTCGCATGGCGTGTCGGGCGCCCACTGGCATTCGCCGATCTGTCGGGCCTGTTCTCTGTCATCCACCACGACCCGTGCACGCGCGAGCAAGCCTTCGGGTAGCTCACGCTTTCCGCGCGTATCGGCGCCAACGCAATTGATGTGCGTTCCAGCCTGCACCGCGGCTGCGTCAAAAAGAGCAGCACTGCCTGGCGTGGCCGTGATCACGATATCGCTGCCCGATACAGCCTCGTTCGCGTCGCGCGCGTGAGACAGCTCACAGAGGTCCGCGAAATGCCGCTCGAATCGCGAATCCGGCTGACGATTCCAGGTGAGATAACGCAGCTCTTTGAGGGCAGGCACCATGCGCAGCGCCGTCATCAGTTGAGCTTGGGCTTGAGCACCAGAACCAAATACGCAGGCGCGCCGGCTGTTGCTGCGCGCAAGCAGTTCCAGCCCGAGGCCTCCTGCGGCAGCCGTGCGTCCGGTCGTGATGGCATTGCCGTCGATGACGCACAGGGGGCGGCCTGTGGCTGGATCGAACAGCAGAATCGTGGCCTGGTGGGGCTCGCCTCCCACGCTGCGATTGCTGGGCCAGAAGCCTGCGGCCTTGAAACCCAGGAGCCCTTGGGACTGAACATCACCGGACTTGATGCCGAAGATGCCGCCGCTGGACAGCGCCTCCCGAATCACGGGAAACACTCGGCCTTCGCGCTGGCTGTGAAGCTGGAAGGCCTCGCGCACGGCGTCGAGAACGTCTTGGGGGAGCAAGAGCTTTTCGACAGCCCCCTTGTCCAACAGCAGCAGTGTCGCGTCACTTGGCATAGGTATAGACCGAGGCACGGGAGACACCCAGATGCGCGGCGATGGTCTCCATGGAGCGGCGCACATCGAGCAGGCCAGCAGATTTCAGCTCCTTCAACAACGCTCGACGATCGTCGGCTCTGAGCGCTCTGGGCGAGGTCGCAAGACGCGCCGCGAACTGGTCAATGCGAGCTCGAATCTGCTCCGCTCCTGCAGGATCCAGGGACTCTTTCAGCACCATCTCCGAATCCACACTCACAAACTGCGTGATGGCAGATTGGAAGCTCTGGAAAAGAGTCAGGTCAACATTCAGGCAAAGGGCGGCCATGTAGCGACCCTCGGCATCCTTGATACCGACCGACGTACTCTTGGCTTGTCGACCATCCGCAAACTTGTTGGGGTAGTTCGCGACGATGGAAGGGAAGTCAGGGTCGGTGATGCGCGCCAGCCCGAGTTCTGTCGCGGGGGCGCCGACCTGACGGCCAGACAGGTTGTTGTGGATGGCCAATACCGCGTGCTTGGGGTCAAGCAGGTCATGAACCACCACTTCGCAGAACGGTGAGAAGGTCTCCCCCAGGGCACGCGCAATCTCTTTGACTTGGTCCAGCAGCAGAACTTGCTCGGGGGTTCGTTTCATCATTTCTGCAGTCTGTACAAAACTGGATATTTTGTCAATAAGACGGTTGCAGCGCCCGGCAACGCGCCTGCGCCCAGGGCCTGCACGAGGCGCATCACCAGCCGCTGAACCGATCCCAGCGTGCCAGCGACTGGCCGTCGGCCGGCAAGACCTGATAGGCCGGATGCTGGGCGCCCGTCGCGCAGGCGTGATTCGGAACAATCCGGAACTGGCTGCCGACCGGAAACCGCTTCTCGAGATCGACCGAGGCGTCGCCCGTCCAGGCCAACACGCCATGCTCCTGATTGGCGTCATTGAAGACCACGCCCGGGACCGGACGGCCGTCGATGTTGCACACCAGGCCGTAGCCATAGTCATGCGCCTGCTTTTGCGTGCCCCGGTCGCGGCTCATGGACATCCAGCCGCCGTCGGTGATGATCCACCCCGCGTCTTGTCGATGGCCGATCACGGTGCAAAGCACGGACAAGGCGATGTCGTCCTGGCTGCAAATGCCGACTTCGGACATCACCAGATCGAAGAAGACGTAGACGCCCGCACGCACTTCGGTCACGCCATCCAGCCGCGTGGCGCTCAATGCGGTGGGCGTCGAGCCGACGCTGACGACAGCGCACTCGTGGCCGGCGTCGCGCAGCCGCTGGGCGGCACGAACACAGCCCGCACGCTCCTGCTCTGCCATCGCCGCAAGCGCCTGCGGCGTGTTCAGGGAGTAGGAGCTTCCAGCGTGGGTCAAGACCCCGCGCAAATGGGCGCCGCATCCGCTGACCACACGCAGCGACTTCGCCACCTCGATCAAGCGTTGCGCCTCGGGCTCGATACCGGATCGATGGCCATCGGTGTCAACCTCGATCAGCACCTCGAACCGCTGTCCATGGTCGATGCCGAACTGGGCCAGTTGACTTGCAGCGGCCTCGGACTCCACCAGCAGCGTGAGCTGCAGGCCCGCGCGCAGCAGCCGCAACGCGTGCTCGAACTTTGACGGGATGATGGCGACGGCATACAGGATGTCATTCACGCCTGCGGCGTGGAAACGCTCGGCTTCCTTGAGCGTCGACACCGTGATGCCACGGGCTCCGGCGGCGATCTGGCGCTGAACCACGGCAGGGCACTTGCTCGTCTTGGCATGCGGTCGGAACGCGACACCCAGCTGGTCCATGCGTTTTTGCATGCGGGCGATGTTGCGATTCATCCGGTTCTCGTCGAGCAAAAGAACGGGTGTTTCGAGTTGGCAGAGTTGGTCGTGAAGGCTCATGGCGGCTCCAGAGGTGGGGGAAGCTCAGCGGTGGCACGGCGTCGAAAGCCTCCGCCACCGAGAAGGCGAATGAAGAACCCATTCGCCTTCGCTTGCAACTGTAGGGTTCTAGAAGTAACTTGGGTTTAATCTAAATTAACTTCTTAGTTAAACTCAAATTCATGCTCGATCTGCAAGACCTTCAGCTGATCCGCGCGCTCGACATCAGCGGCTCTCTCGCCGCCGCGGCCCGGGCGTTGAATGTGACACCTCCCGCGATCTCTCTGCGCCTGAAGCGCATGGAGCACAGGTTGGGTGTGCACCTGGTGCTGCGTGGCTCGCGTGGCTCCTTGTTCACGGACGAGGGGATCAGGTTGCGCGACGAAGCCGTCGCGCTGCTCGGTCGCCTGGAGTCCGTCCCCGAAGTTGTTGCGAACTCTGCAGCTGCGCTCGCGGGAACCCTGCGGATCGTCGCGCCGCTGGGATTCGGACGCCGCCATGTGGCCCCCATCGTGAGAAGCTTTCGTACGCGACACCCGGGCGTGGTCACGAGCCTGACCCTGGCGGAGAGCCCTTTGGCCCAAGCCGCCGGCATGGACTTGATCGTCCACATCGGGACCGTCAAAGACTCTTCATGGGTGCGTCACCACCTCGCACCGAACGACCGCTATGTGTGTGCGAGCCCGGACTACATTCGGCGGCACGGCGGCCTCACGCATCCCTCGGCGTTGGCCGACGCGGACTGCCTGTGCCTGCGCGAAAACGATGAAGATCTCGCGCTGTGGCGCTTCATGCCAGAACGAGCGCAACCTGACTCGGCCAAGGCGCGGCGCAACGTGCACGTCAAGGTCAAACCCGCCTTGTCATCGAATGACGGCGAGGTGATTTGCCAGTGGGCCCTGGACGGCATGGGCTACATGGTTCGCTCCGAATGGGAGACCTCTGCCCTCCTGGAACAAGGGCGTCTGCAACGGGTGCTGACCGATTGGCACCTGGAAGAAGCACCGGTTCTCGCGCTGGTCCCAAGCCGGTCTGCAAGCTCTGCGCGCCTGCGCCTGTTCCTGAATCACGCCAAGAAGGCCTTGAAACCGACGCCGTGGCGCCACTGAGCTTTGCGTCACAGCCTGGGGTTTGTACCAATCTGACGTGGGTTGATATTTTGTCCAAATAAAGACAAAATTTCAAACATGTCAAATCAGCGTGCATCGCGACGGGCTCCCAGCCAAAGGCGTTGGCGTCGCCAGCGTTCAGCACGCCAGCCTCCGTCGCTTGCCGCGAGCTAGACGCGCTGCCTCCTACCCAGACCGCCCACCCTGGCTTCGCAGCACTCTTTCCGAGCGCTGCGCGGATCAACTCACCCCCCAAGGAATCACTCCGTGGCCGCAACAACAACCGACCCCGCCATTCAATGCGCCAACAGCGCAACCACCGCCCTGCCCGCAGGCCACTACTCCCACATCTGCACCGCTGCCGGGTTGGTCTTCATTTCCGGGCAACTGCCCATCAAACCTGATGGCACTGCGCTGACAGGCCACTCCTTCGAAGAGCAGACCCAGCAGGTTCTGTCCAACGTCGAGGGCTGCCTGGCGCGGGCCGGTCTTGGCAAAGACAGCCTGGTCCAGGTGCGCGTGTACGTCACAGACATCAAGCACTGGCCGCGCTTCAACGAACTCTACGCCGCGTGGATCGGCTCACACCGACCGGCGCGCGCCGTCGCGGGGGTTGCCGAATTGCATTTCGAGCTCGCCGTTGAAGTCGAGGCCATTGCGTTGGCAGGTAACGAGTCCTCCTAGCGCCTGTTCACACGACGCAAGCCAGGTGCGTTGCAGTGTGAACAGGCCCCAGGAAGCCCCAACAATGAAGGAGACACCGATGAAATCTTCGAACCAACTCACTCGTTGGATCATGTACAGCATGATCGCCGGTATTGTTGTCGGGTACTTGTGCAATCGCTATCTGACACCTGAAGCGGCGAAGGGCCTCGCCAGCTACTTCGGCCTTGCCTCGGACTCTTTCTTGCGCCTGATCAAGATGATCGTTGCACCGCTGGTGTTCGCCACCTTGGTGTCGGGGATCGCGGGGATGGACGATACGAAGTCCATTGGTCGCATTGGTGCCAAGGCCATCGGTTGGTTCGTGGTGGCATCGCTGCTGTCGCTGACGATCGGCCTGACTTTCGTGAACCTCACGCACCCGGGCGTCGGACTCAACCTGCCGATGCCGGCAGCAGACGCTGCGACCGGGCTCAAGACCAGTGGACTCAACCTGAAGGACTTCGTCGCGAGCGTCTTTCCGAAGAGCGCCATTGAGGCGATGGCGAACAATTCCATCCTTCAGATCCTCGTATTCGCGGTCTTCTTTGGTGTCGCCGTTGGGAAGCTGCCGCGAGATTCCGCCAGCACCATGAAGCACTGGGCCGACGAACTGATGCAGGTCATGCTGCATGTGACGAACGCGGTGATGCTGCTCGCCCCCATTGGCATCTTCGCAGCACTCGCCTCAACCGTGACGGTCCAGAGCCTCGGAGTGCTTCTGACCTACGGCAAGTTGATCGGCTTCTTCTATGTTGCCTTGCTGGCGCTGTGGGCCATCCTGGCGATCGCCGGCTTCGCTGTTCTCAAACAACGAACCATCCCGCTGATTCGATCCATCCGGGAACCGATGATGATTGCGTTTTCGACCGCAAGCAGTGAGGCCGCCTATCCCAAACTGATCGAGCGGCTTCAGGCCTTTGGCATCAAGAAACGGCTCGTCGGCTTCGTTCTCCCATTGGGCTATTCGTTCAACCTGGATGGCTCGATGGTGTTTCAGGCCTTCGCAGCGGTTTTCATTGCCCAGGCTTTTGGCGTTGAGATGTCGCTCGGCCAGCAAATCACCATGATGCTGGTTCTGATGGTCAGCAGCAAAGGCATGGCAGCCGTTCCGCGCGGTTCGCTGGTGGTCGTGGCGGCGATCTTGCCGATGTTCGGACTACCCGAGACCGGGATGCTCTTGATCATGGCGATAGACCAGTTTCTGGACATGGGTCGCACCGCCACCAATGTCTTGGGCAACAGCATCGCCACGGCCGTGGTCGCCAAATGGGAAGGCGAGTTGCTGCCTGAAGGGACCTCCGACGAGGCGCCCGTCGAAGTCCGTCCGGACCTTGATCTTGGCGCAGCTCGCACCGCCTGACCCCCCATCCACCGCGCCTGCTGTGGCTGTGCGGCCCGATCGGGGCCGCCCGGTCATGGGCCGGCCAATCGCCGACTCGGCGCCATCGACTCCCGGAACCGGGCCCAACCCCGACCCGTCCCGGGACCTTTCTTCTAGGCCAAAGGAAACGCCGGGCCGTTCCCAAGTTTCCTTGGCTCCCCTCGGGGGGCGGACGCGCGAAGCGCGGCCTTGGGGCCCACATCCACCCACAACCATCGGCTGACGCCGTAAGGAGTTCACGAAATGTCTTTCATCAAACGCTTCTGGAAGCTAGCCTCGGTCCTGGCCCTGGCAGTGGCTGCGCACGCACCCGGGGTGCACGCGCAGGAGATCAAAAAACCCAATCTGGTGATCATCGCCACGGGCGGCACGATTGCGGGTGCGGGCGCCTCCAGCGCCAATGTCAGCGCGTACCAGTCGGCCGTGGTCGGTGTGGACAAACTCATCGCCGCCGTGCCGGAGATCAAGTCCGTGGCCAACGTCAAAGGGGAGCAATTGCTCCAGATCGGCTCGGAGAGCTTCAACAACGAACGCTGGCTCAAATTGGCGCAACGTGTATCGGACCTGTTGAAGTCGCCCGACGTGGACGGCATCGTGATCACGCATGGAACGGACACGCTGGAAGAAACCTCGTACTTGCTCTATCTGACATTAAAGAGCGCCAAGCCAGTGGTCCTGGTCGGCTCCATGCGGCCCGGCACGGCGCTGAGTGCCGACGGTCCCTTGAACCTGTACAACGCCGTTCTGGTTGCAGCGAGCAAACAAGCCGTCGGGATGGGCACGCTGGTCGTCATGAACGACGAGATCCATAGCGCGCGTGACGTCACCAAGACCAACAGCCTCAAGGTCGAAACGTTTCGCTCGCTGTACGGGCCGCTGGGAACCGTCGTCGAGGGTCAGGTGCGCTTCTACCGCGCTCCGATCCGCCCGCACACGCTCCAGTCCGAGTTCACTGTCGACGATATCCGGTCGCTGCCCGAAGTGAACGTCGTCTATACGCATGGCAACATGAGCCGCGTTCCGTACGATGCGTTTGTGACCGCCGGCTCCAAGGCGATCATTCACATGGGCTACGGCAACGGCAGTGTTCCCGACTACCTTGACGCCGTATTGAAAGAAGTCCGGGCCAAGGGCGTGATCATCGTGCGCACGACTCGAACCGGCAGTGGCGCCATCGTCCGCAATGGCGAAACCAACGACGACAAAAACGACTACGTCGTGGTTGACGATCAGAGCCCGGCCAAAGCTCGCATCTTGACCGCGCTGGCTCTGACCAAGACGACGGATACCAAGGAACTGCAACGCATTTTCTGGAAGTACTGAAACACCCGATCGGCTGCGCCCGGCTGGACGCGCAGCCGATCCGGTTTCAGCCGTTGAGCTGCTGCTCCAGCCGGTGCAGGGTGCGGTAGCAAGGCAGCACCTTCGCGACGCTGGCATTGGGTTCGCGGCGCTCGCGGATGGCCGAGACGAACTCGCGGTCCTGCAGCTCGATGCCATTCATCGAGACATCGACCTGGGAGACGTCGATCTTCTGGTCCTTGCCATTGAACAAGTCGTCGTAGCGTGCGATGTAGGTCGCGCTGTCGCCGATGTAGCGAAAGAAAGTCCCCAGCGGCCCGTCGTTGTTGAAGCTCAGGCTGAGCGTGCAAATGGCGCCGCTGCTGCTCTTGAGCTGGATGCTCAGGTCCATGGCGATGCCGAGTGTCGGGTGGATCGGCCCCTGCACCGCGTTGGCCTGCACGATGTCGCCGCCCGTCTGGTAGGCGAACAAATCGACCGTGTGGGCCGCGTGGTGCCACAGCAGGTGGTCGGTCCAGGAACGCGGCTGGCCCAGCGCGTTCATGTTGCTGCGGCGAAAGAAATAGGTCTGCACGTCCATCTGCTGCAGATTGAACTCTCCGGCCGCGATCTTCTCGTGCACGAACTGGTGGCTCGGGTTGAAGCGGCGGGTGTGGCCGCACATCGCCACCAGCCCGGTCTGCTGCTGCAGCGCCACCACCGCTTCGGCATCCTTCAGGTTGTCCGCCATCGGGATCTCGACCTGCACGTGCTTGCCGGCTCGCAGGCAGGCGATGGCCTGGGCGGCGTGCATCTGGGTCGGCGTGCACAGGATCACCGCGTCGACCTCCTTCAATGCCAGGCTGTCGGCCAGGTCGGCGCTGACATGGTCGATGCCGTATTTGCGGGCGACCTCTCGGGTCTTGTCGAGCTCACGCCCGACCAGCGACACGACTCTGACGCCGTCGATCAGCTGAATGGCATCCAGGTGCTTGATGCCGAAGGCGCCGGCGCCGGCCAGCGCGAGGTTCAATTCGCGAGTCATGTCAGTACCGCCCGGCCGCCCGAAGGGACTGACGCGCCCCCTTGGGGGGCAGTGAACGAAGTGAGCGTGGGGGTTGTTTCATGTCAGGTTCTCCAAAACGATGTGGCCGACCGCGGTGTTCGAGGCCGGCACGTGGTAGTGCCGATGCAGCTCGCGCACGCGGTCGTTGAGGGCCCCGCGCATGATCAGCCACATCACCAGTTCGATGCCTTCGGAACCGGCCTCGCGCACGTATTCGAGGTGCGGCAGTTGCGCGAGCGCTTGCGGGTCCTGCGTCAGGCCGTCGAGGAACGCCGTATCGAACGCCTTGTTGATCAGCCCGGCACGCGGTCCTTGCAGCTGGTGCGACATACCGCCGGTGCCGAAGACCATCACCTTCAGATCCTGATCGAACGACTCGACCGCACGCCGAATCGCCTTGCCCAGCTGGTAGCAGCGGTTGCCGGTGGGCGGCGGGTACTGCACCACGTTGACGGCCAGCGGGATCACCTTGCAAGGCCAGGCGTCGGGTTGCCCAAAAATCAGCGACAGCGGCACTGTCAGGCCGTGGTCCACGTCCATCTTGTTCACGATGGTCATGTCGAACTCGTCGAGGATGGTCGACTGCGCGATGTGCCAGGCGAGCTCCGGATGGCCTGGCACCACCGGCACCGGCCGCGGGCCCCAACCTTCGTCGGCGGGATTGAACGACTCGGCGCAGCCGATCGCGAAGGTCGGGATCATCTCCAGCGAGAACGCGCTGGCGTGGTCGTTGTAGACCAGGATCACGACGTCGGGCTTTTGCTCGGCAATCCAGTGCTTGACGAACTCGTAGCCCTTGAACACCGGCTGCCAGTACGGCTCGCCGGTCTTGCCCTG
>Ga0137403_10001564_pt1 | contig 28758 bp, 27 predicted proteins | sample CZOMad2_1_16fung_FD_122057 | JGI IMG/M metagenome (GOLD analysis project Ga0137403, IMG submission 122057) | Vadose zone soil fungal communities from Angelo Coast Range Reserve, California, USA - CZOMad2_1_16fungal (Hybrid Assembly) | ecosystem: Environmental > Terrestrial > Soil > Vadose zone... | reverse complement strand
CGACGACGTTGCCGTTGCGGCCGCCGGTCTTGATGTCGATGATCCCCTTGCCGGCGCGGCCCTGCAGCCGGTACTCGTCGAGCGGCGTGCGCTTGCCGTAACCCCGCTCGGTGACGGTGAGGATGCTGACGCCCTCCTGCACGACGTCGGCGGCGATGACCTCGTCGCCGTCGTCGAGCTCGATACCCTTCACGCCGCCGGCGCTCCGCCCCGTCGGCCGAACTTCCTCCTCCGAGAAGCGGATGATCACGCCGAGCTTGGTCGCGATCATGACCTCGCGTTGGCCGTCGGTCCGCCGGGCGGTCATGACCTGATCGTCGTCGTCCAGGCCGATCGCCTGGATGCCGCCGGCCCGCGGATGGGAGTACGACTCGAGCTCGGTCTTCTTGACCGTGCCCTGTTTGGTGGCGAACAGGATATAGCCGCCCGCCGCGAAATCGCGCACGGGCACGCACGTCGCCACCAGCTCGCCCTCGCCGAGCGAGAGGAGATTCACCATGGCCTTGCCCTTGGCCTGGCGCCCGCCCTCGGGGATCTCGTGGACCTTCAGCCAGTGGACCTTGCCCCGGTTCGTGAAGAAGAGCAGATATGAGTGCGTCGAGGCGACGAAGAGGTCCGCGACGATGTCCTCTTCCTTCGTCTCCATCCCGGTCACGCCCTTGCCGCCCCGCCGCTGGCTCCGGTACGCCTCGACGTGGGTGCGCTTGATGTAGCCCGCGCGCGAGATGGTGACGACCATCTCCTCGTCGGCCAGGAGGTCCTCGATCGTGAGCTCGGTGGTCTCGGTCAGGATCTCGGTGCGCCGCGCGTCGCCGTACTCCTCCTTGATCGCCAGGAGCTCCGCCCGGATGATCGCCATCAGCTTCTCGTCGGAGGCGAGGATGCCTTTCAGCTCCTGGATGACCGCGAGCGTCTGCTCGTGCTCTTCCACGACCTTGTGGCGCTCGAGCTGGGTCAGACGCTGCAGCCGCATGTCGAGGATGGCGCGGGCCTGGATCTCGGAGAGCTCGAGACGCGCCACCAGCGCCTCCCGGGCGGCGTCGGGGCTCTCGGCCTGCCGGATGAGCCGGATCACCTCGTCGAGGTGCTCGACCGCCTTGCGCAGACCCGCCAGCACGTGGGCCCGCTCCTCGGCCCGCGCCAGGTCGTAGCGCGTCCGCCGGGTGACGATCTCGCGGCGGAACCGGACGAACGCCTCGAGCACCTCCTTGAGGTTGACGATCTGCGGCCGGCGCTCGACCAGCGCCAGCATGATGATGCCGAAGGTCGTCTGCATCTGGGTGTGCTTGTACAGCTGGTTCATCACGATCTGCGGGATCTCCCCGCGCCCCAGCTCGAGCACGACCCGGATCCCCTCGCGGTTGGACTCGTCGCGGATCTCGGAGATTCCGGGGATCTTCTTGTCCGCGGAGAGCTCGGAGATCTTCTCGATGAGGGTCGCCTTGTTCACCTGGTACGGCAGCTCGGTGATGATGATGGCTTCCCGGCCGCCCCGCATCTTCTCGGCGTGCGCCTTCGCCCGCAGCGTGATGGTGCCGCGGCCCGTGGTGTACGCCTCGCGGATCCCGCCCGCGCCGTAGATGTAGCCGCGCGTCGGAAAGTCGGGGCCCTTGACGACCTTCAGCAGCTGCTCGATCGTCGTGTCCGGGTTGTCGACCAGCATCACGAGCCCGTCGACGACCTCGGTCAGGTTGTGCGGCGGGATGTTGGTGGCCATGCCCACGGCGATCCCCGCCGAGCCGTTGATCAGCAGATTCGGGATCCGCGTGGGCAGGACGACCGGCTCCCGCTCGGACTCGTCGAAGTTCGGGACGAAGTCGACGGTGTCCCGGTCGATATCGGCCAGCATCTCGTGGGCGATCTTGGCCAGCCGGGCTTCGGTGTAGCGCATCGCCGCCGGCGGATCGCCGTCGACAGACCCATAGTTCCCCTGGCCGTCGACCAGCGGATAGCGGAGCGAAAACTCCTGCACCATGCGGACGAGCGCCTCGTAGATCGGCGCGTCGCCGTGCGGATGGTACTTGCCCATGCAGTCGCCGATGACGCGCGCCGCTTTCTTGTAGGCGCGGTTCCAGTTGAGCCCGAGCCCCTGCATCGTGTACAGGACGCGACGGTGGACCGGCTTGAGCCCGTCGCGGATGTCCGGCAGCGCGCGGCCGACGATGACGGACATGGCGTAGTCCAGGTAGGACTTCCGCATTTCTTCTTCGATGGGAACCGGAATCTGGCGCTCGTTCGGCATTGTCAAGCTCGTGATCGGGCGAGCGGAGCCCCGCGTGCCCTTCTCGGGCCACCCTCGGAGGTCCCGGCCTCGCGCTCCGTTAAGTGATTAAATGTCGAGGTTCGCGACGTCCAGCGCGTATTTCTCGATGAACTCGCGGCGCGGCTCGACGGCGTCCCCCATCAGCACCGTGAACATCTGGTCGGCGCCGACGGCGTCTTCCATCGTGACCTTGAGGAGCGTCCGCGACTCGGCGTTCATCGTGGTGTCCGCGAGCTCCTCCGCGTTCATTTCGCCCAGGCCCTTGTACCGCTGGAACGTCGCGCCGGCCTTCGCGTGCTCGAGCGCGACCCGATGAAGCTCACCGAGCGACGTCACCGCGGTCTCCCGGTCGCCCTCGACGATCGTCGTCGGGCCCTTGGCCACCGTCGCGACCTTCTCCCACAACTCGCCGAGGCTCGTGTAGTCGGGCGACTTGAAGAGGTCGGTGCTGAACGAGCGCGGGGGAGGGCCCGCGATCGTCACGGTGTGCCCCTCGTTGGCCTCGCCGGCCTGGACACTGACGTCGTACCCGTCGACCGCCGCCGCCGCTTGCACCACCGCCTCCGCGATCTCGGCGTGCCCGACCCCACGCTTCGTGCCCCGGAACTTCGTCCGCAACAGCTCGCTCAGCACCGGCGCCGGCACTCCACGCTTCGTGAACTTCGTGACCAGCGACCCGACCTCGGACACCGCCCGCAGCAGCTCGCGGAGCGGCTCGCCGGTGACCGGACTCTTCGTCCCCGGCACCTTCACGCCCGCGTCCCCGACCCAGGTCGTGAGGAAGAAGTCCTCGAACTCGCGGTCGGACATCAGGTACTTCTCGACCTTCCCCTTCTTCACCTTGAACAGTGGCGGCTGGGCGATGTAGAGGTAGCCCGACTCGATGACCGACACCATGTGCCGGAAGAAGAAGGTCAGGAGCAACGTGCGGATGTGGGCGCCGTCCACGTCGGCGTCGGTCATGAGGATGATCTTGTGGTACCGCAGCTTCCCGACGTCGAACTCCTCCGGGCCGATCCCGGTGCCGAGCGCCGAGATGAGCAGCCGGATTTCGTTGTGGGAGAGGACCTTGTCGTAGCGCGCCTTCTCGGCGTTGATGATCTTGCCGCGCAGGGGGAGCACGGCCTGCGTGCGGCGATCGCGCCCCTCCTTCGCCGAGCCGCCGGCCGAGGCCCCCTCGACCAGGAACAACTCGCGGTACTGGGGATCGCGCTCCGAGCACTCGGCGAGCTTCGCGGCCAGCCCCTCGTCGTCTATGCCCTTCTTGCGGGTCAGCTCGCGCGCCTTGCGGGCGGCTTCGCGCGCCTGGGCGGCCCGCACGCACTTGTCGACGATCTTCCGCGCCGTCGTGGGATCTTCTTCGAAAGCCTCCGCCAGCTTGTCGTTGACGATCTGCTGGACGAGGCCCTTGATGTCGCTGTTGCCGAGCTTGGCCTTGGTCTGCCCCTCGAACTGGGGCTCCGGCAGCCGCACCGAGACGACCGCCGTGAGCCCTTCCCGGACGTCGTCGCCGGTGATGCTCCCCTTGAAGGTCTTGAGGAAGCCGTTGGCCTGAGCGTAGTTCGAGAGCGTGCTGGTCAGCGCCGCCCGGAAGCCGGTGAGGTGCGTGCCGCCCTCGCGCGTGTTGATGTTGTTCGCGAACGAGAAGACGCTCTCCTGGTAGCCGTCGTTGTACTGGAGCGCCACCTCGACCTCGATGTCGCCTTTCTTGCCTTCGAAGAAGAGCACCTTTGGGTGTAGCGGCGTCTTGTTCTGGTTCAGGTGCTTGATGAACTCGATGATGCCGCCCTTGTAGAGGAACGTGTGGCTCCGGGTGTCGCGCTCGTCCTCGATGACGATCTTGAGGCCCCGGTTCAGGAACGCCAGCTCGCGCAGGCGATTGCTCAGGGTGTCGAAGGAGAAGGTCGTCTCCTCGAAGATCTTGGTATCCGGCTTGAAGCGGATGATCGTCCCGGTTTTCTTCGTCGTCCCGGTCGCCGCGAGCGGGCCGGTGGGGACGCCGCGCTCGTAACGCTGGGTCCACTCCTTCTCGTCCCGGCGGATCTCGACCTCGAGCCACTCGCTGAGCGCGTTCACGACCGAGATGCCGACGCCGTGCAGACCGCCGGAGACCTTGTAGGCGGAGTGCTCGAACTTCCCGCCGGCATGCAGCACGGTCAGAACGACCTCCGCCGCCGACTTGCCGCTCTCCTTGTGGATGTCGACGGGGATGCCGCGGCCGTTGTCGCCGACCGAGCAGGAGCCGTCGGAGTGCAGGATGACCTTGATGCTGTCGCAATAGCCGGCGAGCGCCTCGTCGACGGAGTTGTCGACCGCTTCGTACACGAGGTGGTGCAGGCCGTACGCGCTCGTGTCCCCGATGTACATCGCGGGGCGCTTGCGGACCGCCTCGAGTCCCTCGAGGACCTTGATGTCGCTCGCGGTGTAGGTCTGGGCGCTCATGCGGGGTAGAGGCTCCCACCGTTGACGTGAAACATCGTGGCGCCGTCCCCCACCGAGGTGTCGGGCGTCGTCAGGAACACCTGCTCGGCGGACCGAATCTCCTGGAGGACGTGCCCGCGCACGATCGGGTCCAGCTCCGAGAGAGCGTCGTCCAGGAGGAGAACCGGCGCGGTCCCCGCCGCCTCGCTCACCGGCAAGATCTCGGCGAGACGCAGGGCCAGCGCGGTGAGTCGCTGCTGGCCGCGGGAGCCGAAGGCTCGGGCGTCGACGCCGTCGATCTCGATCGCCAGATCGTCGCGATGCGGGCCCACGAGCGTCTGCGCCCGGCGGGTTTCCTCACGGTGGCTCCGCTCGAGCGCCGCCAGGAGCGCCCCGGGCTCCGCCGCTTCGCCGAGCGATGTCCGGTACCGGATCTCGACCTTGGACCGGGCCCCCGAGAGCGCCGCGTAGAGCCGCGCGAGCTCGGTCTGCAGCGCGGCCACCGCCTTCCGGCGCCGACCGAGCAGCTCCATGCCGACTGCCGCGAACTGCTCGTTCCACGGCCCGAGGCGCGCCGCCAGGCCGGCGTCGGGCGGGCGCTGCTGCAGGAGCCGATTCCGGCGCGCGAGGATCTGACGAAACCGCAGGAGCGTCGGAACGTGATTCGCATAGAGCCGCCCCGCGAACCCGTCGATGAAGTTACGGCGCGCCGCCGGCCCGCCATTCACGATCTCGAGGTCCTGCCATCCGAACGCGATCGCCCGCGCCCACTCCGGGGACGGCTCGCCTGTCGTCTGCCACGTTCCGTCCTCGAGCCTGGTCAGCACGCGCCGCACGGTGCGCCGTGTCTCGCCCCGAAGGAGCTCACCGGTAAGCGTCGCGGTCTCCGTCCCCCAGTGCGGGATCTCGGCGGTCCGAAAGGTGCGAAAGGACCGCCCCGTGACGAGAAACCCGAGGGCCTCGAGGAGGTTGGTTTTGCCCTGGGCGTTAGGCCCAGTAATGACGTTCAGGCGGGGTGCCGGGGACCACGTTAGGGTGCGATAATTCCGAAATTCCAGTAACTGAGCGCACCCTATCTGCAACCCTATAAGCCTCTGTTTTTAAAGGATAAAACAACGTCTATATCCGCATTGGCATTATAACACAGCAGTAACCCTCGTCCTCGACGCTTTTAATGACGCCGGGGCTCTGGGCGTCCTTGATCTCGAGCACGACCTGGTCCCTCTCGAGGGCTGCCATGGCGTCGAGGAGATAGCGCGAGTTGAAGCCGATCACCATCTCTTCACCGGCGTACTCGACTTCGAGGATCTCCTCCGCCTCCCCCAAATCCTGGCTCGACGCGGTCACCTTCAGCGACGCTGGACTCAGCGCCAGCTTCACGGGCTTGTTGCGTTCCTCGGCCATGACGGCGACCCGCCGAAGCGCCGCCGAGAGCGAGGCGCGGGCGGCCGAGAGCCTTCCCGGATGCGTTCGCGGAATGACGGCCTCGTAATTCGGGAATTGGCCTTCGATCAGGCGGGCCGTCATGACGAAGTTCGGCATCTGGAGAACAAACTGATTTTCGGTGATCGCGATCTGGACCTCTTCGCCCGCGCCGATGACCCGCATGATCTCGGTCACGGCTTTGCGTGGAACGATGCCGGTCGCGCTCGCGATGCCCTGTCCCAGGCTCCGGGTGGAGGACGCCAGACGATGTCCATCCGTCGCCACCATTCGGACGTCTTTGCCCTGGAACGCGAACAGCACACCGTTGAGCGCGTACCGCGTCTCGTCGTGGGACACCGCGAAGCTCGTCTGCGTGAGCATCTCGCGGAGAATCTTGGCCTCGAGGGTCACCCACGATTGCGGGGACGCTGGAACCACGGGCGGAAAGTCGTCTGGGGGGAGCCCGACCAGCCGATAGGTCGCGCCGCCGCACCGCAGGCTCACCGTCACGTTCTCCGAAACCTTGAGCGCCACCGCCGCGGCCGGCAGCTCCTTCACGATCTCGGCGAGCTTCCTGGCCGACACCGTGATCGCGCCCTTCGCGCCGACCTTCGCCGGCACCGAGACCCGCGCGCCGACCTCGAGGTCCGTCGCGGTCAGCCGCACGCTCTCACCCTCGGCCTCGAGCAAGATGTTGGCGAGGATCGGAAGCGTCTGACGCGGCTCGACGATGTTTTGCACCATCTGGAGGCCTTTGAGGAACGCGTCGCGATCGATCACTACTTCCATGAGGTTCTCCAGTGTTGTTGGGAAGAAGAGAGAAAGAACTGCGTAGTCATAGTCGTAGTCCAGCGGTGTGGACGGGGAGGATCAGCGAGAACTGGTGGCGATACGGTGAGTTCTTCGACGCTCGGGACGGGGATAAGCGTGTGGAGATCGTGGCGGGATGTGTGGATCACAGGCTGATGCTCTGGACAAGCCCGTCGATCGTCTTGCGTAGTTTGGGGTCTTCTTGCAAGAGCGTCTGGATCTTGTCCACCGCGTGCAGGACGGTCGTGTGGTCCTTGCCGCCGAACGCGCGCCCGATCTCGGAGAGCGACGAGTGGGTCATCTGGCGGGCGAGGTACATGGCGACCTGCCGCGGGAAGGCGATAGCCTTGGTCCGGTTCTTGGCCTTGAGGTCTGACATCTTCAGGCCGAAGAAGTCGCAGACCCGCCGCTGGATCTGGTCGATCGTGATGATTTTTTCTTCCTCGCCCCAGAGCTCACCGAGGACCTCCTGGGCCAGGTCGACGGTCATCTCGCGGCCGGTGAGGGCGCAAAAGGCGATCATCCGGGTGAGCGACCCCTCGAGCTCGCGGATGTTCGACTTGATCCGGCTCGCGATGAGATAGGCGACGTCGTCGCCGAGCCGGATGCGTTCGAGCGCGGCCTTCTTCTTGATGATGGCCACGCGCGTCTCGAAATCCGGCGGCTGAATGTCCGCGATCAGACCCCACTCGAAGCGCGAGCGCAGCCGCTCCTCGATCTCGGGGATGTCCTTCGGCGAGGAGTCGCTCGAGACGATGATCTGCTTCCGCGACTCGTATAGATCGTTGAACGTGTGGAAGAACTCCTCCTGCGTCCGCTCCTTACCCGAGATGAACTGGATGTCGTCGATGAGGAGGAGGTCGATCGTCCGATAGCGGGCTCGGAACTCGGCGGTCCGATCGTAACGGATCGCGTTGATGAGCTCGTTCGTGAATCGCTCGGACGAGAGATACGCGACGGACATGCCGGGGAAGAGGCGCACGCTCTGGTGCCCGACGGCGTGCAAGAGGTGTGTCTTCCCGAGCCCAACGCCGCCGTAGATGAAGAGCGGGTTGTACGCCCGCGACGGAAGCTCGGCGACGGCCTGGCACGCCGCCTGAGCGAACTGGTTCGACGAGCCCACGACGAACGCGTCGAAGGTGTAGCGGGGGTTCAGTCCTTCGACCGTCGCGTGGCCAACGGGCGCGCGATCCACGCGTTGAGTCGACGCCGGCTCGGCGGGGGCGGCCTCGTCGACGACGAGCGTGATGCGTGGATGGCCGCCGAGGCACTCGCGGGTCGCTTGCTGGATCGCATCGAGGTAGTTCTGGGCCAGCCAATCCCGCGAGAACTTGTTCGGTGCGCCGATGCGCAGGTGGTCGCCCTCGACCGCAACGAGTCGGCATGGGCGGACCCAGTTGTCGAGGACCGGTGTGGGGAGCGTTCGAGCCAGGGAATCGAGGAGTCGAGCCCAAAGGTCATCCAACACGTCAGTCGCCCTCACTTACACACAGAGTTATCCACAACTGTGGATAGCTCGGGGCATCTTGCACGACCGGAGTTTTGCGCCGCCACGCGCGCACATCGGGACACAACTCCTCACGCCGATCCTCGCACGATGGATGGCGGACTTTAGCACGATGGCGAATCGCGTCGCAAGCCTCTTCGCAACCCGACAGTGAGTTGACTCGTCTCGAGCCGATGTCTACACTGTGTCGGTTCGACGATCTCCGGGGGGAATACGGTTCATGAAGCGGACGTTTCAGCCGAATGTGCGACGACGGAAAAAAACTCACGGCTTCCGCGAGCGGATGAAGACCAAAGGCGGGCGGAAGGTTCTCAAGCGTCGGCGCGCGAAGGGTCGGAAACGGCTGACCGTCTGACGGGCCGATTTCCTCGACGCGAACGGTTGACCACCAGCGCTGAATTTCAGGCGCTCTTCCAGCGGGGCAAGCGAATTGACCGGCCGTCCATGGTCGTGCTCTGGCGTGTGACCGCCGAGCCGCGGCGCGCCGGGTTCGCCGTGAGTCGGCAGATCCGCGGGGCCGTGCAGCGCAACCGCGCGCGCCGCCGGCTGCGCGAGGCGTACCGCGCGATGCGGAACGCGGCGCCCACGCACACGGCGCTCGTGATCATCGGCCGCCCGGCCGCGCTCCGGGAGCCGTTCGCGGCGCTGGCCGGCGAGCTGCACGACGCCCTCGCCGCGATTCCGGGTCCGCGATCGTGACCCGCCCGGCACGCGTCGCGGTCGGAGTCGTGAAGACCTACCAATGGCTGGTCTCGCCCCACCTGCCGAGCGCGTGCCGATTCGCGCCGACGTGCTCGGAGTACGCGCGGCTGGCGCTCGAGGCGCACGGCCTCGTGCGCGGTGTTGGGCTCGCGGCAAGGCGCCTGCTGCGCTGCCATCCATTCCACCCCGGGGGATATGATCCGCCGCCGGCCCGAGCGCGGCGCGCCTGACGATGGAAAAGCGAGCGATTCTCGCGGCGGTTCTGATGGCGGCGGTCTTCATCGTCTATCAGATGTTCTTCTTCCCGGAGACCCCGGCCCCGCCGAAGCCGCCCCAACAGACCGCGTCACCGGCGCCGGCGGCGCCGCCCGCTCCGAACCCGTCCGCACCGCCGGTTCCCACGCCGTCTGCCCCGGTGCCGCGCCTCCCCCAGATGCCCAGGCCCCCGCAGCGCCTGGCCACGGTGGAGGCGCCGCTCTATCGCGACGTCGTGAGCAGCGAAGGCGGGAAATTCCAGGAGCTGATCCTCAAGTATCGCGGCGAGAAGCCGATGGTCATCGTCGGCGACCTCGGGCCGGCCGGACTCCACGTGTCGCCCGCGGGCGACGGGCCCGGCGAGATCGTCGCGATGAGCCTCGACAAGGAGACCGTCACCGTGATCGGGGACAAGCCGGCCGACCTCGTGCTGACGGGCGAGTCCGGCGGCCTCAAGATCCGCGCGACACTCAAGTTCTATCCCGACTCCTATGCGATCGACACGATCGTGCGCGTCGAGAACGCGAGCGGGGCTCCGCGCACGATCGGGCTCAGCCTGCCCTGGGTCACCCGGCAGGCGTGGCGCGGCATGCCCGAGAAGTTCCAGGGCCAGCATCCGACGGAGATCGTCTGGTCCTCGCACGGCGCCATCGAGCGCATCGAGGACCTCGGGGCGGTGAACGACCAGGTGACGGACGGCGAATGGGTCGCCGTGGGCAGCGTGTGGTATCTGGCGGCGCTGGTCCCGAAGAGCCCGGGCTTCAAGCTCGTGATCACGAGCGACGGCAAGGTGCCCGAGGCGAAGAACGGCGACAAGGCGCCCGTGGGACGCGCGCGAGTCGCCGTGAGGGCGACGCCCACGATTGCGCCCGGGCAGGCGTGGGAAGGCACCGTCGCCCTCTATGCCGGACCGAAGGAATACGAGCGGCTGAAGGCGCTCGGCCTGCAGGAAACGATCAACTTCGGCGGGTTCCCCCTGCCCCGGAAGTACGGCGGCCTGCCGATGGAGTGGCTCGGAGTGCCGATTCTGTTGCTGATGAACTGGACCTACAAATACGTCGGCAACTACGGCGTCGCGATCATCCTGCTCACGGTCGTCTCGAAGGTCCTGTTCTATCCCTTGACCGTCAAAAGCATGCGGTCGATGAAGGCGATGCAGGCGCTCCAGCCGCAAGTGAACGCGCTCCGCAGCAAGTTCCAGAAGGACCCGCAGGCGCTCCAGCGCGAGACGCTCGCGCTCTACAAGAAGCACAGGGTGAACCCGATGGGCGGCTGCCTGCCGATGGTCGCGCAGGTCCCGATCTTCTACGCGCTCTACCTGGCGCTGTCGGTGTCGGTCGAGCTGCAGAATTCGCCGTTACTGTGTTTCGGGCGGCTCTTCGACACCGATCTCTGGATCTGCGATCTGGCGGCCCATGATCCGACGTACGTGCTGCCCGTGCTCATGGGCGTCACGATGTTCATGCAACAGAGAATGACGCCCACGATGGGCGATCCGCGCCAGGCGAAGATGATGCTGTTCATGCCGGTCATCTTCACCTTCATGTTCTTGAATCTGCCCTCGGGCCTCGTGCTTTACTGGACCGTGTCCAACGTGCTCCAGATCCTGCAGCAGAAGCTCATGGATCGACCGGCGCGCACGCGCGCGACGCGCGAGGCCAAGGACGCCGGCCGGGCCTGAGCCCCCGCGCGCCGCCGACACGATCGTCGCCGTCGCGACGGCGATCGGCGAGAGCGCCATCGGGGTGATTCGTGTGAGCGGTCGGGAGGCGATTACGATCGTCGCCCCCCTGCTCCGGACCTCGATCCCCCTCGCGGCGTTCCCGTCCCACCGGCTTCGCCGGGTCGGCCTCATCGACGCGAAGAGCGGCGAGCGAGTCGACGAGGCACTCTGCGTCGTCATGCGCGCGCCGCGTTCGTATACCGGCGAGGACGTCGTCGAGCTCTCGTGTCACGGCTCTCCGGCGCTGCTCCGGATGGTGACGCTGTGGATTGTCGCCGGCGGTGCGCGGCTGGCGGCGCCCGGCGAGTTCACCCGGCGGGCGTTTCTCAACGGTCGGCTCGACCTCGCCCAGGCCGAGGCCGTCGCGCTGATGATCGGCGCGCGGACCGATCGCGCGGTCGCGCTCGCGGCGCGTGCGCTGGCGGGCGGACTTTCCGATCGAGTCCGAGTCCTGCGGGACGCGCTCGTCGATGTCATCGCCGGCCTCGAGGTGGCCCTCGACTTCCCGGAGGAGGGCGTCGGCCACGACGTCGGGGACGCCCGGGCCGCGGTGACCCTACTCCGTGCCGACGTCGAGCGCTGGCTCGCGGCCGCCCGCCACGGCCGGGTTGTCCACGACGGGATTGCGGTGGCTCTCGTCGGTCCGCCGAACGCCGGCAAGTCGAGCCTGCTGAACGTGCTGCTCGGCCGGGACCGCGCAATCGTTTCGCCGGTCCCGGGCACGACGCGCGACGTGGTCGAAGGCACGATCGCGCTCGCTGGGGTGCCGGTTCGGTTGCTCGACACCGCGGGCCTCGACGTCCCGAGAGACGCGATCGAGGCGGAAGGTATCCGACGCAGTCGCCGAGCGATGGAGGAAAGCGATCTGCTGCTCGTCGTGATCGACGGGAGCGCTCTGCCGGATCAGCGCGTCCTGGAGGAGACGGCTGACCACGCGCGCATCATCGTGAGAGCGAAGTGCGATCTCCCCGCGCACCCGGCAGCGGCGGCTCGACATGACGCCATGCCGGCGTCGGCCGTCACCGGCGAGGGCATCGAGGCGTTGCTCGAGCGTCTGGCGCACGAGGTGGAAGGCCGTGCTGCGGCGGCGGGCGACGAAGGCGGGATCGTCGCGTCGTTACGCCAGATCGAGCTCCTCGACGCCCTCTCCAAATCACTCGCTGCGGGCGAATCCGCGCTCGAGGCGGCGCCGCTCGAGGCGGCCCTCGTCGACCTGAAAGACGCGCTCAGTCACACCGGGGCCCTGCTGGGCGTCGATGTTGGTGATGCGGTTCTCGATCGTATCTTCGCAACGTTTTGCCTGGGCAAGTGACGCGTCCGCTCGAGGCCCTGGCCAAAGGGGCCGCTCCCATACTCGGCCGGCCCCTGGACCCGGGCGAGTCGGCCGAATTCAGCAAATATTTGGATCTATTGATCAAGTGGCAAAAGGCTCACCGGATCGTCGGCTCTGGCGATCCGATGTGGATCGTGGAACATCTCTTCCTCGACAGTCTCCTCTTCCTCAAGCTCCTTCCACCTTCGCTCCGAACGCTGGTCGACCTGGGCTCGGGCGCTGGCCTACCGGGACTGCCGATCAAGATCGTCAGGCGCGAACTTGAGATCACGCTCGTCGAGTCTCGCCGCCGCCGAGCGACGTTTCTCTCGAGCGCGGTGCGTGAGCTCAAACTCGATCGAGCATACGTCGTCGAGGGCCGTATCGAGAGCTTGCTCGGCGAGTTCTCGGGGCGCTTCGACGGCGCGGTCATGCGCTGCGCCGGTGATGTCAGCGAGTTGATCCCGTTGGCCGCTCAATTAGTGTCTCCGCGCGGGGTGGTCATCGCGGCGGGCCCGCCACAGCCGAGGCCGTTGGCCCTTGGTGAATGGGTAACGGTTCCGGGCCTGAAGCGGGGAACGACGCGCCGGTTCGCGGTCTACCGCAGGGCCTAGCGGCGCGGGCCCTTCAAGCCCCACGCGTTTAACCAAGCACCGTGGCCGGGTAGGCCCGGCTCGTCCGGGCAACCGCCCGGAGTTCGTGCCGCGGACCGAACTGCCATTTACGGAAATATTGACTGTGGACGGCCGACTCATAGAGAGTGTTGGCCGTGGAACACTGGCGTAAAGCTCAACATGAGTCGACGTTATAGTGTGCGTCGTGGAACACTTGCCCACGACTGACGGCAGATAGGGTGGCAAAGGTCCTTGCGGTCGTGAATCAAAAGGGCGGCGTCGGGAAGACCACGACCGCCGTGAACCTTGCCGCAGGTCTGGCTCTGGCCGAGCGCCCCACCCTCCTGGTCGACCTCGATCCTCAAGGCAACGCGACCACAGGCCTTGGAGTCCAGAAGACAGGGCTCCATCCCACGATCTATCACGTGCTCCTGGGGGGCGAGGCAATCGAGAAGGCGATTCGCGATACCTGCCTGCCTGGACTGAAGCTGCTGCCGGCAGACATCGATCTCGTCGGCGCCGAGATCGAGCTGGTTGGAGTCGACCGACGCGAGCACCAGCTACGCGAGGCGCTTGAGCCGGTCGCTGCCTCCTACGACTTTATCGTCATCGATTGCCCACCGTCGTTGGGTCTCTTGACGATCAACGCTCTGGTGGCCGCCGACCGGGTCCTCGTCCCGCTCCAGTGTGAGTTCTACGCGCTCGAAGGGTTGGCCCATCTCCTCAAGAAAACCGTCAGGCTCGTGCGAGAGAAGCTGAACCCGGGCCTCGACGTTCTGGGGATCGTGCTCACGATGTTCGACGGCAGAACGAGTCTGGCGCTCCAGATTCGCGACGAGGTGAACCGGTACTTTCCCGGACAGGTGTTCGATACCGTCATTCCGCGCAACGTTCGCCTTACGGAGGCGCCAAGCCACGGCAAGCCGATCATGCTGCACGATCTCAAGTCCAGTGGCTCTGCCGCATACCTCGAACTGACTCGGGAGGTGTTGAACCATGCTTACTAAGCGCGGGCTCGGCCGTGGGCTTGGAGCGCTGCTGTCCTCGGAGCCCGCGGAAGTCGAATCGCTCGTCGAGGTGCCCATCGATCAGATCGAGGTGAACCCGCACCAGCCAAGGAAAGTTTTTGATTTCACCGCGCTGGACGAGCTTGCCGCCTCGATAAAATCTTCAGGGGTGATCCAGCCGATCATTGTCCGGCGGTTCGCCGGCGCCTATCAGCTCATCGCCGGCGAGCGGCGCTGGCGGGCCGCCAGGCAGGCGGGCCTCGATCGGATTCCCGCCATCGTGCGCGAGGCCACCGACGCGCAGAGCATCGAGCTCGCGCTCGTCGAGAACCTGCTGCGCGAGGACTTGAACCCGATCGAGGCGGCACAGGCGTATCAGAAGCTGCTCGCCGAGTTCGCGTGGACGCAGGAAGAGCTCGCCCAGCGAATCGGAAAGGACCGCACCTCGATCGCGAACTGTTTACGGCTGCTGCGGCTCCCGGAGGAGATCCAGGTCGACCTTCGCAGTGGTCGACTCACGATGGGCCACGCGCGCGCGCTGCTCGCGCTGACGAGTGTCGCCGAGCAGCTCCGGCTGCGGGACGAGATTCTCGCCCATGACTGGTCCGTGCGGACGACGGAGGACTCCATCCGCGCGAAGGAGTCCCTTGCGGAGGCGCACGGGCTGGCGCCAAAGAAGGGTCGGCGGAGGTCGGCGGAGCTGACGGCGCTCGAGGACGCGCTCCAGCGCGGATTGATGACGAGGGTGCGGATCATCGGCAACGAGCGAAAGGGTAAGATCGAGGTGACCTACGCGACGCCGGACGAGCTCGAACGGCTGGCCGAGTTGCTCGGCGCGCGCCACTAGCGATTCGATCCAATGGCGGAACGCATCGTCGTCGGCATGAGCGGAGGGGTCGACTCGTCGGTCGCTGCGGCCCTGCTGGTGGGTCAGGGCTGCGACGTCGTCGGGGTCACCATGCGGGTCTGGCCATGGCAGGAAGCGGCTGAGCCGACCCGGCGATTCGGGAGCTGCTGCGGCACCGAGGCCGTGGAAGACGCGCGTCAGGTCGCCCGCGCCCTCGGGATCCCGTACTACCTCTTGAACCTTGAGGACGAATTTAACCAAAAGGTGATCGGACGTTTCGTCGCCGAATACGGCAATGGCCGGACACCCGTCCCGTGCGTGTCGTGTAACAGTAACCTAAAGTTCGGATCTCTTCTCGGCCGGGCGCGTGCCTGGGACGCGGTGGCCGTCGCCACCGGGCACTACGCGCGGGTCGAGCGCGACCGCGCGACCGGGCGCTATCTGCTTCTCCGGGCGAAGGACGCGCGCAAGGACCAGACCGATTTCCTGTGGCCGCTCACGCAGGAGCAGTTGGGCGCCGCGCGGTTTCCCGTTGGCGAGCTGAGGAAGGAGGAGGTGCGGGAGCAGGCGCGACGCCTTGGGCTGGTCACCGCCGACAAGCCCGAGAGCCAGGACATCTGCTTCGTGCCGGACGACGACTACCGCGGCTTCCTGCGCCGGCGCGCCCCCGAGGTGTTCCAGCCCGGTGCGATCGTCGACCGGCGCGGGAACAGGCTCGGAGCTCACGGCGGGCTCGCGGCCTTCACCGTCGGCCAGAAGCGCGGGCTCGGCCTCGCGACGGGACGCCCGCTCTACGTCGTCGACCTCGACCCCGAGCGCAACACGGTCAGCGTGGGCGAGGCGGCGGACCTCGAGCGCGGCCGGCTCGTAGCGACCGCGGTGAATTTCATCGCGTGCGAGCCGCCGCGGTCGCCTCTGCGGGTCGAGGCCAAGATTCGCCACAGTCACCAGCCCGCCGCCGCGTCTGTGCGCGCGCTGGAAGGCGACACGGCGGAGGTCATCTTCGACGCCCCGCAGCGCGCCGTCAGCCCGGGTCAGTCCGTGGTCTTCTACAGCGGTGACGTCGTGGTCGGGGGTGGAGTCATCGCGCGGACCGCCGCCGGCTGAGCGCGCGGACGATTGACACCGGACGCGATCGCGTGATAGTTTTCACAAACCTTCGTCGGGCATCTCGAGATCGAGGAGACCTCCGAAATGTGTCAGCGTGAACGGGACTGGGTCCGCACCGTCGCGCGCATCGTCGTCCTTCTGGTGCTGCTGGCACCGGCCGTCGCGGGGGCAGCCAGTGAAGGCGGCCACGAGGGCGGCGGCCTCATCAGCCTCGACAAGTCGCTGATCGTCCAGGCCATTAATTTCCTCATCTTGTTATTTATCCTCCAGCGGCTGCTCTACCGGCCGTTCCTCGCGAAGATGGAGGAGCGGACCCAGGCGATCCAGAAGTCGCTCGACGAGGCGCAGGCTGCGCGCGAGGCGGCGGCGCGCCAGCAGGCGGAGAACGAGGTGCGGCTCCGCGCGGCGTACGCCGAGGCCGCGGCGATTCGGACCCAGGCGCTGAAGGACGCCGCCGACGAGCAGAGGCGTCTCGTCGACGCCGCCCGCGCCGAATCGCAGCGACTCGTGGAGGCCGCGAAGGCGCAAATGGACGCCGACGTCCGGCGGGCGCGCGACGAGCTCCGTCGGGAAGTCGCCGACCTCGCGACCTCGATCGCCGAGAAGCTCGTCCGCCGGAGCCTGCGCGATGAGGATCATCGGCGCATCGTCGCCGACGCGATCGGCAAGGTCGGCAACTAGGTGAAGGCCTCGCCCGGAGTCGGCCGCTCGTACGCGAAGGCGCTCTTCGAGCTCGCCCGAGAGCGCAACCAGGTGGACGTCATCGCGCGCGAGCTCGACGCCGTCGCGGAACAATTCGCGCGCGAGCCCGAGCTTCGCGCGTTTTTCGCGCGCCCCTGGGTCACGGCCTCGACCAAGCGCGGCGCCGCGGCCGAGATCGCGAGCCGGCTCCAGGTGTCGACCCTCGCGCGGGACTTTCTCGCGTTGGTCGCGGCGCAGGGTCGCGCCGACCATCTGGAGACGATCGTCGCCGCCTACCGTGAGCTCCATGACGAGGCCGAAGGGCGTGTCCGGGCCCGTGTGCGCAGCGCGGTGCCGCTGAGCGAAGCCGAGCGCGCGGCGCTGGCGGGGCGCCTGAGTCGCGCCCTGGGCGGCAAGCACGTGATGCTCGAGGACGTCACCGACCGGGAGCTGCTCGGCGGCTTCGTGGCCGAGGTCGGCAGCCTGCTCGTCGACGGGAGCCTGGACGGTCAGCTCGCGCGGCTGCACCGACGCCTCGCGCAGGGGTAGGGGACAGGAGAGAGCGATGATCAAGGCCGGAGAAATCAGCGAAATCATCAAGCGCCAGCTGGCGGGCTACGAGGCGGAGGTCGACCTCCAGGAGGTCGGGCGCGTCATCGAAGTCGGCGACGGCATCGCGCGCGTCCACGGGCTCGAGAAGGCGATGGCGGGCGAGCTGCTCGCGTTCCCCGGCGACGTCGTGGGCATGGTCCTGAACCTCGAACGGGACCAGGTCGGCGCGGTCCTGCTGGGCGACGACAAGCTCATCAAGGAAGGCGATGTGGTCAAGCGGACCAATCGCATCGCCCAGGTGCCCGTCGGCGAAGCGCTCGTCGGGCGCGTGGTGAACGCCCTGGGGCAGCCGGTGGACGGCAAGGGCCCCATCAACGCCAAAGAGTCCAGGCCCATCGAGCGCTACGCCCCGGGCGTGGTCGATCGCCGCTCGGTGAAGGAGCCGCTGCAGACGGGGATCAAGGCGATCGACGCGATGATCCCGATCGGACGCGGCCAGCGCGAGCTCATCATCGGCGATCGCGGGACGGGCAAGACCGCGATCGGCGTCGACACGATCATCAACCAGAAAGGCCAGGACGTCTTCTGCTTCTACGTGGCGATCGGCCAGAAGCTCTCGACGATCGCCCAGGTGGTGAAGATCCTGGAGGACGCCGGCGCGATGAAGTACTCGACGGTCGTCGTGGCCTCGGCCTCCGAGCCGGCGCCGCTCCAGTACATCGCGCCGTACGCCGGCGTCACGATGGGGGAGTATTTCCGCGACGCGAAGGGCCACGCGCTCTGCATCTACGACGATCTCTCGAAGCACGCGACCGCGTACCGGCAGCTCTCGCTCCTGCTCCGGCGGCCGCCGGGGCGCGAGGCGTATCCCGGCGACGTCTTCTATCTCCACTCGCGGCTGCTCGAGCGCGCGGCGAAGCTCAACGACGAGCTCGGCGGCGGCTCGCTGACGGCGCTGCCGATCATCGAGACCCAGCTCGGCGACGTGTCCGCGTACATCCCGACCAACGTCATCTCGATCACGGACGGCCAGATCTACCTCGAGGCCGACCTGTTCTACGGCGGCATCCGGCCGGCGGTGAACGTCGGCCTGTCGGTGTCGCGGGTGGGCGGCTCCGCGCAGGTGCGGGCGATGCGCCAGGTCGCGGGCAAGCTGCGGCTCGATCTCGCCCAGTTCCGTGAGCTGGCGGCGTTCGCCCAGTTCGGCTCGGATCTCGATCGCGCCACCCAGGCCCAGCTGGCCCGCGGCCAGCGGATGGTGGAGCTGCTCAAGCAGGGCCAGTACCAGCCGCTGCCGGTCGAGAAGCAGGTCGTCATCATCTACGCGGGCACGCAGGGCCTGCTCGACGACGTGCCGGTCGACGCGGTCCGCGAGTTCGAGACCTTCTTCTATGCCTGGCTCGAGCGGCGCGCCCCGCAGATCCTCACCGAGATCCGCGACCGGAAGGAGATCTCGGACACGCTGCGCGCTACGCTGACGAAGGCGGTCACCGACGCCAAGACAGAGTTCGTCGCCGCCAAGGGCATCAAGGCGGCGTAGAGTCCGGGCGCATGCCGACGCTTCGCGACATCCAGAGGCGGATCCGCTCCGTCCAGTCCACGCAGAAGATCACGCGCGCGATGAAGCTGGTCGCGGCGGCCAAGCTGCGCCGGGCGCAGGAGCGGATTCTCGCGGCGCGGCCCTACGCGGGCAAGATGAGTGAGCTGCTCGGCAATCTGGTGAGCGCCGCGTCGGGGAGCGACGGGACCCAGCACCCGCTCCTCGAGCAGCGGGAGGGGCCGCGCCGCCAGATCGTGATCATCACGGCGGACAAGGGGCTGGCCGGCGCGTTCAACTCCAACGTCATCCGCCGCGCGCTCGAGTTCGTGCGCCAGTCCAACACCGCCGAGGTCACGCTGGTCGTGGTCGGGCGCAAGGCGCGCGACTTCTACCGGCGGCGGCCGTGGACGATCAAGCGCGACATGATCGGCTTCTGGGACCGGCTGGCCTACACCCACGCCGCCGAGCTCGCCGACTATTTCATGCAGCAGTACCTCGACGGCGAGGTCGACGAGGTCCATCTCGTCTACAACGAGTTCCGGTCCGTGGTCGTCCAGCGTCCGGTCCGCGAGCAGCTGCTGCCGATTCCGCGCAAGGCCGAGGGCGAGGCGGACACGGCGGCGGTCGACTACCTCTACGAGCCGAATCCGAAGGCGATCCTCGACGAGCTGCTGCCGCGGCACGTGCGGACGCAAGTCTTCCGCGCCCTCATGGAGTCGCTGGCCGGCGAGTACGGGGCGCGCATGACGGCGATGGAGGCCGCGACGAAGAACGCCAAGGAGATGATCGACGTCCTGACGATCCAGTTCAACAAGGCGCGCCAGGAGAAGATCACCAAGGAGCTGCTCGACATCGTCGGCGGCGCCGAGGCCCTCAAGCAAGGAGCGGAGGCATGAGCACGGGGAAGATCGTGCAGGTCATCGGGCCGGTCGTCGACGTGGAGTTCGAGCCGGGCAGGCTGCCGGGCATCTACAACGCGCTCCTCGTCGAGGGCGTCGAGAACAAGGACATCTTTTCGTATTCGCAGAAGCTCACCCTCGAGGTGGCGCAGCACCTGGGCGAGAGCCAGGTGCGGACGATCGCCATGGCCGCGACCGACGGCCTCCGGCGCGGGATGACCGTGAGCGATACCGGGGCGCCGATCTCGATCCCGGTCGGACCGGAGACGCTCGGCCGGATCCTGAACGTGGTCGGCGAGCCGGTGGACAAGGGCCCGGCGATCCACACGAAGAAGATGTACCCGATCCATCGCCCGGCGCCTCCATTCGAGGACCAGTCGACGAAGGTCGAGATGTTCGAGACGGGGATCAAGGTCGTCGACCTCCTGGAGCCGTACACGAAGGGCGGCAAGACGGGCCTCTTCGGGGGAGCCGGAGTCGGCAAGACGGTTCTGATCCAGGAGCTCATCAACAACATCGCGAAGCAGCACGGCGGCATTTCTGTCTTCGCGGGCGTCGGCGAGCGGACCCGTGAGGGCAACGACCTCTATCACGAGATGAAGGAGTCGGGCGTCCTCGCGAAGACCGCGCTCATCTTCGGGCAGATGACCGAGCCCCCCGGTTCGCGACTGCGCGTCGGTCTCACCGGCCTCACCGCCGCCGAGTACTTCCGCGACGAGGAAGGCAAGGACGTGCTGCTGTTCATCGACAACATCTTCCGGTTCACGCAGGCCGGGTCCGAAGTCTCGGCGCTGCTCGGCCGGATGCCGTCGGCGGTCGGGTATCAGCCGACGCTGGGCACCGAGATGGGCCAGCTGCAAGAGCGCATCACCTCCACGAAGAAGGGCTCGGTCACGTCGGTGCAGGCGATCTACGTGCCGGCGGACGACATCACCGACCCGGCGCCCGCCACGGCCTTCGCGCACCTCGACGCCACCACCGTGCTCTCGCGCCCGCTCACCGAGCTCGGGATCTACCCGGCCGTGGACCCGCTCGCCTCCACGTCGCGCATCCTCGATCCGAACATCCTCGGCGCCGAGCACTACCGCACGGCCCGCGACGTACAGCTCATCCTGCAGCGCTACAAGGACCTCCAGGACATCATCGCGATCCTCGGGATGGAGGAGCTCTCCGACGAGGACAAGCTCATCGTCGCCCGCGCCCGGAAGATCCAGCGGTTCCTCTCCCAGCCGATGTTCGTCGCCGAGGCGTTCACCGGCACGCAAGGGCGGTACGTGAAGCTCGCGGACACCATCAAGAGCTTCCGAGAGGTCGTCGACGGCAAGCACGACGAGCTGCCCGAACAGGCCTTCTACATGGTCGGCGACGTCGGCGAGGCGATGGAGAAGGCGAAGAAGCTCGCGGCGAGCGGGTAGCATGGCCGATCGGCTCACGCTCGAGATCGCCACGCCGACCCGGCTGGTCGTGGCCGAGACGGTCGACGAGATCGTCATCCCCGGCAGCCAGGGGTACTTCGGCGTCCTGCCCGGGCACGCGCCCTTTCTGACGACGCTGGGGATCGGCGAGCTCATGTACCGGGTCGGGCGCGACGAGCGCTACCTCGCGGTTTCGGGTGGCTTCGCGGAGGTGCGGAACGACAAGGTGATCGTGCTCGCCGATTCCGCGGAGCGTCCGGAGGAGATCGACCGCGCCCGCGCCGAGCGCGCCCGCGAGCGCGCCGAGCGCCGGCTGTCCGGCCGGGGCGACGAGGAGGTCGACTACACCCGGGCACTCGCCGCCCTGGCGCGCGCCGTGGCGCGGCTCTTGACCGCCGGTCGTACCCAGTAGAGAGCCGATCGCAAGTCGCCGACGTAGGGCTGGTAGACGGCGGCGACTGTCGGCCCCACAATCCGTCTCCGATGCAGGAGGCCCCATGAGAGATAGCGTGTCCGTCGTCCTGGCGCTGCTCACCCTGTCCGTCGTCCTGGTCGCGGTGCCCGGCAGCGCCGGGCCCGAGAAGATCGCCTTCCCGGCGAACTACAAGGACCACGTCCTCTACGCCACGGTCGACCGCTACGACAACAAGCAGTACCGCGAGCTGTACGGCACCCCGGACGCCGTCAAGGCGGTCCGGGAAGGTAAGCCGATCCCGAGCGGCACCGTCCTGACGCTGATCCAGTTCAAGGCCCAGGTCGACGCCGCCGGCAATCCGATCAAGGACGCCAACGGCCGGTTCGTCAAGGGCGAGCTGGTCGGGATCACCGTCATGGAGAAGCGGACCGGCTGGGGCGCGGAGTACCCGGACGACATCCGGAACGGCGAGTGGGAGTACTCGGCGTTCACGGCGGACCAGAAGTTCAACGACAAGGCGAATTACAAGGCCTGTTTCCAGTGCCACAAGCCGCACGCGAAGCAGGATTTCGTGATGTCGCTGGCCCGGCTCGCCGGCCAGGCGCCGGGCGGCCCCGTCGTGGTGAAGACGAGCCCCAACGACGTCGGGATTTCCGGGTTCGTGTTCGGGCCGAGCAAGGTGACGATCGGGCCCGGGCAGTATGTGACGTGGACCAACACCGACGACTCGCCGCATCAGGTCACCATCACGCAGAGCCAGGAGAGATCCGCCGTGCTCCTCAAGGGCCAGAGCCACACCCAGGCCTTCGCGGTGGCGGGCGTGTACGAGTACGTCTGCGGCCTGCATCCCAGCATGAAGGGCACCGTCGAGGTGAAGTAGCACCCGCCGGCCGCCCCGCAGAGTGGGCGCACCGCCCGCCCCGCTGGGCGGCCGAGCGCCGCCTTCGGCAGTAAGTCCGCGTCGTCTCGCGCGGATCAGCCTGGCATCGCCCTTGCCCCAGAGAACGGCCATGCTGACAGTCCTGATCGCCGACGACGAGCCGCATGTGGTCGACCTCGTCCGCCTGACGCTCGAAGACGAGCGGACCAACGTGATCGACGCGCTCGACGGCGAGACAGCGCTCGCGCAGGCCGAGGCGCTGCGGCCCGATGTGATCTTTCTCGACGTTCAGCTGCCCGACATCAGCGGGTTCGAAGTCTGCGCGCGGCTGCGGAGCGACCCGCGGTTCGCCGCCACCAAGATCGTGATGCTGACGGCCGCGGCGCAGGAGTCGGACGTGTCGCGCGGCCTCGCCGTCGGCGCCAATCACTATCTGACGAAACCCTTTTCGCCCGTTCGCCTGCTCTCGATCGTCGAGAGTGTGGCGCCGCACTCCTCGGTATGGCGCCGCGAGTAGGCGCCGCCCCCGGGGACGATCTGACGGTTGCCTACCGGCGGCTCAACGCCGCGTACCAGCAAACACTGCGCTACGCCGAGGACGTCCGGCGACTCTACCAGCAGGTGCAGCGCGCCATCTATCAATCGCTGCTCGGCCTGGCCAACGCGCTGGAAGCGAAGGATGCGTACACGCGCGGACACTCCGAGCGGGTCGGCGCGTGGAGCCGCGGTGTCGCGGCGGCGCTCGGGCTGCCGCCCGGCGAGGTCGACATGATCGGGCAGGCGGGCCTCCTCCACGACATCGGCAAGATCGGCATCCCCGAAGCGGTGCTGCGCAAGCCGGGCGCGCTCGATCCCGAGGAGTGGGCGGTCATGCGCAACCACCCGCTGATCGGCGCACAGATCGTCGCGCCGTTCGACTTCTTCACGGGAGGCGCCTTGATGATCCGCCACCACCACGAGCGCTGGGACGGCTCGGGCTATCCGGATGGGCTCGCGGCCGACGAGATCCCCGTCGGGGCCCGCATCATCGCCGTCGCCGACGTCTACGACGCGCTGACGTCGAGCCGGCCCTACCGCGCCGCACTGGCCCACGCGACGGCGATCGAATATCTGACGGAGGCGGCCGGGGGCACGCTCGACGAAGACTCGGTCGCGGGCTTCATCAGCCTGATCCAGACGCTCTCGACGGCCAAGCCCGATGTGGGCGCTCGATCAGCCCTGCCCGCCTCGAGCTGAACGACTCCTCGCCGACACGCCGTGGGCGCTGCTCGCCGCGCTGGCCCTCGGCGCCGCGGCGACGGGGGTGCTGGTGGAGCTCGCGGCTCTCCCGCCGCGCGCGTGGCACGTCGCGGGCGTGACGGCGGGCCACGGCGCGCTGCTCGCCACCGCGCTGGCGTGGGCGCGCGTGAGCTCCCCGTCGGGTGTGGTGGCGGTCGCCCTCCTCGCGCTCGCCGCCGCGGCGGCCGGGCTCGGCGCCCTCGGGGCGCTCGCGTATCTTGGTCCGGCGCTCTGGGTCCTCTGGCTGGCGGGCCGCGGCCGACTCACCGCCCTCGGCCTCGGCGTCCCGGTGCCTCTGCGCGGCGTGCTGACCGGCGCGCTCGTCGGCGTCGGCCTCTCATGCCATCTGCTCGTCTCGGTCTCGCGCACCCTGGGCGTTCACGTGCGCGTCGACAGCGTGCCGGCGGTGCTCGCGGCGGTGGGCTACGACGTCGGCGCCAACGTGCTCGCGGCCGAGTGCTTCTTTCGCGGCGCCCTCTTCAACCGCGCCCAGCGGGGCTGGTCGTTCGCCGCCGCCGCGAGCCTCTCGACGGCCGCGTACGTAGTCCGGTACCTCGTCGATCCGCTGCTGCCGAAGAGCGTCGAGCTCGTCGTCGGCGCCGTCTTCTATCTGACGCTGCTCGGCGGGATCAACTGCTGGCTCCTGTGGCGGTCCGAGAGCCTGGTGCCCGGGCTTCTGAGCGCGGTGATCTTCTTCGCGGCGTACCGGACACTCGGCTTCGCATGAGCCTCGTCGCGGTGGCGCTCGTGGCCGTCGCGGCGCTGGTCGCGCTCGACGGCGCCGGCCCGGCCTCGCTCCTCCGTCACGCCTACCTGGCGCCCGTGCTCGTCGCCGCGCTGCGGTTCGGCGCCCTCGGCGGGGCGCTCGCCGCCGCGTGCGCCGTGCTGCTGAGCGCGCCCCTCGTCCTTCCCGAGATCGAGCGGTCGGGCCTCACCAGCGAAGCGGCGGAGGGGCTCGTGACGTTCGCCGTGCTGGGGCTGGTGGGAAGCCTGAGCGGAGCGCTGTGGGCACGCGCCGGCCGCCACCGGCGGCGCTACGAGATCCTGGTGGCGATCCAGCGAACGCTCGCCGACGAGGCGCCGCTCGACCTCTCGCTGGCTCGGCTGCGCGCGGCGCTCATCGGCCGCTTGAGCATGGACGCCCTCGCGCTCGTCGCACGTGACGGTGAGCGGCTCGTGGTCGTCGGCGGCGACCGGGTTGCGGCGGGCTCGCTCGTCGCTCGAGTCCTCGATGCCGGCGCTCCGATGTTCGTCGGCGCCGCCGCCGGCGGTGGTCGGTCCCGGCAGGCGTTCGCGACGCCGCTCGTGTCCGGCGGGCGGGCGATCGGCGTGCTGGCGGTCGAGCGAAAGGGGGCGATCCCCGCGGGCGAGCGCGCGGCGCTGGAGGCGATCGGCGCCCACGTGGGGCTCGCCCTGGAGAACGCGCGGCTCGTGTCCCGCCAGCGGCAGTTCGCCGCCGAGCTGGCCGAGCAGGTCGCGGCGGCGAGGCGCGAGCTCGAGGAGCTCGATCGCGCGAAGTCGGCGTTCGTCGCGATCGCGTCGCACGAGCTCCGCACGCCGCTGACGGCGCTCCAGGGCTTCAGCGAGATCCTGGCGGTGCGGCGGCTGCCGCCGGAGGAGGTGAGTCGACTCGCCGCGGTCATGCGCCGGGAGGCCAAGCGGCTCGGCCGGATCGTCAGCGATCTGCTCGACCTCTCGCGGATCGAGCGCGGGCTCGAGCCGGCGCTCTGTCGGATTCCCCTCGCGGTGGAATCGGCCATCGAGGCCACGGTCGACCTCTTCCGTCACGGGACCGCTACCCATCCGATCGCGACCGAGTGCGAGCCGGCGCTGCCGCACGTCGTCGCCGATCCCGATGCGCTGGAGCGCGTCTTGACCAACTTGATCTCGAACGCGATCAAGTACTCGCCGACCGGCAGCGTGGTGCGCGTGAGCGCGCGTGCGCTCGACGGCGCCGTCGCCATCGACGTCGCCGATGCCGGGCGCGGCATTCCGGCCGAGGCCCTGAGCCGCATCTTCGAGCCCTACTATCGCGTGCCGGACGCGGCGGGTGTGGCACACGGCACCGGCATCGGGCTCGCCGTCGTGAAGGCGCTCGTCGAGGCTCACGGCGGAGCGGTTCGCGTCGACAGCGCGCCCGCGCTCGGCACGCGCGTCACGGTCGTGCTGCCCTCGTCCCCGGGGTCGTGATGCGCGGCGGCGCGGTCCGTTCCTTGACACCCCGCGTCGCCCGCGTGTAGCCTAGCCGAGTATGTCTCGCCACGCAGCGGTTGCAGATCGCATGGCGAGCGCGGTGGTGAAGCGTCTGACGGTACGGAAGGTCGCCGAGATCAAGGACGAGAACGCCGCGCGCGCTGCCATCCGCCACGTCGTACTCGACAACCTGGCCGCCGAGGAGCAGCTCGAAGCCGACGCCCGCAAGCTCCTCCTGGACCACGCCAAGCAGATCAAGGACTCGGCGGCCGACTACCGGCAGCTTCTCGCGAAGGTGAAGGAGAAGCTCGCGCGCGAACGGGGGTTCGTCCTCTGATGATGCGCATGAGCCGCGAGCGCCTCTTCCACCTCGCCGATCTCATCCTGAAGGAGCTCGGCACGACCGCCGGCGTGAGCGTCAGGGCGCCCGACGACGTTCGGACGGAAGTGGTCCGGGCGTTGACCGAGGAAGCGAAGCTCGCGGAGTCGATCGACGGCGAGGTCCGCAAGATCCTCGGAACCTACTCGCGTCCCATGCCCGAGGGGAGTCACGAGTGGGAGGTGCTCTACCAGAAGACTCGCGAGGAAGTGTTCCGGAAGAGGTTCCGCCTCTGAAACGTCTCGTCGTCGGCATCACGGGCGCCACCGGGTCCATCTACGGAATCCGCCTGCTCGAGATCCTGCGCGGCCAGACGGAGGTGCAGACCCACCTGGTCATCTCGGCGCCGGGCAAGCGCACGATCGTCGAGGAGACCGCCTACACGGTCCGAGACGTCGAAGGGCTCGCCGCGCACCACTACGACATTCGGGACATCGGGGCCTCGATCGCCTCCGGCTCGTTCCGGACCGCCGGCATGGTGATCGCGCCGTGCTCGATCAAGACCGCGGGCGCCATCGCGTCCTGTCATACGGATTCGCTGATCGCGCGCGCGGCGGACGTGACGCTGAAGGAGGGGCGGCCGCTCATCATGCTCGTGCGCGAGACGCCGCTGCACGTCGGCCACCTCAAGTGCATGCTGGCGCTCGCCGAGATGGGCGCGGTGCTGCTGCCGCCGATGCCCGCCTTTTACAATCACCCGAAAGACCTGGACGACATCGTGAATCACACGGTCGCCCGTGTGCTGGATCGGCTCAATCTCCCGCAGACGCTCGTCGCCGAGTGGCAGGGCACGACCCGGCGCGTCTCGACGGGGGAGCCGGGTGACTGACCTCTCGGTCGTCATTCCCGTCTACAACGAGGAAGAAAGCCTCGCCCCGCTCTGGGCCGAGCTGTGTGGCGTCCTCGAGCGCCTCGCGCTCGCGTTCGAGGTCGTGTTCGTCGACGACGGGAGCCGCGACCGGAGCGCCGAGATCGTCCGCTCCTTTCGGGAGGCCGACCAGCGGGTGCGCCTGGTGCGGCTCAAGACGAACGCCGGCGAGACGGCGGCGACCGACGCGGGGTTCAAGGCGGCGCGCGGCCGCCGGGTGGTCGTCATGGACGCCGACCTCCAGAACGACCCGAGCGACATCCCGATGCTGCTCTCGCACCTCGACCACTGGGACGCGGCGACCGGCTGGCGCGTCAAGCGGGCGGCGGGCGACAGCCTGGTACGACGCCTGTCGTCGGCGATCGCGAACCGCATCCGCAACTGGGTGTCCGACGAAGCGATCCAGGACAGCGGGTGCACCTTCCGCGCCTTCCGGCGCGAATGCCTCCGCGGGCTGGTGCTCTACCACGGCTTCCACCGGTTCATTCCGACGCTCCTGAAGATGCGGGGCTACCGTGTGATCGAGGTGCCGGTGAGCCACCGGCCGCGTCGCTTCGGCCGGTCGAAGTACGGCGTGCTGAATCGCGCGTCGGTGGCCTTCACCGATCTCCTGGTCATCCGCTGGATGAACACCCGCCTCCTCCGCTACGAAGTCGTCGAGGACGTGGGCGGCGATCTCGTCCGCGACTGAGCCCGAGATTGAACATCCTGCTGGTCGGCCTCGGCCGCTGGGGCGAAAAGCACCTGCGCGTGCTCGGCGAGCTCGGGGTCACCCTCTGGGCAGCGGACGTGTCGTCGGCGCGTCTGGCGTGGGCGGTGCGTCAGGGCGTCGAGCCGGGCCGCGCGGTCGCCGACTATCGCGCGGCGCTCGCGCACGTCGACGCGGTGGACATCGTCACGTCGGCGGACAGCCACTACGCGGTCGCGCGCGAGTGCCTGGCGGCCGGACGCCATTGCTTCATCGAGAAGCCACTCGCGCGGACGGCCGCCGAGGGGCGCCAACTGGATGCCGCGGCCCACGCCGCCGGCCGGCTCGTCCAGGTCGGGCACATCTTTCGCTTCCACCCCGTGACGGCGACGCTGCGTGAGGCCCTGGGTGCCGGCCGCATCGGCCGAGTGCGCTACGCGGCCGGGCGCTTCTCCGGATTCAAGCGGCCGCGGGCCGACGTCGGCGTCACGCAAACGGACGCGATCCACTATTTCGACCTCTTCGCGTATCTCTTCGGTCGCGAGGCGACGCGCGTCAGCGCGCTGCAGCGCGACTTTCTGGACCGCGGCCTCGACGATCTGTCCGTGACGGTCGTGCACTACGGCGACGTCCCCGCGGTCGTCGAAGCGAACTACTTCGTTCCGGGAACCTGGCGCGACTGCGTGATCGTCGGCGAGCGGGGCGCGCTCGTGGCCGACTACGGAAGCTCCGTCGTCACGCTCCATCTCGGCGAGCATCGCAAGCGCGGCGAGGCGTGGGAGGCGGTGGAGACGGGGAAGGAGGAGCTTCCGACGCGGCGCGCGGAGCCGCTCCGGCTCGAGCTTCAGGCGTTCATCGACGCGTGCGCGGGCCGCGCGGCGAATCCCGTTCCGGCCGCCGACGGCGTGCGGGCCCTCGCCGTGGTCGAGGCGGCCGCGCGGGCCGCGCAGCTCGCCGGCACCGTCTCTCTCTAG
>Ga0137403_10001563_pt1 | contig 28760 bp, 25 predicted proteins | sample CZOMad2_1_16fung_FD_122057 | JGI IMG/M metagenome (GOLD analysis project Ga0137403, IMG submission 122057) | Vadose zone soil fungal communities from Angelo Coast Range Reserve, California, USA - CZOMad2_1_16fungal (Hybrid Assembly) | ecosystem: Environmental > Terrestrial > Soil > Vadose zone... | reverse complement strand
GCGGCCGGCGACCTCACCAAGCGCATCGACACCGCCAGCAAGACCGGCTTCTTCCAGAAGCTGGGCGAGGGCATGAACGGCCTGCTCGAGGCCGTCAGCTCGGCCGTCGGCGAGGTCGTGAGCGTGATGTCCGCCATGGCGCAGGGCGATCTGTCCAAGCGTATCTCCGGCGACTATCACGGCGAGTTCCTGAAGCTGAAGAGCGACACCAACACGACGGCTGAGAAGCTGGCGGAGATCGTCGGCCAGACGGTCGAGGGCATGGCCAACATCAAGGCCTCGACGACCGAGATCGCCACCGGCGCCACCGACCTCTCCTCGCGCACCGAGGAACAAGTGGCGAGCCTGGAGGAGATCGCCGCCTCGATCCGTCAGCTCAACACGACCGTGCAGCAGTCGGCCGAGAATGCCGGTCAGGCCAGTCAGCTGGCCGTAGCGGCACGCAACTCGGCCGAAGGCGGCGGCGAGATCGCCGGCGCGGCCGTGAAGGCGATGGGCGAGATCGAGCAGTCCTCGCAGAAGATCTCCGACATCGTCGGCATGATCGACGAGATCGCCTTCCAGACCAACCTGCTGGCCCTCAACGCCGCGGTCGAAGCGGCGCGGGCGGGCGAGGCGGGTCGGGGCTTTGCGGTGGTGGCCGGTGAAGTCCGGGCGCTGGCGCAGCGTTCGAGCCAGGCCTCGAAGGAGATCAAGGCGCTGATCACGAACTCCAACAGTCAGGTCAAGCAGGGCGTGGAGCTGGTCAACAAGGCCGGCAGCACGCTGGGCGAGATCGTGACGTCGGTGAAACGCGTCTCCGACATCGTGGCGGAGATCGCCGCTGCGAACAAGGAGCAGTCGGCCTCGGTCGGCGAAGTGCAGGAAGCGATCGGTCAGATCGAGCAGGCGACACAGCAGAACGCGGCCCTGGTCGAGGAGACCACGGCGGCGCTCGGCTCAGCCGACAACCAGGTCCAGGCCGTCACCGACGTGATCGGCTTCTTCAAGTCGGACGCGGTCGTCGCGGCCAAGCCGGCCAATACGCAGTCGCCGGCCAAGGGCGCCAAGGCGGTGCAGGCCAAGCTCACGGCCAGGGTTGCCAAGCCGAGCGTCAGTCCGGTCAAGAGCAGCGGCGGCAAGAAGGTCGCCGCCACCGGCACCGACGACGGTTGGGAGGAGTTCTAGACTGAGCGATCGATCGCATTTCGTCCCGCCGGCGGCCTTACCAGTGCCGCCGGCGGGACCAGCGATCGAACATTCAAGCGATGACCGCCGGTGGCGCGAGGCCATCGGTATCAACGCGGTCCGGCGGCGCCGGTGAAAAGTTTGAAGGCGGCAGCGATTTTTCTGAGCGATTGAGAACACGATGTCCCCAATACGCACTCACGGGTGGAGAACAAACTTATGTTGAAGCGAATTATCCTGAGCCGTCTGACGGTTCGCCGGAGATTGATAGCGCTGGCCGTCGCGTCGGTCTTGACGTCGGTGTTTATCTCCGCCGTTGGGCTGATCGCCAACGAATACAGCAGCCGGATCATGCAACGGCAAGACCAAATCGCCGCCATGATCGGCAACCACAAGGACATCGACACGATGCATGATTCGATGCGTGCCTATGTTCTGCTCACGATGCGACAGATCCAGCAATTGGTTGCCGCACCGGCGTCCGCGACCGCTGCGAGCGATGCAGCCACGTCGGCGACAGCACCGGCAGCGACCGAGACCGGCGACGGTATGGATCTCGCGGAGATCCAGGACGAATTCAAGGGGCACCGGGACGACATGCTCACGGCGCTGAAAGCGAATCGCGAGCTCGCTGCGACGCTGGATTTCCCGGAGGCGGCACAGACGCTGGATAAGATCGCGCCGATGCTTGAAGAATCGGCGACGAACTCGGCCGACATCGTGCTGGGTTCGCTTGATGACGTGACAGCGGCAAGCGAGAAGGCAAGCCGTTTCCTGCGGACGTTCAAGCAGCCCGAGGAATCGATGGATCATCTGGCGGAGATGCTCAATGCCAGTCTCGAAGAGAGCCGCGCAGATAGTGCGGCTACGGTCGTAACGACGCGTTGGATCTTCATCGGCACGTGCCTTGCAGGCGCGTTGCTCATCCTTCTCATGGCCGTTTCGACCTTCCGATCGGTCGTTCGTCCGCTGGCGGCGTTCACGGCCGCGATCCGGCGTCTGGCCGATTCCGATCATGGCGGGGAGATTCCCGGCCTCGATCGCAGCGACGAGATCCGCGAGATGGCGGTGGCGCTGGCGACGTTGCGCGATGTCAGCATCGAAGCGGCGCGCGCCAAGAGCGTGCTCGAGAACACCACCGCCAACGTCATGGTCGCCGACATCGAGGGCAAGATCGTCTTCATGAACAAGACGGTCACGGCGATGCTGAAGAACGCCGAGGCCGATATCCGCAAGGACCTGCCGCGCTTCGACACCAGCAGCCTGATCGGCCGCAGCTTCGACGAGTTCCACAAGAACCCGGCCCATCAGCGAAACCTGTTGGCCAACCTTACGAGCACCTATCGCGCGCAGATCAAGATCGGCGGGCGCAGCTTCGGCCTGATCGCCAACCCGGCCGTCAACAGCCGCGGCGAGCGCGTGGGCACCGGCGTCGAGTGGGCCGACATGACGCTGGAGCTGGCGGTGCAGGACGAGGTGGCGCAGCTGGTCAATGCCGTCGCCAACGGCGACCTGTCGAAACGGCTGGGCCTCGACGGCAAGGTCGGTTTCATGAAGACGCTGGCCGAAGGCATCAACCAGGTGACGGAGACGGTCAACAAGTCGGTCACCGAGGTCGTGACGGTGATGTCGGCGATGTCGCAGGGCGACCTGTCGAAGCGCATTTCCGGCGACTATCAGGGCGAATTCCTGCGGTTGAAGCAGGACGCCAACGGCACGGCCGAGAAGCTGGCGCAGGTCGTCGGCCAGACGGTCGAGGGCATGGCCAACATCAAGGCCTCCACGACCGAGATCGCCAGCGGCGCCACCGACCTGTCCTCGCGTACCGAGGAGCAGGTGGCGAGCCTGGAGGAGATCGCGGCCTCGATCCGTCAGCTCAACACGACCGTGCAGCAGAGTGCGGAGAACGCGGGTCAGGCGACCCAGCTCTCGGTTGCCGCACGTTCGTCGGCCGAGGCCGGCGGCCAAGTCGCCGGCGATGCCATCAAGGCGATGGGCGAGATCGAGCAGTCGTCGCAGAAGATCTCGGAGATCGTCGGCATGATCGACGAGATCGCCTTCCAGACCAACCTCCTGGCCCTCAACGCTGCGGTCGAAGCGGCGCGCGCGGGCGAGGCGGGCAGGGGCTTTGCGGTAGTTGCCGGCGAAGTCAGGGCGCTCGCGCAGCGCTCAAGCCAGGCCTCGAAGGAGATCAAGACGCTGATCTCGAATTCCAACACCCAGGTGAAGCAGGGCGTGGAACTGGTCAACAAGGCCGGCAATACGCTCGGCGAGATCGTGACCTCCGTCAAACGCGTCTCCGACATCGTGGCGGAGATTGCGGCCGCCAACAAAGAGCAATCGGCCTCCGTGGCCGAGGTGCAGGAGGCGATCGGGCAGGTCGAGCAGGCGACTCAGCAGAACGCGGCCCTGGTCGAGGAGACTACGGCCGCGCTCGGCTCGGCCGATAATCAGGTGCAGACCGTGACCGACGTGATCTCGTTCTTCCAGAGCGACGCGGTCGCCACGGCCAAGCCGGCCAATGCGCCGGCGAGAGCAGGCGCCCGGCGGCTGGCGGCCACCGGCACGGGCGGCAAATAAGAGGAGTCTTGATCCCGGCCGCGGTGCCCCCAAGTGCGAATGTCTGCGGGGGCGCAGCGGTCGGTTGCAGGCGCGCAATCGAGCCCTAGCTAGGAGAGGCAGCTCTTGATGTTCCGGTCGTTGTTGGCGAAGTGCCTGACCGTCCGCGGTCGGTTGACTCTGCTCACCGGCGTTGCAGTTTCGACGATGCTGGCGGTCCCCGCGGCGGAGCTTGCCGTCGGGCGCTCGGTCGATGCGGTCTCGCTGGCCGCGCCGGGTGCCGGAGCGCTGATCGTCGTTCTGCTCGCCGTGGCGACGGCGCGGGCGCTATTGCCGCCATTGGCCGGCATCAAGGACGCCATGACCCGGCTCGCCAATGACGAGTACGGAGTCAAGATTCCCGCGACGAAGCAAGAGGACGAGATCGGCGCCATGGCGCGCGCCATCAAGAGCTACACCAGCTCGGGGACGCAGATGGCGTGGGTCGAAAGCGCCGTCGACAGCATCACCCGCAACGTGATGATCGTCGCCCCCGACTGCAAGGTCGTCTACCTGAACAAGAGCCTGCGCGCCCTGCTGAAGGCGGTCGAAGCGGACGTCCGCAAGGAGCTGCCGCAGTTCGACGCCGGCAAGCTCAACGGCCAGAGCATGTTCTTCTTCCACAGGAATCCCGACCAGCAGCGCGCCCTCCTGGAGAATCTCACGGCGACGTCGCGCACCCAGGTCAAGGCCGGCGGCCGCGACTTCGAACTCGTGGTCACGCCGATGATGAGCAAGCAGACGCGCGTCGGTTTCGTCGCCGAGCTGGCCGACATCACCGAGCAGCAGGCCGTCCAGGACGAGGTGACGAGAATCGTCGACGCCGCGAAGGCGGGCGATTTCACGCTTCGAATCGGCCTTCAGGGCAAGCACGGGTTCATGCACGCGCTCAGCGAAGGCATCAACAAGCTGGCGGACACCATGGCGGTGGCACTCGGCGAGGTCAGCGCGATGATGGCGGCGATGGCCCATGGCGACCTCTCCACGCGCATCGCCGGCGACTATCAGGGCGGGCTGCTCCGTCTCAAGTCCGATGCCAACAGCACCGCCGACATGCTGGCGCAAGTCGTCGGCCAGACAGTCGAGGGGATGGCGGCGATCAAATCCGCGACGGCCGAGCTGTCGAGCGGCTCCACCGACCTGTCCTCGCGCACGGAAGAGCAGGTGGCGAGCCTGGAGCAGATCTCGGCCTCGGTCCGCCAGCTCACGACCGTCGTGCAGCAGAGCTCTGAAAATGCCGGCCGGGCCAGCCAGCTGGCGATCGCCGCCCGGACGTCGGCCGAGGGTGGCGGCCAGGTTGCCGGCGCGGCCGTCAAGGCCATGGGCGAGATCGAATTGTCGGCCCGGCGCATCTCCGACATCATCGGCGTGATCGACGAGATCGCCTTCCAGACCAACCTTCTGGCCTTGAACGCCGCCGTCGAGGCGGCGCGGGCGGGCGAGGCGGGTCGCGGCTTTGCGGTGGTAGCCGGCGAGGTTCGCGCCCTGGCGCAGCGTTCGAGTCAGGCCTCGAAGGAGATCAAGGCGCTGATCATGAACTCGAACGGCCAGGTGAAGCAGGGCGTCGAGCTGGTCAACAAGGCCGGCGCCACGCTCGGCGAGATCGTGAGCTCGGTGAAGCGCGTTTCCGACATCGTCGCGGAGATCGCGGTCGCCAACAAGGAGCAGGCCTCCTCCGTCGGCGAGGTGCAGGAGGCGATCAGTCAGATCGAGCAGGCGACGCAGCAGAACGCGGCGCTCGTGGAGGAGTCGACGGCGGCGCTGGCGTCGATGGACCAACAGGTCCAGGGGGTCAACGAGGTGATCGGATTCTTCGGGGCAGATGCCGAGATCGTGACCATGCCCGCCAACGCCCCGCGCGCCTCCAAGGGCGCCCGGGCCGTGCAGGCCAGGTCGGCGGCCAGAGTCGCAACCAAGTCGCTACCCGCATGATCGGGCTGCGACGAAGCCGTTGGTAAGCAATCGGCAATTTGCTTCAGGTATTGTTGCCGTCGTCGATCGGTGCCGCGTTTCGCACTCCGTAGCTCCCGATCGCCAGGTATTTCGTCAAATTTGAGCAGCTGCGGACCAGCCCACGAAACCGCCGCTTAATCGACGGAACCGATACTCCGTCGGCGACCGCGGTGCGCCCCATGCCGCCGGAGAGCCGCCATTCCGTCGAAGGAAACCCGCACGATGAGCAAGCGAATCTTGACTGTCGATGACTCCCGGACGATGCGCGAGATGGTCGCCATGACCCTGCGCGGCGCCGGTTTCCATGTCATCCAGGCCGATGACGGCGTCAACGCCCTCAAGGTCCTCGCGGACAATGAGGTCGACATCATCATCACCGATCTCAACATGCCCAACATGGACGGCCTGGAACTGGTCAGGGCGCTGCGCGCCAAGCCCAAGTTCAAGGGCACGCCCATCCTGTTCCTGACGACTCGCAACACCGATTCCGACAAGCAGCAGGGCCGCGCCGCCGGCGCTACCGGCTGGATCACCAAGCCGTTCGATCCGCAGCGACTCCTGCAGGTCGTCAACAAGGTTTGCCCGTAGTCCTGAACGGACCACAGGCGCCACCGGGAGAACCCATGGCCACATCGGCATTGAAAGCGATGCGCGAATTCGAGCTGACGGAGGAGGACTTCCGGTTCCTCGCCCGCCAGGTCTACGACCTCACGGGCATCGTCATCCATGAACGCAAGCGCGACATGCTGTATTCGCGGCTGTCGCGCCGGCTGCGCTCGCTGAACCTGGCGAGCTTTCGCGACTACTGCGACTACGTCGGTGGGCCTGCCGGCGCCGCCGAGATCGGCGCCATGATCAACGCCGTCACCACCAACCTGACTCATTTCTTCCGCGAATCGCATCACTTCGATCATCTCCGTGACGTGGCGCTGCCGGCCTTTGCGGCGGCCGGACGGCAGGACGGCAAGCAGAAGTTGCGGCTGTGGTCGGCCGGCTGCTCGTCGGGCGAGGAGCCCTATTCGATCGCCATGACCGTGAAATCGGCGCCGGTCGATTTCTCGCGCTGGGACTTGCGTATCCTCGCCACCGACCTCGACACCGACATGGTGGCGAAGGGCGCGGCCGGTCACTATCGGGTCGCCGATGCCGAGGGCATCCCGACCGATCTGGCGGCGAAATACACCGATGAGGTGGCGACGCCGGCGGGCGCCGAGTATCGCATGCGCGACGGCCTCAAGCAGATGATCTCTTTCAAGCAGCTGAACTTGATGGGCGACTGGCCGATGCGCGGTCCGTTCGATGCCATCTTCTGCCGCAACGTCATGATCTATTTCGACCTTCCGACCAAGGCGCGCCTGATCGATCGCTATGCCGAGCTGCTGCGGCCCGATGGCTGGCTGTATATCGGTCACTCCGAATCCCTGTCGAAAGTCAGCGACCGCTTTCAGTTGGTCGGCCGCACCGTGTATCGGAGGGTCAAATGAGGGCGAGCGCTCTGCGAGCTGGGCCCACCGAGCGGCGCAGCCTCGATCCTCTGCTGCAATCGGGCGTGCGGCGCCACACCGACCGTGAGACCGGGATGGTGCATGTGAAGATCGGTCCGGGTGACTACTACGTCACCAAGGCCAACGAGATGCTCGCGACCATCCTCGGCTCCTGCGTCGCCGTTTGCATGCGCGATCCGGTTATTGGTGTCGGCGGGATGAACCACTTCCTGCTGGCGGAGAGCGAGAGCGGCGATTGGGGCGGCGTCAGTGCCGTCACCCGCTACGGCAACCACGCGATGGAGACGCTCATCAACGACATCATCGCGCTCGGCGGCGTGCGCAGCCGCTTCGAGGTCAAGGTGTTCGGCGGCGGACATGTCATCGACAGCAGCATGGCGATCGGCCAGAAGAACGTGGAGTTCGCCGAGCGCTACCTGGCGAACGAAGACATGCCGATCGCCGCCAAGCATGTCGGCGGCTTCCATCCGCGGCGCATCCACTACTTCCCGCAGACGGGTAAGGTGCAGATGCTCCAGCTCCGTCGCGGCACCGACGAGGCGGTGTTCAAGGCGGAAATGGAGCTCAAGCGCCGCATCGCGATCAAGCCGGCCGACGGCGGCGTCGACCTGTTCGACTAAGCAGGGTGCTTTGAAGGTGCCACATTTGAATTTGTCACCCCCGCGAAAGCGGGGGTCCAGGGCAAGCGATGGAGCGGTTGCCCTGGATTCCCGCTTTCGCGGGAATGACAATGTAAGTGTGTCGTGATGCATGAATCCCTGCTTAAGAGGCGAAAGATGGGCGACAAGGTCCGCGTGCTCGTGGTCGACGACTCCGCGCTCATGCGCCAGCTGCTGTCGACGATGATGCAGAGCGATCCCGACATCGAGGTGGTGGGCGTGGCGCCCGACCCGCTGGTGGCGCGCCAGATGATCAAGGACCTCAATCCCGACGTCGTCACGCTCGACGTCGAGATGCCGAACATGGACGGCATCTCGTTCCTCGAGAAGATCATGAAGCTGCGGCCGATGCCGGTGCTGATGATCTCGTCGCTGACGCAGGCGGGCGCGGAGGCAACGCTGCAGGCCCTCGAACTCGGCGCCGTCGACTACATCGCCAAGCCGAAGGTCGATCTGCAGCAGGGCCTGGCCGAGAAGCAGGCCGAGATCGTCGAGAAGGTGAAAATCGCGGCCAAGGCGCGCGTGCGCAGCCGCGCGAATGCGGCGGCCCGGGCGGCAGCGCCCGCGGCGACGGCGCGCGCCGGCTTCAGCACGACGGAGCGGATCGTCGCGATCGGCGCTTCGACCGGCGGCGTGGAAGCGCTGCGCGAAGTGCTCTGCGGCCTGCCGGCCGACAGCCCGGCCGTCGTGGCCACCCAACACATGCCCGCCGGCTTCACCACCCGCTTCGCCGAACGGCTCAACACGCTGGCACAAGTCACCGTGCAGGAGGCGGCCGATGGCCAGCGCATCCTGCCCGGCCACGTCTACATCGCCCCGGGCAACTGGCACCTCGAAGTCGTGCGCACCGGCGCCAACTATACCTGCCGCCTCGGCGATGGTCCGGCGGTCTCCGGCCACCGCCCGTCTGTGGATGTGCTGTTCCGTTCAGTCGCGACGAGCGCCCGGGGCAATGCCATCGGCGTTATCCTTACCGGCATGGGCAAGGACGGTGCCGAGGGTTTGAAGCAAATGCGCGCGGCCGGCGCCGCCACCATCGGCCAGAACGAGGCGACCTGCATCGTCTATGGCATGCCGAAGGCGGCACACGCGCTCGGCGCCACCCAGATCGAGCTGCCGATAGAGAAGGTCGCCACTGCCATTCTCGACCGCTGCAGCGACCGCCATGTGCGCATCTGAAAACGGCAAGTGCCCTGAAACCGCCTTCGTGTAGACAAAACGACGTGATGCGATCCGCGTTGTGAGATCGCCTTGAGATAGGGAAGAAAGACTCCCATGCCCGTTGCCAAGAACATGACCGTCCTCGTCGTCGACGATCAGGACAGTATGCGCGGTCTCGCCAAGGTGTCCCTCGGCAAGCTCGGCATCACCAAGGTGGCCGACGTGGCGGACGCCAAGACCGCGCTCGCGCGCATGCAGCAGACGAAATTCGACCTGATCATCTGCGACTGGATCATGGCCGACATGGACGGCCTCGCCCTGGTCTCGAAGATGCGCTCCCATCCTGTGCTCAAGAGCACCCCGTTCATCATGGCCTCCGCCCGCCAGAACCCGGAGCAGATCGCGGCCGCTCTGAAGGCCGGCGTCACCGGCTATCTCGTGAAGCCGTTCAAGCCCGAGGATCTCAAGGCCGGCATCGAGAAGGCCTGCGGCGGCGCGCTGCAGTAGCCTTCAGACCAATCGGTCGGGCGGCGGCCGTCCCGCGAATATCGCGTCGAGGTTGTCCAGGCACTTGAAGCCCATGGCGTTGCGGGTCTCGACCGTGGCGCTCCCCAGGTGCGGCAGCAGAAAGACATTGGGCAGCGTCCGGTAATCCGGATGGATCCTGGGCTCGTTCTCATAGACATCGAGGCCGGCGGCGAACAGCTTGTTTGAGCGCAGCGCGGCAATGAGGGCATCGTCATCGACGATGGCGCCGCGCGAACTGTTCACGACGATGGCGCCATCGGGCAGCCGGGCGATGCGCTGCGCATTCAGGAAGCGTCGCGTCTCGGCACTGGCGGGACAGTTCAGCGACAACACGTCGCAGTGCGGCAGCATCGCCTCCGGGTCGGCGTGGAAGGTGGCGCCCTGCTCCAGCTCGGGCGCCAGCCGCTTGCGGTTGCAGTAGTGGATGGTCATGTCGAAGCCGCGCGCCCGCCGGGCGAGGGCGCGGCCGATCCGTCCCATGCCGAAGATTCCCAGGCGCTTGCTGCTGACCTGGAGTCCCAGCATCTCCGCCAGGCCCAAGCCGGCCCAACTGTCGTTGCGCACCATGCGTTCGCCTTCGCCGGCGCGGCGGGCGGCGCCGAGGATCAGCAGCATGGCGATGTCGGCCGTGGCGTCGGTCAGCACGTCCGGCGTGTTGGTGACGACGAGGCCGCGCGCTTTCGCGGCCGGCAGATCGATATGCTCGAAGCCGACGGAAAAGGTGGCGATGGCGCGAATCGAATCAGGCAACGCTGCCAGCGTCTCCGCCGTCATCGCTTCGCGCGACGAGATCAGCAGCGCGTCATGACCGACCGCGCCGGCGACCAGCGCCGGTCCGCCGATGGGGCCGTCCTCCGGGTTGAGTGTTGCCCGATAATTGCGCAGCAGCCGCGCCGTCACGGCCTCCGGCAGCTTGCGGGTGACGAATATGGCGGGCCGTTCGGCCATGGTTTTCAACCCCCCGTGATCGGCGGGCCGCGCGTTGCCGTACCGCCCGAAGAATGCAGTTGTCTGCCGCCGACCCATGCCATAGTTTTCGCAGCGCCGAAACGGCAATTTCCTGAATGGTCCGTCGCCTATGTTCGCACACGCGTTCATCACCAGGCTGGGCCTGGTGGCTCTCTTCCTGTGTCCTGGCGGTGCCGGGATTCCGGCGCTCGCCTTCGAGATCGCTCCGCACCGGGCGGTCTACGATCTGTCGCTGGCCGGCAGCAAGGGCAACAGCCAGGTCGTCGACGTCACCGGCTCCATGGAGTTCGATTGGGAAGACGCCTGCGACGGCTGGAGCGTCACCCAGCGCACGGCCATGGCGTTCTCCTATCAGTCGGGCGAGACCGTCAAGCTCGGCTGGAACCTGGTGACCTGGGAGTCCAAGGACGGGCTGCGCTACCGCTTCTTCATCCGCAACCTCGAGAATGGGGAGATGAAGGAGGAGTATCGCGGTGAGGCGCGCCTGAACGGTCCGGGCCAGGGCGGCGTCGCCGACTACACCGTGCCCGAGGGCCGCAAGATCCAGCTGCCGCCGGGCACGCTGTTCCCGACCGCCCACACCGTCGCCCTGCTGAAGCATATCGAGGCCGGCGAGAACTTCCTGTGGGCGACGATCTTCGACGGCTTCGACGAGGACGGCGTTTCCGATATCAGCGCGCTCGTCACCAAGAACCTGGGAACCGAGGCCGGCGCGACCGGCCGCTCGCCGCTGTTGTCGTCCGTCCCCTCCAATCGGATCCATCTGGCATTCTTCAAGCACAACGACGGCTCGACGGAGCCGGAGCATGAGCAGCAGCTGCGTCTGCACATGAATGGCATCGTCGAATCGATCGTGCTCGACTTCGGCGACTTCAACGTCGAGGGGAAGCTCAAGGAGATCAAAGCGCTGAAGCCGCCTTGCTGATAAGGCCAACCAGAGGCGCAGAGAGGCTCAGAGCTGACCTTCGTCGTGCTGTCCGGTTCTCGGCTGTCATTCGGCGAGAAGAAGGTAAACCGCAGAGACGCAGAGGCGCAGAGAGGCTCAGCTGGAGCCGGCCCTCTTCGCGTTGCTCCATTCTCGGTTGTCACCCCGACGAAAGTCGGGGTCCATAGACACAGGCCTCTGGAATATGGGCCCCGACTTTCGTCGGGGTGACAGCCGAGACGTAGGTTGCTTCGGAGGGACTATGGCGGCCGGAACGCTGCTGTCTGTGCGTTCATCCCCCAGCGGGGAGCGTGAATCCGAGCGATCCACCCCATGCCCAGCGGAGATCTCGCGGGCGAGGTCGGCCATCCAGGCCAAGCGGCGATTGACGGCGGCGGCCGCGGAGCGGAGGCCGATGACGGCGGCGGCGCGGCGGCCGTGGACGAGGCGGGCGGTGCGGGCGCGGCGCTGCCCCTCGGCGGTGCGGGCGCCGGTGCTCTTGCCGCCGTGCAGGCGGCAGCGGCCGTTCGTCATGGCCGGCTGGCGGCAGGCGCAGCCGGCGCGGGTCTTCGCGCCGCAGCGCGGCGCCGCCAGGTAGTCGCCCGAGGAATTGCCGTTCTTGAGCCGGCCCCGGCGGCGCGGCGCGGCGGCGGACGGGCTACCTGCGGAACCGCCCTTGGGACCTCCGGCGGGCGCAGGGTCGTGGCCGGAGCCATGGCCGCCGCCTCGGCCGTCGTCGTCGCCCCAGTCGACGATGATGTGCTTGATCACGCCATCGCTATCGGCGCGCAGCTTTGGGAGGGCGAGGGCGCCCTGGTGGTAGCGGGCCATCAGGCGGGCGGCGATGGCGGCGAAGCCGATGGCATCGCGGCCGACCTGGCGGCGCTCGGCGTCGGCGGTGGGTGAGGTGTGGCTCAGATAGTCGTCGGCCATGGCGCCGAAGCGCATCATCAGGCGATGGCATGATGCCAGCTCGTGGCACATGAGCGCGCTGACGAGGTCTGCGCGATCGGGATTGGCGATGGCGCGGGCGAGTTCGGCGACGCGGGCCTCGTCGGCCAGTCCGAGGGCGCCGGCGAGGGCGGCGAGATAGGCCGGGTTGGGATCGCTGTCGGCGAGCGGGTCGGGCGCGGCCGTAGCGGCCGCCGCCGCGTGGGCGGTGTCGTCCATGAGAAGCTCCGATGGTGGGGGTGCGGGAGGGAAAGGAAAAGGGGCCGGCGCCCGGCAGGCGCGCGACCCCATCCCATAATATTGTTCATCTTATGTTCGAAGGGCAGAACAGTCAAGACAAATGCTGAGGGTCGTGCTGGATGGCGATCGTGCGTCCTTCGAGACGGCCGCTTCGCGGCCTCCTCAGGATGAGGACCTTTTTCTTAATGCCATCAACAATCTACCTCATCCTGAGGAGCGCCCGCGGGGCGCGTCTCGAAGGACGCACAACGTCCACGCAGCGCCCTTTTGCGACATGCGAAGCCCTGCTTAGCCGCGGGGCTCGCGGAAGGCATCGCGCCGCCGGGTCAGGCCGCGGCCCTTGCGGATGGCGTCCGGGCCCATGCGGTCGCGCACCGTCTCCACCACGCGTTCGAGCCGCGCCAGGCGGCGCCCGTCGGGATCGAGCAGGTCGGCCGGGTCGGCGTCCCTGGCATCCGCCAGGTCGATCCCGCCGACGCCGATGAGGCGAAAGCGGCGGCCGTCGGCTTCGCCGGTCAGCATCGGCAGGGCCGCCCGGTAGAGCACCTCCGCCAGCTGAGTCGGCGCCGGCAGGCGATGCCGTCGCGTCACGATTTTGAACTCGGCCGTCTTCAGCTTCAGGACCACCGTGCGGGCGGCGATATCGCCATGGCGCAGCCGGGCGGCAACCCGCTCGCACAGCGGCCACAGGGTATCGGCGAGGGCGCCGGCATCGCTGAGGTCGCTGTCGAAGGTGGTTTCGGCCGAGACGCTCCTGAGCGGGGCGTCCGGCTCGACCCGGCGGTCGTCCTCGCCGCGCGCGAAGCTGGCCAGCCGGTGGCCGATGGCGCCATAGCGCCTGATCAGGTCGCGCTTCGACTCCGCCTGGAGCTGGCCGATGGTGGCGATGCCGTCCTCCGCTAGCCGTGCTGCCAGGGCCCGGCCGACGCCCCAGATCAGACTGACCGGTTTTGCCGCCAGGAAGGTCACGGCCTCGTCCCGGCCGATCACGGCGAAGCCCCGCGGCTTGTCGAGATCGGAGGCCACCTTGGCCAGAAATTTGTTGTAGCTCAAGCCGATGGAGACGGTAACGCCGATCTCCGATTCGATCCGCAGGGCCAGCATCGCCAGCGTCCGGGCCGGGCAGCTGTGATGGAGCCGTTCGGTTCCCGAGAGGTCGAGGAATGCCTCGTCGATGGACAAGGGCTCGATCAGCGGCGTGGTCGCCAGCATCAATCGGCGCACCTCCTGTCCGACGGCCTGGTACTTTTCCATGTCCGGCGGGACGATGACCGCCTGCGGGCACAGCTGCCGGGCCTTGAACATCGGCATGGCCGAGCGGACTCCGTAGATGCGGGCAACGTAGCAGGCGGCCATCACGACGCCGCGATGGGTGCCGCCGACAAGAACGGGCTGGTCGCGCAGGCTGGGGTTGTCGCGTTTCTCGACGCTGGCGTAGAAGGCGTCGCAGTCGATATGGGCGATCCCGAGCGCGGTCAGCTCCCCGTGGGCGGCCAGCCGGGGCGAGCCGCAGGCCGGGCAGCGGGACGGCCGGGCCGAGACTTCGCTCTGGGCGCCGCAGTCTCGGCACAGGGTCGAAAGCAAGGCCACGCCGCTGATTTCCTTCCTGATCGTCGGCCGCCGCCGATGCCGATTCGTTCCGGCAAGGCCCCAGTCACCTGCAGTCACCCGCGGCTACCGGCGGGTCCGATTCCGAAAATCCTAACTAATTGTTAACGATAGACTGGTAATTCTCGAAGGGTCGCAATAGGGGCAGAGGGTCTGCTGTCTGCCTGCTATGCAACGGGTTTTCGGGACCATACCACTGCTGAGGCTAGGTGAGGAAAAATGACCCAGAATAACGTAGTTGCCGCATCGGTTCGTCCGCGGCTGCAGGAGGAATCGCCCCCGACGCCGCAACTGGGACAGCCGAAGACGATTCTGGTCGTCGAGGACAATGAGCTCAACATGAAGCTCTTCCATGACCTGCTCGAAGCGCACGGGTACAATATCCTGCAGACGCGCGACGGCATGGAAGCGCTGAAGCTGGCCCGCCAACACAGGCCCGACCTTATCCTTATGGACATCCAGTTGCCGGAGGTCTCCGGCCTGGAAGTGACCAAATGGATCAAGGAAGATGATGCGCTGAAGGCCATCCCGATCATTGCCGTGACGGCCTTCGCCATGAAGGGCGACGAGGAGAAGATCCGCGAGGGCGGCTGCGAGGCCTATATCGCCAAGCCGATCTCGGTCACCAATTTCCTCAAGACGGTCCAGCAGTTTTTGAGCTAGACTCCCAAATAGAAGAATCGGTCGAGCGTCGTGGGTTGAGAGTCGGATGTCTGCGCGCGTCCTAGTCGTTGACGATATTCCGGCAAACGTCCGCCTGCTGGAAGCCAAGCTTTCGGCCGAGTATTTCGACGTCATGACGGCCGACAGCGGAGCGGCGGCGCTCGACGCCATCGCCGCCAACGCGCCGGACATCGTCCTGCTCGACGTCATGATGCCCGGCATGGACGGCTTCGAGGTCTGCCAGCGCATCAAGGCCAATCCGCGCACCCTGCACATCCCCGTCGTCATGGTGACGGCCCTCTCCGAGCCCAAGGATCGCGTGCGCGGCCTGGAGGCCGGCGCCGACGATTTCCTCACCAAGCCCGTCAATGAGCTGGCGCTGTTTGCCCGCGTCCGCTCGCTCGTCCGCCTGAAGATGATGATGGACGAGTGGCGCCTGCGCGAGGAGACCTGCGGCCAGTTCGAGCTGATGTCCGCCGAGGCGGCGTCCGAGAACGACAACGGCAATGCCGGCCAGGTGCTGCTGGCAGAGAGCAGCGCGGCGGCCAGCGCCAAGATCTGCGACACGCTCGCCGGCCACGGCCACAAGACGACGGTGGCCACGTCGGCCGCCGAGGCGCTCACGATCAGCAAGCAGAACCGCTTCGACCTCATCATCCTCAGCCTCAAGGTCGGCAACGACGACGGCCTGCGCCTCGTTTCGCAGATGCGTTCGCAGGACGAGACCCGCCAGGTTCCGATCCTGCTCGTCGTCGACGAATTCGACACGCCCCGCCTGATCAAGGGCCTGGACATCGGCGCCAGCGACTATCTGGTGAAGCCGATCGACCGCAACGAATTGATCGCGCGCGTGCGCACCCAGGTCCGCCGCCGGCGCTATCAGGATCGCCTGCGCGCCAACTACGAGCGCAGCCTTTCGCTCGCGCTCACCGATCCGCTCACCGGCGTCTATAACCGCCGCTATCTCGGAAACCACATCGAGAAGTCGGTCGAACGCGCGCGCGAGACCGGAAAGCCGGTATCGGTCGTGCTGTTCGACATCGATCACTTCAAGTCCGTGAACGATACCCACGGCCACGACGCCGGCGACGAGGTGCTGCGCAGCATCGCGCAGCGCGTCAACGGCAACCTGCGCAATTTCGACATGGTGGCGCGCTACGGCGGCGAGGAGTTCGTCATCGTCATGCCGGATACGCCGGGCGACATCGCGGTCATGGTGGCCGAGCGCCTGCGCGACCGCGTCGCCCGCGACCCCGTTACCGTCAGCGGGCCGGCCGGGCAACTCGGCGTCACCATCAGCATGGGCGTGGCGTCCTATGGCGGCCCGACGGATACGCCCGACGACCTCATCAAGCGTGCCGACGAGGCGATGTATCAGGCCAAGCGCAGCGGCCGCAACCGCGTGGTCGCCAAGCTGGAAAGTTTCGCCGCCGGCCCTTTTGACGCCGAGCCCTCGCGGGCGGCCGCTTCCTGAGGCCTCGCCATAGCTCAAATTCAAAGGCCGCCTTCGAGGCGGCCTTTCGCATTCTGGCGCAGCGGGCGGTGCGCGCTACTTGATCTTATGTTCCTTGTACAGCACGTGCTTGCGCGCGACCGGATCGTACTTCTTGAGTTCCAGCTTCTCCGTCGAGGTGCGCGGATTCTTCCGGGTCACGTAGTAATGACCGGTGTCGGCCGTGCTCACGAGCTTGATCATGATGGTCGCCTGCTTGGCCATGGCGCTCCTCGCTCAGCTGCCTGGAATTCGCGGAGCGGCGAAGATACAGGGCCGGCGCCGGCTGTCAAGCGTCGGCAAGAACGCATGGTGGCCGCAGGCCGGAGCCGCTGTCGGGCCGGCTTCAGCCAACGGTCGGAGGGCCGAACAGCGCCGCCCAGCGGGCTCGCCAGCTGCCGGCAAACCACAGCTCGCGGGCGATGCCGCGCCAGCCGGCCAGGGCGGCCTCGAGCGGTCGTCGGGTGGGCGCCTGGCCCCCCTTGAGGCCATAGCGCAGGGGCTCGTTCGCAGGCACCGGCGCGAACGTGCCGAACAGGCGATCGTAGACGATGAGGACGCTGCCGAAGTTCTTATCCAGGCAGGCCTCGTTCGAGGCATGGTGGACGTGGTGATGGGTGGGCGTGTTGAGCACCCATTCGAGCGGCCCGAGGCGTGGCGAATGGGCGATATGCAGAAAGAACTGATAAAAGAGCCCGATCGCGATCGTGGCGAACACGGCGCTCGGCGGAAAGCCGAGCCAGACCAGGGGCAGGTAGAACAGGAAGCCGCCCGCGAGATTGCCGCCCCAGCCGAGGCGGATGGCTGCCGTCAGGTTCAGTTTGGTGGCCGAATGGTGAACGGCGTGGGTCGCCCAGAACCATTTCACCCTGTGCATCGCGAGGTGGTGCCAGTAGTAGCAGAACTCGACACCGAGGAAGAGGGCTACGAGCGACGCCGGCTGATAGAGTGGGACGTCGAAAAGGCGATTCTCATAGACCCACTGGAGGGGCACGCCGACCACGCCGGCGGTCGCGGCTGTCGTCAAGCGGTGGCCGATCGCGATGACCAGTGACGCAGCGGTCTCGCCGGGGTCGTAAGAGTCCGATTTCGTGAACCGCGCGATGGCGTACTCGATGGCGATCAGGATCAGCGCTGCGACCGGCGCGATCAGCAGGCCCGGGCGGGCGGCGACCGCGGCGTCCGCGAATCCCATATCCGGCGCTCCATCCCGCGGCCAAGCCCGTTACTGCTGTGCCTTCGCGTTGGCCAAGGCGGTCTGACAGTCCGTCGAAATCTCGGTCTGATGGCTGCGCATGCACTGCAGGATCCGACCGCCGCCGGGCTGAACGCCGGCACAAAGCTTCTTGATGTCGGCGCTGCACGCCGCCCGGATCTGCTTCAGGACCTCGGGCGAGACCCGCGGTTGGTCCTGCGCCGGGGCGGCGCCGGCAGGAATCAGGAGGGCGATCATCATCAGGGTGGCAATGCGAATCACTGATTGTCTCCTTGATTGGGAATTGGCGCCGGGCCGGCCGCGCAACGAGGTCGACCGGCCCGGCGCACGCAGGCGCCGCGAACCCGATGCCCGGTGGATCAGGGACGGGTGACGGTGATCGTGCCCTGGCTGCTGGCGGTGCCGCCGTTCGGGCCGGTCGCGCTGCGCGAGTAGTCATACTGGCCAGGAGCGGTCTTGGTGATGCTGCCGGAGGTGGTCAGCTGCTTGCCGTTCGGGCCCGTCGTCGTGCCGGAACGCGAGCAGCTATAGTTCGCGCAGCTGCCCGAACCTTGGCTCGTATAGGTGCCGCGATGGGTGGTGGTCGTGCTGTTGCGCGTCCAAGCCGACGCGTCGGAAGTGGCGCCGACGAACATCACGGCGGCGAGGGCGGCGGTGATCATTAACTTCGTCATGGAGATCTCCATCGAGAAAGGGTTAATGCCTGGGCATCGCGCCCGACGGAGAGGAGTTTCGCCGATCTGCTTTGCACTGGTTTTGCAGCGCTGGTCCGTTTTGTAGCGTTTTGTATCGTTTTGTTGCGGGCGGTTGTTAAGCGTCGCGGCCGGTGTAGATTTGCGCATGCCCGCCAAGACGATTCTGCTGGTCGAAGATGACCGCGAAATCCGCACCCTGCTCAGCGACTTTCTCGCCGGCGAAGGCTTCGAGGTCGACGTCGCCGATGGCGGCGAGACCATGGATCGAGTCATCGCGCGCCGCTCGCCGGACCTCGTCGTCCTCGATCTCATGCTTCCCGGCGAAGACGGGCTGTCGATCTGCCGCCGGCTGCGGGCGCGCGGCGACGTGCCGATTCTGATCCTGACCGCCAAGACCGACGAGACCGAGCGCATCGTCGGGCTCGAACTCGGCGCCGACGACTATCTCGGCAAGCCGTTCAATCCGCGCGAACTGCTCGCCCGCATCCGCGCGATTCTGCGGCGCGCCGGCGGCACTCCGGCGGAGCCGCCGCGCCGGCGGCTGGCCTTCGCGACCTTCGTCGCCGACCTCGACGCGCGCTACCTGGAAACGACGGCGGGCGCGCGCGTGCCGCTGACATCGGCGGAGTTCGATCTGCTCGCCTGCCTGCTCGAGCGGCCGCGACGCGTGCTCTCGCGCGACCAGCTCCTGGACTGGACGCGGGGTCGCACCGCCGATCCGTTGGACCGCACCATCGACGTCACGATGAGCCGTCTGCGCCGAAAGCTGGAAACGGTCGATTCCGCGGCCGGTGTCCTGATCACGACGGTGCGGAACGGCGGCTACCTGTTCGCCGCCGAAGTTCGGGAGGCCTGATCATGCTGCGGATCAGGTTCATCTGGCGGGTCGCCCTGATTCTCGTCGCCGCGCTCGTCGTCGTCCAATTGCTCGCGGCGGCGGCCTACTACGTGCAGCGCGATCGGGTGACCAAGGCGGGGTTCCACTTGCCGCTGCCCGATCAGATCGCCGCCCTCGTCCAGCTGCTCGATCATGCGACTCCGGAACAGGCGGCCTTGGCCTTGCGGGCCGTGAACGGCGCCGGCCTGCGGGCGGAGATCCGGCCCGATCGCCCGAGCGTCTCGGAGTCCGATTGGCGCCTCGAGCGGATTGAAACCGCGCTGGCGAGCTATCTCGGCGGCGGCGACCGCTTCATCTCCGCCCGTCTGATCGGGGCCGGCGATGGGCAGCAGAGCGCCGCGCAGCAGGCGCGCTCCCTGCTCACCGGGAAGGTTCGCGTCGTCGTGTCGCTGGCGTCCGGCGGTTATCTGGTGGTGGAGACGGCCGGCGAGCTGCTGGCGCGCCTGTTCGGTCTGCCGACGGGATTCTGGGCGGGCATCGTCGGGTTCATCGTCATGGCTCTCGCCATCCTCGCGATCGCCCGCGAGACACGTCCGCTGTCGCGTCTGGCCGGCTCCGTCGAGCAATTCGGCGCGGCCCTCGAGGCGGTGCCCATGCCTGAACAGGGGGCGCCGGAAATGCGTGCGCTCATCGGCGCCGTCAACCGCATGCAGTCGCGCATCGCGACATTGGTGAAGAGCCGTACCTTCGTGCTCGGCGCCATCTCCCATGACCTGCGCACCTATCTCACGCGCCTGCGGCTGCGCGTCGAAACGCTGCCGGCCGGCACGGTGCGCGAGCGTGTCGTGCGCGACGTCGAGGACATGCAGGCGCTGGTCGAGGAGGCGCTCGCCTTCGCTCACGCGACCTTCGTGGACCCCAAGAAACAGCCGGTCGATCTGGTGCAGGTGATCGCCCGCGAATGCGAGGAGCGGGCGGCCATGGGCGACTCCGTGAGCTTCACCGCGCCGCCCCAGCCGATGGTGATCGCCGGTACCGCTGCGGCGCTCGGCCGCGTCGTCGCCAATCTCGTCGACAACGCGATCAAATATGGCGGACAGGCGGATGTGGCCGTCACGGCTGTCGGCGAGACGGTGGACGTCACGGTTGACGATCGCGGACCGGGCATCCCGCCGGCTCAGCGCGAGCTGGTATTCGAGCCCTTTCGTCGCCTGGAGGACTCGCGCAATCGAGAGAAGGGCGGGGCCGGCCTCGGGCTCGCGATCGCGCGGCAGATCGCCGAAATTCACGGCGGGACCATCGCCGTCGAAGACCGCCCCGGCGGCGGGTCACGCTTTCGCGTGCGGCTGCCGAGGTTTGTCGAATCGGCTGCTTAAGACGGATCGTATGCGATCGGGAGGCGAGCCAGCGGCGAGACCCGTCGCCGGTTCGGCCGTCAAGCGGTGCCAAGAACCCGTGGCGGCGGAGGATTCCAGCGGCCGCTGCCGATCATGCGCCAGCGCGCGCAGTCGCCGCGGTAGCAGAACAGCCGGGCCGGCTCGCTGCCGATGGGGACTCGTCGCTGCCAGCGCCGCAGGGCCTCGGTCAGCACGAACTCGGTCACGTCGACGATCGTGAGACGCGGCAGGTCGGCGAACGGCCACCAGTTCAGGTCTTCCAGCTCGCCGTTACCGGCGAGTTCGCCGCTCGTCTTGGCGCCGTCGGCCAGGAAGAAGCGCGTGTTGTAGCGGCGCTTGGAATAGGTCGGAGTGATGGCGCGGCAGACGAAGTCGAGCGCGTCGAACCCCGGCCGGCAGGCGCGGGCGCCATAGGCCTGCCACACGGCTTCGGCCGCGGGCGCGGTCGGCGCTCTGCCGCCTGTGGTCAGCAGCAATCCGGTTTCTTCATAGGTCTCGCGGAGGGCGGCGCGGGCGAACGACAGCGGCGAGCGGCCGCGGCTTCCCGTCTTCAGCTGGGCGACGGCGTTGGGGTGCAGGTCCTCGGCGAAACCGGAACCGGCGGCATCGCCGGGATCGACCCGTCCGCCCGGGGCGACGTAGATGTCCGGCAGGAATCCGGCCCGCCGATGGCGCCGTCCGAGCAGAACCTCCGGCCCGCCCGGACCGCGCCGGATCAGCACCAGCCCGGCGGCGTCGACCGGGCGCGCGATCCGGCGCTCGCCCGCATCCACGGAGCGCGCGTCCCGGCCGCCTGCTTCAGGGCTGCGCCTGCGACACCGCGGGGCCGGATCCGGGTTGCCCGGTCGGCAGGTCGGCGAGATGCACGGCGCGCCGGTATTCCGACGGATGGTTCAGCAGTTCGATCGCCACCTGCTCGTCGATCGGCTCTTCGCCGCGGCGCTCGGGACAAAGCGAGCGCATCTTCTTCAGGGCCGCCGTGTCTTCGGGATCGATGGCATTGCGCTGGCCGGTCGGGACCGGCTTCAACCGCCCGCTGCGAAGATCGTCGAGCAGCTGCTTGCCGTCCTCGGTCGTCGTGCACACGGAGGGCAGGACGCCCAGGTGGTTCAGCGTATAGCCGGACGGCGCGTGGAAGCGCGCCCAGGTCAGCGTCAGTTCGCCGTCATTGGGCATCCGCTGGACGGTCTGCACCGTCCCCTTGCCGTAGGAATTGCTGCCCACCACGACCGCGCGCCCGCTATCCTGCAGCGCCGCGGCGACGATCTCGGCGGCCGACGCCGAGTCGCCGTTCACCAGCACGATGACCGGCAGGCCGTCGGCGATATCACCGGCCGTGGCCTCGAAGTACTGGTGGCTGTCGGGAATCCGCCCATGGGTCGACACGATGCGGCCGTGGTTGATGAAGAGATCGGACACCTCGACCGATTGGTCGAGCAGCCCGCCGGGGTTGCCGCGCAGGTCCAGGATGTAACCCCTGAGGCTGGGGCCAATGTCCTCCCGCGCATGCAGCATTTCCTTGCGCAGGCTGTCGGCGGTGCTCTGGTTGAAGCTGTAGACGCGCAGATAGGCGGCGCCGCCCTTGCGCTCGTAGGTCACGGTCTCCGGCACGATGTGGGCGCGCGTGATGTCGACGACGAAGGGAGTGCCGCCGCCGCGCATGACCGTTACCTTGACATGGCTCTCTTCCGGGCCGCGCAACATGGCGATGACCTGGTCCTGCTGCAGGCCGGTCACCGACTTGCCATCCACCTCGGCGATGACGTCGTCGGCCTTGAGGCCGGCGCGCTCGCCCGGTGTGTAGTTCATCACGGAAACGACACGCACGACATTCTTCTCGACGGCGACGGTGATGCCGATGCCGCCGAAGCCTTCGCGCGAGGCCCGGTTCTCTGCCGCCTCGGCGGCGGTCGAATAGCGGGAGAAGCCGTCGAGCTTGGAGAGCGCGCCCGCGAAGAAGGCGTCATAGACGTCCTCGTTCGGCTTGGCGGTCAGCTGCGGCGAAACAGCGCGGGCTGCAACCAAGACATCGGCGGTAAGGTTGCCCCAGCCGTCGGCATCGCCGTCGGCCGGCGTTTTGAAGCCCGCCTTGTCCTTGCCGTCGACCTTGAGCTCGACCTTATCCGGCTCCCGGTCCACGGCGATCGTGGGGTCGAGGCTCGCGACCTGCGTCAACCCGGCCACCGCCAGGTCGCCGAGGTTCACCTCTTTGATGTAGACCGCTTCGATCTTCTCATAGCCGCTGACGAACATCTCGCGCGGTGCGTCATAGGCGTTGTCGGTGCCGAACCCGCCACCGGCGCAGGCGGCCAAAACGAGAGCAAGCCCGAGCGCCCCCAGGCGCCGCGCCCGCCTCAATCCATCACTCTGATAAATTGCCAAAACCGTATCCGTCCGTTGAAAGGCTCGTGCAGCAGATGTTGAAAGGCTCGTGCAGCAGATAGGGCCAAGCCCTGCATTTGTCCATCGGAAGTTGTGCAATCGTCGCACCATCCGGCTGTGACAAGTTAATGTGCGGAGCCTGTCTTTGAAATATGGTTAACGATTGGCCCCGCGACGCGACCGCCGCCTCCCGGGTGGGCGTTTCGATGGCGGGCGCCTTGATCGCGGGGGTGCCGCCGCCCGCTGTCGGGGAGCGCCGGAAGAGGGTACGGCCGCCATGATCCGCTCGTCGGCCGCCGCCTCGTCTTCGATCAGCTGCAGGGTGAGGCCGCCGGTGATCGGCTTGGCCTCGACCAGCCGCACCGCCACGGTCTCCCCCAGCCGGTAGACGCGGCCCCAGCGCCGGCCGACCAGGGAGTGCCGGTGCTCGTCATGGTCGTAATAGTCGCTCGGCAGGCTGCTGATCGGCACGATCCCGCTGCCCCCGGACTCCCTGAGCATGACGAACAAGCCGAAGCGCGTGACCCCGGTGATGCCGCCGACGAACACCTCGCCCACGCGCTCGGCCAGGAAGGCGGCGACGTAGCGGTCGACGGCGTCGCGCTCGGCCGCCGCCGCCCGCCGCTCGGTCGCCGAGATGTGCTCGCCGAGGCGGGTGAAGCGGGCGCCGTCGTCCGGCCGCAGCCCGTCCGCGCCGAAGCCATGGGCGCCGATCAGCCCCCGGTGCACGAGCAGGTCGGCGTACCGTCGGATCGGCGAGGTGAAGTGGCAGTAGCGCCGCAGCGCCAGCCCGAAATGGCCGAGGTTCTCCGGGCTGTAGACGGCCTGGGCCTGGCTGCGCAGGACCAGTTCATTGATCATCGCCGCATAGGGCGTCTGCCGCGCCTGCTCCAGGAGGCGCGCGAAGACGGCCGGCCGGATCACCTGGCCACGCGCCAGCGAAAGCCCCAGGCTGCCCGCGAACTCGCGCAAGGCCTCGAACTTGGCCGGGTCGGGGGCATCGTGGACGCGGTACATGCAGGGCATGCGCTTGGCTTCCAGGGTCTCGGCCGCGGCCACGTTGGCGGCGATCATGTACTCCTCCACCAGCCGGTGGCTGTCGAGCCTCACCCGCGGTTCGATGCGCGCGATCCTGCCGTCGACGAGCGTCACCCGCCGCTCCGGCAGATCGAGATCGAGCGTGCCGCGCTTGATGCGCGCCGCGAGCAGGGCGTGATAGCCGCCATAGAGCGGCGCCAGCACGCCGTCGAGCAGCGGGCCGGTCACGTCATCCGGCCGCCCATCGCGCGCCGCCTGCGCCTGACCATAGGTCAGCCGCGCGGCCGAGCGCATCAACGCGCGCATGAAGCGGTGGCGCAGCTTCTTGCCCTCGCGGTCGACGACCATCTCGACGGCGAGGCAGGGCCGGTCCTCGTTGGGACGAAGCGAGCACAGGCCGTTGGAGATCTCCTCCGGCAGCATCGGCACGACGCGATCGGGGAAGTAGACGGAGTTGCCGCGCTTCTCGGCCTCGCGATCGAGCGCATCGCCCGGGCGCACGTAGTGCGCGACGTCGGCGATGGCGACCAGCAGGCGGAAGCCGCCGGGGTTGTTCTTGTCGTCGTCGGGCGCCGCCCACACCGCGTCGTCATGGTCGCGCGCATCCTCGGGATCGATGGTGACGAGCGGCACGGCGCGCAGGTCGGTGCGCTCTCCCAGCGTCACGGGCATGGCGTCTCTTGCCAGCTCCAGTGCTTCGCGCGGGAATTCCGTGGGGATATCGTGCTCGTGGATCGAGATCAGGCTGATCGTGCGGGCCTCGCCGAAGCGGCCGAGATGCTCGACGACGCGCGCCTGCAGCACCCCCAGCCGATGGGTATGCAGCACCTCGGCCAGCACGAGCTCGCCGGGCTTGGCGCCGCCGGTATCGTTGGCGGCGATGCGGTACTCGGTCTTCACGCGGCGGTCGGTCGGCGCCAGCCGGCCGCCGACGCCAGGAATCGATTCATAGACGCCGATCACGCGCTCCGGCACGCCGGCGAGCTGGCGGATGGTGCGGCCCTCGTAGAGTCCGTCGCCGGTGCGCGCCAGCCGCGCCAGCACGCGATCGCCCGGCGCCAGGGCCGGCGCCCCCCGGCGTTCCGGCGCCATCAGGATCTTCGGCGGCGGCGTGTCCTCGCGCCAATAGAGCGGGCGCGCCATCACCTCGCCGTCGACGTCGATGCCGGTGATCTCCACCACCGCCGTCTCCGGCAGGGCCGCCGGTCGCGACAGCCGGCGGCCGCGGCCGCGCTCGACCTGGCCCTCTTCGGCGATCTCCTTCAGCATCGCCTTGAGCGCGATGCGGTCGCCGCCGGAAATGCCGAAGGCGCGCGCGATCTCCCGCTTGCCCACCGGCGTCGGGCTCTCCCGGATGAACTCGAGAACCTGCTGCTTCGTCGGCAGCCCTGGTTTCTTCTTCTTCCTGCGCTCGCTCATGGCGCGCAGATTAAGTGGATTCTCGCCCGACACAAGCCGCCGGGTCGGTGCGCCGCTGTCACGCCGGCGTCTTGAACTCCACCTCGACGAAGGCGAACTCGTAGTCGTTGGCGTTGATGACGTTGTGCTCGACGCCGACGGGCCGGTAGTAGGATCGTCCGGCGACGAGCTCGGCCAGGCTGTTCTGCTTGCCGTCGAACAGCTTCAGCTTCCCGCTCGTCATGGGCACGACCACGTAGTCGTAGGCGTGGCGATGCCAGCCCGTCTCGGCGCCCGGCGCGAAGCGCCATTCCGTCACCTTCACCCGCTCGTTGTCGACCTGAACGGTCGCCCGCGCCGGCGTCGCGCTGCCGTCTGCCATCGTCCGCTCGCTCCCTCTGGCCGCCCGTCGTCCGGCTGCCGTGCTTTACCGGACCTTTACCATGATTGGAGACAATGCCACCGCGATTTTCCGGCTTAGGGGCGGGCGGATGCGCTGGCTGGCGGCGGCATTGGGCATCTCGGTGGCGGCGTTCGGGGCGCCGGCGATGGCGAGCGACGATCTGTCGTTGTCCGGCGTCGGACTGGCGCCGCTCGGCGACGCCATGCTCGCGCTGACGACGGGCGGCGCGGCCGGTGCCGCGCAGCTCGGGGCGACGGCCGCGGCAGATCCTCAGTCCGTCGAGTTGACCGCGACCAGCTCCCTGCGGGCGTCGATTTCGCACTCTTCAGCCCGTCTGGGCGGCGCGCTGATGACCGGCGACATCACCCTCGGCAACGTTTCCGGCGCCAGGGGCGGCATGACCTCCCTCCAGCTGTCCACCGGCTTCAACAATATCCAGCAGAACAGCATCGCCCTGGCCTTCGTTTTTTGAGCGTTTTGGCGTGACCGGCATCACAGGTTGCGCAGATCGTGCCGCACCGTTCGATTGTAATGTCGGGGTGCGACCCTTTATCCTGTAGCTGACGACCGTACCGCGTCCGCGGTGCGGTCCCTGTTCTTGAAGGTTTGTGAGGCGTCATGTCGACCTATCGCGCCGTCCGGCTCGGGTTTTTCGCGGCAGTGCTGCTGCTCGTCGGAGCCGGTCGGCTGGCGGCCGCCGACAGCTATCCCTTCGAGATCCGGCTGAGCAACAGTACCTTCGGCGACAAGGTCTTCACCGGCGAGATCAAGCCCGAGGACGGCAGTTTCGAGACCTTCGTCACCAGCGGCAGCACCCGCATCCATATGACCGGCTCGATCGTCGGCGATAAGGTGCATGTGTACGGTGAATTGGTCATCCCGGGTGCGGCCTCCTGGCAGCGGTTCCGGCCGTTTTCGGCCGACGGAACGTTCTCGAGCGCGGGCACCGCCACCGAATCGATCGCGGCCTATCCCACCAACGGCACCCCGGCGCGCGGCTCGATCACGATCAAGCGGCCGGCCACCGCGATTGCCGCCGCGCCGGCCGCACCTGCCGCGCAAAGTACGGCTGTGCAGCCGAGCAATACCGCGGCGCCGGCGGCTCCGGCCGCCGTGCCGGCACCGCCGCCGACCGAGACTCAGACGGCCGTGGTGCCGCCCCCGGAGGAGCCGCCGCTCACGAACAGCCAGCGCGTGACGGTACAGCATCAGCTGAGCGTGCTCGGCTTCTACAAGTCGGTCGCCGATGGCGATTTCGGTGCGGGCACGCGCAAGGCGATCAAGTCTTTCCAGCGCGCCAACAAGCAGGACGCCACGGGCTACCTGACGGATACGACGCTGACGCTGCTGGCGGAAAAGGCGAGCGTGCAAGAGCAGCGGCTGGCCGAAGAGCAGACGGCCGCGCAGCAGGCGGCCCAGAACAACGCGGGCGCCGACTTCACGTCCCAGCACCAGTCCATGGCGCAGCTGACGACGAGGACGCCGACCGAGCAGACGCCGCCGGCGCAACCGACGCCGCCGGCCACGACCGCCGCCACGACGCCGGAGACCACGACTTCGGCACCGGCGCAGCCGCCGACCACGACGGCGGCTGCAACCCAGCCGCCGGCCGATGATTTCAGCACCGCCCTCGCTTCGCTCGAGCCGATCGACGAATCGTTCGTCGCGGTCAAGACCGCCAAGGTGCGCACGCAGCCGAAGGTGACGGCCGACCTGGTGGAAACCCTCAATGTCGGCGACCGCATCGATGTGCTCGGGCGCCTGCCGCGCGAGGACTGGTACCTGGTGGCGCGCGCCGGCAAGCCGATCGGCTATGTCGTGATGAGCCAGCTGGCGACTCAGGTGGCGGCCGCAGACACCCACACCACTCCGGCGGAAACGCCGGCAGCGCCGCAGCAGGCCCAGCCCCAGGCGCCCGCCGCGCCGGCCGCGCCGGCAATTTCACCCGAGCTGGCCGCCCTTGACTACGGCCACTACTACGCCGTCGTCATCGGCAACAACAACTACAAGAAGCTGCCGAAACTCAACACCGCCGTCGACGATGCCAAGGCCGTGGCGGCGACGCTCGAGCAGGAGTACGGCTTCACCGTCTCGCTACTGACCGACGCCAGCGAGGAGCAGGTCGTCGGCGCGTTGGACGAACTGCGCCGCAAGCTCACGCCGCAGGACAACCTGCTCATCTACTATGCCGGCCACGGCTGGTACGACGACGGTGCCGAGCGCGGCTACTGGCTGCCGGTCGACGCCGTCGCCGACAACCAGTCGCACTGGATCTCGAACGCCGACATCACGGACTCGCTGAAGGCCATGCAGGCCCGGCACGTGCTGGTGGTGGCCGACAGCTGCTATTCCGGCTCACTGACGCGCGGCCTCGCCATCGGCAGCCGCAGCTCCAGCTACTTCGAGGATATCGTCAAGCGGCGGGCCCGCACCGTGCTCACCTCCGGCGGACTCGAGCCGGTGCTCGATGCCGGCGGCGGCGGCCATTCGGTCTTCGCCAAGGCGTTCCTCGACGCCCTCCAGGCCAACAACGGCGTCATCGACGGCGAAGCCATCTATCACCAGGTCTACGACCAGGTCCGCCTTAATGCCGAGCAGGAGCCCGGCTACGGCAACATCCGCCTGGCCGGCCACGACGGCGGCGACTTCCTGTTCGTGCGGAAGCGCTAACGACGCCGCTCGCGGGCTGAGTTACACACCCTCACCCCCACCCTCTCCCGCGAAGCGCTACGGCATTCACACATCTTCGGAAGCGCGAAAGAGATAACATTCCCCTCCCCTTGCGGGAGGGGAAAAGGGGAGGGGTTTGCGCGCGGCAGCGCGCGAAGAGTCCGGTTTGCCCGCCGCCGTGACGATGAGGGGGCATCGTCTCACGCCGCAGCGGTCATTCGCCCGCCACTCCCGCTCCGGATCGGCGATTCGTACGCGCCTGCCGGCGCGAAACCCCTCCCCTTTTCCCCTCCCGCAAGGGGAG
>Ga0137403_10001562_pt1 | contig 28776 bp, 28 predicted proteins | sample CZOMad2_1_16fung_FD_122057 | JGI IMG/M metagenome (GOLD analysis project Ga0137403, IMG submission 122057) | Vadose zone soil fungal communities from Angelo Coast Range Reserve, California, USA - CZOMad2_1_16fungal (Hybrid Assembly) | ecosystem: Environmental > Terrestrial > Soil > Vadose zone... | reverse complement strand
GAAATTTCGTCCATGCCGTCTGCGCCGTGCACCACCAGCACATGGCGGCTGCCCAATTCGCCCAGCACCTGAGCGAGCTTGGCGGTGAGTGATTGGTGGAACACGCCGAGCACTTGATTTTTCGCGTTGGCGGGATTGGTGAGCGGCCCGAGCAGATTGAACAGGGTGCGCACGCCGAGTTCACGGCGCACCGGCGCAGCATGTTTCATTGCACCGTGATGGTTGGGCGCAAACATGAAACCGATGCCAATGCTGTCCATACACTGCGCTACTTGCTCCGGCGCAAGGTTCACATTGACGCCGAGTTTTTCCAGTACGTCGGCACTGCCGCACGTACTGGAAACCGAGCGGCCGCCATGCTTGGCGACATGTACACCGGCTGCCGCGGCCACCAGTGCGCTGGTGGTGGAGATATTAAAAGTTTGCACGCCATCGCCGCCGGTGCCGCAGGTGTCAACCAGATGCGCGGTATTTTTTATCTCGACTTTGGTGGACAGCTCGCGCATCACGGTTGCGGCCGCTGCGATTTCGTTGATGGTTTCACCCTTTATGCGCAGCGCAATCAATACCGCAGAGATTTGTGCGGGCGTGATTTGCCCGCTCATGATGTGGTGCACTAGCTCGCGCATGTCGACGAACGAAAGGTCGTGGCGCTCAATCAGTTGAGTCAGTATTTTCGGGTAATTCATTTTCTGGAAATTTCCATTATTTTGCTTCGTGCAGGAAATTTTCCAGCAACTCGTGCCCATGTTCGGTCAAGATCGACTCGGGGTGAAATTGCACGCCGTGCACCGCCAACGATTTATGTCGCACTCCCATGATTTCACCATCGTCTGTCCAGGCAGTGATTTCCAGGCATTCAGGCAGCGTCTCGCGCTCAATCACCAGTGAGTGATAACGGGTTGCCGTGAATGGATCCGGCAAGTTGCGGAACACGCTGGTCTGGTTGTGATGAATGGCGGAAGTCTTGCCGTGCATGAGTTGTTTCGCGTGAATGATGTGTCCGCCAAAAGCCTGCCCTATGCTTTGGTGTCCCAGGCACACGCCCAGAATGGGAATTTTTCCGGCAAACTGTTGTATCAGCGCGACCGACACGCCCGCTTCGTTCGGTGTGCACGGGCCGGGTGACACCACGATGTGCTGCGGATTGAGTGCGGTGATTTGTTCCAGCGTAATTTCATCGTTACGATGCACTGCGACATCTGCGCCCAGCTCGGCAAAATATTGCACCAGGTTGTAGGTGAAGGAGTCGTAGTTGTCGATCATTAACAGCATAATTTTTCGTTACCCAAATTTTTACAGGTTTAATTTGTGCATCATACTCAAAGCCACCGCTTCGGCAACCTTGATACCGTCAATTGCTGCCGACAATATCCCGCCCGCATAACCTGCACCTTCGCCGCAGGGGTATAAGCCTTCGATGTTCATGCTTTGCAGATCATCGTTGCGTTTGATACGTATCGGTGAAGAAGTGCGTGTTTCCACGGCAGTCAGCACCGCATCGGGTAAATCGAAACCGTTTATCTGTTTGGCGAATACGGGCAATGCTTCGCGTATTGCTGCAATCGCATAGTCCGGCAGGGCGCTGCTCAAATCACATAAATGCACGCCGGGTGTGTAGGACGGCTGGACTGAGCCCATTTTAATGGAGGGTTTGCCGGCCAAAAAATCTCCGACCAGTTGCCCGGGCGCTTGGTAATTTTTACCGCCCAGCTCAAAGGCGCGTGATTCCCAGTGACGTTGAAATTCCATGCCCGCCAGCGGATTCGATGCATCGTTCGCATAAGCAGCGTAATCCGGCGGTGCAATGCCCACCACGATGCCGCTGTTGGCATTGCGCTCGTTGCGCGAATATTGGCTCATGCCATTGGTGACCACGCGTTCAGGCTCGGACGTAGCGGCGACCACCGTGCCGCCCGGGCACATGCAAAAGCTGTATACCGAGCGGCCATTGCTGGCATGGTGCACCAGCTTGTAGTCTGCCGCACCCAATAGTGGGTTGCCTGCATGATCACCGTAGCGGCTCTGGTCGATCAGCGATTGTGGATGCTCGATACGAAAGCCGATCGAGAACGGCTTGGCCTCGACGTAGACACCGCGTTTGTGGATCATCTCGAAGGTGTCGCGCGCACTGTGTCCCACCGCCAATATCAGGTGATGAGTGGCGATGCGTTCGCCGCTGGCGAGTGTCACGCCGTGCGCTTTACCATCCACAATTTCGATGTCGTCCACGCGACTCTCAAAACGAATCTCGCCGCCCAGCGACTGTATCGTTTCGCGCATTTTCTCCACCATGCCAACCAGGCGAAACGTGCCGATGTGCGGTTTGCTGTCGTAAAGAATTTCCTCCGGCGCGCCAGCTTTGACGAATTCGTCCAGTACTTTTCTGCCGTAGTGTTTGGGGTCTTTGATCTGGCTGTACAGCTTGCCGTCGGAGAAAGTTCCTGCGCCACCTTCGCCGAATTGCACGTTGGATTCCGGGTTGAGCACGCTTTGCCGCCACAGACCGAAGGTATCTTTGGTGCGCTCGCGGACTTCTTTGCCACGCTCCAGAATCAGCGGTCGAAATCCCATTTGCGCGAGTATCAGTCCGGCGAACAAGCCGGCTGGCCCGAAGCCAATCACCACCGGCCTTGAGGATGAATTTTGCGGAGCTTGAGTGACAAAGTGATAGCGGGTGTCAGGTGAAATGGAAAGGTGTTGGTCGTTTTTGCAGCGTGCCAAAATGGTTGCTTCATCGTGTACCGTTACATCCAGCGTGTAGATAAACAGAATGGCAGAAGTCTTGCGCGCATCTACACCACGGCGAAAAATGGCGTAGCTGACCAATTCGTCAGCACCAATGCCTAGGCGCTTGAGTATTGCTGTCTTGAGTTCGTCTGCGCCATGCGAGAGCGGCAGTTTGATTTCGGTAAGGCGCAGCATTGCTACGACCCCGAAGGATTATCCAGACCGGCCAGTACCATTTCGGCGGCACGCAACACAGCACGCGCCTTGTTCAGCGTCTCCATCCATTCGTTGTCGGGCACCGAGTCGGCGACGATGCCGGCACCCGCCTGCGCGTATAGCATATTGTCTTTTACCACGGCGGTGCGCAGCGCGATCGCCAGATCCATGTCGCCGTTAAAACCGAGGTAGCCGACCGCCCCTGCGTAAATGCCGCGTTTGCTCGGTTCCAGCTCGTCGATGATTTCCATCGCGCGCACTTTTGCCGCGCCGCTCACCGTGCCAGCGGGAAACGTGGCCTTGAGTACGTCTATTGCGTTGAAGCCGGGTTTGAGCGTTGCCTCGACGTTGGAGACGATGTGCATGACATGCGAATAGCGCTCGATGATCATTTTTTCGGTGAGCTGCACCGAGCCCTGTTGCGCAACACGTCCGATGTCATTACGCCCCAGATCGATCAGCATCAGGTGTTCGGCCAGCTCTTTCGGGTCGGCCAATAAATCTCGTGCGAGTTCGGCATCCTGTTGCGGCGTTTTGCCACGTGGCCGTGTTCCCGCGATTGGGCGCACGGTGACGGTTGCACCTTCCGGCCTCACCTCCGACAGAGTGGCTGGTAATTTTTCTGTACTGGAGGAGGCGAGACGCGGCTGCTCCCGCAAATTGCCGGCTTCGCCATAACCAGCGACTTGGCGAGTGTTGTTTGCTTGCCTAGTCGAATGGCTAGTAGTTTCATCAGTAACGTGTTCCAGCCGCACCAGGATTTCCGGCGATGCGCCGACCACATGGTGGTCGCCCATGTCGTAATAAAACATGTATGGCGAAGGATTGACGCTGCGTAGCGCACGATACAGCGATAGAGGCGATGCCGGAAAAGGTTGTGCCATGCGCTGCGCCAGCACCACCTGCATGATGTCGCCATCAAAAATATATTGCTTGGCTTGTTCCACCGCTTTCTTGAAAGCGGTTTCACCAAATTCGGATTGCGCAACACCGCCATGCATGGGCGGTGCGTGTGGAATATTCACCGATTGACGCAAGCTGGCGCTTAGTTGCTGCAAGCGCAGCTTTGCTTGTGTGTACGCATCTGCCTGTTCCGGGTTGGCGTAGACGATGAAGGTGAGCTTGCCGGTCAGATTGTCCACTACTGCCAGTTGCTCGGTCAGCATCAGCAGAATGTCCGGCGTGCCGATGGCATCGGGTTTTTGCACTTTTGCCAGACGCGGTTCGATATAACGTATCGTTTCGTAGCCGAAATAACCTGCCAGACCACCAGTAAATCGGGACATGTCGGGCAATTGCGCCACTTTGAAACGCGTTTGATATTCGCTGATAAAGTCGAGCGGATTTTCAACTTCGTGCGTGGTTTCGTCATTCACGTGCGTCAGCGTAATTTTTTTGCCGCGCACCGTGATGCGGGTGTCGGCAGGCAGACCGATGAAGGAGTAACGCCCGAAACGTTCGCCGCCTTGTACCGATTCGAGCAGATAAGAAAAAGGGCGGTTGGCGAGTTTGAGATACAACGACAGCGGGGTGTCAAGGTCAGCGAAAGTCTCCGCGACCAGCGGGATGCGGTTATAGCCTTGTCTGGCCAGGTTATTGAATTCAGACTCGGTGATTGGGTGCAACATATAAAACTCCTTAAATATTTCGAAACGCGATGAGCGGACGCAAGGCGTCCGGTGAGGCGGTGTTCACCATCGCCAACCGGTTGGTTTCGAAAAATTCAGGTTTCTACGTATCATGTTGATAACAGCTAAATGCGTTGGACAAGCGGCAAAGCGGCGGACAGGTCGGCAATCACTGCATCCAGATCCAGTCCGTCTACCGGCTCGCCGTGGTTATAACCATACGGCACGCAAAACACCGGGCAACCGGCAGCGCGTGCGGCGAGTGTGTCGTTCAGCGAATCACCGATGAGCAGCAATTTTTCAATCGGCAGGTTAAAAAATTTTGCGGCATGCAGCAACGGCAGCGGATGCGGTTTTTTTTCCGCCAATGTGTCACCCGACAACACGATGGCAAAATATTTTGCCAAGCCGATACCTTCAAGCAAGGGATCGGTATAGCGCGCCACTTTGTTGGTGATGCAACCCAGGCGAAAGCCCTTTGCCTGCATGGCGTCCAGGCCATCTATCACACCCTCGAAAGGTTTGCTGTCGAGCAGCAATTCGGTGTAGTGCTTTTCAAAAATAGGCAAGGCATGTTCATACAGTGCGGCATCCGGCGTGGCGTGCATATCGCCGGTCAAGGCACGCTTTACCAGCCAGCTGATACCGTTGCCGATGTAGCTGGCCAGCAACGCTTGCGACACCGGTGCGTAATCCATCTCGCGCAGCATGCGATTGGCCGCTGCGGAAAGTTCCGGTGCGGTATGCAGCAGCGTACCATCGAGATCGATGAGGATGGCCTGCACATTGACCGGTACGGAGAATCGTTTGCTACTCACGGCTGCGTGGCTCATCAAACTTTGGCTAATTCGGCGCGAAGTGCTGCGACGACGCTGTCATAACGATGTTTGTCGGTATCCTTGCCGGCACCAAAAATTGCCGAGCCTGCGACAAATGTATCAACACCCGCTTCGGCCACTTCGCGGATGTTTGCCGGACCTACACCACCATCTATTTCCAGCCGGACATCACAACCGGAGGCATCAATCATCTTGCGTGCCTTGCGCGCTTTGTCCAGCACATGCGGGATGAATTTTTGTCCGCCGAAGCCGGGATTAACTGACATCAGCAACACCATATCTATTTTGCTCAGGGTATATTCCAGTGCGTCCAGTGGCGTGGCCGGGTTGAATACCAGGCCGGGCTTGCAGCCGGATTCACGGATCAGGGCGATCGTGCGATCGATGTGTTCGGAAGCTTCCGGGTGGAAAGTGATGTAAGTCGCGCCCGCTTTGGCAAAATCGGGAATGATGCGATCCACCGGCTTGACCATCAAATGCACGTCAATCGGCGCAGTCACACCATGCTTGCGCAACGCTTCGCAAATCAGCGGGCCTATGGTCAGATTTGGCACGTAATGGTTATCCATGACGTCAAAGTGCACGATGTCTGCACCCGCAGCCAGAACGTTATCGACTTCTTCGCCCAATTTGGCAAAATTGGCGGAGAGAATACTTGGGGCAATTTGATACATGATGTGTCCTTAAAACAGAAGTTAAAATTCGAGACGCGTATTCTATCCGAATACTTTAATGGATGGCGGCTGGCTGGGACATCAGCCTCATCAGATATCGAAAGTAAATTAAAGCCCCCGGATATAGCCGACAACCGCCCGCGTTTCATCCTTGCCTGTTAGCGGGATAATGCAACATCGGCGGATTAGCCATGTCCAACGCCACTCGCAATGCTTACGAAATCTTGTGGGAAACCGAACCGGGAATGGAACCAGAGCGTGTGTTGAGCTGGATGATACTGGTCAAGTGTGACATGCGTACCTAATGAAATTTTATGAGGACGGATAACATGAACGCTACATGGCAATTGCACGATCTCGGTCAAAGCCTCTGGCTCGACAACATCACGCGCAGGTTACTGACCAGCGGCACACTCAGTCGTTACATCAAAGAGCTTGCGGTGACCGGGCTCACCTCCAATCCCACCATCTTCGATCACGCCATCAAGGATAGCGATTCCTACGATGACGCTATCCGTAAAAAAACGCTCGCGGGTAAATCGGGCGAGACCTTGTTCTTCGAACTTGCTTTAGAAGATTTAATCCAGGCTGCTGATCTTTTCCGACCGATCCATGATGCCACAGGTGGAATTGACGGTTGGACGTCGCTGGAAGTGTCGCCTTTGCTGGCGGACGATACAGCTGGAACGATAGCTGCCGCGACGCAACTGCATGCACGTGCGCAGTGCCCCAATCTTTTTATCAAAATCCCGGGAACCCGTGCGGGCATTCCGGCGATTGAAGAGGCCATCTTTGCGGGTGTGCCGGTGAACGTCACGTTGCTATTCTCTCGTGAACACTACATCGCGGCGGCGGAAGCATATATACGTGGTATTGAGCGACGTATTGCTGCCGGTTTGGATCCGACCGTTGCTTCTGTGGCATCAATTTTTATCAGTCGCTGGGATGTGGCCGTCAAGGACAAAGCTCCGGACAAGTTGCGTAACCGTCTTGGCATCGCCATCGCCATGCGCACATATAAAGCCTATTGCGATCTGCTGGCATCAAAGCGTTGGCAGAAACTCGCCGCCGCCGGGGCTCGGCCGCAACGCTTGTTGTGGGCCAGTACTGGTACCAAAGATCCCTTGGCTCCGGACATTCTTTATATAGAGGCACTGGCAGCTCCACAGACGATCAACACCATGCCCGAAAAGACCTTACTCTCTTTTGCCGAGCATGGGAAAGTGCAGGGCGCGATACGGTTCGACGGTGACGATGCAGAAGCGACGCTCGCGGAGTTTACCGGCGTAGGCATTAACAATGAAGCGCTTGCCGCTGATTTGCAGCGCGAAGGAGCTGAAGCTTTCACCCAGTCGTGGCGCGATCTGATGTACTGCATCGCGTCAAAAAGCGAAGTGTTGACAAAGGCCAGTTCAACATGAACAGTGAAACCCACTCGTCCTGATAATCAACAGCGGCATGTCGCATGACATTTGCTGCAACCTATATAGACCGCGTGACGCCGAAAGGATCAAGATGAAAATAAACATCAAAGACTTTCTCGTCCCGGCAGGGAGGAAAGTCAAACTGGAAAAGTGGCCGACCCGGGTGAACCCGGTATACCAGTCGAAGAAACAATATAAGGCGCTGCTCGAAAAGCAGGTTGCGGAACTGAGCGAGCAGCAGCAGCTCCATTACGCATCCAACCGCTATGCGGTACTGCTGATTTTTCAGGCGATGGACGCAGCAGGAAAGGATGGTGCAATCAAGCACGTGATGTCCGGCATTAATCCACAGGGCTGCCAGGTGTTCAGCTTTAAACATCCGAGTGCCGTGGAGCTGGAACATGATTTTTTGTGGCGTACCACCCAGGCATTACCTGAACGTGGCCGAATCGGCATCTTCAACCGATCCTATTACGAGGAGGTATTGATCGTTCGCGTGCACCCGGAGATTTTACAAGCTCAGAATATTTCCGATCGGCTGTTGAATAAGGCAACTATCTGGCAGGAGCGCTATCGTTCCATTGTGGACATGGAGAGCCATCTCCACCGCAACGGTACGCGGATCATCAAGTTCTTCCTGCACCTTTCGGAAGAGGAGCAGCGCAAGCGATTTCTTGAACGTATCGACAAGCCTGACAAGAACTGGAAACTCAGCCTTGCAGATATCGAGGAGCGAAAATTCTGGAAACAATACATGCAAGCCTATGAAGAATGCCTGAGCGCAACCAGTACGCGCAATTCGCCTTGGCATGTCGTTCCCGCTGACGACCGGGAAAATGCCCGTTTGATCATTTCAGAAATCGTACTCGACGCATTCAAGTCGCTCAAATTGGCCTACCCAAAACCCGGCGCGGAACAGCAACGGGAATTGCAGCTGATACGCAAACAACTGTTGAAATAGAACAACGAAGATGAAGAGGTATCTATGAAAAAGTCATTTCAAAAAGACCGACAAAACATTGTTCAGCAGGGACTGATGGTTCAGAAGCAGGCAGCCCATAACTTTTTGGATCCGTCGCACGAATGGCGCCGTATTTTTGCCGAGACATGGGGCACGTTTCTGCTGGTTCTTGTCGCCGCCGGTGGCGGTGTCGTGGCTGCCAAGAGCGGCGGGGCAATCACGTTGGGCATGCAAGTGGTGGCGCCCGGACTGATGGTAATGGCAATTATCTACTTTATGGGTACGGTAAGCGGAGCACATCTGAACCCGGCAGTTACGCTGGCATTTGCGGTGAGACGAAATTTTCCGTGGCGTCGCGTACCCGGTTATGTCTTGGCACAGCTGTTCGGCGCTGTCACGGCGGCGCAATTTTTGCACGCCATGTTCGGTACCGTCGGCGGGCTTGGCGCAACCTTGCCCGGCCGCGACATCAGTAACGGAACGGCGTTGATGATGGAAGTGGTACTGACCGCCGGACTGGTGAACACAATTCTGGGCACCGCCTCGGGAGCGCGTAACATTGGCCCCAACGGAGCCATTGCAGTGGGCGGATACATTGCCTTGGCGGGTCTTTGGGCTGCGCCGATCAGTGGCGCTTCAATGAACCCGGCCCGATCGTTCGCACCTGATCTGGTGCGCGGCGACCTGAGTGCCACGTGGATCTACATAGTCGGGCCGGTGCTGGGTGCGCTGATCGGCGTCGCTTTCGAATGGATACTCAAAGGCAAGCCAACGGCAGCAGGAGCCCTTGCAGCGCAAGGCTCGCTCGAGATTGATGAAGCGGCGAAGCCAGACGTATAACGGGAAGCGTATTTGCTTCTTTTGTCGAAAGTGGAAGGATAATCTGAACGGTTGTCATTTGAACTCCTTGGTATAAATACCACGTGGAATATGATTTATAGGTTCTCTTGGCAGGTTGGTAAATGACGGCAACTTACCCGTCCAGAAAATCGAACCTCGCTCAAAGATGGGCAAAGAGTGTACGCCGCCGTATTAAAAAACAGGGGAGACCGAGATCCCCCTGTCCATCACAGCTCATCAAGCTGGATTGAGCGCGCCAAAGAAAATTAGAACAGGACGTACATGTTGAACGTAAAGGTTCTTGTACCAAATACCTGGGCATTAGTTGTTGCGCCATTGGCACCAGCGTTAGGAGCGTCATAGAAATTGCCAGTGTTCTTCACCCAGGACAGACGCGCCAGCATGTTTTGCTGGAGTTTGTAAGTCCCGGTCAAGAACAAGGCATTGTCCTTCAAATTACTACCGCCAGGAGCCAGCTGGGTGCCGCTGTTTGCCCTGCGGACAGCCGCGGCCACAGTAGCGACTTGAGGAATGACGCCTAGTTCGCCAGAGATATTAAACGAGCTGCGTCTTAGTGTCCCACCGTTGTAAGTATTTGGATCTGTGCCTGGGTCAGCAGCAGGAGCGGTCGCATAGCTGGCATAGAAGCCCACCGGCATACCCTGCAACTCACCTTGCAGCTGGCCATCGATCGCAGTTGCCTTGGTTTGCTGTAACTGCAGTAAAGTGGGAGTGGGGAAAGCGTTAGTGCCAACAGTTGGGGGGTTATTTGCGTCAGAAGACCACAACGAGTCACCACCCCAGTACTGGACACCCACCCCGACATCCCAATTGGCTAGATCAAACGTGCTGGCCGCACGGGTGTAGGTCGAGCCCAGGCTTGCGGCAGTCCCGCCTGTCGTGCCGGTTTGGCTGTACTTGGTCAAATTGACAAAGCCTAGAGGATTAGTGGCAACCAATCCGAAGCCGTTTGCCGTGCCGCCTGTACCAATGTATTGCTGGGCAGACAGCGCAGCCGCGTAAGCATTGTTAAAGCCAGGTGTATTGCTTATTTGATGAACGGCATTTGCACCTGTGTTCAGCAATTCCATAGTATAGGAAGGGCCTTGCGCATCAGTAGCAAAGGGAACGACACCAACACGGGTAGCGTCAGCCACTTCGAAAAGAATCGGCAATTTTAGGGAACCCAACGCGCCGTTTGGCCCGCCCAGTGTGACTTCAGCCAATGCGCCGGCAAAGTCGCTCACATGTCCACCGAAGAACAACGATGCTTCCCCGTTCACGCCAGGCAGATAGAAAATCCCGTTTCCGGTGTTATGTGTGGCAGCTGCCGTGCCTGGGCTGATGTTGGATTTTTCATAGCCAAAACTAGTCAGGCCGGCAAAATTCAGCCCGGCCGGAATAGACAAGCTACCTTCTTCCACCACTTTTTCTTGCGAGCCTACAAAGGTATAACCATTCGCCTTAAAGGAGCGACCAAAACTGTTAAGCAGAGGGAAGTGCTGGAAGTGACATGCGGAACAAGCGAAGCCGGTTTGACGCGCGAATAATGGCAGGGCAGAAGCTTCAGGTACACATGCTAGTAGAGCTAAGATACTTGCCAACAACAGAATAAATTTTTTCATCTTTTTCTCCTTATTAAATTGTCATTAAGTAATGAGATCGCGACTACACCAGCTACTTGAGAACATTCACGGCATTAGAATCCTGCTTGCCATGACCTTTAGGAAGTTTAGTGGCTGGCCAACACACGATGTGTGTCGGCGCTTGTATTAAAACATCTTGTTTTTAGAAATGTTTTATTTGTGTGTGTGGGGATATGAGCGTTACGGACTAGTAAAAATTGTCACTATTTTAATAAAATTTGTTACTTCAGGCCGATGCGGGAATTTGTTCTGATTTTTCTGTGGGTTCGTTTCCAGTTTATGGAGGTAGAACGATCAAGCGGCGGCATACTTTAGGCGGCGAGTGGACAAAATCAAACGGCCGTGTTGGCCGTGACTGGCAATTTACGAACCAGTTGTTCTCCCATCTGAGCCACCCTCACGGCCAGCAAATTGGCACGGTTTGGATGGATATTTCCCAAGTCAGCACGGCCATTCAATCCCCCTCCGTTATAATCCTCTTCTGATTATTTGGCTTGGAGCGGTCATGAACAAAATCGTTAAGTATGGTTTGCTGGGCGTGGGTGTACTCATCGTGGTGATGGTTGCAGGCGTTACTTACCTGTCGCTCACGTTTAACCCAAATGATTACAAGGCGAAAATCATTCAGGCAGTGAAAGACAGCAAACAGCGCAACCTGCATCTGGACGGTGATATCAAACTTTCTTTTTTCCCCAATATTGGTATCAGTTTCAGCAAAGTATCATTGTCTGAGCACGATAGTGACAAGCAGTTTGCCGCTGTTGAGACGGCACGCGTGTCTTTTGCGCTGCTGCCTTTGCTGAGCAAAAACATCGTGGTGAATGAGGTTGATGTAAACGGTTTACAGGCAACGCTGACCAAATATAAAAACGGCACGTCCAGCATTGATGACCTGTTAGGTAACGATGAAAAATCTGGCAAGGGCGAAAAGAAACCGGCGGCATCTGCAGGCCAGAAGATGCAATTTGACATTGCTGCCGTACACATACAGAAAACCAATCTTAATTATCAGGATGAGAGCAGCGGCACAAAATATGCCGTCAAAAATCTGAATTTGAGTACCGGGCGCGTCGCGAATGGTGTGCCGAGCAAAATTGATTTAACGTTGACTACGCAAGCGAGCCAACTAAAGTTGGATGTCACCACGCACCTGAGTAGCACGCTGACTTTCGATTTGGACAAACAAAACTATCAGTTTGACGGGTTGAATTTGCAGGTAGATGGGAGTGCGCTGGATTTCAGTAATCTGAAAGTGAAGGCCAGTGGTGATGCGAGTGTAAATCTGGCCGAGCAACAGTACCGCGCAAAAAATTTCGCACTTGATGCAACCGGGGTAAAAGGTAAGGATAATTTTGCCGCACAATTTGTTGTGCCCGTGTTGATTTTCTCCAAAGAAAAATTCAGCGCTGACAAGTTAACCATGAATGCCAAGCTGGATGGCACGTTTGGAAAGGTTGTCGCCAGTTCGTCGTTGCCCAATGTCGAAAGTAACGGGCAGGCTTTCAAGATTGACACGCTGAGTCTGGATGTGGATGTGACGCAGCCTGAGCAAACCTTCAAGGTGAAACTGACCTCGCCGGTGTCAGGCAATCTGAAAACCCGGCAGCTCAATTTGAGCAATCTTGCCATTGCGCTGAGTGCTACCGGCGACAAGCTACCGAATAAATCAGTTAGCAGCGAAATGAAGGGCAATGTGCAAATAGACGCCATTAAACAAAGCGTGCAGGCAAATCTTGCCGGAGGCTTATTGCAAAGCCAGGTAAGAGCGAAATTGGGTGTGAACGGCTTTGATAATCCGGCCATTCATTTTGATATGGACATGGATCAGTTCGATGCCGATTTGTATTTGCCGAAAAACGCTGCCCCGGTTGCAACAGCCCCATCGAATCAGCCTGAACAGCCAATAGATCTATCGGCATTACGCAAGTTAAATCTGGATGGCAGCTTGCGTGTTGGCGTGTTAAAAGTGGCTAATGTGAAATCCAGTAAGGTTCGGCTTGATGTGAAAGCGCATAACGGTATAGTGAATCTGAATCCGCTTTCGGCAAATCTTTATCATGGCAACACCAGTGGTAGTTTGAGCATCAATGCGCAAGCCATTCCCAGCATTGCAATCAACCAGAATCTGCAAGGGATAAATGTTGCCGAGCTGACAAAAGATGCGGCTAATTTCGACATGCTGGAGGGCAAGGGTAATGTTGCGGTAAACCTGACCACACAAGGCAATACCGTGAGCGCCTTCAAAAAGGCGCTGAATGGCAATCTGTCGCTGAACCTTGCAAATGGCGCGGTCAAGGGTATCAATATCGCAAAGAAATTGCGTGACGCGCGGGCCGTACTGGGCAAGGGCAATGCTGAATCACAAACCCAGGCGGCAGATAAAAACGAGAAGACCGACTTCAGTGAGCTGAAAGCAACTTTCAAGGTAAATAATGGTGTTGCGCATAATGACGATTTGTCATTGAAGTCGCCGTTATTGCGTTTAAGCGGTGCAGGCGATATCAACATCGGTACCAGCAACGTGAACTATGTTGCCAAAGCAACCTTGGCAGCCACCCTGGAAGGGCAGGGCGGCAAAGATAGTGTGGCTGGCATCACAGTACCGGTGCGCATCAGCGGGCCATTCACTGACCTGAAATACAACCTTGATTTTGGTGCGTTGGTCAGCTCGGCAGCGAAACAAAAGATCGATGTTAAAAAAGAAGAAATCAAAGCCAAAATACAAGACCAACTCAAAGACAAGCTCAAAGGCTTGTTCAAATAATTGCCGACTTTCTCTGTCAAGGGGCGGCGGCAAAGATGGGCGCTTGCTGTATATGAGTAGTTTTTCTTCACGTCTGATTGCCTGGCAGCACCGGCATGGCCGTCACGATCTGCCGTGGCAAGGCGCGAGTCCTTATCACATATGGTTGTCCGAGATCATGTTGCAGCAGACACAGGTGGCGACTGTCATTCCTTACTATCAGCGTTTCGTTGGTTCATTTCCCAGCATCACCGCACTTGCCTCTGCCAGTGAAGATCAAGTGCTGGCACACTGGAGCGGACTTGGTTATTACGCCCGTGCGCGTAATTTGCATCGTGCCGCACAGCTCATGGTGGAGAAGTATCGGGGTGAATTTCCGCGTGATTTTGAGCAGATTCTTGCATTGCCCGGCATTGGTCGTTCCACTGCTGCCGCGATTTGCGCGTTTGCCTACCATGAATGTCGCGCCATCCTGGATGGCAACGTCAAACGCGTGTTGGCACGTTATTGCGGCATTAGCGGACATCCAAATGTAAAGGAAGTGCAGGCACAATTGTGGCAACAAGCCGAAGCGTTGCTGCCTTTATCCGCAGCCAAACGCCACCAGCAAAATGGTGATGCCGATGCTATCGTTGCTTATACACAAGGGTTGATGGACTTGGGCGCGACCCTATGTAAGCGCAACAAGCCAGACTGTGCAGCGTGTCCGGTGGGTGATGATTGCGTTGCCTGGCAAACCGGGCGAGTCAACGAATTGCCTACGCCGCGCATACGCAAGGCAGTACCTGAGCGTCACGCCACGTTTCTGCTGATCTTGCATGACAATCATATCCTGCTGGAGAAGCGTGCCCCGACCGGTGTTTGGGGCAGTCTGTGGTGTTTGCCACAGCTTGGTAATGCGGCAAGCGATGTGGCGGACTATGTGCAGCAAAACAGATTGGCAGTCGGTGACAAGTCTGCATTACCGGTGTTCACTCATACCTTCACGCACTTCAAATTGCATATCACGCCGATACTGCTGCACCTGACCAACAAGCCAAAGCTATTGCAGCAATCGGGCAATATCTGGTTGGACATCGAAGATGCAATGCAAGCGGCCATCCCGACTCCGGTCAGAAAAATGCTTGCAGCGTTATGCAACAGCACCGTCGGACAGATAAGCCTGCGATGTTAGAATAACGCCGGTTTTGGATCAGCCGAAAAACGAGAGAGAGCATGAGCAATTTCAATTCCGCAGTAGTTAGAGAATATCTTTTTGGGCTGCAAGACCTGATTGTCACGCGCCTTGAGCAAGTGGATGGAAAGCGATTTCGCCGCGACACTTGGCAGCGCCCCGAAGGCGGCGGTGGCAGAAGTTGTATTCTGGAAGAGGGCAATGTGTTGGAGCGCGGCGGTGTGGCTTTTTCCCACGTGCTGGGCGACAAGATGCCGCCTTCCGCCACAGCGCACCGCCCGGAACTGGCCGGGCGACGTTGGGAAGCGATGGGCGTGTCGTTGGTATTCCATCCGCGCAACCCCTATGCGCCCACCGTACACATGAACGTGCGCATGTTCGTGGCGATGAAAGACGGCGCAGAGCCGGTATTCTGGTTTGGCGGCGGCATGGATCTCACCCCTTATTACGGTTTTGCAGAAGACGCGGTGCATTTTCACCAGACCTGTAAAAATGCGCTCACACCGTTTGGCGATGATTTGCACCCCAAATACAAAAAATGGTGCGATGAATATTTCTACATCAAGCATCGCAACGAACAACGAGGTATCGGCGGGATATTTTTTGATGATTTAAGTGTGCCGGATTTCGATACCGCCTTCGCCATTCAGCAAAGCGTGGGAGATCATTTGCTGTCAGCTTATGTGCCGATTCTGGAACGACGCAAAGACACACCTTATGGCGAACGCGAACGCGACTTTCAGTTGTATCGCCGCGGTCGCTATGTTGAATTCAATCTGGTGATTGATCGAGGTACCATTTTTGGTTTGCAAACCAACGGTCGCACCGAGTCCATCTTGTTGTCCATGCCGCCACTGGTGAAATGGCAATATGACTACCATCCTGAGGCGGGTAGTCCGGAAGCGAAGTTATATGAAGACTTCATCGTGCCCAGAGAGTGGGTGTAAAACCGGCTTGCTCTCATCATCCCGTTATTTTTTTCGCAACACAATCCCGCGAAACCATCCTCCGGCCAACAGCGCTGTGTCGCTGATCACCTGCAAGTCGGGCACTTCAGCCAGCACGTCTTCAAAAACCACATCCAGTCGCGTGGCCAGTCGTTGAAACAGCGGGTTGAGCGCGCGACGTAGCAGAGCGGGCTGTTGCGGACGCAGGAATTTGTCGAAAATGATGATGGTGCCGTTTGTTTTTAGCACGCGCGCCGCCTCACTCAAACAAAGTGCAGGTTGTGGTACCACAGCAAGTATCAGGTGTAGCAGCACATAATCATAGTGTTGGTCGGGAAAGGGTAATGACATGCTGTCACCCAATACCCAATTTATGTTTAGCCGGGCGTCGCGGGATTTGGCGCGTGCCAGCATCGCAGCATTAAAATCCAGTGCGGTGTAGTGATGTACCTTGGGTAATAACGGCAGATCAAGCCCGGTACCGACTCCGCTTAACAAAACATTGCCCGCCACATCTGCGGGCAAGGCGCGGAGAGAGCGATGACGCGCATCCAGTAAAGGACGAGCCACAACACAATCGTAAAGCGGTGCAATCAGGCTGTAGCTCCGCTTGAGTAGCGGATTTTTACGGTAGGGTTGGTTGTAATCGGTCATGATAACAACTTGATACCGGTGATTTTTGCTTGCGTGATTGCTTGCGCCAGCGCTTTGATTGCTTGTTCGCGCCCGTAACTTTTACGCCATGCCAAAGCAATGCGGCGTGATGGCGCCGGATTGGCGAAAGGAATGATTTTCAGTAAACGGCTGGCGTAACGCGCACTGTTCGCCGAGGCTGGCAGGACAGTAATCCCCAAACCGGAGGCAACCATATTACGAATGGTTTCCAGCGATGTGCCTTGCTGAATTTCAGCCCCCTTGCGATGCAACTCCGGACAAGCTTCAGCAACTTGGTTGCTGAAGCAATGGCCTGAGTCGAGCAACAGTATTTTTTCAGTGGAAAGCTCCGGAGCCTTGATACTACGTCGATTTACCCAGTGATGATCGTTGCTGACCACCACCTCAAATGGTTCGTCGTACATGGCTTGGGTAAGGATGCTGCTGTCTCCGAATGGCAAGGCAATGATGATGGCGTCAAGTTTGCCATTGCGCAGCAGGGTTTCCAGATTGGCAGTGATATTTTCTTCTACTTCCAGCGGCATTTTCGGGGCAAGCTTCTTCAATGCGGGAATCAGGTTAGGCAGTAGATAAGGCCCCACGCTATAGATAATACCGACGCGCAGCACACCGCTGAGTTGATCGCTGCCTTGTTGGGCGATACCACGAATTTGTTCCGCGGCCTCCAGGGTAAGCTGGGCTTGCTCGACGATTTTTGCGCCGATCGGCGTGATACTCATATCGCCTTTGCCGCGCTCAAAAATTTTTACTTCCAGCTCTTCTTCCAGTTTTTGTATGGCCAATGACAGCGCAGGTTGGCTGATGAACGATTTTTCTGCGGCGCGGCGGAAATTGAGTTCCTGTGCCACGGCAACGATATAACGCAACTCGCTCAGGGTCATGTCGACACCTCTGTAATGTTTCCTAAGTGATTTGCATAGTAAATCATTTCATTGTGAACAATCAATTAGATTTATTATTTTACGGCGGTTACATTGCGGGTCGTAAGAAGCAACACCTTAATCAATTACTCAGGAGAATATTATGCAACGACCAGAAATAAAGACAATGGCCAATCTTGAATCGGCTTTTGCCGGTGAATCGATGGCGCACATAAAGTATCGTTACTTCGCAAAAATTGCACGTGCGGCAGGTGATGAAGAGACGGCCCATATATTTGAGGAAACCGCTGCTCAGGAAGTACAGCATGCCTTTGGACATCTGGATTTACTTTATCCAAAAGAAACCATGACCCCGGCACGCTGTTTGCAAATGGCTATTGCAGGCGAAACTTACGAATACACCGAAATGTATCCGGGTTTCCTTAAAACTGCGCAGCAAGAAGGCAATAGCGCGGCAGTATCCGAGATGCAGGAGCAAATCGCTGAATCCAGGGAGCACGCCGAGCGTTTTCAGGCAGTCTTGGCAAAAGCGGCAAAACGCTTTGCCGCATTGGCCAAGGTAGAAGAGCGCCACGCAAATCAATACAGCGCCGTTTTGGCCAAAATTGCGGTTTAACCGAAGGAGAATATGATGAAAGTTTGGCAATGTGTGGTGTGCGGTTTTATTTATGACGAGAAGCTTGGTTTGCCAGGCGAAGGTATTAAAGCTGGTACGGCTTGGGCGGACATCCCGGCTAACTGGGCATGTCCGGATTGCGGTGTAGCCAAAGCCGATTTTGAGATGGTTGAACTGAAGGCTGCATGAGGATACTCAGCCTCCTCTGAGACTGAATATCCGACCGGTCTGTTATCAAGACCAGATTTGGGTGAAGTAAAATGCCAAAAGTGACAGAAAATTCAAAGGAGAACATCATGGCCAAGTCGAAAATCAATATTGGTATTTCAGAAAAAGATCGCAAAAAAATTGCCGATGGGTTGGCGCGTATGCAGGCGGACACCTACACGCTCTATCTGAAGACACACAATTTCCACTGGAATGTCACCGGACCCATGTTTCAGACCTTGCATCTGCTGTTTCAAACGCAATACAACGAGACATGGCTGGCGGTAGATTTGCTTGCTGAGCGTATCCGTGCGCTGGGTTTTCCCGCGCCGGGCAGCTATAAAGAATTCTCCGCGCTCACTCAAATCAAAGAGCACAGCGGTGTGCCGAATGCCAAAGAGATGATACGTCAATTGGTGGAAGGACAAGAAACGGTAGTGCGTACCGCTCGTTCTATTCTGCCGATTACCGAGGCGGCGGGCGACCAGCCTACCGCGGATTTACTGACGCAGCGCATGACCGTGCATGAGCAGAACGCATGGATGCTGCGCAGCTTACTGGAAGACTGAAGGAAAAATGAAACCTGTCGTCGTATTGGGAAGTGGTTTGGCCGGCTATACGCTGGTGCGTGAGCTGCGTAAACTGGATCATGCGACCGCAATCACATTGATATCACGTGATAGCGCCGATTATTACTCCAAGCCGATGCTCTCTAATGCCTTTGCCCAAGGCAAATCTGCTGCTGCGCTGGTGAATACGGCGGCAAGCGAAATGGCCAGGCAGCTGGACATTACCGTGCTGCAAAATACCGAGGTATCGGGCATACAGCCTGAACTTAAACAGCTGCAAACCAGCGCGGGGGTGATTGAATACGAGCGTTTGGTATTGGCCTTGGGCGCAGACCCGATACGTCTTCCGTTGCACGGCGATGCAGCCGCTGCGGTGTTATCGGTAAACGATCTTGAAGATTATGCACGCTTGCGCGATTTGCTCGTCGCAGCAAAACAAATTGCCATCATCGGTGGCGGTCTGATTGGCTGCGAATTCGCCAATGATTTGGCTGTCGCCGGATATGGTGTCACGGTGATAGATCCGACTGCTTACCCGCTGTCCAGTCTGATACCGGAACAAGCTGGCAGGCAATTGTTGGAACCAATGGAAAAGCTTGGCGTGAGATGGCGTTTCGGAGCGGCGGTGACGGCGGTGGATAAACTGGCATCGGGCTATGCGCTGACATTGGCCGACGGCTCGATTTTGCAGGCTGATGTGGTGCTGTCTGCGGTCGGCTTGCGGCCACGTGTTGAATTGGCGCGTGTCGCCGGACTCACGGTAAATCGTGGCATCGTGGTAGATGCGCAATTACGCAGTAGCGATGCGGCGATATATGCACTGGGTGATTGCGCCGAAATTGAAGGTCGGGTGCTGCCATACGTGTTACCTATCATGCATGCCGCACGGACTTTGGCTCAAGTGTTGGCTGGCAAAGATATGCGCGTGACATTTCCCGCCATGCCGGTGGTGGTTAAAACGCCCGCGCACCCGGTTGCGGTAGTGCCGGTTGCCCGTGATGCACAGGGTGCTTGGCAATTACTGGCAAATGGGTCGGGCGCAAAATTGGGATTTTTTGATGCGCAAAACCAGTTGCAGGGATTTGCTCTGACTGGTGAATTTACTGCGTTGCGCAACGAAATGACCAAGCAATTGAGTGCAGGTTGAGGGCGTTGGTCCGTCCGTCTGACGGTGAACGGTTATTGGTCTGACTTTGCAGCCGCCAATTAAATTTGGTTTGGCACTGAATAACCCAACACGATCCCGGCAAATATGACCGCACCGAACCAGCTATTGTGCAGAAAAGCCTTGAAGCAATTATCCCGCACGCGATATTTGATCAACGTGTAGTGGTATAGCGCAATGACTCCGGCGAGCAGCAAGCCCAGATAATAAATCCAGTGTAAGTCCAGTATTTGTCCCGCAAGCACAAGCAGAAGCAGTGTGGCGGTGTAGCAAATCATGACTGCAAGCACATCGTATTTGCCGAATAATAATGCCGATGAATGTATGCCGAGGTGAATATCGTCATCTCTGTCCACCATTGCATATTCGGTGTCATAAGCGATCGACCAGAACACATTGGCAACGAGTAACAGCCAGGCAATCGATGGCACATGATTCAGTTGTGCGGCAAATGCCATGGGAATGCCGAAGCCGAAAGCGATACCGAGATAAGCCTGCGGGATGACAAAAAAACGCTTGGTGAACGGGTAGCTGGCGGCCAGAAATAATGCAGGCACGGAAAGTAACAGAGTCAATGTATTGAGCGGCAAAATCAGCAAAAATGCACTGAGTGCAAGCGTGGCCGACAGCCAGAATGCCTCGCGGGGTGAGACGCGTGCGCTGGTGATGGGACGTTCCTGAGTTCGCTTAACATGTTTATCAAAATCACGATCCGCGTAGTCGTTGATGACACATCCGGCAGAGCGCATCAGCACCGTGCCGAGCACGAAAATCAGCACTATATGCCAGGCCGGGTGCCCATTGCCCGCGATCCACACGCCCCACAGTGTCGGCCAGAGCAACAGCAAAATACCGATCGGCCGGTTCAGCCGGGTGAGCTGAATATATAACGCGAGGCGTTCAGTGGGGAGCACGGATAGATTGAAGTACAAAAGTATTGATGGTTACTGCCCGGAATTACCCGGGCCATTCTTGCCGGGCATTTTTTGTAACTCCTGAGTGAATTCCTGCAAGTGTTGTTTGGTTTTAAGAATTGAAGATACCGAGTTGTAGTACACCAGAGCGGGTATTGCTGCGATGATGCCGAATATCACCAAGGCTGACCTGACCGGCACTTTATGCACTTCTTTGCTTGCAATCACCATCATGTAGAGCCACCAGCCTATGCCCAGCAAACCCAGATAGGGCAGGATACTGAGCAAAATCGTGACTGGAAATACGATCTGCATATAGGCCAGACAACGATAGCTGGTTTGGTAGTTTTCCTGCGAGCCTATGAATGACCAGAGCACAAAAAAGATACTGGCAAAAAAGAAGCTCAGGATAACTGCGATGAGCGGCACAATAACCAACTGGGTGAACAAAATGCCCAAGTCATGAATGCCCACGCCGTGGGACACGAATGACTCGATGGTATTCAACAGCACGCCGAGCAATGCTGCCACGACGATGTATAGCAGCGGATCAAGAAACCCGCCGCTCTTTGGCATAGTCCGGAAGAAATCGACAGGCTTCACCATCAATTTGATGGTGAAGTTCCCCAATCCCGCGAGGTAGGATCGCACGGTGACATTATTTTCATTCATGGTTCTCTCCAGTGTGCTGTGAAAGCTATCCGTTGGGGAACATAACAGGATTTTATAGCGCGAGTCAAAACCAGCCGTTCAGAAAAGATGCAGGTTTTATGCTGAGTCGGTCAGGCGCAAAATTTTCGGCAAAAAGACTTCGGTGACCAATAACGGCGCGCCGTGCAAATAAAACAATGAACGTCGCGCCCATAATTTTCCGGGCGGATTTTTCAATATTGCGGCAGCGCGTTGATACAGTGCATGAGAATTGCGCAATGCCCTGTAGTGCAAGAGCCTCCGTTCTACCAACGGATGCGTGAACAACAATGCGCCGAGCGGTTTGTTGCCTAAATGACCCACCGCAGACCATGCACCGTGCAGATGCTTGCTGGCAAGTACGCTATGCGCAAACACAACCGGATGGCCATGGGCGTAGAGAAAAACGTCGCGCGAATAGGCGAGTTGATGCGGTGCGATGCCGAGTGGTGCAGACTCTTCCAGTTTAATGCGCGCCAAACCGCTGCGTGTTTTGTCCACTGCGAAATGCGTGCAGCGCTGCTGGATACGCTGTGTCAGCGAACCATAATCACGCAGCCAGGGAATATAACCTGCCTCGATGCCGGGCAAAAAAGTGTGCCAGCCGTGCTTGTTCGTGGTACGGAAAAGCATTTTAGACGTGCAGGTAGTCATGTTTACTCGCCATCCAGCGCTGCAAATGTGCTTGCGCCGCCTCCGGGAAACTGCGTAACAATTCATCGGCGCTTTGTTGGGCATGATTCAATAAATCTTCATCTGCGCTGATGTCGGCGAAACGCAACATCGCGACGCCGCTCTGGCGTGCGCCGAGTAATTCGCCGGGGCCGCGCAACTGCAAATCCTGTTGCGCAATTGCGAAGCCATCATTGCTTTCAAAAATAATTTTTAATCGTGCCCGTGCCAGCTCTGAAAGCGGCTGCTGGAACAATAAAATACATAAACTTTGTGACGTGCCGCGCCCCACCCGTCCGCGTAACTGGTGCAATTGCGCCAGACCCATACGTTCGGCGTGTTCAATCACCATCAGGCTGGCATTCGGCACGTCTACGCCCACTTCAATGACCGTGGTCGCAACCAGCAGTTGCAACTGTCCGGCCTTGAATAAGGCCATCGTGGCAGCTTTTTCGGCATTATCCAGTTTGCCGTGCACCAGGCCGACACGCAGTTCCGGGAATGTTTCTGTGAGGAGTTGGAAAGTTTCCAGCGCGGTTTGTAATTGCAATAGTTCGGACTCGTCGATCAATGGGCACACCCAATACGCTTGCCGACCTTCCATGCAAGCGGCACGCACCCTGGCAATGACCTCGTCGCGGCGTTCATCGCTGACCAGCTTGGTAATGACCGGTATGCGCCCGGGCGGCAACTCGTCAATCACCGAGACATCCAGATCGGCGTAATAACTCATCGCCAGCGTTCTGGGAATGGGCGTCGCACTCATCATCAGTTGATGCGGCTCGGCGCCACCTTGTTGGGTCGGTGGAACAGTATCGGGATATTTTCCCTTGTTCCTCAGAGCGAGACGCTGCTGTACGCCAAATTTATGTTGCTCGTCTACAATCGCCAGCCCCAGTTTGTGAAAGCTGATCTGTTCTTGAAATAGTGCGTGCGTGCCGATCGCGAGCAATGTTTCGCCCGAGGCAAGACTGGCAGCGGCGATCTGCTTATCTTTTTTCTTCAAGCTGCCTGACAACCACACCGGTGTTATTTTCAGCGGCTCCAGCCAGCCGCGTAATTTGAGATAGTGTTGTTCGGCAAGGATTTCGGTCGGTGCCATCAACGCGACTTGAAAACCGTTTTCTATTGCCTGCAGCGCGGCCAGCGTTGCGACGATGGTTTTGCCACTGCCCACATCACCCAGCAACAAGCGCTGCATGGGATGAGGCCGGGCAATATCCCGGCTGATTTCGTTATATACCCGTTGTTGTGCCTTGGTTAAGTTGAAGGGCAAATTTTTTATCAGGCGAGCGGTGAGTTTATGTTGCGGAGAAAGTGCGGGCGCCAAGCGCTGACTACGTTGGCGGTGGTGCAAGCGCATCGATAATTGCTGTGCCAGTAACTCATCGAACTTGATGCGTCGCCAGGCAGCGTGGGTGCGCCGTTCAAGCGTGTCGGCAGCAATGTCCGGTGCCGGGTTGTGTAGCAGCCGAACGCTTTCGGCAAAATTCGACAATCCCAATTTTTGCAAAAGCGCATTTGGCAGCGTGTCAGAAAGTGGCAAGGTTCCCAGCGCATTGTCTATCAGTTTGCGCAAAGTCATTTGTGAAAGCCCTGCCGTGGTCGGATAAACCGGCGTGAGACTGCTTTGCAAAGGTGTTTCGTCATTCACTGCGCGGCATTTCGGGTGGACCATTTCCAGCCCGTAGTGCCCCATGCGTACCTCGCCGATTGCACGTATCTGCTTGTCAACGGCCAGCTGCCTTTGTTGGCTGGGATAAAAGTTCAGAAAGCGTAAATATACTTCGCTGCCATTTTCTGCCAAGCGACAAATCAGGCTACGGCGCGGACGGTAGGCTACTTCGCTGTGTGTAATGACGCCCTGCACTTGCGCATTCTGTCCGGGTTGCAGCGTGGCTATCGGCGTGAGATGCGTTTCGTCCTCATAACGCAGGGGCAGATGCAGCACGAGGTCGAAGCGATGACGAATGCCGAGCTTGGTGAGTTTACCCAACGTGGCAGGAGAGATTTTTGCGAGCGTGTTCAATTCGTCTGGTTTGTGCTGTTTTAGTGTGCTTATGCTCATTGCCGCACGGACAAAAATAACTGACTGCGCTCAATACTGGATACACAACACGCCATCCATCTCCACTAACGCGCCGCGCGGCAGCGCCGCCACGCCCACCGCGGCACGTGCCGGATAAGGCTGGCGAAAATAGTTCGCCATGATTTCGTTGACCTTGGCAAAATGCGCAAGGTCGGTGAGATATACATTCAATTTGACCAGGTCATCAAAGCTGCTGTCGGCAGCGCTTGCCACCGCACGCAAATTCTGGAACACGCGATGTATCTGTGCTTCGATGCCCTCCGCCATCTGCATGGTGGAAGGATCAAGTCCGATCTGTCCGGATAGATATACCGTTTCGCCTACACGTACCGCTTGTGAATAGGTGCCGATTGCGGCAGGCGCATCGGGTGTTTGGATAATTTGTTTGGTTCGCATTTCAGGCTCCTGTAAAAGAAAGAGAAGGCTACCGGGAGAGCATGCTCCGTATAGTTCTGGTATGTGATTATAACTGGGCAGAAAATATCCAGTTTGAACCGCCCTGTTAGAATGAACGTTTACTTGGTGTTGAAGCAAATTTCTCATGGCTATTAAAGCGACCATATTCAAAGCTGTGCTCCAGATCGCTGATATGGATCGCCATTATTATGCAGATCATCTGTTGACGTTGGCGCGTCACCCTTCGGAAACCGATGAGCGCATGATGGTGCGTCTGCTTGCTTTTGCGCTATATGCGGATGACGCGCTGAGTTTTGGTCAGGGAATCAGTGCAGACGAAGAACCTGATTTATGGCGCAAGGACCTGACCGGCTTGATCGAATACTGGATAACGGTAGGGTTGCCGGACGAGCGTTCCATACGCAAAGCCAGTGGACGTGCAAACCGGGTCGTGGTGGTCAGCTATGGTCGTGCGGCCGATATTTGGTGGAACCAGAACGGTGACAAGTTGAAACGTCTGAACAATCTTGCCGTGCTCAATTTATCGACGCACACCACAACCTCTTTGGTGGCGCTCGCCAAACGCAATATGCAATTACAGTGCAGCAGACAAGACGGCCACATCATGATGAGCAGCGATGATGGTGTGGTGGAGATTGAGCCAAAAATTCTTCATGGAGGTTTGCCTTCGGCTGAAATGTGACAGCAGTGTTTCCAGGCACTATTGGATGTTCCGTGCAACAGGAACATATCGTGTGACGGATACTCTACGAGGGGGATTTCCTAAACTGGCGAATTCCTGCAATAATCTTCACGACAAACAATAATACTGAAAGCGAGCAGGCTAGATGCTGAGTCAAGATGATTTAAAACGCGCAGTGGCCAAGGCTGCGATTGAATATGTGCCGGTCGATTGCATCGTCGGTGTGGGTACCGGTTCCACCGCCAATTTTTTTATCGACGAGCTGGCCAAGATCAAGCACAAGATACGTGGCGCAGTTGCCAGCTCGGAAGCGTCTGCCAAGCGTTTGCAGGGACATGGCATAGCGGTGTTGTCGTTGAATGAAGCCGGAGATATCCCGGTATATGTGGACGGTGCCGATGAAATCACTCGTCACATGCACATGATCAAAGGCGGCGGTGGCGCGTTGACCCGCGAAAAAATCGTGGCGGCGGCAAGTAAAAAATTTATTTGTGTCTGCGATGCAAGCAAGCTGGTGGGTGTGCTGGGTCGCTTTCCTTTGCCCATTGAAGTGATTCCGATGGCACGCAGCTCTGTGGCAAGGCAGTTGGTCACGCTGGGCGGGCGGCCAACATTGCGCGAGGGCGTTATGACCGATAATGGTAATATCATTATTGATGTGCATGATTTGGACATCATGAACCCGGTGGAATTGGAAGCTACGCTGGATCATATCGCGGGCGTCGTGACCAACGGTTTGTTTGCGCGCCGCGCTGCGGATGTGTTGCTGCTTGGCACGCCGGATGGCGTTAAAACGATGACGGCTTGATGGCTGTCACGATAGCTTCACATTGACTATTCATACTGCCAAGCTACCCGTAACTTGTTGACTTGATATTAAGGAATTGCCATGCCTAGCAATGAACATATTTCCAAACAATTTGATGCCGAACTTGAAGCGATCCGCGCCAACGTTTTACAAATGGGCGGATTGGTGGAGAGCCAGATCAAGAGTGCAGTTGCGTCGCTGGTCAGTGGTGATGTGGCCGAGATGACCCGTGTGATCGAAGAGGATCATCGTGTTAATGCGATGGAGGTCAAGATAGACGAGGCTTGCAGCCATGTGATTGCGCGCCGCCAACCTACTGCAAGCGATTTGCGTCTGGTCATGGCGGTGGTCAAGACCATCACTGATCTGGAACGCATTGGCGATGAAGCGGAAAAAATCGCCCGTATGGCCAAATTATTATCGCAGAAGGCAGTGCTTCATCTGCCGCGCTATCACGAAATCAAACATGCGGCCGATTTGGCTTTGGATATGCTGCGTAAATCCCTGGACTCGTTTGCTCGCCTGGATGTCACGATGGCGGTTGATGTGGTGCGACTGGACGAACAGGTAGATGAAGAATTTCGCGCCATCATGCGCTATCTGATTACTTTCATGATGGAAGATCCGCGCACTATTTCAACTGCGCTGGAAATTTTGTTTGTGGCAAAGGCGATAGAACGTATCGGTGATCATGCCAAGAATATGTCCGAGTACGTCATCTACATGGTCAAAGGGCGTGACGTGCGTCACATTACCCTGGATGAAATCGAACGTGAAATTCAGCAGTAGTGCAGCAACAGCCGATACTCGCTGCGGTTGATCTGGGATCGAACAGCTTCCGCCTGCAAATCGCGCGAGTCGAAGGTGACCAGCTGTACATGCTGGACGGGTTGCGCGAATCAGTGCGTCTTGCCGCCGGCCTTACCCCCGATAAATATCTTGATGCCGAAGCGCAGCAACGTGCTTTAGTTACCTTGGGACATTTTGCCGAACGTCTGCGTGGCTTGCCACGTCAGGCCGTGCGCGTAGTTGGCACTAACTCGTTGCGGGTGGCCAAGAATGCCGGCGCCTTCATTCCACAGGCAGAGCGCACCTTGGGTTTTCCTATAGAAGTAATCGCTGGACTTGAAGAGGCGCGCCTGATTTATCTTGGTGTAGCGCATGGATTACCGCCCGATTCAGACAATCGGCTGGTGGTTGATATTGGCGGCGGCTCGACGGAACTTATCATTGGCAACGGATTGACACCGCTGAAGTTGGAGAGTCTGTACATGGGCTGTGTCAGTTTCAGCAGCCGTTTTTTTGCGGATGGTAAACTCACCAAGCAAAATTTCAAGCAAGCCGAGCTTGCCGCGCGCAGCGAACTGCAAACCATTGCGGCAGACTTCAAAGGGCAATGGCAAAAGGCGCTCGGTTCGTCCGGCACAGCTAAAACATTGAGCGAAATACTGGAGCTGAATGGGTATAACAAAACCGGGATTACGCGCGATGGCCTAGAAAAATTACGCGCAGAACTGATTTCGGCCGGGGAAGTACGCAAGCTCACCATGTTGGGGCTGCGTCCCGACCGCATGCCGGTTTTGCCCGGCGGCTTTGCAATTATGTATGCTGCATTTTGTGAATTGGAAATCGAACAAATGCAGCCTGCGTTGGGCGCATTACGTGAAGGCGTTTTATACGATTTGTGGGGACGCTTCCACGACAATGATATGCGCGACGTTACCGTGCGGCAATTCATGCAGCGCTATCACGTTGATACCAAACAAGCCGCGCGCGTCAATACTTTGGCGGGCACACTGGCACAACAATTTTTGGCAAATGAGGCCAGTGATACAGCCTTGGCTGTTTTAGGTTGGATTGCCAATCTGCACGAAATTGGCGTCAGCGTGGCGCATAGCGGGTATCGTAAACATACCAGCTATATCCTTGCCAACGCAGACATGCCGGGCTTCTCCAAAAAAGAACAGGCGCGCTTGAGTTTGCTGGCGCTGGCGCATCGCGGCAGCCTGGATAAATTGCAAGGAATGCTGAAAGACAATGAAGACATCGTGCTGACGATGAGTTTGCGCCTTGCCGCGCTGTTTTACCGTAATCGCAGCGACAGCCCATTGCCGGATTTACAAGCGCACTTCAGTGGCAGTAAATTCCATCTTTCCATCGCTGCGGGCTGGCTGGCGCAAAATCCCTTAACGGAGGCTGCTTTGCAGGAAGAAGTAAAACAATGGAAAACATTGGGAGTCACCCTGCAGTTATCGGACTGATAGTGCCTTTCGTAACCAAAGCCCGGGTTCCCGGGCTGGCGCAATGTTCCCGTGATAAACTCAACAGTGAAGCTGGCTAGACAGTCGCTGCGCGCGCAAGTGCGGAGAGGAAAGTCCGGGCTCCACAGAGCAGGATGCCGGTTAACGACCGGACACCGTGAGGTGATGAACAGTGCCACAGAAAACATACCGCCGATGGCTGTGCAAACAGATCAGGCAAGGGCGAACCGGTGCGGTAAGAGCGCACCGCACTCTCGGTAACGAGAGTGGCACGGTAAACTCCATCCGGAGCAAGACCAAATAAGCAG
>Ga0137403_10001561_pt1 | contig 28777 bp, 33 predicted proteins | sample CZOMad2_1_16fung_FD_122057 | JGI IMG/M metagenome (GOLD analysis project Ga0137403, IMG submission 122057) | Vadose zone soil fungal communities from Angelo Coast Range Reserve, California, USA - CZOMad2_1_16fungal (Hybrid Assembly) | ecosystem: Environmental > Terrestrial > Soil > Vadose zone... | reverse complement strand
TCTTTAAGTACATATGGATTGTAGTTTTTTGTTGCTATTTGATAGAAAAAGTATCTTTTTGTGCTCTTGATATTCGTATAATTTTTACCTAGAGTGGAAGTGTGCAAAAAATAATTCTTCATATTGATTTTGATTCTTTTTTTGCGAGTGTTGAGCAACAAGATAATCCGCTTTTTCGAAATCGTCCACTTGGCGTTACCGCAACAAATGGCCGGACGTGTATTATCGCGGCAAGTCGTGAAGCTAAAAAATATGGCATTACCTCTCCTTCTCGTACTCCTGATGCCAAAAGAATTTGTCCTCAGATTATTTTTGTGCCGGCTCATTTTGTGCGATATTGGGAAATTAGTCAACAATTTGTAAAAATTTGCCATGAATATTCACCAACGATTGAAGTATTTTCTATTGATGAAGTATTTATGGATGTAACAGATACGGCAACGCTTTTTGGAGGCGTTACAAGTCTTATACAACAATTGAGAAAACGTTTGGTCCATGAGATTGGGCACTATATTACTGCTTCATTTGGTATTTCTCATAACAAACTTCTTGCCAAACTTGCCTCAGGTCTTAAGAAACCAAACGGTGTTATGGAAATTAGCCAAGATACCCTTTGGCAAGTCTATGCTTCGTCACAACTGACTGATATTTGTGGTATCGGTTACCGGATCAAAAAACGTCTTAATCAAATGGGTATTTATACACCCTTGCATTTACGTTCTACGCCGTTATCTTCTCTTATTGCTGAATTTGGAAATGTGGAAGGACGATTTCTCAAAAATGTTGGTCTTGGCATTGATGAATCTTCTGTTATCCCAACTACGCAAGAAAGTAAAGTTAAATCTGTAGGAAGACAGTATTGTTTACCAGGTAATGAGTATGATAAACGAAAAATTTTACAAAATATTTATGAGCTTTGTGAGGAAGTTGCCTTTAAATTACGAAGATTGAAGAAAAAAGCTCGCACGGTCGGTATATATTTAGGCGGTCAACAAAGTATTCATGGAAGACAAACATATACCGTGCCTTTTGATACAGGCAAGGAAATCTTTGAGGGATGTTTACTAAGTATAGGCAATAATCTTCTCGGATATGTTCGGCAAATCAGCATCTGGACAGCTAACTTAGAAAACGCAGACAATCTTCCTTCGCCACTTTTTCTTCCTGAGCGCAAACAAGAGCAACTTACCAAAATAATTGACCAGATCAATCAAAAATTTGGTCATCATACTATCCGTAACGGGTTTTTATTATATGCTGATAAGCTAACCACCGTTCCCAATGGTTTTTCCTCTGACAATTATGCTACTAACCAAAAAGCAAGCTAAACCCCCTTCAGCTTGCTTTTGGTAAATCCCTCGCATACCCTTACTATATATTTCTGTGTGTGAGCGCTCGATACATCCACAGAAACATAATTGATCCTAAAAGAGCAACAAAAAGACTATAGAAGTTAAAACCAGTGACGCCCGGTTGTCTAAAAAGGTTCATAAGAAATCCTCCCAGAGCTGCACCGATCATACCGATAATAATGTTCATCAGTCCTCCTTGTTGATCATCAGTTTTCATAACAATTGATGAAATCCAACCAACAAGTGCTCCAAATATAATCCAAAGTAGTAAATTCATTATCCACCTCCTTCATTCTTTTTAAGTTTACAGGGAAGAGGTAAGAAAGGAATGAAGTATTTGTAAGGAAAAGATGAGAGATCGTCGCAGAATTTAATAGTGTTATTCTTCTTTACAAATAAATACCACTTCTCCAAGCACTTTTTCTTTTTCTTCTTTTGACATAGGCAGGCTGTCAAGAGCAGTTGGATTCTCATAGATTTCTTTACAGAGCACAATATGATTGTTAAGAAGCGTCATTTTGTTCATTTGTCCAAGTGATGTGAGCATGGTTATGGGATAGAGACGTAATTTTTCTATCAATTCCCGAAGACTTCCTCCTTTAGGATAGCTCCAACTCATCACTTTCATCTCTGCACATTGAGCATAGGTATTTGCGTCAACTGTTGTTTTAGTATTAGTAACAAGCAATGCATCATGAATATTATTTTTTATTTTGATATCTTCAAATCGCGCATGCGTATACAACGCAACATGCACTTCAGATCGTGTGCCTGGGTTATTATGAAATTTTGCCTCAACCATTGTTGATTTGCCTTCTTTATCGGCAATAACATCAATTTCATGTGTGATACATTTTCCTTGTAACAGTTGTCGTACCTTGGTTTGATAACCAAGGGCAGCAAGTAAACGAGCAATAAAATCTTCAAACGGATAACCTGTTGGCCCTAATGCCATAATTGATTCTTTAAGTCCATAACGAGCTTTGCTATACGGAGATGGTGATTGATCAAGAAACTCAGAGATGTGCTGGCGTATCTCTGCTGTAGTAATGCCATCATAGACTTTACTTTTGATATGAGCGAGGGTATCAACTTGTATTTCAGATGGGATACCAGCTCTTTTGATTGAATCTCTAAGTTTTTCCTCGTTGAATATCTCTTTTTCTTTATTTGCCTTTAGAACATTAATCATACGTCTATAACTATACTACTATTTCTTTTTCTTAAAGACAATAAACTCATCTTTTTCAATAGATAATTGATATGCAGGATCTTGTTTGAGTTTTTGAACTAATTCTCTTTCAGCTTTTAAAGATTGTGGTTGTTCAGAGTCAGTAAGTAAAAAGACAATAACATCTGCCTTATCAACACCTAAAGGTAATGCATAGATTCTTTGTCTTTGGGAAAGATGTGAACCGATATTATTTGAAGCAGCAACACTGAATCGTTTGCCAATATGAGATAAGTATTTATCAATAAATGCTCGATTAGGAATTTGTTTGGTTAGCATGTCTGTATTGGCTTCGTGCATCCCTGGCAATGGACCAAATGCATATGCCGCTGTCAATGAGACAATCAATAAATAAGTAATAAGAAGTGTGCTCTGCGCTTTTGGAAAAAGTTTTTTTAAAAAATATAGTCCGTAGATTGCAGCAAGGAAAAGAAAAGGAGAAATGGTTGCGGTATATTGATAATAGATTTGGTGTAGTTGATCGTTGTTGCTTAAAAGATTAATAAAAAGATCTGGAATCGCAAAAATAAGAAGCAGAGGTGCTAAAAGTGGTAAATAACCAAGAGGAAGAAGCAGTTGTTTAAGATACGCAATTCTATCTGGCTGTAACAAGGTGGTTATGGTTTTTGTTGGAGAGAAGATAATTGCTTTTATAATTCCTGAAGTGCTATCTCCAAAATCAGAATAGTACGATAAAGCAAAATGCTGACTGCCAAGTGCCTGAGGAATTGCATGAGTAATAAGATAAAATGTTGTTACTGTACAAATAATAAATAAAATACTCCCAAAAATATATTTTTTCTGAAAAATAACTAAAAATAATCCAAAGAGAGCAATAATAAGCCACACTTGTTCTTTGCACATCCCTGCAAGAATGGCAAAAAAGAGAAAATAATCATACCGTTTTTTCAAAAAATAATAATATGTTGCCAAAAGAAAAGTAGTTGCTAAGGTAACAGCATGAAAATCATAGAGGTTTGCTCGTTGGATACTTGGATTAATGAGATAGAGCAAAGCAAAAGTTAGGGAAATATTCTTGTTCTTTACAATTAACTTTGCAATTAAGTAGACAAAAAAAGCTCCCGCGGCAATAACAACTGTTTGGATAAGAAGAAGCATTTTGGGATTGGGCCAGAGAGCATAGAGAGGTGCCAAAAGGACCAAAATAAAATCTGCATGAAATGCTAAACGGGAGATATTGTCAGTGCCATTGGGATTGGTAAACATAAAAACTCTTCCTCGAGTCGTATTCCAAACGGTTTGTGCCATATTCCCCAAATCAAATCTTCCTGCATAAAAATTGTCATATCTGAGAAAAGTAATAGGAGTAAAGTACGCAATATAGATAAAAAACAAAGCACAAAGGATAAGTATATGTTTGTGATTGCTTATCCATGTTTCAATCTGTGCAAGCTTTTTACTTTTTATTCCATACCATATAAAAGCGAAGAAAAAGAATAATAGTTCTGTTACTATAAGCATAATTCTTGCAAACAGTGCGGAAAAAGCAGCGATACTCAGTGGTATAATTTTTCCCAAACCAAAGACGAGTATTCCTTCACGCACACCAAAACCAGCAGGTGTTATCAATGAGAGATATCCAAGCAAAAATGCTAGCACAGTAAAGCCGGTCAGTTCCCAGATAAGTTGTGGATTAAGAGAGATAAATGAAGCAATAGTTAAAAAATGTCCTAATCCAAAAAAAAGAAATGAAAGTGTACTTAAAAAGACAAGAAAATAAATTTCAGATGAAGCAAATGGTGGTAAAGGAAGAAAGGGAATTTTTACTTTTTTATGAAAGATATATACGCCAACTCCTAAGAAAATAAGTACAGGAATAAAAAGCGTGCTAAAAGGAGTAAAAGGTAAAAGAGAAAAACGTAGCAAAAAAGGTAGCGCAAGAAGTGCGATAACAGCAGCTCCTAAAAGAAGTAATTCTGCTTCGATAATAAGATACATCGCAATTTCTTTTTTGGTGAAGCCTTTTTCAGAAAAAGCAACTGCTCTGCCAAGAAACGACCAAATATTGCCGGGAATATATCGCTTGAGTTCTGATGCGCTCCAAAGAAAACAAGCATCTTTCCATGAGATCGTATGTCCTGCTTTACGAAGCATCCTATACCAGATATAGCTTCTCAAACTATAAAAAAGAAGAAAAGAAAAAGAACCATATACTAATAGACTCAGATTGAGATGTTGGAGTTTGGTGATCAGAAAAGGTAATTGGGGCATAAGAAGTTTCCCAATAAAAAAAATGGCAAGAAGCGATAGCGGCCAGCCCACCAGAAACTTTAAAAAATTATAGACGTACGATTTCATCTGTTAATTTGCAGAACTGGAGCTGACTGGGTTTTGAGAAATTGTTGGGACAATAGTACTCCCCTTATAGGTAAAATTTCTTGTCAGATCCTTTTCTCCATTGGCGACGACACTTTTAACGCGAAGTTCCAATTTGATAATACCTGATGGTGGGTTATAAAGAGCAATTGATTTGTTATCAAAATCTGACCAACTGCCACCATTGATCCGATATGACCAGACTACAGCACAATAATTGCCTTGTTGATAGTTAACATCAACATTTACCGGATTATTGGTTATTGTATCCCCTTCTTGTGGTGAATCAATAGAAATTGGACCGATTGCTTGTTTACAAGGACTTGCTGTTGCGTTTGTTGTCGTGGTTTGATTGCCGCCAGGCATTGTTGTGACATAAATTTTTTCTTGGACAGGAGATGTGTTTGTGTTAGTAGTTTTATTATCTTTTGAGGAACGCAGTGAATTGACATTGAGTAAAATCACAGTCAGTAAGACGGGAATACTCAAAAGTGCCGTAAAGAATTCAACATAGGGTTTTTTATCAGGAATTTGTCGGTAAGATAGAAATAATTTCTTAAAAATATTTGTCATTTTTTTAGACAACACTATTGTAACAAAAATACGTATAATTACAAAATTTTTAGTAGATAACAATATGTAATCTTGATTGATCTACTATTGCCGGAAAATTCAATTGTGCTTTCATTTGCACTTTATACAATTTATTTCCTGGATCAAGCGTAATAGGTTGCGAAATAAGAAATTGTGAATCCGTGCCGCCCGCAAAGAAAACATCGGAGTACCAAACAGGATGTTGATCGGTTGCGTTAAACAATCGAACACTGACTGTTTCATTGCCTGTTGGCACATGGACTGATACTTCAAAGACACTCTTTTTAATACGAGGATAATTGGCGGTATCAATATATGCTTGCGTTCCTGGGACATCTTGCCAATCAGTTGCCGTTATACTTCCTGAGCCAAATGGTACAAAAAATTCTTTGACAGTTGAGGTTGTTGTTTGGGTTGTTAAAGCAGGTGCAGTTACTAGTTTGGCAGCTGCCGTTGCCTGTTGCATTATGGAGAGACAACTTTGTGAACAGGCATTGGTGTTTTTTTCAGGAGATGTTGCAAGTTTTGTTTGTGTATTTTGTGTCGTGACGGATGAAATTTTATTGAATACCTGCCAATCTAAATATGTTACATTAAGCGTAACCAAGGCAAAAACAATAATGATAATTAATTTCATGATCTATATAGACTGTAATATAAATAAGAAATATGTGTCAAATGAGTATAGTATGTGCTACCATAACTTTACAATGAGAAAAAAGAAATTATTGTTAGTTTTACTTATTGCTGCTTTATTAATAACGATTTCCTTACGGTATTTTGCTTATAAATCTCGTTTGCCAGATAGCATGAATATGAGCTCCCCTATACATATGCATAATGACGTTTCTCTGGAAGGAGAAACACCAGTTGCTAGTCTCAGGATGAACAAAACAAATGCTTCTGTAAAAAATTTCTCACTCATTGCGCAAGTTGTCAAACGTAAAGGATTGCCCGATGCATGGACATTTAATGGTACTACTCCAGGGCCTGAGCTTCATGTCATCCAAGGAGATCATGTGCATGTTATATTGGTAAACAGACTTCCGGTTGCGACAAGTATTCATTGGCATGGATTAAGCGTCCCGAATGCCGAAGATGGCGTTGCGGGTGTAACACAAGATGCTGTTAAACCTGGAGAATCGTATGCCTATGATTTTATCGCGTCCGATGATCCTGGAACGTATTGGTATCACAGTCATCAGGATCCAAATAATCAGATTCCGAAGGGTTTATTCGGAGCATTTATTATTGATCCTGTCACTAAACCGCATTATGATCATGATTATGTCTTGGCATTTGCTAACTATCAAGGTCCCTATAAAAATATATTTGAATCTTTTTGGAATAATTTGCTGCAAAATGCAAGAGAGAAACAGTCGGTTGCGATTAATGGTAACCAAGGAACGACCTTGCTTACTGGTCGTCCTGGAGAGAAAATTCGACTAAGGCTCATCAATGCTACCGCTGGCGATTTTTTAGGAAAACCTGTACGGATTGCGGTCTCCGGTGCGCAATTTCAAGTAGTAGCGCTTGATGGACATGATCTTCATGAGCCACAATTTATTAAGAATCAGATTTTGCCAATCGATTCTGGCCAACGATACGATCTTGTTGTCATTATGCCTACTTCTGGTGCCGTTCAGTTACTTGATCTTGATGATAGTGATAAACTAGTTTTAGGATCAGGTAAAGTAGCACCAGATGATCCGAAGACTTTTTCAGTGTTTGATTTTACGAATTACGGAACATCAACCACAGATCCTCTTCTCTCAAGAACGAAATTTGACGTTAATTATACCTTGGAGATTGGTGCTCATCCTGGTTTTCATAATGGAGAACTTGCGTTTGTGAATACTATTAATGGTAAGTCTTCCCCAAATGTCCCTATGCTGACCGTTAAGCCAGATCAAGTTGTCCATATTCATATGGTTAATAAATCAATTCAAGCCCATCCTATGCATCTTCATGGTCATGTCATGACAATACTCAAAATGAATGTTAAACCGATTAAAGGAAGTCCTGTTCATCTGGATTCTATTCTTCTTGAGCGAAATGAATCAGTTGATGTTGCTTTTGTTGCAAATAATCCTGGTCTTTGGATGCTTCATTGTCATATCACCAATCATGCTATGCATGGACTTTCTATGATGGTGGTCTATCCCAATATTTCAACACCTTATACCATTGGTATTAAATCGGGTAACATTCCGGAATAATCAATGCTACTCATATCGCAAAGCTTCAATTGGAGACAGTCTGGACGCCCGGTAGGCTGGCATCATCCCAAATACTATTCCGACAGCAACAGAAAAGGCAAATGCCAAGAAAACAGACCACGTTGTCACTGATGAGATAAAGAATTTGGCGAGAATATATGATGCCCCAAGTCCCAAACCAATACCAATTATTCCTCCCGCAACACAAAGCATCACCGCTTCAAAGAGAAATTGACTCAAGATATCTTTTCTCCTGGCACCAAGCGCTTTGCGTAGACCAATTTCTTTTGTTCGCTCCGTCACCGAAACAAGCATAATATTCATCACACCAATACCTCCCACAACCAGTGAAATTGTCGCGATGCCACCCAGCGCAACTGTGAGCGCGCCAATGACATTACTAATTGTCGAAAGTGTTTGTTCTTGTGTTTGAAGAGTAAAATCGTCTTCAGTCAGTCGTTTCAAAAGAATAGTATTTGCTTCTTTTTTCACTAGAGGAACGAGATCTGGTTTTTTTGCAGAAAGGTAAATTGTATTTAACGTTGTAACACTAAATTGTCGTTGTGCCGCGTTGATTGGGATAATTGCTGTATTATCTTCGTCAACGCCAAAGACTGAGCCTCTCGCTTTGACAACGCCAATGACAATATATCTATTTCCAGCGATTGAAATTTTTTCTCCAATTGGACTTTTGCCATCAAAAAGATTTTGTTTTACTGTTTGACCAATCACAGCAACTCGTGCTCCTGATCGTTCCTGTGAAGCAGTAAAAAAGCTTCCTGTTTCCATTATTGTATTGGCAATAATCTGAGGATAATTTGATGTTGTGCCAAAAATAGAAGCATCTTTATCAGATTTATTTTTATATTTAATGATGGCTATTTTCTGAACAATAGGACCTACATCTGCAATTGTTTTCAATTTTGTATCAAGCCTTTTGGCATCGTTAATGACAAGCTTGTTCGTTTGTTGTCCTCCGGGTGTGCGTGCTCCCCCTACTCTTCCGGGAATAACAAAAATAAGATTTGATCCAAGACCACTAATCTGATTTGTAATATAACTTTGCAATCCTGATCCAATCGAAACAAGCAAAATCACCGCGAAAACTCCGATAATAACACCAAGCATGGTTAAGATACTTCGCATTTTGTTAGCACGAAGTGCGTGCAGTGACAATGTCAGTAATTCCCCAATATTCATACAAGCATGCCGTCTTTCAATGTGATGATTCGTTCAGTTTGTCGTGCTATTGTACTGTCATGGGTAATAACAATAATTGTTTTTCCTTCTTTATACAGATTTTTTAAAATATTCATAACATCTTTTCCTGACGTACTATCCAGATTTCCTGTCGGTTCATCGGCAAGAATAATTGATGGATCATTCATCAAGGCACGCGCAATCGCGACACGTTGCTGTTGCCCGCCTGACAATTGATTAGGTTTTTTAAACATATGTTCATCAATTCCAACCTCAGCAAGTAGTTCTTGCGCTTTGTCTTCTCGTTCTTTCGTTTTCATTCCTGCATAGACTGCTGGCAAAACGACATTTTCCAAAACACTCGTTCGTTGCAAAAGATTAAATGATTGAAAAACAAACCCGATCTCACGATTACGTACATGTGCTTGTTCATCTTCTGTAAGTTTTGTTACATCATCATCGTGCAGGAAATATTTTCCAGAAGTTGCTCGGTCAAGCAATCCAATAATATGTAATAATGTCGATTTGCCTGATCCAGATGGACCTGTTATAGCAACAAATTCTCCTTTATGAATAGTTAAAGAAATACTATGAAGCACTTCTATAGAAACATCTGCTGTATTGTAACTTTTGGTTATATCTTTGAGTGTAATGACCGGAGCATTTTTTTTCATTCCTACTTTTTGATTTCTTTCTCAGCTTCTGTTGGATCAAGAGCAACTTGTTCATCTTGTGTCAGTCCTGAAGTTACTTCTGCGTCAGTATCATTGGTTAAACCCGTTTCAATTTTTCTTTTTTCAAATCCTTTGTCTGTCTTAACATACACATGTTGGTCATCAGTAATACTTGAAAGCGGAATATTCAAAACATTCTTTCTTTCATCAGTTATGATTTCTGCGTCACCATTCATCCCAATACGGTAATCAAGGTTTTTATTATTTGGGAGACGAACTTCAACTGTATAAACATTTCCTCCCGTTGATGTTGTATGTGCTGCAAAATCAATTGATTTGACTACTAAAATAAGTTCTTTATCAGGATATGCATCCAGATTTATTTTTACCTGCTGACCAATTTTTACCTTTCCAATATCTGCTTCGTCGATATCAATATCAAATGTAATATTTGAGGGATCTGCAATGGTAAATTGATTAGTTGTTGAAACATTCACACCAGTTGTTGTCACATCTTCTGCAATCATAATCCCATCAATAGGACTCGTCAGTACTGATTGTTGCTTGGCCAAATCTTGCAGTTCGACAGACAAAACAGCTTTATCAAGGTCATATTGATTATCTTGCAAAATTCGTTTCATGGTATCATTAAGTGCTTGATTAGGTGTACGATTTTGATTATCTGAACTTGTTTGATCAAAGGTATTTCGTTGCTCAGAATAATTACGAAGGGCTGTTTCTAAGTTGTTTTGTACAGTTCTTTGATCAAGGATCGCAATTGTTTGTCCTTTTTTAAGGTGATCACCTTTTTTCGCGCCAAGATACACAAGCTTGCCAGCGCTTGGGAAAGTTAGTTTAACTGATGTATCTGATGAAACTGTGCCTGTTGCAGAAAGAGATGCGATAATATCTGCTTTTTTGACTGTTTGAGTAGCAATTGGTTTTTTAGGTTTTGGCCAAAAGAAAAAAGTGATAACTATAAGAATTACTAATGCGGCAATACTTTTTTTCCAGTTCTTTTTTATAAAATACCAAAAACTACGTAAAAAATGCATATATAAAATTTATATCAAATTTGAATTGAGATTGCTAGTTTGGTAAAATCATTCTATGCGCCTGTAGCTCAGTGGATTAGAGCACTTCGCTTCGGACGAAGGGGTCGGGGGTTCAAATCCCTCCAGGCGTACCAGATACAGTTTTTAACATAAGATTCAAAATTAGCTTGATTTTGCAAGCTTTTCTCAGGTACGAGTCGAGTTTTTGCCTCATGTGTTTGTTTTATCCCTTCTTTATACTTAAAATAGAGAGTTTGAGGCTGAAAATGTAATTTTTGATCTAGTAAGATCAGGTTCGAGTAAACGGTTTTTACTATGAGCTTCTGCTCTTCAGGATCGTCATTTTGAAATCTTTTAGCGGCTTTGAGACCAAAGTCAAAGCTGTCTTTTGCCAATTCGTCTTCTCCTCCATTATTATTGTTGTCTTTTTTTATTTGGTCGAGAATTTTGGTTTTTTCTATCCATAATGCTTGTTTTCTTTCTGCAAATTCATCATCTGAGAGCATGGTGCCATCTGCATTATTTGGAGAGATTTTGAGGTCTACTAAGTTACTGATTCGTTTATTTACACCGTCAAGAGCGGCTTGTAGGGCAATCTGCGTATCTTCTTTGACTGTCTGTTGCTCATTTTTTTGTATTTCCAATGCTTCAAATACGAGAGCTGCAAATTCAGGCTCAAGCTCCAACATACTAAGATCGTCTTCAACTTGAATTTCTGCTTTGCTTTCGGCGAGATATCCTTGTGAGCATTTTACTTTCTTACTTTGCTTAGAACAGCGATAGTAGCCAAACGTTTGTGCAGTACCGTTTTTGTACTTTTTAGTGTGTGCTTCTGCTGTGACACAATACTGACATTCTCCGCAGGTTACCGTTCCATTTAACCCGAATGTGTATCTTTTTACTTTTGGTTTTGATTTACCATCTAAAATATCTTGTAATAGGTTAAACTCGTCATCAGTAAGAATAGCAGGATGATTACCTTTATAAAGTTTTCCCTTGTAAACAAACTTGCCAGTATAAAATGGATCGTGTAAAAACCTAAACATAGATGTTTTGCCAATAATATTTCCGTTAATATTTCTTATCCCTAATTCTTCTGCTTTTTTTAGTAATGCTGTAACGCTATAATTTCCCGTTAATGCAATATCAAAAAACTTTCTCATCAAAGGAAAATATATTGGATGTGCTGAAATATCACGCTGACCTTGATTTTTCTGTTTGTTATTCATATATCCTGGTCTTGCTGTACCTGGGAAATCGCCACGTTCAGCTTTCATCCTCATAGAATCTCTGACACTGACGCTTTTGTTGTCATTTTCCAGCTTGGCTTGTGTGCAAAGCAAATTGAGCATGAATTTGTCATAGGGGTTGTTTCTAAATGTTTGTGATGGTGTAACCACTTCGTCAAGCTTGCCTTGATCCATAAGAAAGATAATTTGTCCGGTATCAACAGTATTTCGTGAAAGACGTGTCGGATTTAGTAATATAATTCCGTTTGCCTTACCTTGCTCAATCATATTTATCATTTGATTAAAAAGAGGCCTCCCTGGGGATTTCGCTGACTTACTCTCTTGTAATGGTTCGTCAACTATGGATAATCCTCTTTGCTGCACAAAAGGCAAAAGAGTATTGATCTGATCACCCAATGATTGAATTTGTCTTTCGTCAGATTCACTACTTTTTCGGCAATAGATAACATAGCGAGATATGGTTTGAGCTTGGATTGGTAAATCAGTGAGGGTGTGTTGAGATAGTCTCATCTTGCCTCCTTTCTTGTTGATTATCTGTAGGTTTATCAGGTCTGAGTAAAATTTTCATAAGGTTTACAAGATCTGTTGCCATTCTGGTTGCTTCTTCATTGGTCAATGAGACGTTGTATTTTTCTAAATATAGCCTCTTAAATTTTTCTAACATCTCAACACTAACCATATTTTTAACTATACCCAATAGGTATAGTATATGTCCTGCTGGGTACAGTTGTCAAGAGGTAAATGAGGCTAAAATCGTAAAATAAAGTAAAAATGATATAATACGCTTATGAATAATGTTAAAGCACCTGTTACCGACAAAGAATGGAAAGAAGCTGGTGAACGTATTAGGAATATAAGAGAAAACAAAAACCTTACGCAGGAAGACGTAGCTATTAAGGCAGGTATAACTACAAGTTATTTTGCACGAATCGAACGAGGAGAAAAACACCCACAAATGGATGTTATAAAAAGCATAGTCAAAGCCCTCAACGTAAAAATCTCCGATATAGTGCCTTTTTAAGTTGTCTTTTTTAATTTTTGCTCTTCAATAAGAGGTTTGACTTTTGAACCTATTCTTTATTCTTTCAATAAAAAACCGAAGCCGGCTAAGCCTCGGTTTTTTTGCGGGCTTCGTTCTTCCGTACATCTCGCACGCAAGAAATCAAAAGTTGAGATGATAATAACATTGTATTGTTAATTGGTAAAGACATGGATGTATCTGTATCAAAACTCACCACTTATTGAACCCCTGAACCCAGAGTGTTATACTCTGCGTAGATTTTGATAAAATAATTATGGCAAAACGTATATTAATTAGTTTTGATTACGACCACGATCGAAATTATCGATATCTCTTATCAGCACTTGAAGTAAATAGAAGTTCTCTTATTGATTTTATTGACGCAACTCCAGGAGAAATAAATAGCTTTAATATTGGAAGAATAAAGGCTGTACTTACACAAAAAATATCACAAGCTACACATATACTGGTTATTATCGGTGCATATGCCAATACAGCTCATCCTCAACGACTGCTAATTGGTGATCGTAACTGGCAATGGTGGGAAATCAATAAAGGAAAAGAACTTGGTAAAAAGTTTATTGCTGTTAAAATAAATAGGACTAACTTTTCGCCTAACCCAATATTAAGCACAAGAGCTACTTGGGCAATGTCATTTAATGTTTCCTCAATTTTATCTGCAATAAATAGTTCTATATAAATATGGGTTCGAAAGATAAACAGCTTGAGATTTTACATGATCACTATAAAGAGAGTTTCTCACTAATACGGAGTCGGGAAAAACAGCGGGATATATTATTTCTTGTACTAATTGCATTATTTGCGTTGTTGATCGTAGAAATTAAATATCCCTTAAACTTTGGTGAAGCGATTGGCAACTTAAACCTGCAATTTGGTGACATTCAATTAGCGAAATTACCTTTAGCAGCATTACTTAGTGTTTCATGGGTTTTTACTTTTACTATTGCATTAAGATACTGTCAAACCACTGTCGCTGTAGATGTGCAATATAGATACCTTCATATGCTAGAATCAAAAATCTCCAAATTCTTTAATGATACCAATTTATATAGACGAGAAGGAAAAGCGTATCTTGAAGATTATCCCTTCTACAGAGAATGGGTGTGGTTTGTATATGTAATTTTATTCCCGATTATCTTGTTTATTAGTACTGTCCTGATTATTGTTACAGAATGGCAGGGACTTCCCACATCAATTTGGTATAAAATTTTTGACCTGATTTTAGCACTAGGCATACTCTCATCAATTTTTATTTATCGTATTCCAGTACAAATAATGAGTAAAATAAAAACACGGTTCAAATCAAAAAATTAACTCGTTTTCGCTATAACGAGGTGTAATACAAAAAAGTTAATTTTCTATCCCCAGTGTGCTTTATCAGGACTTTTGTTATACTACTTTTGTGAATGAAGAATTTGTTAAAAAAATAACTGCGCTGAGGGGAGATTTAGGGAAACAGTGGGTGGAGGATATTCCTGGGATCATTAAGAAATATGAACAAGAGTGGGATATAACTTGTCTACCTCCATTTCCTCTTTCATATAATTATGTTGCTCCTGCAAAAACTCAAGATGAAAAACATGTTGTCCTAAAAATCAGTTTTCCAAACAATAAAGAATTTCCTTTAGAAATGAAAGCCCTTGAATTTTATAACGGCATAGGGGCAATCAAAATTTTACAAGAAGATATAAAAAATGACGTGATGCTTTTAGAAAAAGCAGAGCCTGGCACACGAGTTCGTGATATCACACCTGAAAAAGAACAAATTTCTTACGTGTCTGATCTTCTAAAACAATTCCACAAACCAATACCTGATGACCTTGCTTCCCCGTTTCCAACAATTCCAGATTGGGCAAAAGCATTTGATAGATACAAAGAAAAATTCTCTTCAGAATCTGGTCCTATTCCTCAATGGATGTTTGAAAAAGCACAGAATATATTTAAAGAGTTCCCCAAAGAGAAGAAAGAACATGTTCTTTTACATGGAGATTTACATAGTGATAATATTCTGTCTTCTCAAAGAGGATGGCTTGTTATTGATCCGAAGGGAATTGTTGGAGAACGAGAGTTTGAACTTGGTACATATTTAAGAAATCCTTACTATGATTATCCAAAAGGAAGCGATTATATAAAACTTGAAACAGAAAGAATTCTTCAATTTTCAGAACAGTTAGGCTTTGATAAAAATCGACTTCGCGATTGGGCATTTGCTTGTGCTGTTATATCACTACTTTGGTCTTTAGAAGATGAAAATTATTTTAACGAAATATATATTCAAAACGCAGAATTATTAAATAAAATTAAGTTTTAATAACTTTTTAATTATTTTTTAATATAATAGCTTGTCTGCTCAAGAGAAATGACAAATTTTCATATTTTTGAAGCAGGGCAAATTTTATCGCAATTTAATCGCTATACCTCCAGTATTGATTTCCCTTTTATTCTAAATGCTGTCATTAATGTATTAATAGTATTTTTCATTCTGTATCTCGTTCGTAAACTTTGGATCTTTAAAACATTTTTACAACAAGAATCTGTTTTTCTGGAGCTTACACCTCCTGCTTCGACGGAAAAGACCGCGTATACCACCCAACAACTTTTTTCTGTCATTCATAGTCTTGGGATACAAAAGACCTTTGTTGATAAATTGCTTGGAAGGAAAATTCTTTTTTCGTTTGAGATTGTCTCAACACAAGACAAAGGTATTCGTTACCTTATGCGTACTCGGAAGCAAGACGTTAGTAATATCAAGCGAACCATTCTTTCCTATCTACCAGGCGTTGAGGTAAAAGTCATTGATGAATATTTACCAAAAGAGCTTAAAAATTCTCAAACGAAAATTATAGAATTTCAACTAACACGACACTTTGCCTATCCTCTACAAAAACAGGACATGCTTTATGAACACGATCCGGTTGCCTATATCACAGGGATGATGACAAAATTAAAACCTGATGAACTCATCTCTTTCCAGCTTGTGTTATCTCCAATCAAGCGCAAAGAAACACAGAATCTATCAAGAATGATTTTACGCAATGAAGATATATTACGGTATTTGGATAAACTGCAAGTCCCACGTTTTCTTGCGCCAATTGGTTTTCTTTTTCTACTTGTCGGCAAAGTTATTCAAGTGATTGGTAGTCAACTGCAATGGACACTTATGGAATTAACACGAGACACAAGTCGAGGATCAGCGTATACACACTCTCCATATATTTACCAAACGCAACCATTACCTAATCCTGCCAAACCAGCACGAGTCCTTAGTAGTTTTGAAGAAGAAGCGATCAAATCAGTACAGGAAAAAATTGATCAATCACTTTTTGAAACGACAATACGACTATTAGTGGTTGTGAATGATAAAACTGATCAAAAAGAAAGACTCAGAGGCTTTGTATCATCACTTGCGACCTTTTCTGTACCTAAATACCAATCATTTAAGAAAAGCTATGATTTCCCTTTTGATATAACAAATAACTTGCAATTTTTTAATTTCAAAAAACGATTGTTATCACTGGTAGATAACAGTAGCCCCTCACTCCTTTCTATTTCTGAAATTGCTGACTTATATCATTTTCCTTTTAGCAGAGTCACCCAAACCGAAAATATTGTAAAAGTACATAGTAAGGAACTTCCCGCTCCACTTTCTCTTAAAAATAATTCTGATCTTGATGTCATTTTTGCAAAAAATACCTATGGCGGCACTGAGACAATAATCGGTTTAACGAAAGAAGAACGATTACGGCATATGTATGTTATCGGAGCAACAGGGAAGGGAAAATCAACCATGCTTTTATCAATGATCGCGCAAGATCTAAAAAACGGAAAAGGTGTAAGTCTTGTCGATCCGCATGGAGATTTGGCAGAAGCCGCAATTAATTGTATTCCAGAAGAAAGAATAAAAGATCTTATCTATTTTAATCCCTTTGATATTAAATACCCAATCGGCGTCAATCTCTTGGAATTAACACCCGGCCTTGAGGAAGATGAAGCATTGCTTGAAAAAGAATTTATTGCCGAAAGCATCATCTCACTTTTTCGTAAAGTCTTTTCTGATGCGTGGTCATCCCATCCTCATAGGATTGAATATATTTTAAGAAATACCATTCACACCGCATTTACGTTGGAGAATCCAACCCTCTTTACTATCTTTGAGCTTCTCAATAATCCTCCATTTCAAAAAAAAGCAATACAAGGTTTGCAAGATGAGCATTTAAAGAATTTTTGGAAATACGAATTTGGTAAAGCTGGAGATTATCAGAAAGTAAAAATGGTTGCTCCGGTAACCGCTAGAATCGGAAGATTCCTTTTCTCACCATCTGCTAAACGAATTTTAGAGCAAGAAAAATCTACCATTAATTTTGATGAGATACTCGATAACAAAAAGATTTTAATCTGTAATCTATCCAAAGGAAATATTGGAGAAGATACGTCAGAAGTAATGGGAATTATGATCCTTAACAAAATTCAACTTGCTGCTCTTAAAAGAGCGAGAGTTGCTCAGCAAGCGCGAAACAGTTTTTATTTATATGTTGACGAATTCCAAAATTTCGCAACTCCATCCTTTGTACAAATGCTGTCAGAAGCCAGAAAGTATGGACTCAACCTCACAATGGCTGAACAATCAACTTCACAACAAAAAGATAAGAATTTGGTACAAATCGTTCTTGCTAATACCGGAACAGTTGTCACATTCAGAAGTGCGAATCCACAAGATGAGGAATTGCTTCTTCCACAATTTCGTCCCTATGTTGAGTACGGTGAAATAACCAACCTCCCCTCATTCCATTTTTATATGAAAACCGCAGCCATTCATCCCGAAGAACCGTTCTCTGGGATTACTGTTCCTGTGACAGTTACGTTTGATAAAGACAAACGAGATCGGTTTATACGATCATCCCGAAATCTGTATGCGATTGAATATATAGCCCAGCAAAAGAGTGTCAAGAAAAAAAATGAAGAGGAGGAAAAAAAGGAAGAACAAGAGAAAACTGTTAAAGGGAAAAGCGGTCTGCCTACTTAAAAATTGGGTGTGCGGATACACTCAAAATATCGAGTAAATGGAGGCTAATAATTAAAATACTCCTGTCTCTTTATACCTTATATATTATAAGGGAAGGTATTTACTTAAAATCATACTATGAAAATTCCATCTATCATAATAAAACTCACAAAAAAACAAAAAGAAATATTATATTATCTCTATCAATTCCGATTCCTCCATACTCATCAACTCCAAAAACTTCTCAAACATAAAAATCCTAATCGAACTCTCTCTTGGCTTAAAGATCTCATTGAAAAAAAATGTGTCAAAAAAATCTCTGAGAAAAAAACATTTCAAGACAATGCTAAACCAACTATTTATTATTTAGGTCAAAAAGCAAGGCATATTTTACAAAAAGAAAAAGATATAAAACTTGCTGATTTGGAATATATTTATTCAGAAGGCAGAAGAGAAAAAAAGTTTATTGATCGTTGTCTTTTTCTCGCTGATGTGTATTGGTATCTTTTATCACAAAAAGAACCACAAGAAGAATTGAAATTTTTTACCAAAACAATGCTCCGGGGATACGAATATTTTCCTGATCCTTTGCCGGATGCGTTTATATCAGTAAAAGGTGAAGAGACTACGAGAAGATATTTTCTTGATTTTTTTGATGAATATACGCCTACCTTTGTCCTAAGAAAGCGAGTAAAAATGTATCTTGATTATGTTGAAAAAAGTGATTGGGATGAAAATACTGATTTTGCTCAATTTCCTTCAATTCTTTTCATTTGCCCAAACGAAAGAGTAAAAAAGCACATTTATTATTACGCAAAGTCACTGTTTGAAAAAAATTATGAAGACAAAATTTCTCTTTTTCTTACAACAAAAGATAAAACTCATCCGATAAATAAAGATATTTGGGAAAAGGTTAGATTATAACTGTCTACGCTTCGTTGATTGCTACATCTCTTTCGATCTTTCCATCTAAACTGTTCCATGAATAAGTTTCGGTTTGATTCGGCCCACCATCGTAGACAACAACCATGACCTTTCCTGAATATCCTGGACCGCCAGTTATATAATCATCAAAGACCGCGATTGCCGCATTTTCTACGTACCCCTCTACATTTTCTCGTTCGGTTTCATTGTTTTCAAAGTCATGCTCTAAGAGATATGCAATAATTTCTTTTTTTTCTTCTTCTGTCGGTTTTCTTGGGTTCATATTTTCACCTCCTCTCTATTATATAATATTTTTAGGGAGAGTGGGGTACGTAAGTTGTACCCCACTTTTTCCCACTATCCCATTTAGGTCATCAGATCGTCATAGATCTGTTGAATGACGTAATCCATTGATATTGCCTGTCCAGTCGTGCATCTACCCCACCAGATGCCATAACCGTTATCTATAACTGGTTGTCCTTCTATTAGTAACTTTTTTCCAAACCATGGAGAAACCAACCACCATTCAAAAATTTCTTGTGGTTGCTGATTATCTTCAAAACAAGATTCGCATTCTCCTGTTTCACTGTCAAGACAACCAAACGCATCTTTGCATTGAATACAAACCGCCGGAGCGAGCAATTTCCCATCAAACGGCCGATACATGTTTTCAATCTCATCTACTGAAAACAGATCCTTTTTAAATGCCTCTTCAATCAAACCGGACTGACAAGCAAATATTTCTCTATCTACAAATTTATCTATCGCGTCTTCTCTTTCTTTCGCTGTCATAACATTCACCTCCAATCTTGCCCATAGTTGTTTTTTGTCGGGCTAGCCCTAGCCCGACATACAAACTGAAAGGCAAGCGGGAAGTGAATTTGCAAGGGCGAGGCAACGACCTCGTTTACATGCCCTTGCAAAGAGAAACCGAAGGGGTTTTAAAAACAGATTAATGGAATAAGGAATATATTCTTAGCCTCATTGTAATAAGACTTACGTTATATTTTTTATGTAAATCTTTAGATATTTCCTCAAATTTTGTTGCCGTGAGGGAGTGGATTTGATACGTTTTTAAATCATTAAATAAAAATTTATCTGGAATAAGTAAACAGCTTGCAAAATAATTTGCGTCTTTTTCTCTATGATACTCTCCTGGATTTGTTTTTTTATGCCTAAAGTTCACAAGGAAGTTATTATCCACAATTAGCTCTTCTCCTTCATGAAGAAAGTAATGTGCGATTTCGTGGGCTATACTAAATCGTTTCTTTTCATCATTATGGCTTTCATTTATTCCAATAATTACTTTGTTTTGATTTCTTACGAGCATTCCAGATAGAGGACCTTTATCTTTATATGATCTTTCTACGACAATGATCTTCAAAAATTCAGCTATTTTTTTGACATCAACCGGCGGTTGTGTAATTTGGCATTTTTCTAATAAACTTTCAATAAATTTGTTAATATTTTCTCCCTTTTCAAGTTTTCTCTTCATCTTTAAGTCCTCCTTGTTCAATCACTCCCTTTATCCAGTTTTTTCCTGATTCTGAGAGTTGTGATTGTTTAAAATAATAATTATCATATTTAATTTTTACCTCCTCCGTGGATGGTAATAAGACATGTGGGTCAGTCTCTAAAGCCTTAGCTATATCCCACAGAGTTTCGATAGTAAGGTGTTGACGTGCTGTTTCAATATTAGCTATGGACGCACGGCTAAGACCAGTTTTTTCCGCAAGATCTTCTTGAGTTTGAGAGAGTTTTTTCCGGTATTTTTTTATATTCTCCCCGATTATAATAAAAAGGCGGGCTGCCATTTCGTCTGTCATTTAAGCCTATTGTATCACAAGTTTTTTCGACTACGCATAAATGTTTATCTAGTAAACATGTTTGTTTGGATAGATTGACACGAATAATCAGATGCATTAGTATGATGGAAATGGCAAACTATCATATTTCAAAAAATAGAGACTTAGGTAAATGGGGCGCAAGACGTGAGGGAGCAGATCGTGTGTCTGAATATTTTGATACCCAAGTAGAAGCTGAAAGAGCTGCAAAGGAGTTTTCTTCCAACAACGGAGGGGGAGAAGTAAGAATCCACGGACTTGATGGAAAAATCAGAGACAGCGATACAGTTGTGCCGGGTAACGATCCTAGCTCTTTTAGAGATACAAAACATTAAAATATATGGGATATGAAATAGATTATATAGCTGTAGGAGATGGAGAAAGAAGCGGAGATGCTATAGCATTTCGGTACGGTAACTTAACTGGTGAAGGAGAAAAATCACAAACAGTAGTTGTTCTGGATGGAGGAACCAAGGAATCTGCGGAAGTACTCATAAAACGGGTACAAAATGAATATAACACAGGCACAATTGATATTTTAATTTCTACTCATCCCGATATGGATCATCTTTCAGGCATCAAAGTTCTTTTAGAGCAGTTAACAGTAAAAACTCTTTATATTCATATACCATGGCAGCATATAGAGGAAATTAAAGAGAACCTTAAAGAAGACTTTTCCATCGAGGAATTGACGAAAAAATTACAGGAAGAGTTTGAATTAGTAAATGAAATTATTGAGTTAGCTCTTGAGAAAGAAGTAAGCGTTGAAGAGCCATTTGTTGGAACATCAATTAATAACGAATTAGCAATTTTAGGACCAACAAAAACATATTACGAAGAGCTACTATGTCAATCTGATAAAACACCGGATACAAAGTCAGCACTTGAACAAGCACAAGAGATAATTAAAAAATTTGAAGAGAAGGTTAAAACTTGGATTGAAGACAATTTTGATATTGAAATCCTTGATGATAATGCTGAGACATCACCAATGAATAATACAAGCGTCATTCTATATGCTGTATTGGATGGTCATTAAATTCTTTTTACCGGTGATGCCGGCATTCCCGCATTAACACAGGCTGTTGATTTCGCTAACGCTGCTGATGTCGAATTGACCGATCTCACGATTTTCCACGTACCGCATCATGGAAGCAAACACAACTTAAGTAACAAGCTGTTAAAACGAATAAAATCAAAGTTCTCTCTCATTTCAGCCTCTAAAGAGTCTCCAAAACACCCATCAAAACGAATAACAAACGCCTTAATAAAGCATGAAAGCTCGGTATACGTTACAAGAGGTACTCATTTGCACCATCGCCATAATGCACCTGATAGAGGATGGGATTCAGCAACGAAAGAAGGGTTTCATGAAAAATTTGAGGAGGAGTAAAAAATAGATTCTGATAAAATGGTTAACATGTATGACTGAGATAATAAATAAAATTACATCTTACAATCTTTTTAATTATTTGGTACCAGGAGTGCTATTTGCTGCTTTTGTTGACTATTTTACAATATATCCCCTTATTCAGGATAATCTTATAATTGGTGCATTTGTATATTATTTTTTAGGATTAGTTGTTAGTAGGTTTGGATCGCTTGTTATTGAGCCAGTCCTGAAAAAAATCTCATTTTTAAAATTTGCTCCATACACAGAATATATTTCAGCCTCTAAAATTGATCCAAAAATTGAACTATTCTCAGAAGAAAACAATATGTACAGAACCTTTATTTCTCTGTTTGTATTGCTTATTTTGTTAAAAACTTATGAAATAATTGAATTCAAATTAGCTATACTCAAAGACTGGAACCCATACATCTTAGTTGGAGTACTGTTAATCATGTTTCTTTATTCTTATAAAAAGCAAACTAAATATATTACTAAAAGAATTAAGGAGAATCAAAGCTAAACAGGGATAATATAATTACTTACTAATCTTCTATCTGGTATACTGAGTAAAACACTATGGATACAGTTGCTCTGCCTTTAGCACAACAAGCTGAAAAGAAATTAATAAAAAACGCCTTACCAATAAATAAGATTCTAACAGGAGATTGTTTAGATCTTCTAAAAAATTTTCCTGCTAACTCAATAGATTTGATTGTTACTTCTCCTCCCTATGCAGATAGTCGAAATCATACTTATGGCGGTATTCATCCTGATAAATACGTTGACTGGTTTATACCACGATCAGAAGAATTTTTAAGAGTACTTAAGCCTACAGGTTCATTTATTTTAAATATTAAAGAAAGAGTGTTTAATGGAGAAAGACATACATATGTTATTGAATTAATCCTAGCTCTCCGTAGACAAGGTTGGTATTGGACGGAAGAATATATGTGGCACAAAAGAAATTCTGCTCCAGGAAAATGGCCGAACAGATTTAGAGATTCTTGGGAACGTTGCTTACACTTTAATAAAGACAAAAAATTTGCTATGTATCAAGAGAATGTAATGGTACCTGTGGGAGATTGGGCAAAAACAAGGTTAAAAAACTTAAGCGAGACGGATAAAAGGAGAGATAATTCTCGAGTAAAAAGTGGGTTTGGAAAAAATGTTTCAAATTGGGTAAATAGAGATATGGTATATCCAACAAATGTATTACATATGGCAACTGAGAGTTCAAATAAAAACCATAGTGCAGTATTTCCAGTCACATTGCCTGAATGGTTTATTAAATTGTTTACAAAGCAAGACGATATTGTGCTTGATCCTTTTATTGGCTCAGGATCAACAGCCCTTGCAGCCAAACAGTTAAAAAGAAATTATATTGGAATAGACATTTTGGAAGAATACTGTAAAATAGCAGAAGAAAGACTCAGCAAAATAAAATAATATGAATAATATATCGGTAGAAGAACTAAATCAGTTCGTAAACACTAATATTGATAAATTTCATCAAAGTAAAGCAAAGTCTTTACAACAACTTGGCTTAAAAATGATTTTAGCCAGGAAAAATCCTTATCTTTTCAAAGCCAAAAACCTCCATACGGCATCTGATCTTATAAAAGACATTATGGATGCTTTTCTTTCTTCTTCAGAAGAAAAACTTTTTGGTGATTTTCTTGAAGAGCTAGCTATTTTTATTTCCAGTAAAACTTGTAACGGACAAAAATCCGCTGCAACCGGAATCGATCTTGAATTCACAAATAAAGGAATTAACTATCTTGTTTCTATCAAATCAGGAACAAGCTGGGGAAATAGTACACAACAGAAGAAACAAGAGGAGAATTTTCAAACAGCAGTCAGGGTAAAAAAACAACTAGATAGAACAATGAATGTACAACCTGTATTAGGAATTTGTTACGGAAAGACAAAGACATCATTTTTAAGAGGTTACATGAAAGTTGTAGGACAAAGTTTCTGGCATTTAATAAGTGATAATCCTAATTTTTACACAGATATTATCGAACCTTTAGGCTACAGAGCAAAAGAACATAATGAAGCTTTCTTAGCAGAGAAAGGAAGAATAATTAATATTTTTACACAAGAGTTTATAAACGATTTTTGTGATGATGGAGAGATAAATTGGAAAAAACTTGTTGAATTTAATAGTGGGAATCTAGATACCCCAGAAGTAGAAAAAGTAGATGAAGAAATTAAAAATCCCATTAAATCGGACTAAAACGGAATCAAATCTTTCACTTTAACATCAAGCGTTCTTGCAATTTTTGTTAGTAATGTGAGATTTGGTGCGTTTACTCCTCTCTCAACTCTACTAATCCATCCAAGCGAAACACCCACTTTTTCTGCGAGTGTTTCTTGTGTCATACCTTTTGCCTTTCTGTACCTTTTTAAATGTTTGGCAATCTTTAAATTTTGCTTTGTAATCGTTCTTCTCTGCAACATAGCAACAGCCTACCAGTAAAGAAATCGAAAATTAAGACATACATATGTGTCAATTTAGGCTCAAAAGTATTGCATTTTTGACACATATATATTACGATGGGAAAATGAATGACAACGAAGAAAATTTGAGAGTACAACTTATCGAAGCGCTGCTTGATTATATTGAAGGACGAAGAACATTTAGGTCTGTTATTGTATTTGGTATTAATGCTTACAACCTCCACGAGCCATACAAGGATCAGTACATTACAAAAATAGTAAATGAACTTAACGATATGGGAAATCAACTTGCTAATGGCAAAAACTTTTTCAAAGAAGAAATTAAAGAAACATTCACAACTTTCCTTGAGAATTTAGTGCCGAAATAGATATTTAATATTTATTTAATAATTTTATAGTATTATACAAACTCAACTGCCCACAAGTGGCAGTTTTTTTGTGATCAAAATTCTGCCATTTTCCAAGGAGGTGAATTATGAAAAAATTTATTACATTTTCTCTGACATTAATTATTTCTTTTTTTATCGTGAACCCTGCCTATGCACAAACAGCTACGGGTGGTGCTGGACAGATTGAAAACTTTATCAGAAGCATTATTCAACTGTTAGTAACGCTTGCTGGGATAACTGCAACCGGATTTTTTGTCTGGGGAGGATTTCGATATATCACAAGCTCTGGTAGCCCAGAACAACTTGAAGGAGCAAAAAAAACAATTCTTTACTCAGCTGTCGGACTTGCAATAGCACTTGGAGCGTTTGTTTTGAGCAATATTGTGTCAGGGCTTGCAACAACTGCGTTTGGTGCCGCTCAATAAAAAGAATTTATCCATGAAATTATTATCATTTTTTAGCTTTCTAGCTCTTTTTTTCCTGTGGGTATCTCCTGTGTATGCTGCCACCCCTGATGTTGCCAGTTTCACAAAAGACATGCTCAATACTTTTATTATCCTTGCATCGCTTGGTGCAATCTTTTTCTTGGTTAAAGGTGGCTATGGTTATATTACCTCGTCTGGAAAACCAGATGCCTTAGAACATGCCAAATTAACAATTCGAAACGCCGTGATTGGTCTCGTATTTGTTTTATCAGCAAGTATTATCTCTCAAGTTTTAACAACAGCCTTCACAACGCCAACAAGCCAAACAACAACTGCTGCCATTGCGCTTAAACCCATTGTTCCAGAAGAGCCACCTGGCGGATTTTCACTTGTCGTATTGGATTCAATGAATAGTATTCTGAAAAACATTGTACAGTCTGCCACCAAGCCACTTGTTGATGGTATTATGAGTTTTCTCACAAATACGCCTTCAGTAGTTACGAATTCGGTGATATTTAATTTTTGGTTAACAATGGTTGGGATTGTTGATTCACTTTTTGTCCTGCTTATTGCTCTTTTAGGATTTCAATTTATGAGTGCCTCTACATTTGGATTTGAAGAAATTGAATTTAAACATTTATTGCCTCGAATTGGGTTAGCCTTTTTAGGAGCAAATTCTTCCATTTTTTTGGTTGAATGGATTATTGCTTCATGCAATGCCTTAATCAACACTGTCATTGCTGCAACGGGAGGATTAGATCGTGCATGGGTATTAAATGCGGCTGATCTTTTAAAGATTATCGATGGTGACGCATTACTTATTACACTTATTTTTATGCTTCTCTTTGTGATTCTCGCAGGAGTGCTGTTACTTTTTTTCATAATGCGGCTTATTACGATCGCCGTGGGAACTGTATTTGCGCCTTTCATTTTTCTTCTCTGGGCTTTTCCAAAGTTTTCCGATTTTGCTGAAATATCAACAAAAACCTTTATTGCAACAATTTACACTGTTTTTGTCCAGGTTGTTATTATCCAACTTGCATCAGCCTTTTTTGCATTTCCAGAACAGGTAGGGACAAATTTTTTAACATCCGTTCTTGTTGGTATTGGTGTGCTGTTTATACTTCTCAAAACTCCTTCTTTTATGATGCAGTTGGTGTTTTATAACACTGGACGAAGCATCGTTAAAAAAGTTACAGGACAACTTATGAATGTGATGAGTGGTAAAAAAGAGGCGAAGGATATTCCGCAACAGTCATCAGGTGGGAGGATAATAACACCAAGAAAGGTGATTGCAGCATGAAAATCAGAAATATTCCCGCACAAATCACAACAGTTGAAGATAAAATTGTCGGCAATTTAAGTTTGACGCAAATGATTCTTTTTATGATCCCTATCTTTTGGTTTATGCTTGTCTATACCCTATTTTACCCATTTATGCAGTATTCTTGGTACAAGTTACCAATTTTTCTCATTATTGCTGTATTCTCTCTTATTCTTGCAATTCGGGTAAAAGAAAAGATAATTCTTTCATGGGTTACTATTCTGCTTCGATATACCACACGATCAAAATATTATGTGCTTAACAAAAATGATTCATATTTACGGCAAATGGATGTTGTGTCTTTTGATAAAGAGAAAGCAAAAGCCAAAGAACAAGCTTTTGTAAAAGAGAAAAAGTCTGTTACTGATAAAACTTTTTCTTTTCGTGATTTTGTCAAACTTGAAAATTTGCTTACCGATCCACGATTTAGTTTTTCCATAAAATCACACAAGAAAGGAGCGCTACATGTGGCTTTTGAACAAAAAAAATAAAAAAACCTCATCAAGAAGACAAATTCAAATAAAAGAAGTCAAAGACGGCATCCTTATCTTGCCACAGAATAAATACAGAATGATCGTTGAAACCTCATCGGTTAATTTTGAGTTGAAAAGCGATAAGGAACAAGATGTTTTACTTGATAATTTTCAAAACTTTTTAAATTCGCTTGCTTGCCCAATTCAAATTCTGATCAGAGTCAGAGAGGTTGATGTCGCAGGATATTTAGAACAAATTGCGCAAAAGAAAGAAATCGAAAAAGAGGCTGTCTACAGAGAGCAAATTGAAAATTATTCCAAATTTATCAGACAAGTCGTATCAGGCAACAAAATTTTAACCAGAAGATTTTATATTATTATTCCTTATGAACACATCAGCCGTGAGAAAGATTTTAGTGTGATTAAAGAACACATGTATTTACAAAAAGATTTGGTGCTTCGAGGTCTTGAAAAACTTGGGATGAAAGCAAGAAGTCTTGATAGTCTTGAGGTGCTCAATCATTTCTACAGCTTCTATAATCCTGAACAAGCAAAAACGCAAGATTTGAAAAAACAATCGATACAAATGCTTTTGGAGGATACCTATGTTTAAATTGCCAACGCCTAAATGGGAAAATGATGTACGAATGTATAAAAAAGTTTTCAAAAGGTTACAGAAAAGAAAAGCTCAAAAAACCCTTTTGAAAAAATCTTTTGAGTATAACTTTGGTGAGCAAGACCAAGTTGATCTTCTCTCTTACTCCGGTCTTGAAGAAAACACTTCATATCTACAAATGGGTGAAACATTTGTCAGAACGCTTTTTATCTCTGGCTATCCCTTTGTCGCAACAACGGGGTGGCTCAATATGCTTATTAATTTTAATCATAATATTGATATTTCCTATCATGTCGAGCAGGTTAATCCACTTATTGCGCTTCCTAGTCTCAACCGGAAAATTACCGAGCTTGAATCACGTAAGAGAACAATGCTTAAGGATGGCAAAATGATAGGTTCTGAGCTCACCGATCCGCTTGAGTCAGCAATCGAGCTTCGGGACAACATTCAACGAGGACAAGAAAAGCTTTTTCAAATTTCAATCTATATGACAATTACAGCACAGTCCCTTGAAGAATTAAACAAAATCACAACTACTTTAGAAACAGTCATGGCAACAAAACTTTTCTACATCAAAACCGCAACCTTTCAACAACTTGAAGGCTTACAATCTGTCTTGCCACGAGGAGAAAATACCTTGCAACAGAAAAGAAATTTAGATAGTTCAAGTGCTACGCTTACTTTTCCTTTTGTCTCAAGCGAGTTAGTGCAAGAATCAGGTATGTTATATGGCATTAATAAATCAAATAATTCTTTGGTTATAATCGACAGATTTTCTCTAAACAATGCCAACAGTATTATCTTTGCCCAATCAGGTTCAGGCAAAAGTTATACTGCTAAAGTTGAAATCCTAAGACAACTTATGCAGGGAACAAAAGTCATTGTGTTTGATCCTGAACGCGAATATAAACAACTGGCAGCATCAGTGAATGGAACATACATCAAACTTTCCGCTAAATCAAAAGAAAAGATT